>JAESGM010001088.1_pt1 | contig 10381 bp, 6 predicted proteins | sample 9269721 | NCBI WGS metagenome assembly JAESGM01 (sample SAMN15720920, study PRJNA650825) | algae metagenome | isolation source: Komarekiella atlantica HA4396-MV6 and co-occurring heterotrophs from... | place: USA: Theobald House, Kauai, HI | collected 2009-07-29 | reverse complement strand
GCAATTCCGGAAAGCCAGCTCAATCCAGGCTTTCGCGCGCACCGAACGCCGCGGCGGCTGCGCGGTTCGGCAATTGCAGTGCGCGCAGCAGGGACGCGACGTGGATCTTCACGGTGCCCTCGCCCAGATCGAGCCGGCGGGCGATCTCCTTGTTGGAGCGGCCGGCGACGAGTTCCTGCAACACCTCGCGCTGGCGCTTCGTCAGGCGCGACAGCGCCTCCTTCGCCCTGTCCCCGGATGCCGGCGCGGCCACTTGCTCGGAGGGGCCGGCCTGCGCCAGAACCGGCGGTACGTAGATCTGGCCGCTCAAGACGGTCTCCAGCGCAGTCACCAACTCACGGGGCCCCAGCGCCTTCGGGATGTAGCCATGCACCCCCGCGCCGAGCGCGCCCAGAATATCGGCTCGCGCCGATGACCCCGAGACGACCGCCAATGTGACATGCCCGGCGCATTCGCGGACGGCGGCCAGGCTCGCGGCCTGCTTCATGCCCGGCATCGACAGGTCAAACAGCGCCAGCGAAATCTCGGGACGCGTGCCGAGCAGGTCGAGCGCGTCGTCGAGCGAACCCGCCTCGAGGATTGTCGCGAAGCCGAGTTGTCCGGTCAGCAGCGCACCGAGCGCGATCCGAAAGAAGGCGTCGTCGTCGGCGATCAGGGCGCAGGGGAGAGACGGTGTCATGGCGGCGGCGGCTCGCGATAGGCGCGGCGCTTGCCGCAATGTCAGAAAAGCGCCCGGCGTCTTCACTGCGGGTTAACGCTAGCGGCAGACGGCCGGCGGCGCATCCCCCCGCCGATGCGCCATTGGCGATCGCGCGGCGTCCGATGGTAGCCGTCGTATCGCTGCAGAGCTAGGCCCATCGGACTATCCGAAATCAGCGGACACGTCCGACAGCGCCCGGATGCTGCGCCGTAGCGCCGGCGCGGCATCCGGGCGAAGGGCGGAACCGCCCTTCCCGGCTCGGTCGCCGCGTGCAGGCAATAAAAGTGCGCCTCAGGTCTCCGACCCGCCTTAGACCAGACGGCCTAGGCCGACAGACGCCGCTCGAATCCCGTATTTGAAAGCTTTTGTTTAGGGCGGAAGCAGGAGTTTCGACCTAGCCGGAGCCTGCTTGCAAGGAGCCCAGGCGACCGGCGCGTAACGGGTTGAGGTTGTGGTGATGATGCGTCTCGATCATCCGCGGAGTGGAGCGATCCTGCTCGTGGCCGGGTTTGCGCTGCCGCTCGCCGGCCCCGCTCGCGCGGCGGACTGGTATACGGGAGCGCCCGCATCGAAGGCGCAGGACGACTGGATCGTCAGCCTCGACGCCTCGACGACCATGACCTCGAACAACTCGATTTTCGTCGGCGCTGGCGGGGCGGCGGCCATCGACGGCACGCTGCGCGAGAGGGGCGTCAGGGTGAAGATCGAGGCTCTCGCCGGCACATACGAATACCGCACCGATAGCGGGACGAAGGTTCAGGGCGAGCAGATGGAGGGCGCGGCGCTCGTCGGCTACGAGTGGATATGGCGGGAGGCGAAGCTTGCCGGCTATGTCGGGCTCGCCGTCCGCAACACCTCGCTCTCGATCGCGGACCCCGCCAATCCGGTCGTCGGAACGAGCTACGGCGTGAAATCGGCGATCGACTTCTACGCCCGTCCGACGGAGCGGACGATGGTCTCCGCCTATGGCTCCTTCACCACCAACGACAAGGCCTATTTCACTAGGCTCAAGGCCGGCTACCGGATCGGAGAGGGGGTCCATCTCGGCCCGGAGGCGGCCTTCCTCGGCAATGATTTCTACAACCAATGGCGCATCGGCGCTCATCTGACCGGGGTGCAGCTGGGGCCGATGCAGGTTTCGCTCTCCGCCGGATACCAGTTCGACCGCGAGCAGAAGGCCGGCGCTTATGGCTCGGTCGATGTCAGGGCGCAGTTCTGATGAGCGACGCCGCCCTCCCCCTCGCCGCATCCGCGACACCGCGGCGCGAACGTCTGACCGCCGGCCTGCGCTGGGCGGCCTGGCTCGGCTGCGGGCTCGGCATGTTCGCGCTGGTGACTCAGCCGGTCAGCGTCACGGCCCAGGCGGCGCTCAGCCTCGTCGTCGTTTTCGGGCTGATCGTGATCGGCCGGCTGCCGCGCGCCTCCTGGTCGCGCTATCTCTTCCTGACGCTCGGCTCGGCCGTGCTGCTGCGCTATCTCTACTGGCGAGTCACCTCGACCCTGCCGCCGCTCGCAGACCCTGTCGGGTTCGGCTTCGGAATCGTGCTGCTCGGGGCCGAGCTGTTCTGCGCCTTCGTGCTGGCGATCAGCCTGATCATCAATGCCGACCCGCTGCGCCGGAAGAGCCTGCCGCGCGAGGATGACGCGACGCTGCCCACCGTCGACGTCTTCATTCCATCCTATAACGAGGACGAAGACATCCTCGCCATGACGGTCGCGGCCGCCAGGGCGATGGACTACCCGGCCGGCAAGCTCACCGTCTGGCTTCTCGACGATGGCGGCACCGACCAGAAATGCAACGATGCGGATGAGGCCAAGGCCGCCGCCGCACGGCGTCGACGCATTGGCCTGCAGGCACTCTGCCGCGAACTCGGCGCGGTCTATCTGACGCGGGCCAGGAACGAGCACGCCAAGGCCGGCAACCTCAACAACGGGCTGGCGCATTCCAGGGGCGAGATCGTCGTCGTGTTCGACGCCGACCACGCGCCGTTCCGGCAGTTCCTGCGTGAGACGGTCGGCCATTTCGCGCGCGATCCGAAGCTCTTCCTGGTGCAGACGCCGCATGTCTTCCTGAATCCGGACCCGATCGAGAAGAACCTTCGGACCTTCGAGCGGATGCCGTCCGAAAACGAGATGTTTTACGGTGTGACCCAGCGCGGGCTCGACAAGTGGAACGGCTCGTTCTTCTGCGGCTCGGCGGCGCTGCTGCGCCGCGCGGCTCTGCAAACCACCGGCGGTTTTTCCGGCATCACCATCACCGAGGATTGCGAGACCGCCTTCGAGCTGCACGCCCAGGGCTGGACCTCGCTTTACGTCGACAAGCCGCTGATCGCCGGTCTTCAGCCGGAGACCTTCGCGAGCTTCATCGGCCAGCGCTCGCGCTGGTGCCAGGGCATGTTCCAGATCCTGATGCTGAAGAACCCGGCGCTTCGCAAAGGCCTGAAGCCGATCCAGCGCATCGCCTACCTCTCCAGCATGACCTTCTGGTTCTTCCCGGTGCCGCGGCTGATCTTCATGGTCGCGCCGCTGCTGCACATCTTCTTCGACGTGAAGATCTTCGTCTCCAGCGTCGACGAGACGATCGCCTACACGCTGTCCTATGTCGCCGTGAACATGCTGATGCAGAGCCATCTCTATGGCCATGTCCGCTGGCCGTGGATGTCGGAACTCTACGAATACGTCCAGGGCGTGTTTCTGGCGCGCGCCATCGTCGCGGTCGTCGCCTCTCCGAAGAAGCCGACCTTCAACGTCACCGCCAAGGGGCTCTCGCTCGGGAACGACCATCTCTCGGAACTCGCCTGGCCGTTCTTCGCGATTTTCGGGCTCCTCGCGCTCGGAGTCGCCACCGCCGTGTTCCGCTACCTGTTCGAGCCCGGCGTCACCGCCCTGATGCTGGTCGTCGGCCTGTGGACCGGCTTCAACCTGCTGATCGCCGGCGTCGCGCTCGGCGCCGTTGCGGAACGCAAGCAGACCGACCGCCATCCGCGCCTCGCCATCGCGCGGCAGGGCCGGCTGATCGTCGAAGGTCAGACGATCCCTGTCGCCATAGAGAACGTCTCGGCCGGCGGCTGCGCCATCCGGATTTCGGCGATGCCGAAGGGCCTGAGCCTCGACGCGAACGCCACCACAGGCCTGCTCGCGATCGAGCCGCTGCCCGGCAATCCCGGGCGCGCCCCGGTCGCGGTCCGCTTCACGCGCGTCGCCCGGCTGGGCGAGACGACGCGCTGCGGGCTCGCCTTCGCCGGACTCGCGACGGCCGATTATCCAGCCGTCGCCGAACTGATGTACGGCGATTCGGCTGCGATCCAGCGCTTCCTGGAGGGCCGCCGCAAGCCGATCGGCCTGATGCGCGGCAGCGCCCGCTTCGCGCTCTGGGGGCTGACCGAGCCCGTGCGAGCGCTCGCCTACGCCTTCCACAAGCGGCCCGATACGTCATCCGCGCCGGCAGAGGCGAAGAACGAGCAGCCGATGCCGACGCCGGCCTGCGATCCCGCGCGCTTCGCCGAGGCGATCCAGGCGCTGGCGGCGCCGCCGCAGCAGCCGGCGGCCGGTATCGACCAGGCGCGCTGGCTCGCCACGATCGTGGCCCTGTCGGGCCCGACGCCGGCCGAGCGCGACTCGGCCGCCCCCCTGCTGGTCGGAGCCGCCTGAGATCATGCTGCGCGGATCCCTCCTGACCGCCTGCCTCGCAGGCGCGGCCCTGCTCGCGACCACCTCGGTCCGCGCGCAGAGCTTCGTCGGCATCGGGCCGGTACGCAGCCTCACGCTGCCCACCGAGCCGCGCGGCGAACCGCAAGGCGCGCCCCAGCCCTTTCCCGCCAGCGTCGTCACCGCGCCGCCGCGCGGCGAAAGGCCGCCCGAGGACGGCTTGCGCCGTCTGCCGGCGACCTTGCGCGGCTTCCGCCTGACGGGCGAATGGGCGCAGGCCGAGTGGCCGGTCTACCTCACGGCCGCGCAGGCGCGGCAGCCGGCGAAGTTCCAGATGGCCTTCCTCTCGGCGATCTCGGTGATGCCGGAGGGATCGCGGCTGACATTGTCGATCAACGACCGGGCCGTGGCGCAGACCGCACTCGCGCCGCCCGACGACATCGCGACGCGCGTCTTCGACATCCCGGCCGGGCTGCTGGTCGCCGGCTTCAACGCGGTTCGCGTCACGGTCAGCCAGCGCCACCGGGTCGATTGCTCGCCGGCCGCGACCTATGAACTCTGGACCGCGCTCGATCCCGCCCGCAGCGGCCTCGTTCTCGCAACCTCGCGCCCCCGGCTGGAGACGCAATCCGACATCGCTGCGATCGCGCCGCGCGGCGACGGCGCCGCGCCGATCCGGCTGCTGCTCGCCGGCAAGCTGACGCCAGACAGCGCCGGGCGCGCGATCAGGGCGGCGCAGATCGCCACGCTCGCCGGACAGATGCAGCATCCCGCCGTCGAATTCGTCACGGCCCCCAGCAACGAGCCCGGTCTCGAACTGGCGGTCGGTACGGCGGATGAGCTGCGCGCGCGGCCGGATCTCGCCGATCTCGGACCTGTGACCGGGCCGCGCTACGGTTTCCTGCCGATAAAGCCTGAGCGCGCGGCGACCTTCGTCGTGACCGGAACGACGGCCGCGGATATCGACGAGGCGCTGCGGCGCTGGAACGCGGAGCGGACCGCCGCCACGCCGATCGGCTCGCCTGCCGGCCTCAAGGCGCTGGCGACGCTGCCGGGCCTTCCCGCGACCGGCGCATCCGACCGCATCGCCTTCAGCCAGGCCGGCTTCGCCAGCACGGAGTTTTCCGGCCGGCTGATGCGGCTTCGCCTCGACATCGCCCTGCCCCTGGATTTCCTGCCGGCCGATTACGACCGCATGGCGCTGAGCCTGGCCGGCTCGCATGGCGGCGATCTCGGTCGCGACGCCACCATCCTCGTCGAGGTCAACGGCCGCAACGCCGCGACGCAGATGCTGGCGCGCGGGGCGGCCGGCTCGCTCGACCGCAACCAGATGTTTCTGCCGCTCAGCCTGATGCGGCCCGGTCAGAACCGGATCGAGGTGCTGGCGCAGGCGCCGAAAGCCTCGGACGAGGCTTGCGCCTCCGCCGGCTCGGGCGAGACGCGGCTCACACTGCTCGACCGCAGCGAGCTTGTGCTGCCGCGGCTCGCCCGGATCGGCCGCGCGCCGGAGCTTTCGCTGCTGGCGGCGGGCGGCTATCCGTTCAGCCGCGAGGGCGCACGCCCGGTGCTGTTCGTGCCGGCGCCAGACCGCGCCAGCATGGCGGCGGCCGCGACGCTGGCCGCAAGGCTCGCGATCGCCGCCGGCAAGCCGATCGAGTTCGCCTTCGCAATGACGCCGCCCGCCGCCGAAGCCGGCGATGTGCTGCTGGTCGCCCCGGCCCCGGCGCTCGACCCGGCCTGGCTGCACGGCGCCGGTCTCGATCCGGAGCGGATCAAGGCCGCGTGGCAGCCGGCTGCCGGCGGGCAGCGCGCCCTGCCGCCGAACTCCGAAACGCTGGACCGTCGCTGCGCGCTGCCGCCGGGTCGCACGCCGGCGCAAGCCCATCAGGAGACGGTGTCCGGCATGCCCGCCGGCAGCCTCTCCTTGCGCGGCCTGCGCGCCAGCCTGCCGGCATTTCCGTTGTGGCAGACACCCGATGCGCCCAATGCCGGGAGCGAAGCCGAGATCGTGACCGGCGGCGCGGCGCTGCTGATCGGCCAGGATTTCGCGTCGGGTCAGGCGCGCGATCTCTGGACGGTGGTGACGGCCGTCGATTCCACCGCGCTCCAGTCGGGCGTCGCTTGTCTGACGCATCCGGTGATCTGGAGCGGGCTCGCGGGCCGGATCAGCGCGCTCGGCGTCGACGAGACGGTCCGCTTCGTGCCGGCGGGGGAGCGTCAGCGCCTTGTCGCGACCCAAGCCTTCTCGCTGCCGAATGCCCGGCTGGTGGCCGCCGGCTGGCTCTCGCTCAACCCGCTCGCCTATGTCGGGATCGCGCTCGCGCTCGTGCTCTGCCTCGCGGCGTCGACGCTCTTCCTCGTGGTCAACACCGGCAGGAGGCAGGAATGAACGCGACCATGAACGCGATCCGGCGCAGACTCGCCATAGCCGCGGCCCTCCTCGCCCTGATCGCCGGCCCTGTCGCCCGCGGCCACGCGCCGGAGTCCAGGCGAGAGGGCCCCGCCCTGCACAATATGTTACCGCACAAGGAGATGTGGCGCGCCTACAAGGGTCGCTTCGTCACCGGGAGCGGCCGCGTCGTCGACACCGCCAATGGCGGGGTCAGCCACAGCGAGGGCCAGGGCTACGGCATGCTGCTGGCGGTTGCGGCCGACGACCGAGCCGGATTCGAGGCGATCTGGGGCTGGACGCGGGCCAATCTCTTCGTGCGCGGCGACGAACTCGCGGCCTGGCGCTGGGAGCCGGAGAAGCGGCCCGCCATCGCCGACATGAACAACGCGACCGATGGCGACCTGCTGATCGCCTGGGCGCTGACCGAGGCGGCGGAAGCATGGGGCGATGTCTCGCACCGCGTGGCCGCTCGTCGGATCGCGGTCGAGATCGGCCGCAAGCTGATCCTGCTCAAGACCGCCAACGGGTCGCTGCTTCTGCCGGGCATGGCTGGCTTCGCCGCGGAGGACAGGGCGGACGGTCCGGTGCTGAACCTCTCCTACTACGTCTTTCCGGCTTTTGCCCGCCTGCCGCTGGTCGCGGCCGAGTTCGACTGGGCCGGGCTGTCCCGCGCCGGCCTGCGCCTGATCGAGAAGGCGCGCTTTGGCCCGGCCAGGCTGCCGAGCGACTGGGTCTCGCTGAAGACCGGCGAGCCGCAGCCGGCCGACGGTTTCCCGGCGCAGTTCTCCTACAACGCGATCCGCATCCCGCTCTATCTCGCCTGGGCCGGCTTCGACCAGCCGCGCCACCATGACGGCTTCCTGGCCGCCTGGGAGAAGGGCGAGCGGCGCGGCCTGCCTCTGATCGACCTCGCGCAGGGCCAGCCGGCGCTCTGGCTGGAGGAACGCGGCTATGGCGCATTGCCGGCTCTGTCGGCCTGCGCGAGCCGGGCCACGACCCTGCCCCGCGCGCTGCGGTCGGCGCAGGCCGGCGAACACTACTACCCGGCGACGCTGAGCCTGCTCGCGCTAACAGCCGCCAGGATGAGGTATCCGTCATGCCTGCGGGATTGATCCATCGGCTCGCTTTGGCCGGCGCCATCCTGACCTCCGCCATGGCGGCGGCAGGCGCGCAGCAGCGCGCCGTCGACGAGACGGCGCTACGCTTCTATGCGGCGCAGGGCCAGCCCAAGCGTGTCGAAGCCGAAGCGCGGCGGCTGGCTCTGCTGCATCCGGGCTGGACCATGCCCGACGACATCTGGACGTCGCGGCCGGGCCAGGCCGACGAGAAGCCGCTCTGGGCCCTGTTCGCGGCCGACGACATCGAGGGCCTGAAGCGCGCTGTCGCCGAGCGCAGGCGCGCCGAGCCGGGCTGGCAGCCTTCCGACGACCTTGCCCGCAAGCTGCGCCGCAAGGAACTGCGGAAGGCGGTGCTCGCCAAGGCCGGCAGCGCGCAATGGCTATCGGTGGCCGATCTCGCCGGCGATGTCGGCAAGGGCGGCGATGTCGACGACGTCGAACTCGCCTGGGCCGTGGCGGAGGGCCTGGCCCGCAGCGACCGGCAACCGGAGGCCTTCGCGCTCTATGGCGCGATCCTGACCCGCAGGACCGAGCCGAAGGAGCGCAGCGCCACGATCCAGAAGGCGATCGGCCTTCTGCCGATGGCCGATGTCGAGTTGCTGCTGGCGATGGGCAAGACCGATCCCTCGGGCGCTCCGGAATTCGCGGCGCTCGGGCTCGACATCACGCGCGGGCGGATCAGCGCCATCCTGCATGACGAGCGCAGCGCTTCGCTCGATCCGCCCGAGCTTGCCGCCTTCGAAACGCAGGCGCGGACCTCCGGCAATCCCGACGATGCTGGCATCATCGCCTGGCTCGCGCTGAAGCAGAACCGCACGGCGGATGCGCTCGGCTGGTTCAAACTCGCGATCGCGCATGGCGGCGACGCCACGGTGGCCCATGGCCTCGCCCATACGCTGCTCAGGCTCGGCAAGCGCCGCGAGGCCGAGGAGGTCGCCTTCGCCTGGCGCGAACCTTTGGTCAACAACGCGATCCTGTTCATCGACGTGCTCGAGGGCGATCTGACGCAACCGACCCCTCCTGCGATCGAGCCCGAGCGGCTGGCGCGCTATGCCCGCGTCACGCTCGACACCCGCTCCGGCGAGGGCGCGCAGGCGCTCGGCTGGTACGCCTACAACGCCTGCCAGTTCGCAACCGCGCTCGACTGGTTCCAGCGCGCCAGCGCCTGGATGCCGAAGGAGGCGACCATCTACGGCCAGGCGCTCAGCCTGCAGCGGCTGAAGCGGAGCCGGGAGTTCTCCGAACTGGTCAACCGCTATGACGGGCTGTTCCCCAGGGTGGTGGCGCTCGCCCTGCCGGAGCCGCGCGGCGAACCCGGACCCTGCGATCCGCAGGCTGAAGCGCGAATGGCGGCCCGTGAGGGCGGCCGGCCCGGCCCGACTGCGGCGATCCGCGTTCCGCAGCCGGCCGGAACCGCCTCGCCCGACGCCGCGCTCGCGATGAAGCGCGCGGGGTTTCCTGCCGCCGTCTCGCCCGAAAATCCGCTGCGCTTTCCCGAAACCGGCCGAATGGGCGACGCTGTCCGGCCGCGCGGGCAGGAAGCCCGCCCGCTGGTGGCGCGGCGCGTCGGCGGCGTTCCGGCGATGCCCTATGAGCCGCTGGGCTTCACCCTGCTGCCCGGCTGGAACGGACAGGCGGGGCCGGGCGACAACACCGCCGAGCGCCCGCCTGCGCGCGGCACGCTCTGGGCCGAGACCGCCGCGCAGGCGGGAACGCCCGGCGGCACAGTCGGCCCGGAGCGCAAGCCCGGCCCGCTCGACGTCGCCGCCAATCGTTTCCGGCGCTGAGAACAATCGACCATGAGCACCCTTCGCCGCCACGATCCGATCCGCCTGATGCGCCTCGCGCTCGCCGCCGCCGCGGCTGTGTCGGCTGCGGGCTGCTCGCAGTCGCGGCCCGCCGCGAACATGCAGCCTCTCGAACCCCTGACCGCCGCGCCGGCTCCTGCCCGATGGGCGGCGCTTTCGCCGCAGGCCGCGCTGCTGCGTCTGCCGGACGGCCACGACGGCGCCGTGAGCCTGCGCGAGCAGCGTCAGGCACAAGCTGTCGTGCAGGAGATCGGGCTGCCCGCGCGCGGCGGCGCGGAGCGCAGCCTGCTGACGATCGCGGTCCATGGCGAGACGGTCTCGCCCGGTCTCCATCCAGGCAAGCCGAGCGAGGCCGGGATCAGGGCGGAGATCGCCGCGGCCTTCCCCGGCCGCGCGTTCCGGGTCGTCGTGCAGCCGCGCCAGAACGCCTTTGGCCCCTATGGCCTCGCCGTCTCCGCAGGCGCGGATGGCCAGCGCTGCGTCTATGCCTGGCAATGGCTGGACCACGGCGAGCGCCGCGTCCGTGATGCGCTCGGAGGTTCTGCCTCGTGGCGCGCCCGCATCTGCCGCGGGAGCCAGAATCTCGACGAGATCGCCGCCGCGCTCGACCGGATCGCGATCGGTGTCCAGCCGGATGTCGTCATCGCGCCGGAGCCGGTCAGGGCCGCGCCAACGAGGCCGGCGAGCCGGCCCCTCGCGCGGACTTCGCCTGCGC
>JAESGM010001087.1_pt1 | contig 10394 bp, 13 predicted proteins | sample 9269721 | NCBI WGS metagenome assembly JAESGM01 (sample SAMN15720920, study PRJNA650825) | algae metagenome | isolation source: Komarekiella atlantica HA4396-MV6 and co-occurring heterotrophs from... | place: USA: Theobald House, Kauai, HI | collected 2009-07-29 | reverse complement strand
GAAGCTGAATGCCTGCTTGAAGCTCTGGCCCGACCACGTCGCGTAGTTGGACATGCCGGTCGTCACGGTCCCGACCACGTTCGCGATCATGGCTCCCCGGTTTGGGCCGGCAACCGGAGCGGCTGGCTGGACGGGACTGACAGGTGACGGCGGGTTTATCGGACCGCTCGGCTGGAAGGTCTGGATCGGCAGGTTGTAGAGCTGCTGGTCCGCGCTCGCCTTCAGGCCCATGGCCTCAAGGTTGAGCTGCCTCGCCGTGGCGGAGCGGTTGAGCTGGAGGATCGTCTCGTTGTCGCCGCCTTCGCGGGACACGTCGTTGAGGAGCTGCTCCAGAGAGTTGCCCTCCACGCCGCGAGCGTCGGCCGCCACCTGTCCCTTGGCCCGTACCGCGATGACGTTCTTGTCATTCTCGACGGACTGGAAGGTGGTCGCCATGTTCTCTTCGACGGCCCGCTGAAGCAGGGTGGCGTACTGCGCGAAGAGGTTCTTCTGGATGGACGCGCGGGCGTTCGTGACAAGGTTGTCCTGCCGAGCGAACTCACTGCGCTGGTAGTCGAGCTGCTTGTGCCCGTGGTCCACCTCCTGCTGATAGACGACGTTCTGATATTGGATCAGCTCGGCGCGGTACTTCTCCTGCTGAGCCTCAACCTTGGCATTGTAGGCGCGTTGCTCCCACGCCTGCTTGTTCTGTGCGCCGAAGCCGATCACCTGCCCGGCAATGCTTGCGCCAGTCGAGATGATCGCAGCGGCAGCCGCTACGCACATGCGAAGGGCTCCACGAAGGGTGCAGTCACTGCACCTGAGGGGATCGTGATGGGTTGTGTCATGGGTTCTCTATGGTGGATGTTATCCCCGGTAGCATGGCAGCTAAAAGGGAGAGGCGGTTCTCACCACCGAGCTACGGGATTGCGGAGGGGCCGCCCGCTGCCTTAACTGTAGGCAGTACGCCAGCGGTGATGAGGATGGACAGTGGCCGTAAGTGATAAGCCCCTATGGATTGCGACAGTGGCGGTTGCAGGAACAATCGGCCTTGGCACTGCCATCGTTCACCAATGGATTATTCCGACAATAACGGCAGGCCTACAATTCGAAATCCAATCTCTTAAAGCTGAGAGAGATAAACAACAAAAACTCTCAGCGGAAGCTGTTGAGGAAAAGAAAAAACTCAGCGACGAAACAGTTAAAATTCGCAAACAGAACGATGAGAGAGAGCGTCAAAGCTCTGCCCAGATCGATTTGTTAACAAACCAATTGTTCGCGTTCAAAATGGCAAGCATCTTTCAAGTTGGGAGCCCCTATCCAATTGGCCTGGACTTCGTAAAAATCGGCGATCCAAAATCAAAGATCAGAGAAGCTTATCCGAATGTTTCCATAACGGAAAAAGGACGCTCTACCACAATCGAGCCCATTTCCGAGCCATTCACCAAAATCAGCTACGTTCATTCAGAATCTAAACCCGATTCTAAAGAGACAATTACAAGTATAAGGTATAGCGCCAGCAACTTACCGAGAATAATCAAAGGCAGCAAAGAGCGCGTGGACGCCGCATGGGTCGAAGCGAATTTAAATCGTACGCTTGGAAAATCGTTTGTTATAGGGCGCGATGACGATTGCCTCCTGTGGAGACTGTCGGATAAAGAGCTTGTGTACTACCTAAGAGGCTCTGATTGGTATTTTATCAGTGGATATACAACATATCCGGCAGGGTGTTCCATTTCTGATGAACAGGCTAAGCGTATAGAAGTACAGTTGAAATCCGATGATGGCAGCGCGAAAGCGGACATGCGCTTTTCGGATAATTCAACTAAAGAGGCCGATGCTGGCCCGTAACGTCTGGCTTCGGGTGCCGGTTGATCTTCTTCAAGAAGAGGTTGTCCCGTCGAAGGTCGAGCGCGTTACGGTTCCGGTGGCGGACCTGATGTTCGCCGTCCGGCGGGTCCATGATGAGGCGAGCGACACGCTGCGTGTTGTGCGGCCTGAAGCCGGCCATAACGATGCGTCCATCAAAGGACCAGTTAGGGGACACGCCAAGGGCCATGAGGGCGTCGTAATCGACCGCGTCAAGGATGGCGTGAGCGTCCACGGAAGCGAGCGGAACGCGGACCACGGGAAGGCCGCGATCATCGGTCCCGTAGAGGGGAGGACGAAGGGTTTCGTAGGTCATTGCTGTGTTTCGTTTCTGAGATGCTGATATTGAACGGATAGCGAGACAGAAGCGGTCGATGCTCGGCCCGCACTGCGATGGAAGACACCTCGACTATGGGAGCCATTGCCCCTTCACCGCTCAACGGCGTCTTGCGAAGGCCGGAGCAGCGATGGGGAGAAGAGCGAGCGCAGATGTGACGCCCCTTGAGTAAAGGTGGCGGGTAATTGTCTGGTGCAGTGACTGCGCTGCCGTAGGCCCATGACATCGCCTCCGACATCAGCACCTAAAATTAGGATGTTGATTGAGAGTATGTATGAGGTGGAAGAGTTAGGAGAACACCTAAGGTGAACCTTATGTTTCCTCTTAATAACACTCTAAGTACATGATCCGGGCATAGGGATTGGCGTCTCCCTTAAGGTGGCGGGTAATTAAGTGCAGCGCCACTGCACCTCACAGGAACCCCATCAGCTTCTTCACGAACGCCTCTCCCACACTCGTCAGTACCAGCCAGTCATACCGTCGATCCATGGGCGACTCTCTCGCTATGACCAGCTCTCGTGCACACAGGTTGGCGACGTTCCTTGAGACGGCCGAGGCGCTCAGTCCTGTCTTTGTGCGAATATCCCCCTGCGAGAGGCTGGGGCTTCGGGCGATCAGCAAAAGAATGGCTGCCTCGTTGACACTCATCTCGGGGCTTTGCGCCCGGATTTCATTCAGGAGGCAGAGGGCCTTGGGCAATTGCGGCGGGTAGGACACGCGGACCTCGCGGGCTCAGGTGCAGTGACTGCACCTTGGACAGTCAGGGGAACGGAAAGAGCCCGTGCGGGGCTCATGATGTTCGGGGGACGGGCCGGGTGCGGGCCTTCAGACGCGGCAGATTCGGTCGCTGAAGTCCGCCACCGTCCTCTCCCACTCCGGTCCAAGGGCGGCTCTGGCGTCCATCGCCGTGGCGCTCTGTCCGCGCCTCGACATCCGCACCGTGTATTCCTGCGCCGGGTTGAAGGAGCGGGAGGCACTGCCAATGATGGTGTAGCCGTCAAAGCCCCGCCGGATGGTCTCAACCGCGATGCGCCGGGCTGCGATCACCTTCGCATCCGCCAAGTCGCATTCGCCGTGCGCCTGCACTGTCACCTGTATGGTGTCTGTCGCGAGCGGCACGACGCTCTGCGTTGTCGAGCAAGCGGCCAGAAGCAGCGAGAGCGCCGCGCCTGTAAGCACGACGCCCCCGAAACGGGCCTTCGAGGTGCCCTTCGCGATCACGCCCGGCCACCCATGAAGCGTGGCATGAATGCCATCAGCATCGCGAGGGGCGCGAGGATCGGCAGGGCCGGGAGAGTGCCGTTGTCGGCGTTGACTTCCCACCTACCCAGCCAAACCGTGGTCCCGGTCTTCCGGTCATAGTCGAGACCGAGGCCCTGATTGCTGGACCAGCGGGAGGCCGTGACAAGGCCGAGGAAGGGAAGCGAGACGTGGCCGAAGCGCTGCATGATGCGGGAACCATTCCAGAAGGCCGGCGGAGCTGACTGCCCCAACAAGATCGGCCTGCCCCATGTTCATGCAGCGGCTGGAGTCAGCCCGTCCAATGACAGTTTTGACTCGGTCCGGGCCTTTCGACTCGCGACTTTGATAAATTGCTGAATGGGAACAGTTCCGCTTGCGGAACCCATCGCCAGCGGCTGAATGATGCTGGCGGGTAGGGTAGTAGCTGAGGTGGCCGGAACGGGCCTGTAGAGCGCACCCTTCACCACGGGAAAGGGCGATAGAGGGCACAGGGAATGATCTTCGGAGGACTTGAAGACTCTCATGATCGGCGGACGCAAAAGATCATGGATAGGGCCGAGACGACATCCGCTGACATCACCAATTTCAACTTGGTTGGCATCCGCAGGCGGTTGAACAACGTCGAGGTGGGCGTCTGGCTGATCGTTTTCCTGCTGGCCGCCCACGTTTGGCGACACTGGTGATAAGGCACTTTTAGAAATGAGGAGGCCCTATGCCGATGCCTGGGCCAGCTCTTTCGCAATCTTCGCGACCTGTCCCCGGCTGCATCCGGTGATGGCCTGCACCTTCGACCATGGCATTCCAGCCGTGAGCAATGAGGCGATGTTGTCGTTGCGCTCAGTGTTCACGGGGCGGCCCTTGTAGCGCCCTTCTGCCTTCGCCTTGGCCTGCCCCTGCGCCTGTCTGCGGCGGCGGTCCTCATAGTCCTTGCGGGCGATGGCGGCGAGCATGTCCAGCATCATCGCGTTGATGGCGTCGAACATCCGTACCGTAAACTCATCGGCCTTCGGGTCCGCCATGGCCCAACTGGTGGGCAGGTCCAGCGCGACAACGCGAACATGACGGGAGGCCAGCTCAGCCTTCAGCTTGGACCAGTCTTCCGCGTTCAGACGGGACAGACGGTCCACCTGCTCGATGAGGAGGACATCCCCCGGCCGGCTATCCGCCAGCAACCGGAACAGCTCCGGCCGCTTGAGCGAGGCCCCGCTCTCGTTCTCTGTGTAGGTGGCGGCGATGGTAAGGCCCCGCTCGATGGCGAAGGCTTCGACCTGTTCGCGGGCTCGTGTGGCGTCCTGCTCGATGGTGGAGGCTCTGAGATAGGCACGAATGAACATTGACACCGCCTTGGGTCTCTTTTGGATAGGTCGGTATCTATCGGTCTTCTAAGGATAGGTCAATAAATCTTTTCAGGCCCGTGCCGACTGGTCCTCTAAGGGCACACTCTAAGTGACCGCCGCAGGGAAGCATGGGCCTGTGAACAACGGCCGCATCGTTACTGAGCCGAGCCGCACGCGTGATACCGTTCCTGCGTCTAACGAGGCGCTCGGCATGAACCCGTTCAAGAACCTCCAAGTTAATCTGCTCGCAAACGGCGGCTGGGCCATCGTGGGGCTGCTTGTCATCTGCATCACAGTCTTGGGGATTTTCGGCCAAGGTGTAATGGCGGAGAGGGCAATGACCGCGCTCACCGTCACAACCGGGCTGGTCGCCGCTGCCATGGCGGTGCGGCCGCACGGGTAGCGGAGTCGGCATCCGGCCCGGCTGGGCCAAGCCATGCGAGGCTGTGCGACAATGGCTGGGAGCGTGGGCAGTTAGGACGGCAGCCGAGACACCCGCGACGAGCTTGTATGGTTCACCCCTCACCACAGCAAAGCGCCATTCAGGGCCGGCAGCAGGTGGCCGATCACGGCCGCCTATCGCACATGCCAGCGCCAGCCCTCAACGATGCCCGAGCGGGCCACTTGCGGAAGACGGTGGGGCACGGGGGGAATTGCGGTCTCGCTCTACCGTAAGAGGGGTCTCGGATTTTTGCGCCGAATATTCGGGCTCCCGCTTCAACTTCCTGTGCACACGGTATGTCGCCAGTGATGAACTCTTCGCAGTCTCGACTTAACGTCGGGTCATGCAAATCCTCTCCGCCATCGACACCAAAGACTGGCTGATGATCGCCGCAACGATCATGGGTCCGATCCTCGCCGTTCAAGCTCAAAAGGCCATAGAGCGGTGGAGATCGCGTAGAGATGCACGACTTCGCATCTTCTACGTGCTCATGGCCAACCGGGCCACACAGCTTGCGCCGGAACACGTGCAGGCGTTGAACCAAATCGACCTTGAGTTTCTGCCATCTCCATTCTGGCTTGCTCCGCTCCAGCAGAAAAAAGACAAGGAGGTGTTGTCAGCTTGGGCGCTTTATTCTCAGGTCTTAAACAGAGATTTGGAGAATGCCACCGAAGCGCAATTCGTTGCGTGGAGGGACAAATGCGATGAGCTGTTCTACGATCTTTTGCACAAGATTTCGTTGAGCCTCGGCTTCCAGTTCGACAAGGCGCACCTCTCCAAAGGTGCCTATCACCCCAGGGGCCATTTCCACCGCGAGCGCTTCCAGCACATGGTCTTGGAAGGTGCTGCGAAGGTTCTAACAGGCCAGCAAGCGCTGAAGATGGACGTGACAGCATTTCCGTTCGCGCAATCCGATGCCGAGGCCAAGGGAGAGGATGGGCGAGCGTGACCCATACATTGGGGGCCTGAGAGCATTGCCGATGATCCGCATTGGTGATACACAGGGCGCAATTCAACCCGCCAGAAACAACTGAAAAACCTACACTTTCTCTCTTTTTCAGCGAGTTCAATCCTCTCTCGCAGCACCAGCCCATCCCCTCACTTAGAATGAGTAATTGGCCCTTTCCGAAGGCGATGCCAATTTGGAACGGATGCGACATGATGTTCAGAGATGCGCGTCTTCTGGCATATTTCTGACACGCAGAATCTAGCTTTATTCCCCTTGAAAAAAGAATTTGGCGATTTCCGATCACGATTCCAACTGCTATATGCCCCCAGTGCGTTGCACAGGGGTTTTTAGGTCCTGGCGAGGTTTGTGGTGCAACAGATTCCAATCAACGACATGGCGCGGCACTCCGCAAGTGTTCATGCCGATGTAAAAGCAGCTATAGAGCGCGTGCTGTTGAGTGGCTGGTACGTACTGGGCCAGGAAGTCTCATTTTTTGAAGAAGAATTTGCGAACGCCTGCGGAACTCATCATTGCATTGGGGTTGCCAACGGTACAGACGCGATTGAATTGGGCTTACGCGCGATAGGAATAGACCGTGGCCACCGTGTCGCAACCGTAGCAAACGCTGGCTTCTACGTATGCACTGCACTCCAATCCATCGGCGCGATACCTGTATTTGTAGATATAGACCCGACAAACCACCTAATGAATATTTCAGACCTAAGCGTATTGGTGCAACAACGGAAAATCGATGCTGTCGTGATCACCCATCTCTATGGGCTGATGCACGACATGGCGACGGTGATGGACATTGCCGACCGCACTGGGATTGCTGTTTTCGAGGACTGCGCACAGGCCCATGGAGCTAGGCGCGGATCAGATCGAGCCGGAGCCTGCGGCCACGCTGCAAGCTTTAGCTTTTACCCGACCAAAAATCTCGGCGCTGTAGGCGATGGCGGCGCGGTTACCACAAACGATGCTGACGTCGCAACTCGCGTTCGCCGATTGCGCCAGTACGGCTGGGAGGGTAAGTACCGCGTACTCGACGGGGGCGCCCGTAACAGCCGCCTCGACGAAGTGCAGGCAGCGGTGCTTCGCGCCAAGCTGCCTCGGCTCGATGGTTGGAACTCCAGGCGGCGCGCCATTGCCGGCCGGTATGCTGCAGGTATTCACCATCCCCGGGTCACCTGCCCCGGTGTGGACGGCGAGGCAAACGTCGCGCACCTCTACGTGATCACCACGGAAAATCGGGAGGATCTGCGCAGGCATCTTCGGGAGGTGGGAATCGCGAGCGACGTTCACTACCCCGTCCCTGATCATCTTCAGACTGTGATGCAAGGCAGAGGCGCTCCGCCCTGGCTACCGGTTACGGAGAAACTCGCCGGCAGTATCTTGACCCTGCCCTGCTTCCCCGAGCTGACTGACGCGGAGGTCGAGCAGGTCGTTGCCGCGGTGAATTCCTGGTGAGATCAATGTATTCGGTCATTACGCCAGTCTACGGCAACGAGGAGTTTATCCCAGATCTCATCGACGCGTTCGAGCACGTGTCAAACACGGTACGCGAGCGGTTTGGTCTTGACACCGAATTCGTCTTTGTAGTCGATGCAAGCCCGGACCAGAGCTACGAGCGCCTCTCCGATGCTCTACCGCGAGCCGGTTTCCGCTCGCAGCTGGTGTTGCACGCCCGCAACTTCGGCTCCTTTGCTGCGATCCGTACCGGGCTGCAGGCGGCTCAAGGAGAATATTTCGGCGTAATCGCCGCAGACCTCCAGGAGCCGCCGGAGCTTCTAATTCAGTTCCTGCACGCCCTAACAGACGGCTCGGCGGACATCGTAGTCGGGAAACGGGAAGCGCGCGAAGACCCCGCGTCGAGTCGCTACGCCGCGAACCTGTTCTGGGCACTTTATCGCCGCTTGGTCATTCGGGACATACCGCAGGGCGGTGTTGACGTTTTCGGCTGCAACCGCCGGATCCGCGATGAATTACTCAAGCTCGAGGAGGCAAATTCCTCCCTCGTTGGTCTAGTGTTCTGGCTCGGCTTCCAGCGCAAAACCATCAGTTACGCTCGCCGGGCCCGGGCCTATGGCAAGAGTGCGTGGACCCTGCGCAAGAAGATCAAGTACGTCTTGGACAGCGTTTTCGCGTTCACGGACTTGCCCATCCGGGCCCTCACCGCGATCGGGGTGATAGGTGTCACGGCAGCCACCGTCTTCGGCCTCTTCACAGCAATCCTGAAGCTCATGAACGTGATCGTCGAGCCGGGCTATACGGCCATTATCCTCGTTGTAATGTTCTTCAGCGCTCTTAACATGATCGGAATTGGTCTTGTCGGAGCCTATGCATGGCGCGCTTACGAGAACACTAAGCGGCGACCTCTCGCCTTGGTGCGTAGCGTCGCAGCCTACGATGGCACCGCGAGCCAAGATCAAGAATCTACGAATGCGCGTAAGGTGAACCAGCTCTCATGAATGTTCCTTTCATCCATCCGAACGCCTTGTGTGAAAGCAGCCAGATCGGAGCTGGAACTCGCATCTGGGCCTTCGCCCATATCCTGCCTGGAGCGCATATCGGTGCCGACTGCAACATCTGCGATGGCGTTTTCGTCGAGAATGATGTCGTGGTGGGGAACCGGGTAACGGTGAAATGCGGCGTTCAACTTTGGGACGGATTGGTGCTGGAGGACGACGTCTTCGTGGGCCCGAATGTCACCTTTACCAACGATCCTTTTCCTCGGAGTAAGTGCTACCCAGAAGCTTTCCCGCGGACGATCATACGCGAGGGCGCCTCTATCGGGGGGAACGCGACGATCTTACCCGGCGTAGTGATCGGCGCCAACGCCATGATCGGCGCTGGCGCGGTGGTGACCCGCTCGGTTCCGCCGAACGCCATCGTAATTGGCAATCCTGCGCGAATTACAGGCTATGTCGATGCGCAGGGCCGTCAAGCCGCCCCGCTCGCCGCGAGCCCTCCCTCAGAGCCTGGCTCGGTTCTCATGAAGGTCGGTCGAGCGAGCTTGCACCGCCTGCGCGTCGTGAAAGATATTCGCGGGAGCTTGTCAGTTGGTGACTTCGAACGGGAAATCCCTTTCGCGCCCCGGCGATACTTCATGGTCTACGACGTGCCGAGCCGTGAAGTTCGTGGTGAACACGCGCACAAGGCGTGCGAGCAGTTCCTAATCTGTGTACGCGGGAGTTGTGGCGTCCTACTTGACGACGGGCGGGAGCGCCGGGAAATCACCCTCGACCGGGTTGATAGCGGCATCTATATGCCGGCGATGGTCTGGGGTACGCAGTACCGCTATAGCCCAGATGCGATGCTCCTCGTCTTCGCCTCACACCCGTACGATCCCGATGACTACATCCGTAGCTACGACGAATTCCGCGCGCTTGTCACTCAGGGGTGAGGCCGTGAAGCGAAGTTACCTCCTTGTCCGGTTCCTTGCGGGCGGCGCAATGAATACAGCCGCGAGCTACGCTCTCTTCCTCGTTCTTGAGCTCGTCCTGATGCCGGCTCTGGCGTACACCATAGCCTTCGCTGCAGGCATTGCGCTCGGCTATTTTATCAACGCGGGATTCGTCTTCCGGTCGGGGCGCTCCCTTCGGACCGCGACGCGCTACCCACTGGTCTATGCCGGCCAGTACATTTGGGGCCTCGGCCTTCTGTCCCTGTTGGGTGGCTTCGGAGTGCCTCCGGCACTCGCAATGATCGCGGTCATTGCAACGAGTGTCCCCCTCACCTTCCTGCTCACCCGACACCTACTCACGTCTCGGTCGGGCGCGGCCCCCCACTGAATCGATGACATCAAAGACCCTGGCTCCGGCTTCTGGACGCTCGACCTACCGTTCTAACCGGCCCAGAGCGCTAAGCGCGCTCGCCGAGCCGCGAGTGCGCCAAGGCCTCGTCGTCCTCGCCCTGGTCACTGTGAACCTTTCGGTGTTCTGGGATCACTACGCCGGGCGCTTGACGTTTCCTTGGGACTTCCTCGGCGGCTATCACGCCCACGCGTATGGGTGGTTCGCCGATGGCGGGTTCTTCGATCCGCCGCGATGGTTCCCTTGGTCCGAGATGGGCTTTCCCGCCTTCTGGGCCCTGCAGTCGGGCGCTTGGTATTTTCCGTTGGCGCTCCTCGACCTGCTGAACCTACCTTACACCGTCCCCAATGCCACCCGCCTTCAGGCGCTGCACGTGTTGGCGGGAGCTGCCGGAGCCTACCTCCTTCTCCGCAGCCTAGAGCAAGAC
>JAESGM010001086.1_pt1 | contig 10422 bp, 8 predicted proteins | sample 9269721 | NCBI WGS metagenome assembly JAESGM01 (sample SAMN15720920, study PRJNA650825) | algae metagenome | isolation source: Komarekiella atlantica HA4396-MV6 and co-occurring heterotrophs from... | place: USA: Theobald House, Kauai, HI | collected 2009-07-29 | reverse complement strand
CCGGTGATGTCCTTGTTGCCATCAGCAGTTCAGGCAGGTCGCCAAATATCCTTTCCGCGGTCGCCGAGGCCGAGCGGCGAGGGTGCGGCATCGTCACGTTCAGCGGCTTTCAGCCCGATAATCCGCTCAGGAATATGGGGCAGTTCAATTTCTATGTTCCTCAAAGCGAGTATGGTTTTGTTGAGATATCACATTTGACATTATGTCACGCGATCCTTGACCTTGCGATGGGATGGAACGGAATCCGGGTTGCGTCGGGCAAATGAGCTTCTAATACGCACGCGGAGCGACCATTGATGAAGGCAATTCTGTTCGCCAGCGTGATGACATTGCTCTACGCGGCGGTTGTCACGGTTATTTTCCGGGTGAGGCCTGTCACCCGCCGGGCAGCAGTTATGTTCTGGCTGTTCTGGCTTTCCTCACCTCTATTCCTTGTCGGCTATATCCTTGCACCCGCCAACTTCTGGGTTCTTCCGGAAGTCATGGTCGAGCCATTGTCATGGATCGATCTTGGATTTTCCTATTTTGTCTATGGAGCGTTGGTGTTCGGCGGCATTCTGCAGCTTTACAATCTGGCCGATCGCGGATTTTCGCTTCGCATCCTGATCGACATTCTGGAATCCCCCACCAAGTCCATGAGCGTGGATGACATTATGCGCGGCTACGGAGCCGGTGCGGGCGTGTCATGGATGTTTGACAAGAGAATTGAAGGCATCGCCGATAACGGGCTTGCTGTTCAGAGGGGCGGGCAACTGGTCATTACGCAGAAGGGAAAATCGGTCGCGCGCGTTTTTGGTGCGCTGCGGCAATTTCTGAATCTTCCCGGGCCAGATCGAAAGCTGCCCTGATGCTTGCTGGCATTGCAATCGGAACTGCGTGGTTCGCCGCCCTTGTCGTATGTCACATAGGCCGGTTTCACTGGGCCCCGCCAGCTGACAGATTCAAGTTTATTGCGAAAGCTTTTGTGTTGGCGGTCGTGGGTGCCGTCGTGTCCGTACTCATCTTGTCCGCTAATCGGCCTGAAGACGATGTGCTTGTCTGGAGGACGGTTATCGATGGTATCGTAGCGCTGGTGACTATGGGCTGTCTCTTTATTCTCTATGTGCCGTTTTACTTCGTGATCGCGACATCTCTGTCAGTCCAGACCTTGAATCTCATGAATGGGTTGCCCGGAGGCGCTATCGCTATTGATCACCTGCGCGACATATTTGCTTCCCGTCGTATCATCGAAGGGCGGGTGAGGACCATGGTATCGAATGGATATCTCGCCGAGGACGATGGGACTTTTCGTCTGACCGGAAAGGGCCGGCGGGTTGCGGGGATATTCAATCTGGTGAAGCGTTTATGGCGGCTTGGAGCCGGTGGTTAGCGCATCGTCGTGTTGAGTTGCCTTGTGTCACGGGCAACTTGGCGGCGTGCTCGGAGTCGTGGCGAGCGGCTCGGTCACAGCGCGTATGAGGGGTGCGACCTTCCTCGCAATCTTGTCGAGCGATTCCTGAAGTTCGCGCTCGCGTTCAGGGGTGATTTGCTCTGTCGCGTTCGCAATGCGTTTCACCAGATCGATGGTGGAGCGGCCTGCACTATCTACTTCCGTGCCTTGCGGCAGAACAGAAGAGATCGTTTGCTTGATACCGGACAGAAAACTCACGGTGGGATAGGCCGCTGCAATGGCAAGCACGGCGACAATCGACATCGCAATTGCTGCCATTTGAAGTGGTTGGCGGGGCTGCCCTGGGGCTGCGCCACCATTCGGAACGGAAGCGTCATGTGAGGATCTGGACGGAATCCCCAAGGCGTCGAAGTCATCTCTTGCCGCCTTGATGCGGCTTTTCAAGTCTGCGACACCCGCTTCGATGCTGGTGTTTCGCACAACAATGCCGTACTCGCGTGACACCATGGCGTAGCCGTCGGCACGTTGAAATACTTCAAAATGGAAGCCTGAATTATCGCTCGATGACTTCATAGGAGTGTCTCCGGGGGAGTCATTCGTGATACGGCCGTTCGAGACGGAATATTGCCCATTGCCCATTTTTTCGATCGTAAGCGAGCGGATTTGCAAATTGTTTCATGGCTGGCTGCAGTGCGCCAAACTGCGAAATGTCCGAAGGGCACCCTCTGCGATTCAGAGGGGTGTCAAGCTCGATCATTCGGATTTCCTTCACGTTAGAGGCGGACGTGAAGCACACATAGATAGCCGGCTTGCTGTATGCGCTGTTGCTTTGCCGGTCGGCAAGCCAGAGGTTCGGGATGCTTGTGGCGTCCGGAGCGCTGCCTGACCTGATCAAACTGGCCCAGAAGCCTGGATAGGCATAGGCCCATGTGCCGCCATAGAGCCCGAACGGGATCGCGTAGGTATTGCTCACGATTCCGTCATTCGGTGCGGACGCGGCGCGAAGCATTTTGACAAAGGCGAGCTGGTCCGGCGGAAGCAATCGGTAGGCATGGGCCTGCGTGACGAACCACGCGCCGGTGGTGACGGCAGCCAGCGCGCCTGAGACAATTCCGACTGCGCGATAGGTCGACGATGCAAAGTTGTGGCTGAGCCGGCCAAAACACGTGAGGGCGGCTGCAATCAGCACGAATAGCCCAAGCGCGATGGCGGCGCTGATGTGGAATGTGACAAACGGACAAAGCCGGACCAGATATCCGCTCACGACATAGCCGCCGCTGAGATAAAGCGTGATGAAATACCCGACCAGTCCGCATCCCAAAAAGGGAGCGATCTGGGAAGGAACGCCAGCCCATTTTCCAAGCAATGACAGACGTCCGCAGAGAATCAAAAGGCAGCCGAAGAGAGCGGCGATAACGACCGAGAGTGCCGCGAGCAAATCCGGAAGTACGGAAAGAGTATCGCGCCAGACATGGGCCGTCGACTGATCGTAGAACGCGCTTTGCAATCCGATCAGGCCTGCGCATGTCAGCAAATACAAACCGGCGATCGCGCTGCGCCTGAGGCTCGGCGGAAGCCCCGATATCGAGACACGGACAGACAGCCACTGGACGGTGAACGCAACGATCATGGACAGCGCCGCCGCGCTGCCGATGAGGACGAGCATGTCACGGCGGGAACTCTCGATCCCCGAGAATGCCGCGTTCGGTATGGCTCTGCTGCCCAGGCAGCTGACGAGAAACATAAGGAATAGGCCGGGAACAAGCATGCTTGCAGACGCGAGCGTCGGCAGAGTATCGGTGAAGCCTGATCGAGGCGGCGGATATTTGAGTGGTGACAAGTAGGCCGCCAGTAGACTGAAGGAACAGACCGTTGCGATGGCGGGTGTAAAATAAGCGAGCTGAAATTCGAACAGCAAGGAAATAGCCCGGTGCCATTTTGCCGTGTCGGCATCCGGGTTGAGATTATAGAAGAACGCAATGTTGCGGTTGCCGTAAAACGACGACAGCAATTCGAGCAGACTCGCTTTGTCCGTCACCAGATTCCGCGCGAAGAATGTGAGCTTCATATCTGTCAGGAAATCCTGCCAGCCCAGATGCAGGACAAGTTGTGTAACGAGGATGCAGAGCGCGAGCGCGGCGCCCAGGCCCTGTACGAACCACGTCGCGAGAATGTGGCGATAGCTTGCGCGGTGCACCCACGCGGCGTAGAGCGCCGTCGAGATCGCCACAAAGGCGGCGAAGACCAGTTCGCCGTAGAACAATGCCGCGAATGTGAGGATCGTGCCCAGCATCCAGCGCCAGACCGGCCACTCGTTGATCCCGTGGACGCAGAGCAGGGCGGCAAACAGCAGGAAACCGTGCCAGACGCGATACGTGTTGACCTGCCATTGCGCGAACATCAGGTAGTTGGTGAGCAGGAACGCGATTGCGATGGCGGCGAACAGGCGTCCGCCGATGCGGCGGAAAAACACGTAGGCCATGACCGTGGAAGCGCTGCCGATTGTCAGCGTTGTGATCCAGATCTGGCTCTCCGGCGTGCGTGCGCCAAGAGCGTAGAGCAGGAAGGAAAACAGGCGCGGAAAGTTGCCCTGATGCGTATGCGTGACCGGGTGCGCGTCCGGAAACGGCGACACGGCCTCGTCCGCGAGGCCCATGGATTTGAAGAAATCGAAGTGCCAGAGATTGTAAGCGTGATTCAGAGATGAAAACGTCTCGTTGTTGTCCATGACGTAGGGCACGCCATGGCCGGCAACGATAAGGCCACCATAAAGGATCACATAGGCGAGCAGCAGGATCGCGATATCGGGGCCGATACGGGTCAGCGGCCAAAAAAGCGGGTCGACGATGGAGCGGGATGTGATAGACACTGGGCGAGCCAAATTCGTCGAATTGTCGGTCAGAATCAATGTTTTATGAGGTCCGCGCGTTTCTGTCCATAGAGGCGCATCGCTCCAAAACGGTCCTTCTCGGCCTGATGCTGCTCGCGCTTGCCGTGGGCCTGTTCGAGCTTGCCGCGGTTCTTCTGATCATTCCGACACTTGCTGTCATTGTCGACCCGGCGAGTCTTGCCAGGCTGCCGTTGCCAGCGATCTGGGATGTCGCGGCCGGCTGGTCTTGGCGCAGGACCCTGGTGGTGCTTGTTACGTTGCTGCTCCTGACCTACGCAGCGAAGGCGGCCCTGCAGGTCTATTATTATCGCGCGCAGACCGAACTGGTCGCTGCATGGCAAAGAGATCTCGCGGTGCGCCTGATGCGCCTTTACCTGCAGGCGCCTTACACGTTTCATCTGCGGCGCAATTCCGCGGAAATCATCCGCAACATGACGACCCCTGTGCAGGTCTTCTATGGCGAATTCCTGAACGCTCTGTTCAGTCTCGCCGCCGATGCCGCCGCCGCGCTCGCCCTGATCGCTGTGCTGCTTGCGGTTGCCCCGGGTCCGGCGCTGGCCGCAGGCACGCTGATGATCACGATCTATGTCATCCAGCACCGGATATTTCATCGCATCCATGTTCGTCTGGGCGAGAAAATCCTTCAACTGCAGGAGCAGAACCAGCGCGAGCTGCAACATGGTCTTGGTGCGCTCAAGGAACTGAGGGTTGGCCGGAAGGCAGGATTCTTCCTCGATAGATATGCGCGGCTGCAGGGCAGGATCCGGGACAACATCTTTTCATATGAATTTTCCCGGCGCCTGCCGCCGTTGTTTGGCGACGTCACCATCGTCCTGTGCATGACGGTGGCGATTCTGGTTCTGGTGTGGCTTGCGCCGGAGCCTGCGCAGGTGGTCGCCAGTCTTGGGTTGCTCGCCGCGGCGGCGTTTCGGCTGAGTCCGCTTGCCAACCGCATTATCGGTGCCTTCGGGACCATTCACCGCACCGGGCCGAGCCTGAAGCTTCTCGCCGACGAATTGCGCCAGCTCGAAGCTTTGCCGCAGCCGCGGGATCAGCAGTCGCCGACGCCTGTGCGCAGAGATATTGCGTTGTCGGACGTGGCGTATGTCTATCCGGGGCGTGAGCAACCGTCATTGCGCGGCATAGATCTGACGATCGCGCGCGGCGAGGTCGTCGGCATCATCGGTCCGTCCGGCGCCGGCAAGACCACGTTGGTCGATATTCTCCTGGGACTGCTTGTGCCGTCGCAAGGCGCCGTGCTCGTGGACGGCGATCCGTTGCGGGGATTTGTGCACGCGGGCTATGTGCCGCAGGATGTGTTCGTTCTCGACGATACCGTTCGACGCAACATCGCCTTCGGCGTGGCCGACTCGGAGATCGAAGCGGGCCGCATGCAGGAGGCGATCAGGATGGCCTGCCTCGATCGCGTCGTGAACGAGCTTCCGGAAGGTCTCAACACCAGACTCGGCGAACGCGGCCGTGCGCTGTCGGGCGGGCAAAAGCAGCGGATCGGGATCGCGCGGGCACTCTACGAGAAGCCGGAATTGCTGGTCATGGACGAGGCGACATCCGCGATGGACGCCCGGATCGAGGAAGAAATCACCGACGCGATTGCCGATCTGCGGGGGCACGTGACTACAATCGTCATTGCGCACCGTCTCAGCACAATCCGGAATTGCGATCTCATTGTCATGCTGGAGCGCGGCCGCATCTCGGATCAGGGCCGTTTTGACGAATTGCTGCAACGCAACGAGGAATTCAAGGCTCTCGTTCGCATCGCGACGCTGGGCAAGTCGGACCGGCTGCCGGAGGCGATAACAAACTGATATGGCACCTCAAGGTTCATCTCCAGGATCGACCTCGGGCCGGTTCTGGCCGCGCTGTCACGCTGGTGCGTACGATTCCGCGATAACGGCGGTTATCCTGCTCACTGGCCTCATCTGCGTGGCATTATGGATGTCGGCAGGCGGCACATATTTCGTCAAGGCGCTCACGGAAACCCACAACATCATACTTGTTGCCGAGAACGCGCACGACATCCTGACATTCCTCGTGCAGGACGTTGCCGCTTCGCCCGAACCGGAAGCGCATCCTTTCTGGTACATTCATCATCCCAACCTGCTCGCCAAGCTTTTTTCACTGGCGATGCTGCGCGTCGGCCTTGGTCTTGAATGGCAGGTCGGCGTCATGCTGCTCGTCAATGTGGCGGCGCTCTGGATCGTTGCGGCTGCCTTCCGGCGCTTTTCCAGTGCGGCCGCGCTGGCTGCGGTCGTCGTTGCGGCGACCTCCTATGGGGCGTTCCACTTCAATGCCGGCGATCTCTGCCGCGGTCCGCTCTATCTGCTGCTGTGGAGCCTTCTTTATGCGCTGGTGAGCAATCCAGCTCTGGCTGATTGGCGGCGCAGCCTCGTGGTGGGAGTGGTCTGCGCCCTGTCGATTTTGTCTGACTGGGGATTTGCGCTGTTCGTCGTCGGGTTCGCTTTTTGCTGGGCCTGCGTCAGCGCCCGCAAGATTCCGGTCCGGTGGACGCTGGCCTGGATCGTCATTCCCTGCGCGCTGGCGCTTGCTGTATACGCCGCCGGAGTGATTGCAGCGGTCGGCTGGGACTTCTTTCTGTTTGATATCAAGGTGACCTATCTCGGCCGGCTTGGTGTCTGGCACTACGATATCCAGTCGGCCATCGAGCAATATCAGCAAAACAATGTGCTGATCTGGCCATCGCAGAGCCAGGGCATCGATCGCATTCAGCAACTGATCGGGGCGCTTCTGGTTTCGCCGTTGCTGAATACCGGCCCTGCGTGGCTGTTGCTTTTGCCGGTGGCGGTGTGGGCGCTCGTCCACGCCGGCAGCACGCTTGGCGGTGATCTGAGAATCTGGCTCGCCGCCGCTGCCGCTGTTGTCCTGAATGTCGCCGGCCTGATGCCGTTTCCTGTCCTGGTGCTGGCAGTTCTGTGGATCGCCGTGCAGATGCGGCATGTCAGAGCGGAGACGACGGTTGAGCGGCTGAGTGCCTTGCTTTTTGCCATCATCATCGCGTTGCTTCTGCCCGGTGCGATTTTCCCGGGTTTTACCACCGGGTTCATGATTGCGTCCGGACGTCCGCCCTTGCCGTTGCTGGAGATGACGACTGCGGCGTTGTGTGTGGAACTCTTTACCGGAGGGGCGGTCACACGTTCGTTCTGGACGCCGAGTTTGCGCTTGTTTGGCATGCGCGTGCCGGCGCTTGCGCCTGCGCTTACCGTTGTGTTCGCGCTTCTGCTGATTGCGGTTGTCCAGTCGGCTCCGTCCTTTGTTGGGCTTCCCGGGAAACTCGCCATCGGGCTCGCCTTTGTCCTCATCGGCGCCAGCGTGCTTGTGCTGATCGAGTTGGCTCCGCCGGTGGACGCAAAAGGTGAGGCGGGGGGCCTGCGTACATTGCTTCGATGGCGATATGCGGCATTTTTCGCCGCTGCGACATTGCTCTTGGCCAATCACACATCCGCGCATCCGGTCATCCTGGGCCGCTATTCCAGCGGCTATGCGGTGCTGCTGGCGGCTGTCGCGATTTTGACGCTTGCCGTCGGCGCTTTGACGCTGAGACCGTCCCTGCTTCGGACCTTCGGTCAAACGGGCAGGGGACTCCTGCCGCGAATGGCTGCGTCCGCAACCTCAACCGCGGTGCCGGCACCGCTGATCCTCCTCGCCTTGGCGGCGATCGGACAGGTTGGATGGTTCGGGCTGTCAGTCGCGGCGCGTCCGCCGCAACCGGTTCCCTACGCGGACATCCTGAAATCGGAAAAATATCGAGGAAAGAGCTTTCTGACCACGAGCTACGAGGCGCTGGTCTGGGAGGCGACGCGCGGCTGGACCTACATGCCGGCCGGGAATCCGCCGAAACTCGACCCGATCAGCGCCCGCTTCCGTCATTTCGCCGACTGGAAGAACGAAGCCAAGTATGGCCGGCCGGATTATTTCCTCTGCGACAATACGGGCTATTCTTACGTGCGGCCTGGCTCCGAATGGGAGAAAGGTGCGTCGGAGCCTTTGGCGTGCAAAGGGCAGGCCTGCACCTGCCGGGATGTCGCGCGCGGCCTGCAAGAGCAAGGACATCACATCGACAAGGAAACCGAGGACTACGCGATTATCAAGTTCAACTGGCCGACCAGATAATTGCGCAGCCGCGCTTCGTCTGGTGCTTACTTCCGCTCGGACGCCGCAGACGATTGCGACGCATTTCTGATGTCCCGGCCCTTGAAGGTTGTCAATTCCAGCAGCAGTTTGAGCAGCGTCTTTGTCACGCTCACCAGATTTCTTATCCTGAAGACCGACGTCTTGTTCGTTGCCTCTGCGCCAAGCGTGGGGACCTGCACATAGCTGCAGCCGGATTTCAGCAGCTTGACCAGGATCTCCCCCTGAAACCCGAATCCGGAACTGGTCATGCGAACCGCATTGAGGAGCGATCGCCGGTGCACGGGGAGGCCGTTGTAATAATGCAGGCGATGTCCGGAGATGAGATTGAGGAGGTTGGTGTAGCAGCGCGAGATCAAATAGCGTGACGGCGTTTTGATCTGGCGAAGGTTGGTCATGTAGGGAATGACGATGTCCGCACTTCCCACTTTCTCCAGAACGGGCGGGAGACTGGACGCCGGTACACCGCCGTCGCCGCACAGCATCATCACGTAATCAAGCTTCGACTCGCGTACGCCGCGCTGGTAGGAGGCGCCCAGGCCGATATTGGGTCTGTTGCGCAGCACGCGCATGTGCGGCAATTCTCTGGCCAGCGCTTCCATGATGTCGCCGGTGCGGTCGGTGCTGCCATCGTCGATCAGGATGATCTCGTAGGTTTGCACGTATCCGTCGACGACGGACCAAATCTCCCTGACAACCTGCTTGACAACCGTTTCCTCGTTCAGCGCGGGAACGACGAAGCTGATGGAGTGGGGGGACTTGAGTGCCATGCCGCAGCCGTCAGGCGCCTGTTTGCCGCTGTTCGCACGCGAGTGCGAAGATATAATGTGCCATCTTGTGATAGCCGGTATGGACCACCTCGTCATTCATGCCGAACATGAAGACGTGGTGGAAGTGTTTCTGCATCAGCGCCTTGAAATCCGGCATGGACTTGCAATTCACATGCCCGGCCTTGGAATTGGGCGAGGCATAGACCTGCGATTCAAGCGAGGGCATGCCGAGGACCACGGTGCCGTGCGGCGCCAGCGAGCCGACAAGGTTTGTCAAAAAGGTGTGTTCGTTGACCGGCTCAATGTGCTCCAGCACGTCGAGCGCAAATGCGGCATCGTAAGTGGAAGGTGGAACCGGACCTGCGAGCATGTCGTGCACGAAAGCGTCGAATGACCAGCGCGGATTCATGCGGCGCCTGACGTCCTCGATGAAGACCGGATCGAAGTCGGTAGCCGAGAGCTTCTCCACTTCCTGACGCACGATGCGGGTTCCGAAAGCGTCGGCGCAGCCGATCTCCAGCACGTTCGTCTTGCCGGCCAGCAGCTTGGCGACGAATTTATACCGTGACAGCGTGAAGGTGAGGCGCTTGGGATCGTCGTTCCAGGCATAGCTGGTCATGAGGCCGAGGGTTTCCAGCCCGGCATCCTGCGCCTGTTCCACCATCGAATGATATTGCGGTTCCTTCGTCGCGCTCATGATCGCACCGTCATGCGTGGAAGGTGTAAGTTTGCGGCAACCGGGCGAGCTGATCCAGATATTTGCGTCCCCAGCCCACCATGTCGGTCACCCCGGCTTTCAAGTTGATTTCAGGCTTCCAGCCGAGGTCTTTTTCGATGGCGCTGCTGTCCAGCCAGTAAATCCAGTCCTCGCCGAAGCGCGCCGGGGTAATGTCGCAAAGCTGCTCCAGCGACAGCCCCATCTCCGCGGCCGTCATGGACACGAGATCGCGGATCGCGACGGGATCTTTCGGACCCACATTATAGACTTTTCCAAGTTGGGCCTTTTGCGCGACCAGATAGATGGCGCGGGCGAGGTCGGTGGCGTGGATGTAGGACTTCTTCGCCACGCCGCCGCCATGCAGCGGAAGCTTGTGTCCGGACAGCCCACAGACCACGGCGCGCGGCAGAATACGATGCAGTTGCTGGCCCGGCGCGTAGGCGTTCGACGGCCGCACCAGGTTCATCGGGAAGTTTAAGGTATGGGC
>JAESGM010001085.1_pt1 | contig 10427 bp, 6 predicted proteins | sample 9269721 | NCBI WGS metagenome assembly JAESGM01 (sample SAMN15720920, study PRJNA650825) | algae metagenome | isolation source: Komarekiella atlantica HA4396-MV6 and co-occurring heterotrophs from... | place: USA: Theobald House, Kauai, HI | collected 2009-07-29 | reverse complement strand
AAGAACCACATGCTGGAGAAGATGTCCCTCACCGACCCGCTGACCGGGCTGCCCAACCGGCGGGCGGTGGACCTGGTGGCCCGCAAGGAGCTGCTGCGGCGGACCCGCGTCCCGGGGCCGATCGGGCTGGCCCTGGTGGACGCCGACCGGTTCAAGGAGATCAATAGCGCCCACCACCTGAGCGGCGGGGACCACGTGCTGGTGTGGCTGGGGCAGGCCCTGCAGGCGGCGGTGCGGGCGTGCGACACCGTCGGCCGGGTGGGCGGGGAGGAGTTCCTGGTGGTCGCCCCGGCCACCGACCTGGACGGGGCCGAGGCCCTGGCCGAGCGGCTGCGGGCCACCGTCGAGGCCGGGCGGTGCGACTACCGCGGCCGGGACATCCGGCTGACGGTGAGCATCGGGCTGGCGGTGGCCCCGGCAATCGCCGAGGCCAGCTTCGAGCAACTGCGGGAGGCGGCCGCCGCCCTGCTGGCCGAGGCCAAGGCGACCGGCCGCAACCGGTGCGTGGTGCGGGCGGTGCCCTGAGCGTCACTCCATGGCGATCCCCTTGCCCTTCCCCTTGGCAGCCTCGGCGGGCGGGGCGGAGCCGGTCGGGGCGGCCGGCGGCGGGTCGGCCGAGCAGCCGGCCAGCGACAGGACGAGGCACATCAGGACCAGTCGGGTCATCAACGGCTCCAATGGTGGTAGGGGTTAGGGGCCGTGGAGGGCGGCCGCCGGCCGCCCGCCGGGGCAGGTCAGAAGTCCACCTGGATGACGCGGCCGTCGTTCCGGCTGCCCAGCCATTTGAGCTGGGCCGGGTCGCCGCCGTTGCGGAAGAACCGGATGCTGCCGTCGGCGAAGGCGAACATGGCCCCGCCCGGGTGCCGGCTGCCGAACGCCTGCGAGGCCGGCCCGTTGATGTTGGCCGACACCTCGTCCAGGTGCCACATGTTGTCGCTGATGCGGATGCCCAGCAGCCCGCCCGGCGGCTGGTACCGGCCGGTGTGCCCGGCCCAGATGGCCGCCCACTTCGGCTGGGCCGGCGGGGTGGCGGTGGTCTCGAAGATGGACTCCCCGATCACCACCGTGTTGCTCGACCCGTCGGTCACCGCCTCGATCTTCACCTTGCTGTTCTGCCACATGATGCCGTTGCGGTCCTGGTTCGCCCAGAAGATGCCGGCCGGGTTGCCGTTGAGCGGGGCGGCCGCGTCGGTGCCGCACACCGCCCGGTAGTTGCTCAGGGCGAACGGCCCGTCCACGTCGGGGGTGGTGCCGTTGCCCAGGCGGTGCGAGTTCAGGTCCGGGGCCGGGTCGGACGGGCAGCGGAAGATGTCCAGCTTGACCTGCGGCGCCCGCACCCCGCCGACCATCGGGTGGTACGACGGGCGGGCCGGCTCGCTGCTGTTCTCCGGCCCGAACAGCCGGTTGTCCGGGTCCAGCACCCGGTACAGGGCCTCCTGCTCGACGTACTGCAGGATGATCGCCCCCCACCCCCAGCCCGGGTAGGTGTCGTAGTAGTAGTTGGGGGCGCTGTACGTGCGGGCGTTGTTCTTGATGGCCGGCGGGTAGTGGCCGAGGGCCGAGTGGTAGTTGTGCATCCCGAGGGCGAGCTGCTTCAGGTTGTTGCTGCACTTGGCCCGGGCGGCGGCCTCGCGGACCTTCTGCACGGCGGGGAGCAGGAGGCCGATCAGGATGGCGATGATGGCGATCACCACCAGCAACTCAATGAGCGTGAACCCGGACCGACGGACACGGAGCATGACACACCCCCGAAGGATGAGACGGGAGGGAACAGGGAGGGACCGCGGACCCGCGGCCGGGTGACGAGTGCGAGTCGTCCCGGCCGCCGGGGTGAAGAGGTGATGAGAGGTTAACCGCGGGTTTCCGCCGAAACAAGCGAAAAGTTCACCGCCCGCTCATGATTTCGCCCGCCCGGTCCGCCGCCGGGCCAGCCCCAGCCCGGCGACCGCCGCCGCCAGCACCGCCGCCGGCTCGGGCACCGGGGTGAACCCGAGCACCAGGTTCGACCCCGCCACGGCCAGGCTGACCCCGCTGAACCCCGGGAAGGTGGCCGACGCTAGGGTGAAGTCGAGGCCCTCCAGGTAGCCACTCACCGTCACCCCGTCCTTGGTGAACCCGCCGGCCGACGAGGCGACGGTGAACGAGTACGCCTGACCGGCCACCAGGTTCTGGTCGTTCAGCAGCCGGACCGCCACCGGGATCGCCCCCGGGCCGACCGCTGGGGTCAGGTCGAACGTGTTACCGGCCCCGGTCACGGCCACCCGGCTGACGAGCGCCCCGCTGGCGGCGGCCCCGTTCAGGTCCACGGCCAGGGCGGCTGGCGGGCCGGTCACCGTGCCGAGCAGCCGCACCCCGCCGGCCAGGGTGAGCTGGCCGGTCGGCTGGTTGAACACGGCCGGCGGGCTGCCGCCGCGGACGACGGCCCCGGTCCCGATCACCACCCCGCCGGTGACGGTGCCGGTGCCGGCCAGGGTCTGCCCCGGGGCCAGCAGGAACCGGCCGAACCCGGCCGAGTAGTTGGCCCCGCCGGTGAGGGCGGCCACGTCCAGCACCTCGCCGGTGTCGACGGTGACCACCGGGCTGTCGGCGAACGACCCGGTGCCCACCAGCCGCAGCCCGACGCCGGCGAGCGGGCTGGTGACGACCGTCTGGACGTTGTAGGTGTTGGCCCCGGCCAGCTCGACCACCCCGGCGGTGACGCCGCCGACGCTCAGGGCGGTGGCCGGGCCGGTGGCCCCGCTGTTCGAGATCACCCCGGAGAACCGGCCGACGTCGGTGGCGCTGTTCACGTTGTTCCGCACCTCGACGAACCGGACGGCGTTGGTGGCGTCCACGTTCAGGTCGATGGGGTTGCGGAAGTCGGTCAGGGCGTCGGAGTTGACCGACCCGAGCCGCAGGGTGCCCGGGTTGAAGTCGGCAGTGCCCCACACCAGCGTCGTCAGGGTGGCCCCGCCGATCTGGACCGCGTAGGGGCTGCCGACGGCCGCGAACCCGGCCGTCCCGGCCGGCAGCCTCACCTGCCCGGCCCCGGCCCCGAGGGGCCGGCTGAGGGCAGTCGCCCCGGCCGACTCGACCGTCCCGCCCGACACGACCAGGTTGGACTGGCTCGGCAGCCCGACCCCGTCGATCGCCCGGAAGATCACCCCACCCCCGACCGTCGTCGGCCCGTTGTAGGTGTTGGCCGCGGTCAGTTCCAACACCCCGTCCACGCTGCTGGACAGCGACAGCCCCGCCGGGGTGCCGGCCGAGTTGCTTACCACCCCGGTCAGGGTGGCAGTGGCCCGCAGCAGGGCGATGTTGCCCCCGGGCACCGCCACGGCACGGTTGGCCCCGCTCAGGTCGATCGGGTTCTGCCAGGTGTACTGCTCCGCCGCCACCGGGTTGTAGAACCGGTGGCCGAACACTATGCGCGTCGGGTCAAAGGCAGCCGACCCCCAGACGACTTGGGCGCCGCCGCCGAAGTTGACCGTCACCGGCCCGTTGTTGCCGCTGAACCCGACCGACCCGAGCAGCCGGAGTTGGCCGGCCCCGTTGCCCAGGGCGCGGGTGACGGTGGCGGCCGACGGCAACTCCCAGTAGGCGGTGGTGGCAAAGTTGGCCGTGCTGCCGGTCAGCCGCAGGCTGGTGGTGGCTGGCAGCCCGGCGCCGTCGGCGGCTCGCAGGATGCCGCCCTCCACCTCGGTCACCCCGCCGTAGGTGCCGGACTGGAACACCACCAGCCCGGGGGTGTTGGTACCGGACGGGTTGACCGTCACCGTGCTGTTGGTGCCGGCCAGCGAGGCCAGAGTGAGGGCGCCGGAGGCGACGGCGTTGGTGAACCCGATGTTGCGGACGGTCAGGGCGTTGGCCCCGAGGGTGGAGATGGTCAGCGGGGTGCTGACGGTGGCCGCCCCGGTGGTGTTCACCCGCTCGATGATCGAGGCCGGGGTGAAGTTGTTGAGCGTAATCCCGCCGCCGGACAGGGTGTGGCTGAAGTCGGACGTCAGGTTGGTCAAGCCGAAGGTGAGCCGGCCGACGATCGGGCTACCGTCCACCGTCACCGTCTGGCTGCCGGTGCCGGTGCGGCCGAACTGTGCCCACGCCTGCACGTCGTTCGGGACGGTGGCCGGGGACCAGTTGGCGGCGGTGAACCAGTTGCCGCCGGCCGCTGGTACCCAGAAGGTTGATTGGGCGGCGGCAGGCGGGTCGATTAGGAGCGCGAGGCCACACGCGGCGGCGGATCGGGGGAGGGCGATCACGGGCGACTCGGGTGAAACGGGGAAATGTGGGCGAGTGATGCGGGCAGTATGAGAAGTTTTGGCCGGGGGTGCAACACCCCACGACCGACTTCACCCGACGTTGACCCCGGCGCGGATCGTCCGTCCGTCACCCGTCACACCTGGTCGTCCGTGTGACGGCAGGCCACACCGGCTGCCCACAACCGCCGCCCTCACCGCCCGCCCGGCGGCACGTGCCTAGTCAGCCAGGCGAACACCTCCTGGTGCCAGAACTTGCTGTTCTGCGGCTTGGTCACCCAGTGCCCCTCGTCCGGGAAGTTGACGAACCGGCTCGGTACCCCCTGCCGCTGGAGGGCGGTGAACAGCTCGTGCCCCTGGCCGATCGGGCAGCGGAAGTCCAGATCGTTGTGGACGACCAGCATCGGGGTCTTGTACTTGCCTAGTTCGGCCGTCTTCTTGTGCGGGCTGTACTCGGCGTAGCTGCCCGGCTTCTCCCACGGCAGCCCCTGGTGCTCCCACTCGTCGAACCACAGCTCGTCCGTCGTCCCCCACATGCTCTCGAAGTTGTACACCGAGCAGTGGGTGATGAGGCACTTGAACTCCTTGGCGACCGGGTTCACCGCGAACCAGTTCTGCATGTACCCGCCGAAGCTGGCCCCGGCCGACCCCATGCGGTCGGCATCGACGTAGGGCTGCTTCTTCAGATGCTCGACGCCGGCCACGAGGTCGCGGTAGCACTTGCCGCCCCAGTCGCCGGAGATCTGGTCCACGAACTTCTGGCCGAACCCGGTGCTGCCGCGGGGGTTGGGCAGGGCGACGATGTAGCCCTGGGCGGCCCACACCTGCGGGTTCCAGCGGAAGCTCCAGCCGTCCTCCCACGCCCCCTGCGGGCCGCCGTGGACGAGGTAGGCCACCGGCCACTTCTTGGCCGGGTCGAACCCCGGCGGCTTGAGCACCCACATCTGCATGTCGCCGTCCTCGACTTTCACCTTCACCGATTCGGGCTTGGGCAGATCGAGTTGGGCGAGCAGGGCGTCGTTAGCCTTCGAGATGTTGACCGGCCCGCCGCCGCCCGGCCGGGTGACGTACACCTCGGCCGGGGCGGCGGCGGTGGCTTTGCTGAACGCCATGACCCCGTTGGCGGCGATGGTCAGCCCGGAGAGCTGGCCGTCCTTCCTGGTCGGCTGGACCTTCGACCCGATCCCGACGACTTGGTAGTCCGTTACGCCATCGGTGTCCGCAGCGAAGAACAGGAAACGGTCATCGTCCGCCCGCCACACGACATCGTTCGCCGACAGGTCGGCCCCGTTGGTGATCGTCTTCGGCTCGCCGGCGAAGGTGCCGTCCGGGTTCACGTCCACGACCTTGATCTCCCACTTGTCGGCCTCGTAGCCGGCCCGCTTCTGGCTCCGCCAGGCCAAGACGGTGCCGTTCGGGTTGAACCGCGGCGACCCGTCCGCCCCCTTGTTGTCGCTCGTCAGCGACGGCCAGTCGGTGGACGTGTTGTCGAGGGCCACCCGGCAGAGGTTGTGGTCGGTGCTCCACGCCTCGCCCTTCTCGGGCACGGCGGTGAAGACCAGGTGCTTGCCGTCCGGGGTGAAGGTGAAGTCGTCGCCGACGCTGAAGGTGGTGCTGGTCGGGTAGGCGTCGCGGTCGCCGGGGGTGACGTCCCGGCAGTCCTTGCCGTCGGCGGCGCACACGAACAGGTGCTGCCGCTTGTTCTCCACCTGGCTGTCCCAGTGGCGGTGGAACAGCGTGTTGCTGACCCTCGCCTTGACCGGCGACTTCTCCCGCTCGTCCTCCTTCTCCTTGTTCAGCTTGTCGCTCTCGGCGAACGGCTTGCCGCTGAACTCGGGGAACACGGCCGACACGAAGGCGATGTGCTTGCCGTCCGCCGCCCAGACGCCGGTGCCGGCCCCGGTGCTGATGGTGGTGAGCTGGCGGGCCTCGCCGCCGGCCAGGTCGATGGCGAACAACTGCGGCGGGCTGACCCGGGTGGACTCGAACAGGATCGTCTTGCCGTCCGGCGACCAGCGGGGGTGGGTGTCCTTCTTGCCGGACGGGCTGGTGAGCTGGCGGGGCGGCGAGCTGCCGTCGGTGGCGGCCAAGAACAGGGCGGTGGACGACTTGTTGGCGTCCAGGTCGACGGTGGTGAGCTGGTAGACGACCAGCTTGCCGTCCGGCGACACCTGCGGGTCGGCGACGCGTTTGAACTTGAACAGGTCCTCGACCTGCATCGGCCGCTTGTCGGCGGCGGAGCCGGCGGCGGCGGTGGCGACGGCCAGCATCAGCGCGAGTCTCATGCGGGGAACCCGTGGGGTGGTGACGGGATTGGTGTATCTAGGCGAGAGGGAGGTGTAAGCCTCTCGCTCACCGCTTCGAGACCCCGAACGGTGGGCTGGATCACAAGTCGCGTAGCAGCCCACCGATCAGATAACCGGTGGCGCGGTCAACGTGAGACGGCTCGACAGCGTCCGAGGTCGCCAAGTCGGCCACTGTCCGGGCCACTTTGGCGAGCCGGTCCATTGTCCGGGTCGAGAGTTGGTTGTTGCCAACGACACCCTTGAACTGCTCCATGCCGGCGGGCGAGAACCGGACCATCTCAAGCACGCGACCGCCCGGGATAGCTGCGTTGAACGGCGGGCCGTTCACGCCGAAGCGCCGGCGCTGCATCGCCCGGGCCGCCTCTACTCGCGCTTGGAGTCGAGGGGTGACGTTCTCCTCGGTGGCCGCGAACCGCTCCTCGACCGAAAGGGGCTTGATCTCCACTTGTAGGTCGATGCGGTCGAGGATAGGACCGCTGATCTTGCCGAGGTACTTCTTGACCGCCGCGGGGCCACACCGGCACCGGTCGGTCGGGTAATACCCGCACGGGCAGGGGTTCATGGCTGCCACCAGTGCGAACCGGCAGGGGAACGTGAGGGTGCCGCCGACCCGGGTGATCGTCACCTCGCCAGATTCGATCGGCTGGCGGAGGGCGTCCAGCGTGCCGGCGCTGAACTCCGCCAACTCGTCCAGGAACAGCACCCCATGATGGGACAGGGTGATCTCGCCAGGCCGTGGCAGCCCGCTCCCGCCGCCCACCAGTGCCTGCTTGGATGTGGTGTGGTGGACGGTGCGGAACGGCCGGCGGTGGACGACCATCCCGTCGCGGTCAAGGGCGCCGGCGGCCGAGTAGATGCGGGTGAGCTGAACCGTCTCCTCCTCCGACAGCTTCGGCAGGATGCCCGGGATGGCACTGGCGAGGAGCGACTTGCCCTCGCCGGGCGGGCCGTACAGCAGCAGGTTGTGGCCGCCGGCGGCAGCGATCAGCGCCGCGTCCTTCGCCGCCTGCTGCCCGCGGATCAGTCCGAAGTCCGGAGCTTTGGTGACGGCGCCCGCGAACTTGATCTTGCCCCGCACCAAGTTGTCTTCGAGGCCACGCCCGTCTCGGAAGTACTCGATCACCTCGGACAGCAGCGACAGGGCGTACACCCGGCAGCCCTCGTGCCCCGGCTTGGCGAGGATGAGCGCCGCCTCTCGCTCGTTGCCGGACGGTAGGAGCAGTGATTGCCGCGGTCTCGCCTTCATGGCGATCGACAGCACCCCGGGCACGCGACGCAACTCGCCGTGTAGGCCGAGTTCGCCGGCCATGATCAGGTCGCCTTCGAGGTGGTCCGGGTGGTCCGGCAAGTACCCCGAGGCTTGGAGCAGTAGGATGGCCAGCGGCAGGTCCAGCCAGGTGCCGTCCTTCGGCAGGTCCGGAGGGGCCAGATTGACCAGGACTTCGACCCGCGGTTCAGGGATGTCTAGCGCCGAAAAGGCCCCGCTGATTCGGTCCAAGGCCTCGAAGACCGAGCCGCGGGCCATTCCGCTTACGGTCGTCGCCGCCCGCCACGGCACTCGACTCGGCAGAACTTGTGTGGCTCGGGCCTGGAGTTCGATCAGGTGCCCTTCGAGTCCGTGCAGCACACCGCCGTAGACGGTGTGACTGCGGCGGAGCAGTTCTTTGAGGTTGACGGGCGTGGCCGGTGTGGGCGGCTTGGGCATCGGGCGGCTCGGGCGCGTCTGTGTGTCCGACGGTCAGGCATAGAGCATGGCACATCGAACAGCCTAACGCCAGTCACCCGAACTGGTGCCCCGGCCCGGGGAACTGCCCGCCCCGCACCTCGTCGGCGTACTGCCGGACGGCCGCCCGCACCGCCTCCCCCAGCTCGGCGTACCGCTTCACGAACTTCGGCCGGAACCCGTCGAACAGGCCGAGCAGGTCGTGCCACACCAGCACCTGCCCGTCGCACCCCGGGCCGGCCCCGATGCCGATGGTGGGGACGCCTACGGCCGCCGTCACCGCGTCCCCCACTGCCGTCGGCACCCCCTCGACGACCATCGCGAACGCCCCGGCGTCGGCCACGGCCCGGGCGTCGGCGGTGATCCGGGCCGCGTCCCGCTGCACCTTGAACCCGCCGAGGCCGTGTACCGACTGGGGGGTCAGCCCGACGTGCCCCATCACCGGGATGTCCGCCTTGGCCAGCGCGGCGACGCAGTCGGCCATCCGCTCGCCGCCTTCCAGCTTGACCGCCGCCGCCCCGGCCTTGAGCAGCCTCACCGCGCTGCGGACCGCCTGCCGCGGCCCCTCCTGGTAGCTGCCGAACGGCAGATCGGCGACCACCAGTGCCCGGCTGCTGCCGCGGACGACGCATTGGGTGTGGTAGGCGAGTTGGCCGAGCGTCACCGGCAGGGTGGTCGGGTGCCCCTGGACGACGGTGCCGGCCGAGTCACCCACCAGGATGAGGTCCACCCCGGCGGCGTCGGCCAGCTTGGCGGCGGTGAACTCGTAGGCGGTCACCATCACCAGCTTGGCCCGCCCCTTGGCGGCCCGGACCAGCGGCACCGTCACCGGCTTGGCGGGGTCGAGCATGGCGGCATTGTACGGCCCGGGTCCGCCGCCCGGCCGGCGTCGAGGTGCAGGGCGTGGGTCATGCCGGCCGGCAGCTCCTCCGGGTGGTGCGTCACCAGCACCAGCGCCTGCTCCGGCCGCAGGTGTTCTGCCAGCCAGCCCCGCACCCGGGCCACCGTCGCCGGGTCCAGCCCCTGGAACGGCTCGTCCAGCACCACGAGGTCGGGCGACTTCACCACCGCCCGGGCCAGGAGCACCAGCCGCTGCGCCCCGCCGGGCAGCCGGGCGAACGACACGTCGGCCGCGTCGGTCAGCCCGAAGGCGGCGAACAGCCGGGCGACAGCCGCGTCCTGGTCCGGCGTCGTCGGCCGGGCGACCAGCGTGTCGAAGAACCCGGTGGCGGCAGCCCGGCGGGCAGTGAGCGGCTCGCGGAAGCACAGGTGGAACTCGGGCGACACGAACCCGACCCGCCGCTTCACCTCCCAGACGGTCTCGCCGGTGCCGCGGCGGCGGCCGAACAGGCGGACGTCGTTGCTGTACGCCTGCGGGTGGTCGCCCACCACCAGGCTGAGCAGGGTCGACTTGCCGGCCCCGTTCGGCCCGCCCAGGTGCCACCGCTCGCCTCGGCGGACGGTCCACGACACCCGGTCGAGGACGGCCCGGCCGGCGTGCCGGACGGTCACCTCCCGCAGCTCGGCCAGCGGCTCGCCAGCCGCCACCGGGACCAGTGCGGCCGGCTCGGTCGTGGCTGGCGGTTGCCAGTCGGCCCGCGGCCCTTGCCACCGCACCGCCAGGGCGTCCAGCTCCAGCACGTGCGTCACCCACCCCGGCACCTGCCCCGGCCGGCAGGCCAGCACCAGCCGCTGCCCGGCCCGCACCCGCTCGGCCAGCAGGTCGTTCAGCTCCTCCCGGCCGGCCGCGTCCACGCCGAGGAACGGGTCGTCGAGCACCAGCAGGGCCGGCCGGGCGGCCAGCGCCCGCACCAGCCGGACCCGGCGGTTCTCGCCGTTGGACAGCGTGAGCATCGGCCGATCCAGCAGCGGCCGGACGCCGAGCCGGTCGGGCAGGTCACCGGGGTCGGCCCCGAGGTAGTCAGCGACGGTGATCGTGAGCAGCGGGTCGGTCGGGTTGAACCGCTCGGCGTGGTGGTGGGCCAGGTGGTCGAACCGCCGCGACCGCTCGCGGAACCCGACCAGCCGGACGGCGTCCGCCGGCGGCAGGTCGGCTGCCCCGGCGGTCAGCCGGTGCCGGCCGGCCAGGGCCTCGCACAGCCCGGACTTGCCGGCCCCGCTCGGCCCGGTGACGGCCCACGTTTCACCCGGCTCGACGGCCCA
>JAESGM010001084.1_pt1 | contig 10433 bp, 4 predicted proteins | sample 9269721 | NCBI WGS metagenome assembly JAESGM01 (sample SAMN15720920, study PRJNA650825) | algae metagenome | isolation source: Komarekiella atlantica HA4396-MV6 and co-occurring heterotrophs from... | place: USA: Theobald House, Kauai, HI | collected 2009-07-29 | reverse complement strand
GGATGAGGTCGCGGAGCGGCCGGCGCTGCTCGTCGTAGCGGAGCGCGCCATATAGCGTCTCGTTCGGCTTCACGTCGAACTCGGGCAGCGCGCCGAAGAGGGCGGAGAGCGAGGCCTGCGGATCGAGGTCGATGGCGAGCACCCGGTAGCCGCGCAGCGCCAGATATTGCGCGAGATGCGCCGAGGTCGTCGTCTTGCCCGATCCGCCCTTGAAGTTGGTGAGCGCGAGCACCTGCAGCTTCTCGCCCTCGCCCCGGCGCGGCAGATAGATGCGGCGGTCCTGCGCCTTGCCGGAGGCCGCGAGCAGGGCGCGGATCGCGTTGATCTCGGAGAGCGTATAGAGCCGCCGCCCGCCGGGGCCCGTCAGCGGTTGCGGGCCCTCGCCCGCGAGCGCAAGCTGGCGCAGCCGCGAGTCGGAGACGCCGATCCAGCGCGCCGCCTCGCCCGAGGTGAAGCGGCGCAGCTCCTTGGCGGAGGAGGGGGGAAAGAGCGCCTCGCTCATGGCGCGCAGCTGTCCCGCGAGCTCGGCCGCATGGCGCGAGATCACGGTCGATTCGTCGGTCCTCGCGCCGCCCGCCGTCTCCGGCTGGCGCAGGGCGCTCCCTCTGGGCACCATCTTTCTCCGTGTTAACGCCACAAGGTCTTCCGAACGGACTTCAGCGTTAGGATGACCTTCCACGCCGATTCTCACAACAGGTTTATCGTTAACAGGAAGTTACCGGCACGAAGTCTCCTGTCAAGGTTTATGTTCCTATTGTGGTCAAAAGCCGTGCGAAACGATCACGCAACCGGAGACCGCGATAGGCGAGAGAAAGCATGCAGGTTCGTTCGGCAAGCTGAGATGGGAAACAGGAATTCGACGATTCGCCGAATGAACTGCGCTGCCATGCCCCATCTCTCCGCTTTGACAAGCCAGCGGCGGCATGTGATTTGACGTCGGCGCGCCCGCGCATCAGCATTGTATGAGGCGTGCCCGCCGCTGCGACGGGCGCCCGACCCGCTTCACCGCCGCAGGCGTCCGCCCGACATCGGGCCGGCGCAGGCGCCGGGAAGTCCCCGCAGCGTCGAGATCCCATCAAGGTGCATGTGCCGACGACCCGCGTTTGAAGCAGCACCGTCCCCGCAGCGCCCGGCGGCAGGCGGGTGACGGCGATGCTGCGTTTCCTCTCCGGCGGGGGCGACATGGGCCGGCGCATGCGGGCCTACCCCTGGCACGACACGCCGCTCGGCCCCCCGACCTCCTGGCCGGGGTCGCTCCGCTCGGCCGTCTCGATCTGCCTCAACGCCAATTTCCCGACCGCGATCTACTGGGGAGAGGACCTGCGGCTCCTCTACAACGACGCCTGGGCGCCGATCCCCGGCGAGCGCCACCCCGGCGCCCTGGGGCGGCCCGGCGCCGAGGTCTGGTCCGACATCTGGCACATCGTCGGGCCGCAGTTCGCCCAGGTCATGGAGACCGGCGAGGCCGTGTCGACCTTCGACCAGATGCTGCCCATCGTCCGCGACGGCCGGCCCGAGGAGACCTACTGGGACTACAGCCTCTCGGCCATCCGGGGCGAGGACGGCTCGGTCGTCGGCGTCTTCAACCAGGGCCGCGAGACGACGGAGCGCGTCCTCACGCAGCGGCGGCAGGCCTTCCGGATCGCGCTCGAGGAGGCGCTGCACCAGACCTCCGATCCGCGGCGCATCATGGCGACGGCGGTCGAGGCGCTCGGACGCAACCTCAAGGCGAACCGGGTCGGCTACGGCGAGGTGCTCTCCGACGATGTGACCGTCGAGCTCGACTCCTCCTTCACCGACGGTGTCGCGCCCGTCAGCGGCACCTATGCGCTGGACGCGTTCGGCCCGAATTCCATCGCGCGCCAGCGCCGGGGCGAGACGCAATATTGCGACGACGTCCTGCTCGATCCGGACCAGAACCATGCGGTCTGGGCCGCAATCGAGACGCGCGCCTTCGTCTCGGTGCCCTTCGTCAGGGACGGCCGCTTCACGGCCTCGATCTACGTCAACTTCAAGGAGCCCCACCGCTGGACGCCCTCCGAGATCGCCCAGATCGAGGAGGTGGGCGCGAGGACCTGGGAGGCGGTCGAGCGCGCCCGGGCGGAGGAGCGGCTGCGCGCCAGCGAGGCCAAGTTCCAGGCCATCGCCGACTCGGTCGACCACATGATCTGGTCGACGCGGGCCGACGGCTTCCACGATTATTTCAACCAGCGCTGGTACGATTTCACCGGCGTCAGGCCCGGCACGACCGACGGCGATGACTGGAGCGCGCTCATCCATCCCGACGACCGGGAACGGCTCTACACGAACTGGCGCCGCTCGCTCGCGACGGGCGAGCCCTACCGGACCGAGCATCGGCTGCGCCATGTCTCGGGCCAGCACCGCTGGGTCCTCGGCCGGGCGGAATGCGTCCGGGACGAGGCCGGCGCCATCACCCGCTGGTTCGGCACCTGTACGGACATCCACGACCAGGTCGAGGCGCGCGAGATCCTGGCCCGCTCGCGGGAGGAGCTCGAGCGCGAGGTGCAGCGCCGCACGGAGGACCGCGACCGGGTCTGGCGCCTCTCCAGCGACCTCATGCTCGTGGCCCGCTTCGACGCCACGATCGTGGCCGTCAACCCGGCCTGGACGAACCTGCTGGGCTGGGAGGAGCGGGACCTGATCGATCGCCGCTTCATCGATCTGGTGCATCCCGACGACGTGGCCAACACCCTTGCGGAGGCGGGGCGGCTGGCCGAGGGGCGCACGACGCTGCGCTTCGAGAACCGCTACCAGCACAGGGACGGCAGCTATCGCTGGCTGTCCTGGACGGCGGTGCCCGACGAGACCTTCATCCACGCCGTCGCGCGCGACGTGTCGGAGCTGCATCACGCGCAGGAGGCCCTGCGCCAGGCCCAGAAGATGGAGGCCGTCGGCCAGCTCACGGGCGGCGTGGCGCATGACTTCAACAACCTGCTCACCGTCATCAAGTCCTCGACCGACCTGCTGCGCCGGCCGGGCCTCGCGGAGGAGCGCCGGCGGCGCTACGTGGACGCCATCGCCGAGACGGTCGACCGCGCCTCGAAGCTGACGGCGCAGCTCCTGGCCTTCGCGCGGCGGCAGGCGCTGAAGCCCGAGGTCTTCGACGCCGGCCAGCGCCTCTGCACCATCATGGACATGCTGCGCACCATCGTCGGCTCCCGGGTCACGATCGTCACCGAGGTCGCCTGCCCGGACTGCTTCATCGAGGCGGATGCGAGCCAGTTCGAGACAGCGATCGTCAACATGGTGGTCAACGCCCGCGACGCGATGGACAACGGCGGCGCGCTGCACATCAAGGTGCGGCGCGAGGAGACGATGCCCGGGGTCCGCGGCCCGGCCGATGGCGCCGGGCCCTGGGTCGCGGTCTCGCTCGCCGACACCGGCCACGGCATCGCGCCCGAGAAGCTCGGGCAGATCTTCGAGCCCTTCTTCACCACGAAGGAGGTGGGCAAGGGCACGGGGCTGGGGCTCTCGCAGGTCTATGGCTTCGCCAAGCAGTCGGGCGGCGACGTCAAGGTCGAGAGCACGCTCGGACGCGGAACGACCTTCACGCTCTATCTGCCGGAGGCCGTCCAGAGCGCGGCGGCGGCGCAGGGCCCGGAGGAGGGCGCGTTTCACGCGCCGGAGGAGGGGCGCGGCCGTCACATCCTGGTGGTCGAGGACAATCGCGAGGTCGGCCGATTCTCGACGCAGCTCCTCCAGGACCTCGGCTACGAGACCACCTGGGCCTCGAACGCCGACGAGGCGCTCGGCCTGCTCGCCGCGGCGAACAGCTTCGACGCCGTCTTCTCCGACGTCGTCATGCCGGGCATGAGCGGGATCGAGCTGGGGCAGCGGATCCGCCTTCTCTATCCGGGGCTGCCCGTGGTCCTGACTTCGGGCTACAGCCACATCCTCGCGGAGGAGGGCCGCCACGGCTTCGAGCTGCTGCAGAAGCCCTACGCGGCCGAGGCGCTGCTGAAGATCCTGCGCAGGGTCAGCGTCCGCAAGCCGAAGGCGACGGCGGCGCTCTAGAGCAGGGCGCCATCACGGAGAAACACGTCATGGACGGGCTTGACCCGTCCATCCACGTCTTCTGGCGTTGAAGACGTGGATGGCCGCGTCGAGCGCGGCCATGACGGCGATGGTGGCGCTTCCGCAGAAAAGCGCTTGGCTCGAGCGCGCTGCCGTCCGGCGGGACGGCAAGGCGCGAACGGGAGCCGGGCAGGGGGCATGCCCGGGATTGGGGCCGCCTCAGAGGATGAAGTCGGTCGCCTTCAGGTCCCATTGGCCGACGACGAGGATCTTGAAGTCGGTGATGCCGTCGCCGTTGAGGTCGGCCTCCACCGTGTCGCCCAGCAGGCCGGCGGTGGTCCAGAGATCGCCCGCGCCGGTGAAGAAGTGGCGCGCGGCCGAGAAGGAGAACGCCTGGTTGCCCCCGAGGGTGCTGTTCGCGTCGATGCCCGACAGGTCGATGCGGTCCTCGCCCGGCTTGAAGTCCATGATCCGGTCGAGCTGACCGGAGGTCGAGTCGGACTGCAGCTTGAAGATGAAGCGGTCCGCCCCCGCGCCGCCGGTGAGCATGTCGACGCCGGCGTTGCCGTGGATCTTGTCGTCGCCGGAGCCACCGTGGATCGTGTCGTTGCCGTCGCCGCCATGCAGCCAGTCGTGGCCGCCGTCGCCGGAGAGGAGGTCGTTGCCGATCTCGCCGTGCAGGAAATCGTCGCCGGTCTGGCCGTAGATCGAGTCGTTGCCGTCGCCGGCATAGACGAAGTCCACGCCGTCGCCGGCGTCGATGTGGTCGTCGCCGCCATCGCCCCGGATCTGGTCGCCGCCGGTGCCGCCCAGGATCCTGTCGGCGCCGCCGCCGGCCTCGATCGTGTCGGCGCCCGCGCCGCCGTCCAGCGTGTCGTTGCCTTCGCCGCCCGAGAGCCAGTCGGTGCCATCGCCGGTGCGGATCTCGTCATGGCCGCCGCGGCCCTCGACCGAGTCGTTGGCCTCCCGCGTCAAGACGATGTTGTCGAGCCCGTTGCCGGTCACGGTCCTGGCGGCGCCCTCGGAGTCGTAGGTGAAGGTGACGTTCTCGATCGCGGTGAGGTTCGACCGGTTCAGGTCGATGTTGGCGCCCCGGACCTGGATCGTGTCCATGCCCTGGCCGGCGCTCTCGACGATGCTGTCGGCATAGTCCGTCGTCCACTGGCGCAGCACGTAGGTGTCGTCGCCCCAGCCGCCGTAGAGCTTCGCTTCGCGGGCAAGGTGCAGGATCAGCGTGTCATTTCCGTTACCGCCGTAGAGCCTGTCGCCCTCGCCCATGTAGGCGTCGATCGTGTCGTTGCCCTCGCCGCCGCGCAGGATGTCGCGGACGATCGAGCCCTTGATGTAATTGTTCGAGAAATTGCCCGTGACCTCGACGCCGAGCACCGTGTCGTCGAGCTTGTTGTCCCAGGTGAGGCGGTCGTCCTCCGCATTGGAATTGTCGGCGATGAGATCCTCGACATAATCCGGCATGACGTAGCCGGACCAGTCCGACGACAGGATGATCGTGTCGTGGCCGCCGTGCTCATTCTCATGGATGTGGGCGTCGGGCACGCCGAGCCAGGCTTCGTCCAGGTCGCCGGTCCGGATGAGTTCGAAGGTGTCGTTGCCGGAGCCGCCATCGAGGTAGGTCATGCCGCCGTTGCGGATGACGATCTGGTCGTCGCCGCTGCCGCCGAAGATCCACTGCCAGAAGAGGAAGCTACCGCCGTCGTCGACGATGAAGTCGTTGCCGTCGCCGCCGACCAGCCAGTCCTCGCCGTCGCCGGCGACGATCGTGTCGTGGCCGTCGCCGACATCGATCCGGTTGTCACCGCCGCCCGCGACGACATTGTCGTGGCCGCCGTAGGTGTTGACCGTGTCGTCGCCGCCCCAGACACCCACATAGTCCGCGAGCTCCTTGTCGCCTTCGTAGACGTCGTCGTCTTCCGTTCCATTATAGCCCGGCATTGCTTTCTCCCGTTGGATCGGGCGCGCCTCGCGCGCCGCCATGGGAGCTCAATGAGGGGCCGCGGTTTCCCGCAAAGGCCGTCCGCCGGGTCCGAAGGTTTCCAATGTGACGGGGGCGTGAGGCCGCCGGCTCCTTCTGCCGGTGACAAGCGCGGCGCCCGTCTGTAACCCCGGGGCATGAGCAACGCTTGGCGAATCCTGTCGTCCCGGCCGGTGATCAGGGATCGCTGGATCGACCTGCGCGCGGACCGCTGCGTGACGCCGAACGGCGTCGAGATTAGCCCCTATTACGTGCTGACCTATCCGGACTGGGTGAATGTCGTGGCGCTGACGCCGGAGCGCGACCTGGTGCTGGTGCGGCAATACCGCCATGCCGTCGCGGCGACGGTCCTCGAGCTGCCCGGCGGCGTCATGGATTCCTCGGACGACAATCCTGAGCAGGCGGCGCGGCGCGAGCTCCTCGAGGAGACGGGCTTCACGGCGAAGCGCTGGCTGACGATCGGCAGCCTCAGCGCCAATCCCGCGACCCACACGAACCGGATCCATTCCTTCCTCGCCCTCGACGCGACGCCGGGCGACGGGCAGGCGCTGGATCACGGCGAGGAGGGGCTCGCCACCTGCCTCATGCCGCTCGACGAGGTGGTCGGGAGGCTCGACGCGGGCCTCATCGACCAGGCGATGCATGTGGCGGCGGTGCTGCTGGCGACGCGGCTGCTCGCGCGGCTCTGAGGGAGCCGGGTCCCGAACGGGTCCCGGCCTTCCTTCGCGCTCAGAACTCCTGCCAGCCCTGGTTGACGGCCTTCTTGAGCGGCGCGCGCGGGGCCGGCGCCTGGCGCTGGACCGGACGCGACTCCGCGAAGGCCGCTTCCGCGCGCTGGCGGAGTGAGGCGGGATCGCCGGCCGCCGCAGCGAGCGCCGCGGCCCCCGTACGGCCGGACTCGTGGCCAGTCCTGAAGGTCGACACGAGCTGGTTCAGCTGGCCGATGCGGCCGGATAGCGCCGCGGCCGAGGCCGCGCTCTGCTCGGACAGCGCCGCATTCTGCTGCGTCATCTCGTCGAGATGCGCGACCGCCTGGCTCATCTCCTCGATGCCGTTGGCCTGCTCCCCCGAGGCGGCCGATATGTCCGCGATGGTCGCCGCGACCTTCTCGGAAGCGGCGAGGATCCGGTTGAGCTGATCGCCGGCCTGCCGCACCAGCTTCACGCCCTCGCTGACCTCGCTGTTGGAGGAGGAGATAAGGGTCGAGATGTCCTTGGCCGCATCGCCGGAGCGCCGCGCCAGCGTGCGCACCTCGGAGGCCACCACGGCGAAGCCCTTGCCGGCCTCGCCGGCGCGGGCCGCCTCGACCGCCGCGTTCAGCGCGAGCAGGTTGGTCTGGAAGGCGATCTCGTCGATCATCCGGATGATGTCCGAGATCTTCTGCGAGGCCTCCTCGATGCGCGCCATGGCGTCGACCGCCTGGCCCGCGATGGCGCCGCCGCTCTGCGCGGCCTTCATCGCCTCGTCGGCCACGGCGGCCGCCTGGATCGACGACTCGGCGGTCGCCTTGACCGAGGCCGCGAGCTCCTCGGTCGTCGCGGCCGTCTGCGCTAGGCTCGACGCCTGCTCCTCGGTCCGCTTCGACAGGTCGTGCGCGCCGGTGCTGATCTCGCGCGCCGCCACGCCGACATCCTCGGAGGTCGTCTGGATCGTCTTCACCGTCGTCGACAGGCGCTCGACCGTCTCGTTGATCGCGTTCTTGAGGTCGGCGAAGCGGCCCCGGTAATGGGTCTCCACGCGGTGCGTCAGGTCGCCCGCCGCGATAGACTGCAGCGCCGCGGAGAACTCGCCCGTGGCGCCGTCCACGACCGTGTTGATCTCGTTGATGCCGGCGACGAGCTTCTGCATCTGCTCGTCCGCATGGTCGATCTGCAGCCGGGCCGAGAAATCGCCCGCCACGGCCGCCGCCACGACCTGGCCGACGTCGCTGACCACGGCCTCCATCGACTGGGCGCGGGCGAGGCGCGCCGCCGTCGCCGCCTGCTCCTGCTGCTGCAGCAGGGCCACTTGCTCGGCGTTTTCGCGCAGCACCGACACGGCCTTGGCCATCGCGCCGATCTCGTCCTCGCGGTCGAGATGCGGCACGGACACCGTCAGGTCGCCGCGGGTCAGGGTCTCCATCACGCCGCTGAGGTCGAGGATCGGCCCGGTCAGCGAGCGCTGGGCGAAGAGCAGCGCCGCCAGCAGCGAGCCCAGCAGCGTGACGCCGAGCAGGACCGGAAGGCCGATCTGCGCCACGCCGACGAAGCGGCTCGCGTCCTGCGCGAGCTCGCTCGACGCCACCTCGGTCTGCTTGGCGAAGGCCACGAGCAGATCGTTCAGCGCCTTGCGGTTCGCCCGGTTCGCCTCGTTGTTCCCCTGCGCGTTGGCCGCTGCTGTCGAGACCTCGCGGCCGAGCCGGATGGTCTCGGACCGGAAGGTGATGAAATCCGCGATGGCCTTCTCGATCGCGCGCGTCTGCTCGCGCTGCGACGGCGGCGCCAGCCGCGTCAGGTCCGCCGCGAGGCTGCGCAGCTGCGGGAAGCGCGCCTCCATGCCCTTGGCGAAGGGCTCGGCCGCGGCCGCATCCTTCGACATGTAGATGCCGCGCGCGTCCATGACCACGCCCAGCACATGGCCGTTGATGCGGTCCGTCGCCAGCGTGATGTCCGACTGGACGACGGCCCGCTGGCTAAGGCCGTTGGCGTGGGACAGCGCCCACAGGCCAAGTCCCGAGGCGATGACAGCGCCGAGCGACACGATGGCCAAAATGGCCATGATTCTGGTGCGGATGGATTTCAAGGGATTCGGGCTCCAGCAATGGCGCGGACATTCGCCGTTCTCATGGACATCGGGAGTCGGAAGGCGCCGCGACCGCCATGGCGGTCGCGTGCCGTCATGACTTTCAAAGCTCGTTTGAACTTTCCCGACATCCTTTAAATTTTGATTACCCAAGGGCCGGGCTTGGCGCGAAAAGTACAACTTGAGCGCGAGTTTTTATGCGACACTGGCGCTTGGATCGTCGGAATGACCGCGATTTAAGACGTGCAACCGCAACTTGCAGTTGCTAGACACCTTCGTGCCAGAGGCGTCTGCTCCAAGGCTTCGGTTGCGGCGACCGGCAGCGATGGGGCAAGGTCCGGCATCCGGGACACGGGCATCCGCCAGCAGCGGTCACGCGCGACAAGCTTTCGTGATCCGCGCGGAACAATCGGCCGCCTCACGCGTTTTCCCCCAAACAACCTGCATTTGCGTGCGGGGCTTGGTGCCGGGCGGTCCATCAATGCCAAAAAAAAGACATTCGCCAGGCGGTCCAGGACTGCCGCCCCGCGCCTGCGCCGTAGACCCGCAGCCTCGATTCCGATCCTCACATCGCCGGCCCTTCGCTGCCGGCGGCCTTCTCCAGCACGGGATGGACCATGACGCTCATTGACGCCGGCTCCGCTCAGCCTGCCGCCGCGGCCAAGCGGCACGACGCCGTCCATGGCGGCATCGAGGACGAGGCGATCGCCAACGACCGCGCGCGGCGCATCCTGGCCGCCGTCATGGCCTTCCGCGACGGCGATTTCAGCGTCCGCCTGCCGCACGACTGGCTGGGGCTCGAGGGGCGGATCGCCGACGCCTTCAACCAGGCGCTGTCGCACGAGGAGACCTTCTCGCGCGGCATCGAGCGGCTGAGCGTCTCGGTCGGCAAGGAGGGCCGGCTGAAGCAGCGCATGCGGCTGCCCGGCGCCATCGGCGGCTGGGCTACGAACGTCGAATCCTTCAACACTCTGCTCGACGATCTCGTGCGGCCGACAAACGAGATCGCCCGCACCATCGGCGCCGTGGCCAAGGGCGACCTCGGCCAGTCGATGGAGCTGGAGGTCGATGGCCGGGCGCTGCAGGGCGAGTTCCTGCGCTCGGCGCGGCTGATCAACACGATGATCGACCAGCTCGCCGTCTTCACCTCCGAGGTGACCCGCGTCGCCCGCGAGGTCGGCACCGAGGGCAAGCTCGGCGGCCAGGCGAAGGTCAAGGGCGTCTCCGGCGTCTGGAAGGAGCTGACGGAATCCGTCAACCAGATGGCCGGCAACCTGACGGCGCAGGTGCGCAACATCGCCGACGTGACGATCGCCGTCGCCAACGGCGACCTGTCGAAGAAGATCACGGTCGACGTGCGCGGCGAGATCCTGCAGCTGAAGGAAGCGATCAACACCATGGTCGACCAGCTGCGCTCCTTCGCCTCGGAGGTGACGCGCGTGGCCCGCGAGGTCGGCACAGACGGGCGGCTGGGCGGCCAGGCCGTCGTGCCGGGCGTCGCCGGCACCTGGAAGGACCTGACGGACTCCGTCAACGCCATGGCGACGAACCTGACGGCGCAGGTCCGCAACATCGCCGAGGTGACGACGGCCGTCGCGAAGGGCGACCTTTCGCGCAAGATCACGGT
>JAESGM010001083.1_pt1 | contig 10444 bp, 10 predicted proteins | sample 9269721 | NCBI WGS metagenome assembly JAESGM01 (sample SAMN15720920, study PRJNA650825) | algae metagenome | isolation source: Komarekiella atlantica HA4396-MV6 and co-occurring heterotrophs from... | place: USA: Theobald House, Kauai, HI | collected 2009-07-29 | reverse complement strand
TCCGCATCGCCCTGCAGCGGCGGCGTGGCGACAGCTTCGACTTCTGGCGCTCCGAAACGGTGCTGAAGTCCCTCAACGGCGATGCTCTGGGGCTTCTCGCCGATGTCGGGCTGGAGGCATTCGCCGACACGCCGGCGGGCGAGCTTCCGTACGGCCGCAAGCGAGCTCTCGAGATCGCGACCACGCTCGCGCTGGAGCCGGAGATGCTGCTCCTCGACGAGCCGATGGCCGGGATGGCGCAGGAGGACATCGACCGGATCTCCCAGCTCATCAAGCGCATCGGAGCGCAGCGAACGATCCTGATGGTGGAGCACAACCTCTCCGTGGTGGCGGACCTCTCCGACACGATCACCGTGCTCGCCCGCGGCAAGGTGCTCGCCGAAGGCGATTACGCGACGGTCTCGAAGGATCCGCGGGTGGTCGAAGCCTACATCGGAGCCGGACATGACTGAGACGCTGACCGCGCGCGCGACACCCGGCGCCGCCGGCGAGGCGCTCCTCGTCGTCCGCGACCTCCACGGCTGGTACGGCGAGAGCCACGTCCTCCACGGCATCAACTTCGATGTCCGAGAAGGAGAGGTCGTGACGCTCCTCGGCCGGAACGGCGCCGGGAAGACGACGACGCTGCGCGCCGTCATGGGCATCCTCGGCAAGCGCACCGGCTCGGTCCGCTTCGGCGACCTCGAGACGATCCGGCTTCCCGCTCGCGCGATCGCCCGCGCCGGCATCGCCTTCGTGCCGGAGGAGCGCGGCATCTTCGCGAGCCTCTCGGTGGAGGAGAACCTCACGCTGCCGCCGGAGGTGCGCCCGGGCGGGCTCTCGCGCGAGCAGATCTTCGAGCTCTTCCCGAACATCAGGGAGCGGCTGTCGAGCCAGGGGACGAAGCTGTCGGGCGGCGAGCAGCAGATGCTCGCGATCGCGCGCATCCTCAGGACCGGCGCCAAGCTCCTTCTCCTCGACGAGCCGACGGAAGGGCTCGCCCCCGTGATCGTCCAGCAGATCGGGCGCACCATTGCCCGCCTGAAGGCGGAGGGGTTCACCATCGTCCTCGTGGAGCAGAACTTTCGGTTTGCCGCCTCCGTGGCCGACCGCCACTATGTCGTCGAGCAGGGCCGTGTCGTGGAGGAAATTCCGAACGCGGAGCTCGATCGCAACATCGACAAGCTGCACGCCTACCTCGGCGTCTAGCGAAGAACAAAGATCGGTTTGATCGGTCAAAGGGAGAGAAGTCATGAAGGCAACTGCTGTCGTCGCCGGTACGCTTGCCGCCGTGCTGCTCGCGGGCACTGCCCACGCGCAGACGGACGTCAAGATCGGCGTCCTGAACGATCGTTCCGGCATCTACGCCGACCTCGCCGGCGAGGGCTCCGTCATCGCCGCCCGCATGGCGGTCGAGGACTTCGGCGCCGCCGACAAGGGCATCAACGTCGAGATCATCTCGGCCGACCACCAGAACAAGCCGGACGTCGCCTCGACCATCGCCCGGCAGTGGTACGACGAGGAGGGCGTCGACGCGATTGTCGACGTGCCGACGTCGTCCGCCGCGCTCGCCGTCAACACGATCACTCGCGAGAAGGACCGGATCTTCATCAACTCCGGCGCCGCGACCTCAGACCTCACCGGCGCGCAGTGCTCGCCCAACACGGTCCACTGGACGTACGACACCTGGGCGCTCGCGAACGGGACCGGCCGCGCGATGGTCGAGCAGGGCGGCAAGAACTGGTTCTTCCTGACCGCGGACTACGCCTTCGGCCACGCGCTCGAGCGCGACACCTCCGCCGTGGTCGAGGAGGCCGGGGGCACGGTGGTGGGCAGCGTTCGCCACCCGTTCCCGGGCACCGACTTCTCGTCCTTCCTCCTCCAGGCGCAAGGCTCCGGCGCCGACGTGATCGGCCTCGCCAACGCCGGCGGCGACACGATCAACTCCGTCAAGCAGGCGGCCGAGTTCGGCATCACCCAAGCCGGACAGGCGCTCGCGGGGCTCCTCATCTTCCTTACCGACGTCCACGCCCTCGGCCTCGAGACCGCGCAGGGCCTCGTCCTCACCGAGAGCTTCTACTGGGACCTCAACGACGAGACCCGCGCGTGGTCGGACCGCTTCGCCGCTGAGAACGGCGGCAACAAGCCGACCATGGTCCAGGCGGGCGTCTATGCCGGCGTCCTCCATTACCTGAAGGCGGTGGAGGCGGCAGGCACCGACGAGGCCGGCGCGGTGATGGCGAAGATGAAGGAGATGCCGACGGACGACCCGCTCTTCGGACAGGGCGAGATCCGCGCCGATGGCCGCAAGCTGCACGACATGTACCTCTTCCGCGTGAAGGCGCCGGGCGACTCGGAGGGGCCGTGGGACTACTACGAGCTGATCTCGACCATCCCTGCGGCCGAGGCCTTCCGCCCGCTCGAAGAGGGCGGCTGCGAGCTCGTCAACTGAGCTGTCGAATCCGGGTCGGTGGACCTTCGTCCGCCGGCCCGCCACGTCCGACGCCCGCGCGGGACTGACACATGTTCGAGCTTCTCGGTATCGCCCCCCAGGTCCTTTTCGGGCAGCTCCTGCTCGGGCTCATCAACGGCTCGTTCTACGCCCTCCTGTCGCTCGGCCTCGCCGTCATCTTCGGCCTCCTCAACATCATCAACTTTACTCATGGCGCCCAGTACATGATGGGCGCCTTCGTGGCGTGGATGCTGCTCAACTACCTCGGAGTCCCGTATTGGGGCGCGCTCGTGCTGGCGCCGGTCATCGTCGGGATCACCGGGATTGTGATCGAGCGGCTCCTCCTGTCGCGGCTCTACCACCTCGACCACCTCTACGGCCTCCTCCTCACGTTCGGCCTCGCGCTCATCATCCAGGGCCTCTTCCGCAACCAGTATGGGATCTCGGGCCTGCCCTATCAGATCCCTGATGTGCTCTCGGGCGGCCAGAATCTCGGCTTCATGTTCCTGCCGAACTACCGTGGGTGGGTGATCGTCGCTTCGATCATCGTGTGCTTCGGCACGTGGTTCGTGATCGAGAAGACCCGACTCGGGGTGTACCTGCGCGCTGCGACCGAGAACCCGACGCTGGTCGGCGCCTTCGGCATCAACGTGCCGCGCCTGATCACGCTGACGTACGGCTTCGGCGTCGGCCTCGCGGCGCTCGCAGGCGTCCTCGCGGCGCCGATCTACTCCGTCAATCCCAATATGGGCGCCGACCTCATCATCGTCGTCTTCGCCGTCGTCGTCATCGGCGGCATGGGCTCGATCCTCGGCGCGATCCTGACGGGCTTCGGCCTCGGCCTCGTCGAGGGCCTCACCCGCGTCTTCTATCCGGAAGGCTCGGCCGTCGTCATCTTCGTCATCATGGCCATTGTCCTTCTCGTGAAGCCGGCCGGTCTGTTCGGGAGGACTGCCTGATGAGCGCCGGAACCGAGGCTGCGGGCGCTGTCTTCGCGATCGAGGACAGGAATGCGACGCGCCTCCATCTCTCGCTTTTCGTGGTCCTCCTTGCGCTCTTCGCGGTGGCGCCGTTCGCGCTCTACCCCGTGTTCGTGATGAAGGTCCTGTGCTTCGCCCTCTTTGCGTCGGCCTTCAATCTCCTCCTCGGCTTCGGGGGTCTCCTCTCGTTCGGCCATGCGGCGTATTTCGGCACCGCGAGCTACACCACAGCGTATGCCGCGAAGGCCTGGGGCCTGACGCCGGAGCTCGCCATCCTTGCCGGCACCGGAGCGGCAACGCTCCTCGGCGTCGCCTTCGGCTATCTCGCGATCCGGCGCCAGGGCATCTACTTCGCGATGGTGACGCTCGCCTTCGCGCAGATGGTCTACTTCTTCTCTCTGCAGGCGCCGTTCACCGGCGGCGAGGATGGCATCCAGGCCGTTCCCCGCGGCTATCTCTTCGGGGTGATCGACCTCGGCCCCGACCTCAACCTCTACTGGTTCGTGCTTGGGATCGTTTTCGTCGGCCTCCTCTTTATCTATCGGATCATCCACTCTCCCTTCGGACAGGTGCTGAAGGCGATCCGGGATAACGAGCCCCGGTCGGTCTCGCTCGGCTACCGCGTGAACCGCTACAAGCTCGCCGTATTCGTCCTGTCCGCCGGCCTGGCGGGTCTTGCCGGGGCGACGAAGGCGCTCGTCTTCCAGCTCGCTTCCCTCACAGACGTCCACTGGTCGATGTCCGGCGAGGTCGTGCTGATGACGCTCCTCGGCGGCATGGGCACGATCTTCGGACCGCTCGTCGGCGCGGCCGTGATCGTGACGATGCAGAACTACCTCGCAACGTTCGGCGCCTGGGTGACGGTCATCCAGGGGACGATCTTCGTCATCAGCGTTCTTCTCTTCCGCGAGGGGATCGTCGGCATCGTGTCCAAGTGGCTGAAGCGGCCGCTCTAGATTGGATTGCCCGCACCGGCGAGCGTCGATTTCGGCAACTGCCTTTTTCGACGGCGGCGACCTGCCGCCCCCCGCCACGGACTCAGAAGCCGCCGTATCGTCCCAGCCGGGTGCAACGGTGAGCTGCGCTGGCGGCAGAGGGGTTGGTCGCGGTCGTGCTCTTCTCGCGAGCGCTCTTCGCTAGCAGACCGTCCGAAAGCGCTCGGCCACGGTGTCCAGCACCTCGCCCGGGTCGCGGCGCCACCAGTTCGCGGCGGAGAAGATCTCGACCTCGCAGGGGCCTGCGTAGCCGGCGCGCTCCACCGCGGCGCGAAGGCCGCGAAGGTCGGCAACGCCGTCCCCCATCATGCCGCGGTCGAGGAGAATGTCTCGCGTCTCCACGAGCCAGTCGCACAGGTGGTAGCCGAGGATCCTGTCTGGCCCGGCGCGGGCGAGTTGCGCCGGAAGGTCTGTGTCCCACCAGACGTGATAGACGTCGACAGCGACGCCAACATTCGGTGCCCCGATCCGCTCGCAGAGGTCGACAGCGTCGCGGAGCGTGACGAGGCATGACCGGTCGCCGCCGTAGACCGGGTGGAGCGGCTCCAGCGCCAGGCGGACGCCGCGCTCGGCCGCGGAGGGCGCCGCCTCCGCGACACGATCGGCAACGAGGTCGAGGCTGGGGCGGACACCCTTCGTGCCCGGCTCGACGCCACCCACCACAATTGTGAGCACCGGGGCGCCGAGCGCGGCGGCCATGTCGATCGACCGGCGCACCTCATCCATGATCACGTCGCGAGTCGGCGGGGCGAGCGGGCCTACGAGGAAAGGCGTCCGGCAAAGCCCGTCGACCCTCAGTCCTGCGGCTCGCGCGCGCTCCCCCATGCGGACGGCGTCGTCGCCAATCTCGCGGCGCCAGAACACGATGCCGCCGAAACCCCGCTCGGCGCATGCGTCGATCACGCGCTCCACCGGCCAGCCGGCGCCCGCGCCGTCGATGTTGTGGCCCAGCGTCGCCGTATTGAGCGCGAGCGGCGAGAGGTCCCGGCCGAAGTCGCGCACGGTCACACGCCGTAGAGCGCGAGGAGCCGCTTCATCCGCGCGACGGCGAGTTCCGGATCGCGCAGGACGCCGCACGCATCGGCGAGCCGGAACGCCTCGGAGAAGTAGGGAAGCGGCCGCGCCGCCTGGGCGCCGCCGAGCATGACGAAATGATCCTGGAACCCGTTCAGCCAGGCAAGGAAGACCACGCCTGTCTTGTAGAACTGCGTCGGCGCGCGAAACACGTGACGCGCGAGCGGCACCGTCGGATCGAGCGTCGCCCGGAAGCCCGCCGTATCGCCAACCCCGAGCCGGTGCACCGCCTGCGTCGCCGCAGCCGCGAGCGGGTCGAAGATGCCGAGGAGTGCGTGGCTGTATCCTTCCGCGTCACCCTCGATCAGCTCCGGATAGTTGAAGTCGTCGCCGGTATACATCCTGACGCCGGCCGGCAGGCGACGCCGCGCGACGATCTCCTTGTCCTTATCGAGGAGCGAGATCTTGATGCCGTCGACCTTTGCCGCGTTCTCCTCGATGACGGCGATGACCGTGTCGAGTGCCGGCTCGAACGCGTCCGTTCCCCAGTAGCCGGCGAGCGCCGGGTCGAACATCTCGCCGAGCCAGTGAAGGATCACGGGCCGGTCGCATGCGGCGAGAACGTCGCGGTAGACCCGCACATAGTCGTCCGGTCCCGCCGCGACGCGGACGAGGGCGCGCGAGGCCATGAGGATCAGACGCCCGCCGATGCTCTGGATCGCCTCCACCTGTTCGAGGTAGGCGCGGCGGACGTCGTCCACGGTTCGCGCATCGGCGGGGTCGAGGTGGTCGGTGCCGCAGCCGTTCGCGACGAGCGCGTCCGGCAGCTCCGATCGTGTCCGGCGGATCAGTTCCAGGGCGCCTGGCCAGTCGAGCCCCATTCCGCGCTGCGCCGTATCCATCGCCTCGGCGATGCCGAGGCCGAGGTCGGCAAGGTAACGGCGGAAGGCGAGCGTCCTCTCCCAGTCGATCGTCGCCGGCCCGGTCGGATCGTTCGCGGTGAACGGGTCGGCGACGACATGCGCCGCGGAATAGAGGACGCGCGAGGGGTTTGGCCCTAGCGGTGCGGGTACAATGGAGGTGCCGACGAGCGTGTAGTCCGAGAGGCGGCCGGCGGCGTCAGGGAGCGCTAGTCTCATGGAGGCCTCAGAAGCGCGGGACCAGCATCCCGGCGTCCGCCGAGATCACCTGGCCCGTGGTGTAGGGAAGCCGGCCGGTCGCGAGCGCCGCGATGATCGCGCCCACCTCCTCCGGCTGGCCGATGCGCGGGATGAGCGTCAGCCCCTCCGCCGCACGCTTGGCGTAGCTATCGATCACCGGCGCGGTGAGGTCCGTCGCGATCAGCCCCGGCTGGACGTCATAGACGGCGATGTTCTCCGGCCCGAGCCGCACCGCGAGCGTCCTGGAGATCATCGCCGCCGCCGCCTTCGACGCGCAGTACTCCGCCCGCTGCACCGCGACGGCGACTGCGTTCGACGAGGTGACGTTGACGATGGAATGGAACGCCGCCGGATCGCGCTGCCGCGCAAGGAGCAGCCGCGCGAACGCCTGCGAGAGGAAGAAAACCGCCTTCGCGTTCACGGCAAGGCAGCGGTCGTAGCTGGCCTCCGTGACGTCGAGGAGGTCGCCCCGGCTGAGTACGCCGACACCCGCGTTGTTGACGAGCGTCGTAAGGGGGCCCAGCTCCGCCTCGATCGCCTCCAGCGCGGGCGCATGCCGCGTGAGGTCCGCCACGTCGAACGGCGCCGCCATCGCCCGCCCGCCGGCCGCCCGGACCCGCTCGACAGCCGCGGCCAGCTCCGCGTCGCCCGCCGGCCCGTTCACGGCGACGGCGAAACCCTCTCGCGCCAGCGCTTGCGCGGCGGCGAGGCCAATCCCGCGGCTCGACCCGGTGACAAGGGCGACGCCCTTCACGCCCGCGCGCCCTTCGCGAGCAGCTCGCGCGCGATGATCATGCGCTGGATCTGGTTCGTGCCCTCGTAGATCTGGCAAATCTTCGCGTCGCGGTAGAGCCGCTCCACCTCGAAGCCACGGATGTAGCCGGAGCCGCCGAACACCTGCACGGCGTCCGCCGTCCGAGCGACCGCCATGTCGCCGGCAAAGCACTTCGCCATGGAGCAGGCCTTCGTCGCGTCCGCCCCGCTGTCAATCTTCGCCGCCGCCGAGTGAACGAGGAGGCGCGCGGCCTCGATGTCCTTGGCCATGTCGGCGAGAAGCCACTGGACACCCTGGAACTCGGCGATCGCCTTGCCGAACTGCTTGCGGGTGCCCGCGTACTCGACGGCGGCCTCGAGCCCCGCCTGGCCGATGCCGACCGCGAGCGCAGCGATGCCGACCCGGCCCTTGTCGAGCACCGACATCATCATGTGAAACCCGCGCCCCTCGGCGCCGAGGATCATGTCCGCCGGGACGGCGACATCGGTGAAGGTGAGCGCGCCGACCTGGCTCGCGCGCTGCCCCATCTTGTGCTCCTTCGGCCCGCGCTCGACACCGCGCGCGTGGAGGTCGACGATGAAGATCGACATGCCGCGGTGGCCGGCGTCCTTGTCTGTCCGGGCAAGGACGAAGCCAAGGTCTGCGACGGGTGCGTTGTGGATCCAGATCTTGCCGCCGTTGAGGATCCAGCCGTTGCCGTTGCGAACTGCGGTCGTGCGAATGCCCGAGACGTCGGTCCCTGCCTCCGGCTCCGTGATGCAGTAGGCGACCTTCGTCCGCATCGCGAGGATGTCGGGGATCAGCGCCAGCTGCTCGGCTGTTCCGTGCCGGACGAGGAGCGTCGTGATGAGCTCGACGAGCCCGCACTGGTCGGCGACGCTCGCGTACCCGCGCGACAGCTCCTCCATCACGAGGGCGTATGTAAGCGTGTCGAACCCCGGCCCGCCATGCTCCTCCGGCACGCCGATGCCAAAGAGGCCGAGCCCCGCCATTTCGTCGTAGATCTCGGCGGGGAAGCGCTCTTCGGCATCGAGCGTCTCGGCCACCGGGCGGATCACGTCCTCGGCGAACGCGCGCGCCATGTCGCGCACCTGAAGGTGTGTCTCGTTGAGGTACATGGGCAGCGTCTCGCGCCTCGTGTTGCCGTGGCGGGTAGTAACTGTCTGGTTACATCCTACAGCCCTCCTCCCCCCGGTCAAGGCCCGCGGCGCCGCCAAACCTCTTGCCGACGGCTGCCGGGCAGCGCTACTCTGCACCATCCGGTTACTTCTGATGGAGGCTCCGATGCTCCCCAGCACCCGCCGCAAGTTCGGCCGCGTCGACCTCGAGGTGACGGCCTTCGGCTTCGGCACCGCCCCCGTCGGCAACTTCCTCCGCCCGATCGACGAGGCGACATCGGCGGCAATGTTCGAGCACGCCTGGAACGCCGGCGTCCGCTTCTTCGACACGGCGCCGATGTACGGCCACGGCCTCTCGGAACTGCGGACCGGACAGGCGCTCCGCTGGCACCCGCGTGAGGAGTACGTGCTCGCGACGAAGGTCGGACGGCTTCTGAGCCCCGCGAAACGCGAGACGATCAACTTCGCGCCCTGGGTCGACGCCGCGCCCTTCAACCTCCGCTTCGACTACGGCTACGACGGGACGATGCGCTCCTTCGAGGACAGCCTGCAGCGCCTCGGCCTCGAGCGGGTTGAGATCCTCTTCATCCACGACATCGACCGCTTCACCCGTGGCGACGCGCAGCCCGGAGTGTTCGCCGAGGCAATGGACGGCTGCTGGCGGGCGCTGGAGCAGCTCCGGAGCGAGGGCCTCGTCAAGGCTGTCGGTGTCGGCGTCAACGAGTGGGAGGTCTGCCTCGCCGCCCTCGAAGCGCGCGACTTCGACTGCTTCCTCCTCGCCGGTCGCTACACTCTCCTCGAGCAGGAGGCCCTCGACCGCTTCCTGCCGCTCTGCGAGCAGCGAGGGGCGGCGGTGGTCGTCGGCGGCGGCTTCAACTCCGGCATTCTCGCGACCGGTGCCGTGCCGGGCGCGAAACACAACTACTCCCCCGCCCCGTCGCACGTGATGGAGAAGGTCGCGAAAATCGAGGCCGTCTGCCGCGAGCACGACGTGCCGCTCCCCGCCGCCGCCCTCCAGTTCGTGGTGGCGCACCCGGCCATCCCGTCCTTCATCGCCGGGACGCGGACGGTCGAGCAGCTCGAGCGGAACCTCGCCTGGTTCAGTCACCCCATCCCGGCTCCGTTCTGGACCGACCTCAAGGCAAAGGGCCTCCTGCGCGAGGACGCTCCCGTCCCAGCCGAGGAGCGCCCCACCGTTGCGGCGTGACCGGCCGCACCCTCCCGCCCGGTCGCTACCGCTTCGACGAGGTGGCGGAGGGCGACCGCATCATCACCGGGTCCGTGACGGTCACGGCAACCCTCATCGACGCCTTCGCCGATCTTAGCGGCGACCGCTTCGAGATACACATGGACGAGGCGGCCGCCGCCGCGCTCGGCTTCTCGGGCCGCGTCGCCCACGGGCTTCTCGTCCTGTCGCTGGTGGACGGTCTCAAGAACGCCGCGCTCGCCACGTTCGAAGCGGTCGCCTCCCTCGGCTGGGACTGGTCGTTCCGCCGCCCGGTTCTCGCCGGCGACACCGTTGCGGCGGAGATCACCGTCCTCGAGCGGCGCCCTGTGTCGAACTCCGCCCGCGGAATCCTTCGCCTCGGCTTCACCGTCAAGAACGGGCGCGGCGAGACGGTCCAGGAGGGGACGAACCTCCTGATGGTCGTGCGATAGCGGACCTGCGGCGGACGCCACTCACGGTAGGTGGCGAGACCCTCGCAGAGGTCATCCGAGCCCGGGAAGGGAGTCCAGTATTGCCCGCGCCCCTACCCGTGCTCCGCGTTGGGAAGCATCTTCCGGTGTCTCCATCGCGCCCGGCGAGCGAGGGTGACGTTCAGCGCGTTCCACTTGTGTCCCCGGAATCATGAGCCGCGCGACAGCGCGCCCGACGCGCCGCTGGATTGCTCACAAAGAGAGGCCGATCCGCTCCGGCCGGAACAGCGCCGCGTCCATCGTCCGCAGGTTCGTCGACACGCGGAGCGGGGT
>JAESGM010001082.1_pt1 | contig 10446 bp, 14 predicted proteins | sample 9269721 | NCBI WGS metagenome assembly JAESGM01 (sample SAMN15720920, study PRJNA650825) | algae metagenome | isolation source: Komarekiella atlantica HA4396-MV6 and co-occurring heterotrophs from... | place: USA: Theobald House, Kauai, HI | collected 2009-07-29 | reverse complement strand
CGGCATGCTCCCAGACCGGGACGCCGCGCCACTTCCAGGTCTCCTCGACCTCGGGATCGGCCTTCTTGATGATGGCGCGGACCTTCGCGAGCGTCGCGCCGCGCCAGTCGGTCAGTTCCGCGATCCGGGCGTCGATCCGCTCGGAGGCCGAGGTTGCGTCGCCAGCCTTGTCGTTTGCCTGCTTCATGGGGCGGGTGCTTTCCCTATTGTCTGTCGGCTCTGCTGATTGGAAGCGTTATCTCGGCCCTAAGCTGCGCGTTTCGAGTGCCTTCATCATTGCCTCTGCGGCCTCTCGAGGAAGGGTTCTGAAGTATTGGCTCTGGAGGCCACATGCTGCGAGCAGGCGGTTTGCGATCGCCAAAGCAATCTCGGTGAGTTCGCGAAGCTCGTCGGGTGTTACCGCTGCTTGCTTAAATGTGTCGTTATAGGAGACGCTCGCACTACGATGAGCAAAGGCCCCGTGGCGTAGGAGGGTAGCTTTATCGGCAAGTGGCTTTGCATCCGCCATAAGTTTATCGAGGTTGCGCGCTTCAACTGGGTTTACGATCCCTACTTTTGTTGCGTCGCGGATCAGATGTATAAAACTGATTGTGCCTTTGGTCTTATCAAATGTGCCGGCGATATAAATTAAATATGATGTAAGATATGCGTGTGGCGTAAATTTAAATAATTCATTATATTCTTCCATGACGTCAATTATTTTTGATCTAGTTTCTTCTCCTTCAAAATAGTACCAGAGATCGAAAAATATTCGTGCTCTGACAACGTGTTGGCCAATCCGATAAACGCGCTCATTCAATGTTAGCGGCTGCATTTATCACATCTTCTCGCCGGGCAAGGCGGCGGCCTGCTTCACCCAGGCGGTGAACTGGGTCTCGTCGAGTTCGTCATCCTCGCGGATGTCGAGATAGCGCACCTCCTTCTGCTTGGAGGGGCCGGGCGGGAGAGGATCGAGCCCGGCGCCGCGGAAGAAGGCGACCTTCACATATTTCGCGAAGACGTGGATGCCGAGGAACCAGTGATTATCCTCCATGCCGTAAAGCGGCGAGTTCCACTTTACCGCCTTCCTGACGCCGGGGATGGCCTCGCTGATCAATGCGTCGAGCCGGGCTCCGAGCGCGCTCTTCCAGCCCGGCATCGCGGCGATATAGGCCTGCACCGGTGCTTCGCCATAGCCCTTGGCGATCTGCGGATTGCCGCCGGAGAGCAGGACGGGTTGCCCGCCTTCGCCGGCTTTCGGCTTAGGGGCCGGCTCCTTTTCCGCCTTCGGCGCGGCTTTAGGCGTCTTCTTGGCCATGATCTCGCTCCTAGCCACCAGCTCGCCCGCTACGCCAGGCGGCGGCATAGGGCAGCGCGAACATGTAGAGGCCGGAGAACATCAGCAGGAACAGCGGCGGCAGCGGGGAATAGACGATCCAGGCCGACGGCTGCCCCAGTGCCATGGCGACGAAGTTGGCGATCACCGTCGCGGTGAAGATGAGCGCGAGCCAGCGATGCCCCTGCCGGATGACGTTGTTCCAGTTCAACGGAACCTCCTTCTTGAGATGAGAGCCAGGGCGAGCGTTCACGCTTCGCGCGCCAGCAGCTCTTCCAGCTTGCCGAGGAACTCCTGCCAGCCGGCCCTGGCGCCGCCGAAGGCCTGCTTCTGCTCCGGCCGGAAGCCGGCCTGCTCCATGCGCAGCAATGTGCCTTTGGGCGTCGGTGTCAGGGTGAAGGTCACGGTGCTCTTCAGGTTGAAGGCCGGATCGTCATGGGCGAAGTCCCAGCTATAGGCCAGCATCCGGTTCGGCTCGATGTCGAGGACTTCGCAATCGAGCACGCCACCCCATTCGCCGCGCAGGTTGAAGCGGTGGCCCACGACCGGGGCGAAATCGTTCTTCATCAGCCATTCCGCGATCAGATGCGGCTGGGTCAGGGCGCGCCAGAGCTTTTCCGGCGGATGGCCGATCTCGCGCTCGACGGTGACGGAGCGGGTCTGGGTAGCGGTCGTCATTGGTCCATCCTTGCGAGCAAATTTTCGAGGTCGTCGAACCGCGCCTCCCAGAAGCCGGCCATCTGGCTGGTCCAGTCGATCAGCGGGCTGAGGGCGCCGAGCTGGGCGCTGTAATGGGTCTGCCGACCTGCCTGGCGGTCGCGCACCAGCCCGGCCTGCTTCAGCACACCAAGATGCTTGGAGACGGCCGGCTGCGAGACGCCGGCCTGTGCGGTCAGCGCCCCGACCGTCAGCTCGCCGTCGCGGCACAGGCGCTCGAATATGGCGCGCCGAGTCGGGTCGGCGAGCGTCCTGAACAGCGTGTCGTAAGCGTCTGACATCACAATCGATAACCCGTTGGCTATGAGTTAATTCATAACCGTAGAGATATGAGTTGGTCAAGCACCCTCGCGGGCAAAGCAGAACAGGGGTGTGAGAGGCGCGCTGGACCGGGCGGCACCGCTCCCGCAGGATGTCCTCGAAACTGAGGGAATCGCCGCAAGCTGCGCGCCCCGCCATCCCGCCTTCGAGGAAACCACCATGGATCTGATGCTGAACGGCAAGCGTGCTCTGGTCACGGGCGGCAGCAAGGGGATCGGCCGCGCCATTGCGCGGCAGCTGGCGCTGGAGGGCGTCGACGTCGTCATCGCGGCGCGCAACCAGGCGGAGCTCGACGCCGCAGCGGCCGAACTGGCGCAGGAGACCGGCCGCAAGATCGTCGGCCTCACCGTCGACACGCAGGACGACGCCTCGGTGAAGGCCGTCGTCGCCGGCACCGTCGCGGCGCTGGGCGGGCTCGACATCCTCGTCAACGCCGCGGCCAAACCCGGCGGGCAGGCGACGCCGCCCAAGCTCGCCGAGATCACCGACGCGCTGTTCTTCGACGACGTCAACGTCAAGGTGATGGGCTATCTCAGGATGGCCCGCGAGGCTGCCCCGGTGATGGCGGCGGGTGGCTGGGGCCGGATCATCAACATCAGCGGGCTGGCGGCGCGCCTGACCGGCTCGACCATCGGCTCGATCCGCAATGTCGCGGTGGCGGCGCTGACCAAGAACCTCGCCGACGAACTCGGTCCCAAGGGCATCAACGTCACCGTGGTGCATCCCGGCACGACGCGGACAGAGAAGACGCCGGGCGTGGTCGCGGCGCGGGCGGCGGCCTCGGGGCTGGCGCCGGAAGAGGTCGAGCGCCGCATGGCCGCAAATGTTACGATCGGCCGGCTGGTCGACATGGCCGAGGTCGCCGACATCGTCGCCTTCCTGGCCTCGCCGCGCAGCGTCGCGATCAATGGCGATGCGATCGCCTGCGGCGGCGGTTCGAAGGGCGCGATCCACTACTGAGTGCCGCGCCCTCGGCTTGATCAGAACAGCGCGGTCGGCGCGACCTCGGCGATCACCATCAGCGCGAGTCCGAGCGCACCCAGGCCGACCCCGGTCCAGGCGAGCATGGCGACGCCGGTGATGATCGCCGCCGAGGAGACGACGATCGCGATCTGCAACAGGCCGGAGACGATGTCGTATTTGTCATCGCGGGCGCTGGAGATGTCGCGCCTGGTCTCTGCCGCCTTGGCGCGGGCGATCAGCTCCTTGCGGCCCTCATTGGTCTCTGGCTCGGATTCATAGCGGGCGATCGTCGCCTTCCAGCCATCGATGCGCTTCTGCAGGCGCTCGCGCACGGCCGGATCGGTGGCGCCGGCAAGCTCGACCTCCATCGCGTCGGCGGCGGTGCGCAGCGTCGTGCCGCGGATCGTCTTGGCCTGGAAGAAGGCCCAGAGATTGGAGGCCTCGATGTTCCGGGCGAGCGCGTCCTGCTCGGCATTCTTGCCGCCGATCTCGGAGAAGGCGAGCAGGAGCGCCAGCACGCCGATCAGGAGGGCGATGCGCTTGTTGATCTTGCTGGTCGGCTGATTGTCTTCGGTGACGTCTGGTGCGGCTGAGGCCATCAGTGATTCCCCCCGGAAAGGCCGCGCCTGATGGCCGGTTCGCGTGACGGAATCAAGACGATTTTACCGAAGGTAAGTCGTTATCCCCGAGCGCGCGGATGGGCAGAATCATAGGCCGCCAGCAGCCGGGCGGAATCGATGCGGGTGTAGATCTGGGTGGTCGAGAGCGAGGCGTGGCCGAGCAGCTCCTGGATGGCACGCAGGTCGCCGCCGCGGCCGAGCAGATGGGTGGCGAAGGAATGGCGCAGCGCATGCGGCGTGGCGCTGCCCGGTAATCCCAGTGAGCCGCGCAGGCCCTCGACCGCGAGCTGAATGATCCGGGGCGAGAGTGGCCCGCCCTTGACGCCGACGAAGAGCGGCCCGTCGGGCGCCAGGCGCCACGGGCATTGCGCGAGATAATCCGCGATCGACTCGACCACGACCGGCAGCACCGGCACCATCCGGGTCTTGCCGCCCTTGCCGAGCACGGTCAGCGCATCGGTGGTGCTGACGGGTGCCTGCGAGCGCTTGAGGCCGAGCGCCTCGGAGATGCGCAGGCCGCTGCCATAGAGCAGGGAAAGCACCGCAGCATCGCGAGCGAGAACCCAATCGGGCCGCTCCTCGCCGGCGCGGCTGTCGGCCTTGGTCACTGCGGCGGCGGCCTTGGCGTCGAGCGGGCGCGGCAAGCCTTTGCCCAGCCGCGGCCCGCGCGTCGCGGCGAAGGCGGCGGCGGTCAGCCGGCCGCTGCGTTCGCCGAAGCGGGCGAGCGAGCGCAGCGCCGCGAGCTGGCGCATCAGCGTGCGGTTGCCGACGCCGTCACGGCGACGATAGCCGAGAAAGGCGCGTAGGTCCGCCGGCTTCAGGGCTGCGACCGCCTTCAGCGTCGGCTGCGTGTCGAGGTGATGGGCGAGGAAGGTGGCGAACTGCTCGATGTCGCGACCATAGGCCTCGAGCGTCTTCGGCGAGAGCCGGCGCTCATGGCCGAGATGGGCGAGCCAGTCGCGCCGGAGGATGTCGAAATCGCTCATCGTTCCGATCATGCCCTGCGAGACTTAACAACCGTTGTCCGGCGCGATCACTGCCTGCTATGAACCCAGCAGACATTGTTCAGGGCTGACCAAATTGCACGCACCCGATCCGCACGGCCTGATCTTTCCGTTCCCCGAACCGCCGGCCCCCGGTCAATTGATCGAGGTCGCTCCCGGCATCTTCTGGGCGAGGATCGCGCTGCCGTTCCGGCTCGATCACGTCAACATCTACCTGATCGACGATGGCGACGGCTTCGCGGTGATCGACACCGGCATCGGCGACGAGGCGACCAAGCAGGCCTGGTTCGCTTTGATGGCAGGTCCGCTGGCAGGCAAGCGGCTGACCCGGCTCTTCGTCACGCATTTCCATCCCGACCATATCGGGCTCGCCGGCTGGCTCTGCGAGCGCTTCGGCACACCGCTGCTGACCAGCCAGACCGGCTATCTCGGCTGCCTCAACATCTCGCTCAGCCCGGGCGCGTCCGAGGCGCCGGTCTACAAGGAGTTCTATCTGCGCCATGGCCTCTCGGCCGAGGTGACTCAGGTCGTCTCGACGCTCGGCCATGGCTATCTCCGTCAGGTCACGCCGCTGCCGCCGACCTTTACGCGTGTCGTCGCCGGCGATGTTCTGTGCATCGGCGGGCGCGACTTCTTCGTGCTCGCCGGCGACGGTCATGCGCCGGAGCAGTTGATGTTCCACTGCCCGGAGGCGAACGTCTTCCTCGCCGCCGACCAGATCCTTGCCAAAATCACGCCGAACATCAGCGTCTGGGCGGTCGATGCAGAGGGCGATCCGCTGGGCCTGTACCTGCGCTCGCTGAACGCATTGCCGCGGGCGATCCCGCCGGGGACTTTGGTGCTACCGGGGCATCAATTGCCGTTCTACGGCCTGGCCGAGCGCTGCGCCGCGCTCGCCGCCCACCACGCCGAGCGCTGCCGGCTGATCGCAGGCGCGGTCGCCAAGGGGGCCCATTCGGTCGCGGAGCTGGTGCCGGTGATGTTCACGCGGCCGCTCGATCCGCACCAGCTCTCCTTCGCCTTCAGCGAGGTCTTCGCCCATGTGAACGCGATGCTGCGTCTGGGCGAACTGCGCTGGGCCGAGCCGCAAGCGGAGACCATGCGGGTGGTGGCCGCTGGCTGATGCGGGCATTCAAAAATTAAGGATGATCCGAGAAGGCTGGCGTTTTGGATTTGCCAGTCGACGCGGAATTAGGATTCCCGTTGCATCAATGCACGCTGCGAGCGCGCGGGTAGCCGGGAACAATCCCGGCTGTCCCGTGTCATGTATTCGGCTGACGACGAAGACGGGGACGATGGCTCTACCGGCGATGCTTCGGGCGATGCGCCCGCATCATTGGGCGAAGAACGGGCTCGTCTTCGTGCCGATCCTGCTCAACCACGATGTCTTCGCCTCGAATGTTCTGTTCTACGGCCTCGTCGCCTTCATCTCCTTCTCGCTGATGGCATCGGCGATCTACCTGCTCAACGACATCAAGGACGTCGAGGCCGACCGGCGCCACCCGACCAAGTGCAAGCGTCCGCTCGCGGCCGGTGAGATCACCAAGGCCCAGGCCTATGCGATGGTGCCTGGCCTCCTGATCGCTTCCGGCGCGCTGACGGCGCTGCTGCCCCGGCCGGATCTCTATCTGATGGCATGGGGCGCCTATCTCGTCCTGGCGCTGGCCTATCTGTTCGTGCTGAAGCGCAAACTGCTGGTCGACGTGCTTGCCCTCGCGACCTTGCACACGCTGCGCATCATCGCCGGGAATGCCGCTGCGGCGATCCCGTTCTCGTCCTGGCTGCTCGCCTTCTCGATGTTCCTGTTCCTGAGCCTCGCCCTGATGAAGCGCTATGCCGAATTGCGCATCACCCATGACCAGTCAGGGCTGAAGAAGGCCGGCCGGGGCTACCAGGCCGAGGATATCGAGGCGCTGTCGCAGCTCGGCATGGCCTCGGGCTGCACCTGTGCGCTGATCATGGCGCTCTATGTCGACAGCGCCGCCGTCAAGCAGCTCTACCGACATCCCGAGGTGATCTGGCTGGTCTGCCCGATCATCCTTTATCAGATGGCGCGCATGTGGTTCCTGGCCCGGCGCGGCAACATGCCTGACGATCCGCTGATGTTCATGATCCGGGATTGGCGCAGCCAGCTGATGGGCGTGGTCGTCGTGCTGATCATGGTCGGAGCCAAGGTGCTGCCGTGAGCCAGCGCGCCGTGTTGCGCTCCTGGGGCGGGCTGGCAGCGAGGGAGTCGGTCCTGATCCAGCCAGCGGACTGGCTCGCCGGGCGTCAGCACAACCAGCCGGTTCTGGCCTATGGCAATGGCCGCTCCTATGGCGACTCCTGCCTGAACGATGGCGGCGGGCTGATCGTGGCGCGCGGCCTCGGCCGCATCCTATCCTTCGATGCGCAGGGTGGGGTGGTCCTTTGCGAGGCCGGCGTGTTGCTGGACGAGCTGTTGCAGCTCTGCGTCCCGGCCGGCTGGTTCCCGCCGGTGACGCCGGGTACCAGCCTCGTCACCATCGGCGGCGCGCTCGCCAACGACGTCCACGGCAAGAACCATCACCGCGCCGGCACCTTCGGGCGGCATGTGCGCAGCTTCGAGCTCGCCCGGTCCGATGGATCGATGCTGACTTGCACGCCGACGCAGAATGCCGAGCTCTTCGCCGCCACGATCGGCGGGATGGGGCTGACAGGGCTGATCACCCGCGTCGAGCTGCAATTGATGCCGATAGCTTCTGCCGAGATGCTGCAGGAGGCGATCCATTTCGAGGGGCTCGACCGCTTCTTCGCCATGGCCGCTGCCTCCGATGCCACGCATGACTACACCGTGGCCTGGATCGATTCACTGGCCGGTGGCCGTCATTTCGGACGCGGCGTGTTCTTCCGCGCCAACCACGCCCCGGCTTCCGAGGCGCCAGCGGCGAAAGCCGCGCCGACCTTGCCGTTCCCGATCAAGCCGCTATTCCCGCTGATCAACCGGCTGAGCCTGCGCGCCTTCAACGCGCTCTATCGCGCCGCCCAGCCGCGGACGCACGAGCCGAGGCGCATCGCCTATCGCCCATTCTTCTATCCGCTCGACCGGGTCCGCGACTGGAACCGCGCCTATGGGCCAAGGGGACTGCGCCAGTTCCAGTGCGCCGTGCCGATGGCGAGCGCGCACGAAGCAGTCGAGGCGATGCTGCGGCTGACGCTGAGGGCGGGGGAGAGCTCATTTCTCACGGTGCTCAAGCTCTTTGGCGATGTGCCCTCGCCGGGGATGATGTCGTTTCCGATTCCCGGCGCGACGCTGACGCTCGATTTCCCGCATCGCGGCGAGCGCACCCTGAAACTTCTGGATGCGCTCGATCGCATCGCGATCGAGGCCGGCGGCCGGGTCAACCCCTACAAGGATGCGCGCATGTCGCCTTCGACCTTCGAGGCCTCGTTCCCGCATTGGCGCGACTTCGCGCGCCATACTGACCCAGCCTTCTCATCGAGCTTCTGGCGGCGGGTGACGGGCTGATCGGTCAGCCCGGATCGGCTTTGCCAGCTGCAACGATGTCCGTTCGGGCGAAGTCGTCGCCGACGAAGAGCAGCGGACAGTCCTGTTGCCGTGCCAGCTGGTAGGCGAAGCAGTCACCGAAATTGAGACCGGCCGGAGCGACGCCCTTGCCCCAGACGCGATAGGCGTCGGCGACGCCATGTGCGGTGGACAGGTCAGCCGTCTCGACCGCGAAGCCGAGACCGCCGAGCAATTCGGCCATTTCGATCTGCACACCGCGCCGCTCCGCCACGATCAGCGCCTCGGCAACGGTTACGGCAGAGATCGACAGGTTCGGCTCATCGGCGAGAGCAGTCATACAGTGTTCCGCTTCCGGCTCGTCGAGCACGATCGCCATCAGCGCCGAAGTGTCGACGACGATCATCGGGGCAGACCGTCATCGTCGTAGAGGAAGTCCTGGCTCCGTGCCGCATCCGGCCCCCGCAGAGCTTTCGCTGCTCCGGAAAGCCGAATTCGCTCCATGAGGGCGCGGCGTTCAGTTCGGCCGACATCGCGCTGGACCGGAACGAGGCGCACAGCCTCCTGGCCGTGCCGGGTCAGCACGACGTTTTCGCCCGCCTCGGCCCGGCGGACCAGTTCAGTCAATTGAGCCTTGGCCTCGGAGACGGATATGCGCATGACGAGGCGACCTCAAACCCTCGCCAATATGGACCATCTGATGGTCCATATCAACGATTGAGGAGGAAGATCAGGCCGCTGCCATCGCCGGCTGCTCGACGGCCGTCACCGTCAGCACGTGCTTCTTGCCGTCGCGGGCGGTCCAGGCGATCGACTGGCCGGAAGCGAGGCCGATCAGCGCCGCGCCGATCGGGGTCAGAACCGAGATGCGGCCCTGCTCGATATCGGCCTCGCCGGGATAGACGAGCTGGACCCGGCGATGCTGCGCGCTGTCGGAATCGAAGGTGACGAAGGAGCCCATGCGCACGACATCGGCCGGCACCTTCCCGGGCGCTACGACCTTGGCGCGGTCCATCTCGGCGAGCAGCTCTTCGGCAACCTCGGGCACGCGCTCGAGTGCCGTGGTGGCGAGGCCGGTCAGGCGCTCATGGTCGATCTCGCCGACGATGATCTTCGGCTTGCGGTGGGTCTTCTGGGTCGTCTGGGTCATGGTCTTCATATCCTGCGATGACGCGCGCGACGGCGGCGCCAGAGCGCGAACGGCAAATCGTGAGAGCTTCTGAGGAGAGACGCCTTGGAAGCCGTGCTGTTCCACTCCGGACCAGCATCGACGGCGCCCCTGGACTCGGGGCGCGCTCGGGCCGAGTCCGGGGCTAGGATTCCGCGATCGGGGCGACCCGGAACACGAGGCGATGCTTCGTCGTCATAGTCATAGAGTTGGTGGCTTGGGCCTTGCTGTCAAGGCTGACGGGAGAGGCAGGCCAAAGCAAAAGGGCCGGCGCGAGCCGGCCCTTCGACAAGCGGAGGTAGTCAACCCGAACTAGCTTTTCGCCACCGCGACCTTGCGCAGATAATCGGTGACGATGCGGGTGATGCCGCGCGAGAGCAGGTCGTCGAGCGCGGTGATGAACTCATCGCACTGTTCGCGGGTGACGATCAGGGGCGGTTCCAGCCGGATGACGTTGCGGTTGTACTCGGTGAAGGCGACGAGCACGTCGTAATCCTTCAGCAGCAGCGCGCCGATGAAGCCGCAGAGCGAGCCCTTCAGCTTGTCGTCGAGCAGCGCGACCATATGCTTGACGCCGAAGGGCATGGTCTCGCTGATGTCCTGGAACTCGACGCCGATCATCAGGCCGCGGCCGCGGATCTCCTTGAGCAGGGTCGGGTGCTTGGCGCGCAGTTCGTTGAGGCGTGCGATCAGATAGTCGCCTTGGCGCCTGGCATTGCCCATCAGGTCCTCGTCATAGAGGACGTTGAGGGCTTCGATCGCCGAGACGCAGGCCTCGCCCATGCCGCCGAAGGTGGCCTGCGCGTGGATCAGCGCAGTCTTTGGCTTGCCATAGGCCTTCATGTAGAGATCGC
>JAESGM010001081.1_pt1 | contig 10456 bp, 10 predicted proteins | sample 9269721 | NCBI WGS metagenome assembly JAESGM01 (sample SAMN15720920, study PRJNA650825) | algae metagenome | isolation source: Komarekiella atlantica HA4396-MV6 and co-occurring heterotrophs from... | place: USA: Theobald House, Kauai, HI | collected 2009-07-29 | reverse complement strand
CCACGGGTTGACCCGCCGGTCGGCCGACGGGCCAACCGGCACCGGCGGGACGGCGTCGGCGCCCGGCGGGGGGGGGTGAACGGGCCGAGCTTGCCGTTGCTCCAGACACCAGACGCCGAGCCGTCCGGGCTGGCGAACGGTGCCCCTTCACGCACGCCGAAGCCTGACAGGGTGAACACCTCCGGCGGGATCGGTTCGTTCGCCCGCACGTCACTCAGCTCGAGCGTCTCGTGATCGCCCAACTGCCCCTTGGACCGCTGCTCGAAGCGGACGCGAGATGGGAACCAGATGCCGGATTCCGCAACGGGTTGCACGTCGGACGTGACCTCGGAAGTAAAGTCCCGCCCGTCAACGTCATTAACTGCTCGAAAACGTACCACGTTGTTGCCGCGGGCCGGGTCAATCCAGCACTCTCTTCGGGTGCCATCACGTTGCTTCCACCGTAGCACCCAACACTCCGAATGCTGATACGGCTCCCGAACGACAGACACAGGGCCGCGGTCAGAAGTAGTGAAAATTGCAGAGATACTATGTCGACCAGAAATGACTAGCTCGTGTTGATAGTAACCAATATTTCGCCAGTTACAGGCATAGTCTAGAGGGCGGCTTCCGGCACGACCAATTTTGAACACAGAGGAAGTATATGGGCGTGCATCGACATACACAATGCCCTGGCCACTGCTGCCACAATTTCGACATTCGACTACACGAGTTTTCGGGGGATAGCCACTGTCAGGCCGGACAACATCGGCCCGCACTCGATCCCCGTCCACCCACACTTTCACTTGAGCGGATGCGTCCTTGCTGATCCCTTTAACTTGAACACCAGGACCGGTTCGCACAACCGTAGCGGTAAGCGTGCGGACTGCGGTTCTGGCGTCAACCGCGCGTCGCTCCAGTACCTCTGGCAATCTTGACTCGTCCAGGGCCGAACTGGATAAGTAGAGCAACAGTGGCAGCAGACTAGTCATAGTTGAGATCGTTATTGAGGGTTTCTGCCACACACAGGACCTTCGTAAGCAACTCGGTTGGTCTCGACGGTGGACTGCCCTTTCTCGCAACTCATCCCGGTAATTGACACTTTGCATTCGTACCTCAACAGACACGGAGCGAGCGCCGGATCGCCTTGGTCAACAGCGGGGAAACACTTGGCAATCAAGGCCGGGTCGGAGATCTGCTGACACTTCCACCTGCCCGACTGAACGACATACTGTACGGCACCGCCGCAGTTCGATGGCGGTCCGGGCTGCGGGTTGACGTCACTACACTTGGTGGCATCGTCAACAAGCACCTCGCACGGGTGCGGGGTGCTGTCGTAGATGCACGGGGAGTCGCCCGCTCGAAGGTCGCCCAGCATCACCACTGGCGCCGCCAAGGTGGCGAACGCCAAGGCGCACAGCCCGACCCGGCTCGACCCGATGAACTTGGCCATGACACCACTCCGCATGAGGGTTCAGAAGTCGGTCTCGCCCACCCGCACCGGCACCGTCAGCGTCGGCTCGTTCGGGGCGTCGGTGACCACGCTCACCAGCACCCCCGGCCCCGGGCTGCCCCCGCCGGCGTCCGGGGTGTACGTCACCTCCACCTCGCCCGACCCCGGCAGGTGCCTGGCGGTGACGCTCCGGTGGTTGGCGTACACGTCCCTGACCGCGAACGCGGCCGCCCGCCCGGGCGACAGCCGGACCGGAGCGGTTGCCGCCCGCCCGGGGGCGAACCGCACCACCGCCGGCTCGCACCGCACGTCCGGCGTCACCTCCGCCCGCATCGCCAGTTGCAGCCGCCGGGGCTGGCCGTCGGCGTCGGTGTGGGCCACCCACACCGGCTTGGCCGTCGGCCCGCGGGCGGCGCCGACCCGCCACCGGACCGTCACCACCGCCTGCTCGCCGGGCCGCAGGTGCTGGTGCGAGACGGCCGCCACCTGGCACCCGCAGCTCGGGTCCACCTGCTTGATGTCGACGGGCACCGGGTACCGGTTGGTCAGCCGGAACTCGGCATCCACCGTCTCCCCCTGGCCGACGTCCGCGAAGGTGGCCACCGAGCGGTCGGGCACGAGGCCGACCGGCAAGGGCGCCTCGGGCCGCCGCACGGCGAAGTACCCGCTGGCCACCGAGACGGTAACCAGCGCGAGTACGGCGGCCAGCCACATGCGGCTGCCGGTAGCCGGTGGGTTGTCTGTGGTAATGGGTAGCAGTTCGGCCCGCACGGGTAGGGCGTTCCTTCGTGCGACGGTTCAACTGCATGGACTCTAGCCGGACCGGCCAGTGACCACAACACAAAACTGGCAGGAAGTCCGATGCCACCTCTGGCATGCGGCCGACGGTCCGTTCACAACACTTTTTCCGAAGGCCGGGGAGACTTCATTCATTGTTCAAAGTCTGACGGAACAGCCGGTCCACCGCCGCCCGGTCCGGCTCCCGCCGGGGCAGCCGGGCGACCGCCGCCGCCAGCCGGTCGTACTCCGGCCGGATGAACCCGTCCAGCCGGGGGTCCGGCGGGCCGACTCCCAGTTCGTCGCCGGCCGTCTTGGCCGCCACCAGCTCGTCGATCGCCGCCCGCACCCCGGCGTGCTCCGGCCCGAGGGTGGCGAACAGGTCGGCGAACGGCATCGGCACCGGCCCCCGGCCCTGCTCCACCCACCGCCCGGCCAGCAGCGGGCGGAGCACGTACAGGTACTTCTTCCGCTTCACCAGCTCCCGGCCGAGGTACCCGGCGATGGTCCGCCGGGCCATCCGGGTGTAGTGGTGCAGGCAGGCGGCCGGGGAGTAGACGGCCGGCAAGAGGGCCTTCAGCCGCTGGCGGAACCGGCCGTCGTCGGCGTAGGTGACGGGCGAGTCCAGCCACTCGATGAGCGGCGGGTTGGACTTGGCGAACAGGCCGAGGGCCTTCCGCACGTCCCACCCGGCCAGGTCGATGGCCCCGGGCAGCATCCGCTCGACGGTGTCGGGTTGCTTCTCCAGGTCGATTGACAGGTACCAGTCGCGGGGCCGGGCGTACACGAACCGGACGTCGAAGTCGGAGTCGGCCGAGGCGAACCCCCAGGCCCGGCTGCCGCTCTCCACGGCGAACAGCACCCGCAGCCCCTGGACGGCGGTGAGGGCGGCCAGGGCGGCGTCGATCGACCGGCGGGCGTCGGGCGGGATCGCGGTCATGGGGGCGCTCACTCGGTCGGCCGCCAGCGGTACAGCAGGTTCTTCCCCCGCCAGTCCTCCTCCACAAGAACCAGGTACTCGCCGTCGGCCCGCCGCATGGCCTGGACGGCATACGGCATGTCCAGCCAGCCGGCCCCCTGGCCGGCCGGGGCTTGGGGCCACAGCGACCCGACGTACCCGGCGTCGGCCAGCCGGTACACATGCACGTACTGCCGGCCGGCTTCCGGCTTGCACATGCCGACGAACAGGAAGTCGCCGGCCACCGCCGCCGACTCGGCCGACAGCGGCTTGCCCGGCCCCTCGCCGTCCGGCGTCAGCGGCAGCTCCTTGGTCCAGGCCAGGGCCGGCTTGCCGGCCGCCCAGCCGGTGTACCGCCGGGCCGTCTTGCCCACCACCCCCCACGAGTCGATGCCCTGGCCGGCCAGGTAGCCGAACAGGTACAGGCTGTCGGTGCGGTCGTCGTAGACCACCCGGCGGACCAACTGCCAGCCGTCGGGCCACGGCCACTCGTCGGGCTTGGCCCAGTCGAACCGCGGCTTGCCGTCCGGCGTCCAGCCGCCGAACCGGTAGCGGCGGATGCGGCGGCCGTCGGCGTCCCCGTGCCAGATGTCGCCATTGGCGGCCACGTCCCAGGCCCACTTGTCGTTCGCCTCGATGCGGTCCACCTCGGCGGCCGTCTCGCCGGTGAACGTGTACAGCCGGTAGCCGCCGGCGTACTGGCCGATCTGGTACATCAGCCGCCGGCCCCCGAGGGTGCGGACGGTGGCGGTGGTGCCGAACCCGAGGCGGTGGTCCCGCGGGTGCTTGACCGCGTCCAGCGTCACCGCCCGCACCGTCGCCTCCTGGCCCGCTGGCTTGGACAGGTCGAGGTCGTAGGCGTGGGTGCGGCTGTACACCCGGGTGCCGTCGGCGGACGGGTCGAACCCGAACGTGTCCACGAAGGCGTGGTTGTGCAGCTCCCACTGGAGGCCGCCGGCCGGGGCGAACGCCCGCAGGGTGAGGGTGCCGGCCGGCCCCCGGCCGAAGCTCATCGCCACGTACAGGGTGCCGGCGGCGTCCACCCCGGCCCCGCGGAGGGCGAACAGCTTGTCCGGGGCGGCCTCGCCCGGGGTGCCGGCGGCCAAGCCGCCCGCCCGGCCGAAGGTTCGGGTGAGCTTCGGCTCGGGGCCGCTCACGTCGTAGAACCGCACCTGCTGGCGGGGGCCGTCGTCGCACACCACCAGCCGGCCGTCGGCGTGGCTGACGCTCACGGCGGTCGGCGCCCCCACGTCCGGCAGCTCGGCCCCGGCCGGGGAGCCGTCAGCCCGGACGGGGGCCACCCGGCCGCCCGCCAGCAGCCACAGCCGGCCGTCGGCGGCGAGGGCCACGTCCGCCGCCCCCGGCCGGTAGAACCCGCCGGCCGCCTGCAAGGTGGGGGCGTCGTACCGGATCAGGCCGGCCGGGAACACCGCCCACACGTCCCCGCCGCGGGCGGCCAGCCCGACCGCCCGCCCCGGCAGGTCGGCCGCCGCCTCGAACCGGGCGGACTCCAGGTCGCCGGGCGTCCAGCCGAACCGCAGGAGCTTCCGCCCGAAGGTGGCGACGAACAGCTTGTCCCCGGCCACCGCGACGGCCCGGTTGCCGGTGCCCCAGCCCCAGGCGGTGTCGCCTAGCTTGCCGGGGGCCTTGAGCAGCTCGCGGTTGACCCGGCCGCCCTTGTGCAGGCCGACGCACCGCCCGGCCTCGTCCCACTCGATGCCGGCGACGACGGTGCCGTCGGGGGTCACCTCGATCTCGTCGGCGGCGTTCTGCACCCAGAACCCGCGGCCGTTCGGCCCGCCGTCCCCGGGGAACGAGTTGCCCACCCAGGAGACGCGGACCTGCCCGGGCGGTGGGCGGAACTCGGCCGCCGGCGGGGCGGCCAGCAGCAGGGCGACGAGCGGCAGCATCAGGGGACCTCCGGCGGCGGTGTGGACAGGCTCGTTGGCAACCCGGTAGCCGGGTCCACCTCGCCGGCGAAGCCGGTGCCGTACACCGCCTCGACCACCCGGATCGGGCCGAGCAGGTGGTCGTTGAACTCGGCCAGTTCCTCGGCCGGCACCCACAGCTCACGGTAGACCGGCCCGCCGCCGAGTTGCTGCACCGGGTAGCGGGCGACAAAAGTATCGCCGATGTCGAACGCGGTCACAAACCCGCAGTGCCCGGCGGCCGCCTCCCGGCTGTTCCACTCGGTCACGATGGCCCGGGCGTACTCGACGGTCAGCACCGGGTAGAAGATCGGCTGGCCGAACAGCCGGGGCGGGAACGCCCGCCAGCCCGCGGCGGCGACCAGCTCCAGCTCCTTCAGGCCGACGGGGCGGAGGAGCGTCACCTGCCGGCACCGGCGTCCGACCCGGCGGTGCCGACAAAGGTGAACGGAATGTTCTGGTCAGCCAGAGCGACCAGCGCGTCGCGTGGGACGACGTGGGCGCCGTTCGACCACACCCGGCCGGAGAACCGGCCGACGAGGAACCCGAGGCCCCGCCGCTCGGCCTCCCGGTCGGGAAAGGTGACGGTGTACCCGGCCGGCAGGTCTCGGTAGTGCTGGCTCGGATGACAGTCGCCGGTGAGGGCGTCGAGGGTGCCCAGGAACGCCTCCTCGCCCCCGGCGGTCAGGCCCGGGGTGTCGAGAACGTCGTCCACCAGCGGGCGGAGGTCGTCGAACACGGCCCGCACCACTCGACCGCCCGCCAGCTCGGCCCGCACCAAGGCGTCCATGCGGTCGAACGGGTCGTCCGACAAGATGGCCGCCCGGACCGCGTCGAGGACGATCATGGCACACCCCCAGGTTCCAACAGCCACAGGTCGCGGGTGCCGGCTAACGCCTGCTGGAACTGGTCGAGTGTCATCGGCCCGGCCGGCTCCAGGTGCCGGTGCGGGTCGCCGGCGTCCCGGTCAGCCAGTCCGGCCGGCAGCCCGTCCGACTCGACGGACCACCGGCGCAGGCGGCCGCCCCGCACCAGGATCGCCGCCGGGTCGGTGTAGCACGACAGCCCGCCGTCGCCCGGCGCGACGACGTCCGTGCCGGCGACGGCCGGCACGTCGAACCGCCGGTTCGGCTGGGCACGGTCCGCGGGCCGGACGCCGAGCATCATCGACCCGCTGCCGACCAACGGCTTGCCGTCGGCGTCGGCTTTCATCAAGCGGTACAACTTCACGGGGCGACTCGTGAGGCCGACCGGCTCATTCTACACCACCGCCAGCCCGATCCGCCGCGGCCGCGGCTCCCGCTCGACTGTCGCCCCGCGGCCAACCCCCGTCTGCTCCCCCACCCGCACGTCCCCGTACAGGGTGAACCCGCTGGCGTCGGTCACGTCCACCGTCACCGTCTGGCCGACCAGCCGGGGCGGGCCGTCGAACACGCAGATGTGATCGGTCATGGTCCGGCCGGTGAGCTGCGGGCGGTCGCCGCCGGCCCGCTCGCCGTGCCGGCTCGGCCCCTCCACCAGCACCTCCACGCTCCGGCCGATCCAGGTGCGGTGGTCGAGGAGGCTGTTGGCGTTCTGCACGGCCAGCAGGTCGTTGTTCCGCCGCTTCTTCACCGCCTCCGGCACGTCGTCCGTGTACCGGCCCATCGCCTTCGTCCCCGGCCGCTCGCTGTACTTGAAGATGAAGCTGTTCTTGAACCTGGCCTCCTCCACCAGCCGCAGCGTCTTGGCGAAGCTGTCATCCGTCTCGCCGCAGAAGCCGACGATGAAGTCGCTCGACACCGCCACCCCCGGCACCCGCTCCCGGCAGCGGTGCAGCATCTCCCGGTAGCTGGCCACCGTGTACAGCCGCTTCATCCGCTTCAGCACCTCGTCGCACCCGCTCTGCACCGGCACGTGCAGGTACTTCGCCAGCTTGGGCAGCTCCCGGACGGCGTCCAGCAGGTCGTCGGTCATGTCCTTGGGGAAGTTGGTGACGAACTTGACCCGCTCCAGCCCGGGGGTGTCGTGCATGGCCAGCAGCAGGTCGCTCAGCCGGGTGGTGCGGCCGTCGCCGTGGGCGTAGCGGTAGCTGTTCACCGTCTGGCCGAGCAGCGTCACCTCCTTAGCGCCCTGGTCCACCAGCGTCCGGACTTCCGCCAGGATGTGCTCGGGCGGCCGGCTCTGCTCCGGGCCGCGGGTGCTCGGCACCACACAGTAGGTGCAGAACTTGTCGCACCCGATCTGGACGCGGACGAACGCCTGGAACGGGGTCGGCCGCATCTCAGGGTCGCGGGCCGGGTCGTAGCTCTCGAAGCTGGCCTCCACCTCCGCCCGGCTGGCCCCGGCCCGGGGCAGGCTGAGGGCGTACTGCGGCTGCCCGGTCCGGCGGGCCTCCTCCACCAGCGCCGGGATTTTGGCGAGCTGGCCGGTGCCGACCACCAGGTCCACGTAGGGCGCCCGCTGGCGGATCCGCTCCTGGTCCTTCTGGGCCATGCAGCCGATGACGCCGACGACCGTACCCGGGTCGGCCTTCTTGTACGGGGCGGCGTGCCGGCCGAGGGCCGAGTACGTCTTCTCCTCGGCGTGCTCCCGCACCGAGCAGGTGTTGAACAGGATGAGCGACGCCCCCTCGGGCGAGTCGGCCAGGGTGTACCCCTGCTTCTTGAGCGCGGCGACGACCAGCTCGCTGTCCAGCACATTCATCTGGCAGCCGACGGTCTCGATGTACACCTTGGGCACGGGCGGGTTCATGTCGGGGGGCCGTTGTCAACGGGGCCGAGGGGGTTAAACCGTCAGGATACGGTCGCCGCCGGCGGGGCGGAAGGGCGTTGGGGTCGGCCGGCCCGGCGGGCTAGTGTGTAGGACGTGTGAAGGAGGCCGACATGGGCGACGAGCGGGAGAAGCCCGGGCACGAAAAGCTGGACCTGTCCGAGGCCATCAAGCAGATGATGCTGGAGGGCCGGACCCTGCTGCCGGGGGTGCAGGCGCTGTTCGGGTTCCAGCTCATCGGGGCGTTCAACCCGCGGTTCGACGAAGCCCTGTCGCCGGCCGAGAAGGGGCTGCACCTGGTCGCCCTGGCGGCGGCCGGGGTGGCGGCCGGCCTCATCATGGCCCCGGCGGCGTACAATCGGCAGACCGACCCGTATGACGTGTCCGAGCACCTGCTGCGGGTGGGCAGCCGGCTGCTGTCGGCCAGCCTGCCGCTCATCGGGCTGGCCCTGTGCCTGGACTTCTACCTGGTGGCCCGGGTGATCACGCAGAGCGTGCCGACGGCGGCCGGGCTGGCGGCCGGGCTGGGGCTGGTGCTGGCCGGGCTGTGGGGGGCGCTGCCGCGGAGCAAGGGGCTGCGGCGGTGGCTGGGCGGCTAGCCGGGCGGGAGTTGGCCCCGCAGCCGGGCCAGCTCGGCCTCCAGCTCGCGGACGCGCCGCTCGGCCGCCCGCTAGGCTTGCTCCGCCGCCTGACGGGCGGCGGCCTCGGCCCGCCAGGCGGCCTCAGCTACCGCGCGGGCACGAGCTTCGGCGTCGGCCTCCTCCGGCCGGGGGTAGGCCCAGCCGGTGGCCGCGTCGAACACCCGCGGCAGCCCGTCCGGCTGGAACGCCACCCGGAACCCGAACCGGCTGGTCAGCCCGCCCCCCTGGTCGTACTCGTCGGTCCAAGCCCGGTCACCGGGTTCCAGGGTGCGGAGCAACAGCCGCTCCGGTAGGAACTCGCCGGTGGCGTCCAGCAGCCAGTATTCCCGCACCCCCAAGTCGGCGTACAGCCCCGGCTTGAGTGTGAGGTCGTGCTGTTGGAAGGTGCGGCGGGACAACACCTCGGCGGCCAGCACCGGGGCCGGGCCGGTCTCCCCGACCCGGTAGTGCCGCAAACCCATTGGCAGCGGGGCCGGGGTCACCACCATCAAGTCCGGGGACACGTACGCCCGCCGGTCGTCCGGGTGGTAGTACAGGCTCATGTCGGCCAGCACCTCGTGCCCGGGGCGGGCGGCGAAGTGCGGCGTCAGGGCGCACTGGAGGATGCCCTCGACCAGGTCGTGTGGCCGGGTTTCGCCCATCTCCTCCTGCCCCTCGTCCTCGTACAGGAGTGGCAGCCCAGACGTGCCGACCGACCGCTCGCCGTCGTCCTCGTACAGCACTGGCAGGTCGGTGGCGATGATCGGCAGTGTGGATCGGCTCACGACTCGCCCTCCGGCCCCAGTGTAACCGCCGCCCGCCGGCCGTGTCAGCCCGGCTTCCGCAGCCGCGCCCAGTACCCGCCGTCGGCCGGCCGGCCCGGCACGCTGGCGTGCTCGGCCTCCAGCGCCAGCCCGCGGAACGCCTGCCGGACCGCCTTCACCACGCCTTGGTTCTCGTCCGGCTCGACGCTGCACGTGCTGTACACCACCACCCCGCCCGGCCGCACCCGCTCGACCGCCGCGATGAGCAGCCGGGTCTGGAGGCGGATCAGCTCCGGGAACTCGGCTGGGTGCAGCCGCCAGCGGGCCTCCGGCCGGCGGCCGAGGACGCCGGTGTTGCTGCACGGCACGTCCACCAGGGTGGCGTGGTACGGCCCCGGCGGCGGCACCGTGTCCCGCTTGTCCAGCAGGGTCGGCCGCACGCAGCGGAGCCGCAGCCGCTCGCAGAGGGTGGTCACCGTTTGGAGCCGCCGGGGGTCCACGTCGCAGGCGACCACCTCGCCGCGGTCGTCCATGAGTTCCGCCAGGTGGGTGGTCTTGCCGCCGGGGGCGCTGCACAGGTCGAGCACCCGCCAGCCGGGCTGCGGGGCCACCGCGCTGGCGACGGCCATCGACGCCAGGTCCTGCACCGCGAACTCGCCGGTCGCGTACCCGGGGAGTTGCCGCACCGGCGGCGGGTCGGCCAAGTAAAGGCTCTGCGGGTGGCCGCCCGGGGTGGCGTCGATGCCGGCGGCGGCCAGGGCCAGCCGGTACGCCTCCCGGGGGAGCTGCCGCTTGTTCACCCGCAGCCAGAGCGGCGGCGGGGCGTTGAACCAAAACCCGAGCCGGCAGCACTCCGGGAACCCGTGCCGGTCGTACCACCGGTCGGCCAGCCAGCGGGGCCAACTGAACGCGGCCGCCAGGTGCTGGTGCGGGTGCGAGCCGGGGTCGGGCAGCAGGGGCTTCGAGAGCTTGCGGTACCGCCCGCCGCCTTCCATCGGCACCGCGTCGGCAGCGGGTTCGTCGGTGAACTCGTCCGTCACCGCCTCGCTCACCCGCCGGAGGAGGGCGTTCACGAACCCCCGGGCCGGTGGCAGCGTCGCCGCTACCGTCTCATGCACGGCGGCGTGCCGGGGCACATGCGTAAGGAAGGCGAGCTGGTACGCCCCGACCCGCAGCAGGTCCACCAGCGGCGGCTGGACCTCGTGGAACGGCCGGGTGACGAACGG
>JAESGM010001078.1_pt1 | contig 10479 bp, 15 predicted proteins | sample 9269721 | NCBI WGS metagenome assembly JAESGM01 (sample SAMN15720920, study PRJNA650825) | algae metagenome | isolation source: Komarekiella atlantica HA4396-MV6 and co-occurring heterotrophs from... | place: USA: Theobald House, Kauai, HI | collected 2009-07-29 | reverse complement strand
TCATTCACAGCGCCGACCACGCCGCGCACGGTGACCGCGAAGGCGGCGATCTCGCCTCTGGTCTGCTCCCGGCTGCGGCGCTGGACCTCGGCATAGGTCTCCAAAAGCAGTTCAAGATCGAACTGCGCCGCTTTGTTCAGCGCGGCGCGCAGCGCGATGCGTCGGATGAATTCCTTGCGTTGCCAGAAGCCGTTCATCTTCTGCAAGGCGTCGCGGTCTAGCCCCATCTCCTTGCCGATGCGGTTGGTCACGATGGCGTGGCAGATCGCGACCGCATAGGCTGGCACGCCGTTGCGATAAAACGCATGGGCAAGCCGTTCCGCCGATTCCGTGAAACCGTCGGTGAGTTCGCCCGATGCGAGCCTGATCCAGTGCGCCAGCCGCAGCTCATGCACCTCCGGCACGGCGAAGGCGCGGCGGATCTCGGGCCAGGGCTCGAACTGGCCGTCGAGCTCCGGCAGCAGGGTCGGCAGGCGGGCGCGGGCGAACCCGCCTTGCTTGCCCAGCAAAGCGAGGTCGACAGGGCCGATCTGGAAGGCGCGAAAGCGCAGCTCCTGTTCCGCGATCGGAGAGTGGGGCAGCGTGTCCATGAGGCCTAGAGGGCAGCGCCGCAGCGCCGGGTTGGTCGTCGCACCCAAAACCTGTCCGGGATTGGCGAAGAATGACTTAACGGCACGATCACGAACACGCGGGCGACCGGCGGCAATTCGCACGCCCGCGGCTGCCCGGCGCGCCACATGGCGACGGCTTGCCTGCCGCCAAACGAGCCGCCTATAAGGCCGCTCCGGCCACCAACCGCCATAAGTCGCGGGTCGGCCGACTGAATCGACCGCCACAGCAGAGGCAATACCCATGGCCGGGCATTCCCAGTTCAAGAACATCATGCACCGCAAGGGCAAGCAGGACGCGGTGCGCGCCAAGCTGTTCTCGAAGCTCGGCCGCGAGATCACCGTCGCCGCCAAGATGGGCATGCCCGATCCGGCGATGAACCCGCGCCTGCGGATGGCGGTCCTCGCCGCCCGCGCCGAAAACATGCCCAAGGACAACATCCAGCGCGCCATCAACAAGGCGGCCGGCGGCGAGGGCGACAACTATGACGAGGTCCGCTACGAGGGCTATGGGCCCGGCGGGGCCGCCGTCATCGTCGAGGCGCTGACCGACAACCGCAACCGCACGGCCTCGGCCGTCCGCTCCTATTTCACCAAGGCCGGCGGCGCGATGGGCGAGAGCAACTCGGTCTCGTTCATGTTCTCGCGAGTCGGCGAGATCAGCTATCCGCCGGACGCCGGCGACGCTGATGCGGTGATGGAGGCCGCCATCGAGGCCGGCGCGGACGACGTCATTTCCGACGAGAACGGCCACCTCATCCTGTGCGCCTTCGACGCGCTGAACGAGGTTTCCAAGGCGCTGGAGGCGTCGCTGGGCGCGCCGGCCTCGGCCAAGCCGGTCTGGCGGCCCAACACCTCGGCGCCGCTCGACGAGGAGAAGGCTGCCTCGATGATGAAGCTGATGGAGGCGCTCGACAATGACGACGACGTGCAGAACGTCTTCGCCAATTTCGAGATCGCCGACGATGTGATGGCGAAGCTCGGCGCGGGCTGACGCTCAGCGCCCGACCAGCGCGTCCCACAGCGGCAGGCTGACGATCGCGCTCAGGAAGATCACCAGGAAGGCGATGCGCCTGAAGGTGCTCTCCGACGCAAGGCCGAAGGCATGCGTGCCGGCCCATAGTCCCGCGCCGTAGACCAGCATCAGCGGCGCCGCCATCACCGCCGCCGCCGGCGTCAGGATGCCGGTCAGCCAGAGCGTCAGGCCGCTGATCACGGTCGACATGCCGAAGAAGGTCAGGAGGTTGGCGCGGGTCTTGTGGCGGTCGTTGCGCTGCGTGCCGAGCCAGAACACAGCCAGCGGCATGCCGCCGAGACTCGCCATGCCGTTGAACAGCCCCGACAGCACGCCGACGCCGAGCGAGAGCGATACGCCCGGCCGGCCGTGATAGCGCCAGCCGGAGGCCATCAGCGCCACCGCCGTCAGCACCAGCGCCGCCAGAATCCAGCGCATGGTCTCACGGTCGAGCCAGATCAGCAGCCAGATGCCGGCCGGGAGCGCCAGCGTTGAGGTCGCCAGCAGCGGCAGCACCTCGCGCCATTCCGCCTGGCGGGCGGCGCGCGCGGCGATCGGCACGGCGAAGAGCACGTCGATGAACCAGATCAGGCCCAGTGCGGCGACAGGGCCGATGACGAGGCTCGCCAGCGGCATGAACACCATGGCGAAGCCGAAGCCGGTAAAGCCGCGCACGAGCCCGCCGAGCAGCGTCGCCAGCAGCAGCGTGGCCAGCCCCGATGGCGCGATACCGGGGAAGAAGGTGGCGAGAAACGGGGTCATGCGGCGGGGCGGAGACACGAGGTTGGCGGAGGTGACCAGCACCAACAGCCAGACGCGGCCGGCGACAACCCCCGATGCTGTGATGCGAGCGATGCAAGCCGGTCATCGATCGTTAGCAGAAGGCATGGAACAAAGCGTGTCCACGAGTTAGCGTCACGCGACATGAACCCTCCGATTCGCATCCTCGGCATCGACCCCGGCCTCCGCATGACCGGCTGGGGCGTCATCGTCAGCGAAGGCAGCAAATTGTCGTTCCTCGCCTGCGGCTGCGTCGAGAGCGATCAGCACCTGCCGCTGGCGCAGCGCCTGCGGCAATTGCACGAGGGGCTGGACAGCGTGATCGCGGCCCACGCGCCAAACGAGGTCGCGGTGGAGGAAACCTTCGTCAACCGCGATCCGCAATCGGCGCTGAAGCTCGGCCAGGCGCGTGGCATCGCGCTGGTCGTGCCGGCGCTGGCGGGCTTAAGCGTCGCAGAATACGCCGCCAACCTCGTCAAGAAGACCGTGGTCGGCGTCGGCCATGCCGAGAAGAAGCAGGTTCAGGCGATGATCCGCGTGCTGCTGCCCAGGGCCGAGGCGAAAACCGCCGATGCGGCTGACGCGCTGGCGGTGGCGATCTGCCACGCCCAGCATCGCGGAATCAGGACGCTCGCCGCGCAGATGCGTGCGAGCGCCTGACGGGATATGGTGACTGAGATGGGGCGCAGGCGGCGATGATCGGCAAGCTCAAGGGGCTGATCGATTCCTATGGCGAGGATTTCGTCATCCTCGACGTGCAGGGCGTCGGCTATGTCGTGCAGTGCTCGTCGCGCACCCTGCAGCGCCTGCCCAAACCCGGCGAGGCGGCCGCGCTCTCGATCGAGACCCATGTCCGCGAGGACGCGATCCGGCTCTACGGTTTCCTCTCCGACACCGAGCGCGACTGGTTCCGGCTGATGCAGATGGTGCAGGGGGTGGGCGCCAAGGTCGCGCTCGCCATCCTCTCGACCCTGGAGCCCGGCGCGCTGGCGACCGCCATCGCCACGGGCGACAAAGCGGCGGTGGCGCGCGCGTCAGGCGTGGGGCCGAAACTCGCCCAGCGCATCTGCGCCGAGCTCAAGGACAAGGCCCCGGCCTTCGGCCATATCGACCCCGGCGTGGCGCAACTCGCGGGCGCGCTCGAGGACCGCAAGCTGCCGCAGCCGGTGGCGGACGCGGTCTCGGCGCTCGCCAATCTGGGATACCCGCAGGCGCAGGCCGTGGCGGCGGTCGCGGCGGCCGCGCGGGCGGCGGGCGAGGGGGCCGGCACGGCGCAGCTCATCAAGCTGGGCTTGAAGGAGCTGGCGAAGTGAGCCCGGTCGATAACGCGGTGATCCGCGAGGTCGGGGACAAATCGGCCTTTCTCGCCCTGATGATGCGGCATTGGGGCTCGCATAGCATGATGATCGGAATCAGGGTCTATGACTGCGCGGAACTGCCGCTGCTGGGACTGTTCTCGCCATCAGGCGAGACGCTGGCAGTGGCGAGCTGGGCGCCGGAGGGCGACGTCGCGGTCCTGTGCGCGCTGCATGCGCTGTCGCCCGGGCAGGGCGCGGCGATCCAGTTGCTGGACGCGGTCAAGGCTGCGGCCAAGGCCAGTGGCGCGACCAGGCTGCGCGCGATGCTGACCAACGACAACCTGCCGGCGATGGGTTTCTACCAGAAGCAGGGCTTCCGCTTCTCGGGCCTCTATGTCGAGGCGATCGACCATTACCGCTCGGTGATCCCGACCATCATCAGGACCGGACATCAGGACATTCCGGTGCGAGACGCGCTCGAGCTGGAGATCGGGTTGTGAGCGAGACGCGTCGCCCCGGCCTCCTCACGCCCGACCGCCGCGACGACGACAGCGAGACTTCGCTGCGGCCGCTTTCGCTCGCCGATTTCACCGGGCAGGCGGCGGCGCGGGCGAACCTCCAGGTCTTCATCAACGCCGCGAAATCGCGCGGCGACGCGCTCGACCATGTGCTGTTCGTGGGCCCGCCGGGACTGGGCAAGACGACGCTTGCGCAGATCGTCGCGCGCGAGCTCGGCGTCAATTTCCGCTCGACCTCGGGGCCGGTGATCGCCAAGGCCGGGGATCTGGCGGCGCAGCTCACCAATCTCGAAGAGCGCGACGTGCTCTTCATCGACGAGATCCACCGGCTCAACCCGGCGGTGGAGGAAATCCTCTATCCGGCGATGGAGGATTACCAGCTCGACCTGATCATCGGCGAGGGGCCGGCCGCCCGCTCGGTCAAGATCGATCTGCCGAAGTTCACGCTGGTGGGCGCCACTACCCGGCAGGGGCTGCTGACGACGCCTTTGCGCGACCGCTTCGGCATTCCGATCCGGCTGCAGTTCTACACCGTCGAGGAGCTGCAGAGCATCGTGGCGCGCGGGGCGCGCGTGCTCGGCATCGGCATGTCGGACGACGGTGCGAACGAGATCGCCAAACGCTCGCGGGGGACGCCGCGCATCGCCGGGCGGCTGCTGCGCCGCGTGCGCGACTTCGCCATCGTCGATGGCGACCCGGTGGTGACGCGCAGCGTCGCCGACAAGGCGCTCTCGCTGCTCGATGTCGATGCGATCGGGCTCGACACCATGGACCGGCGCTACCTCACCACGGTCGCGATCAATTTCGGCGGCGGGCCGGTCGGAATCGAGACCATCGCCGCCTCGCTCTCGGAGCCCCGCGACGCGATCGAGGAGATCATCGAGCCCTTCCTGCTGCAGCAGGGCTTTATCCAGCGCACCCCGCGCGGACGCCTCCTGACGCCCCACGCCTTCCGCCATCTCGACATGCCGGAGCCGAGCCGGGACGCGGCGCAGTTCGGGCTGTTCGGGGATGGGGAGGAGGGGTGATGGCGCGCTGGCGTACGCTGCGCTAATCTTGGCGCAGGAGGATTGAAGGATGAGCATCAAACTGCCCCCCGACATCGCTGCGCTCGTCAAGGCCCGCGTCGGCAGCGGCGAGTTCGCAAGCGCGGAGGAGGTGGTTCGCTCCGCGATGGCCCCATGGATCGAGCGTGAGCGTTTGCGCGCGGTGGCGCTGGCGAAGGTTCGTTCGAAGATCAGCGATGGAGACGCGGACGAGACAAACCTGACAGCCTCAGCCGTGCGCCAGCATCTAGACGATGTGGCGGCTGCTCTGCAACGACATGAGCCGGATGCCGCTTGAGCTTGTCTACTCGGGAAAGGCGCTGGCCGATCTCGAAATCATCATGCGCTATATCGCCATCGACAATCCACGCGCCGCGAGACGTTGGGTCGCCGCCATCGAAACGAAATGCGAGGGTTTGCGATCATTCCCGGAGATTGGCGTCGAGAGACCCGACGTCGCCAAAGGGTTGCGAATTTTTCCGTTTCGTCGGTCCGTGATCGCCTATCGTATCCTCCCGGGCAGGATCAGGATCGTCCGCGTGTTACACGGCGGCCAGGACTATGCCGCGCTGATCGAAAGCTGAAGCAGGTCCGGCGGACACCCGCCTCACGATCGACGAATAGCCGCGCCGGGCCCCCGGCACTCGTCGATTTCATCGGCATCAGCTCGACCTGCGTCGTAGTCCGCCACCCGTCGCCTGGCCTACTGCCGCGCGAACTTCGAGCGTTGCATCGCGGGATGCTGACCTGCGTGATCGAGCGCGCCCGACGGCGCAGTCTTCCCGTTCTCGATCGGCTGCATACCCTCGTCGGCGCGGCGGGTCTCGGGGCGCTCCTGCTCCGGCGCGTCGGCCTTCAGCTTCTCGGCCTTGCGCGCGAGGTCGGTCTGGGTCGGCTGGGGCTTGGTCATGGCGTCCTCCTCCTCGGGGTTCCCGTGACCAACCTGTGCGGCGCGCGCCGGTTCCCTCAGCGGCAGATCCGGAACGGGCCGTTGTCGAAATGGAAATGGTTGGCATGGGCCGCGTTGTAGTCCGGCCCGAGCACGCCGCTGAACAGGCCGCAGGCGCCGTCGCGCAAGGCCCGCAGGAAGGTCGCCTCGCGATCGGCCCCCGCCCAGTCGCGCAGCAAGGTGATGCGGCTGCCGTCGGCCAGCACGAAGCCGGAAATGTCGATCGCGTTGGCGGTGGCGTGCTGGCTCCAGCGCGTCTCCGACCCTGCGATCTTGCGGCAGGCATAGGCGCCCAGATGCTCGGCCCGTCGGACCTCCTGGCCGAGATGGGCTTTTGCCGCCGGCTGCAGAACCTCGCGCTCGAACAGCAGCCAGCTCGCGGCGACGCGGCAGGTCGTGGTGACGCGCGCGCCGAGGTCCGTCGCGTTCGCCGCCAGATCGACGGCGTCGGTGAGGCCGCAGCCATCCGGCCCTTCACGATCCGGCACGCGGCGATGCGACACCCCGGCGCTTTCGAGGCTGGCGAGGCAGATCTCGCCATCCGCCTTCAGCCGCGCCAGCCGGAAACCGGTCAGCCAGTCGCGCTGGGCCTTGAGATCGAGCGGCGCGAACGGGTCGTAGCGATAGGGCAGCACGATATGTCCGCTGGCGACGAGCGCGCCCGCAACGGCAAACGCCAGCAGGAACAGCAAAGCGAGCTGGCGCAGGACGACGCCGCGGAGGGATCGACGCCGGGCCATCAGGCGGCTGGGAATGCGGGAAGGGATGCGGACATGGCCGCATAATCATCGCCGCCGCCGGTTGTTCCAGCCGCCCGCGCGGGGCTAAAGGTCGCGGCGACGACGCCATCCGCCCTCGTTCACCGGACTGCCCGACGCATGAGCGCCAGCCATCTCCTCCCCGTCCGCGTCTATTACGAGGACACCGACTTTTCCGGCGTCGTCTACCACGCCTCCTATCTGCGCTTCATGGAGCGCGGCCGCACCGAGCTGATCCGCTCGCTCGGCGTCGGGCAGCGCGAACTCTTCGACGGCGACGCGGCGCTGGGCTTCGCCGTCCGCAGGATGGCGATCGAGTTCATCCGACCCGCCGTGATGGACGACCTCCTGACGGTCGAGACGCGGTCGGTCGCGGCGCGCGGCGCGACCATGGATGTCGAGCAGCGGGTGTTGCGCGGCGAGGAGATTCTGGTGACCGCGCAGGTGCTGGTCGCATGCGTCGGCGATGGCCGGGCGCGGCGCATTCCCGACGGGTTGCGGCAGCGCCTCATGCTTCCGGATTGAATGCGCCAAGGCAGGCGGTCGACGCGGCCCGGCCGCCATGTTAGCGCTCGTTACATGAGCTGGAAGCGCACCCCTCCCGATCCGTCCCGCGGCTATCATCACGGCAACCTCAAGGAAGAGCTCGTCCGCGCGGCGCTCGGCCTGATCGGCGAGAAGGGCCCCAACGGCTTCACCTTCGCCGAGGCCGCGCGCGTCGCCGGCGTCAGCCCGGCCGCGCCGTACCGGCATTACCGCGACAAGGATGCGCTGCTCGCCGATGTCGCGACGCGCGGTTTTCAGGCGTTCGAGGCGGCGCTCGCCCGCGCCTGGGACCAGGGCAGGCCCGATGCCGAGACGGCGTTCCACCGGCTCGGCCGGGCCTATCTCGCCTTCGCCCATGACGAGCCGGCCTATTACTCGGCGATGTTCGAGGCCGGCGTGCCGCTCGATGCGAGCCCCGAGCTGCGCGCGGCGGCCGACCGCGCCTTCCAGGGCCTGCGCTCGGCCTCCGAGGCGCTGATCGCGCTGCTGCCGGCCGGGAAGCGGCCGCCGGCGCTGATGATGGCGCTGCATGTCTGGGCGATGTCCCACGGCGTGGCGGCTCTCTTCGGCCGCGCCGATGGCGGCCGCCGGCCGCTGCCGATGTCGGCGGCGGAACTGCTGGAGGCCGGGATGCTGGTCTATCTGCAGGGGCTGGGTCTCGGCGGCGACGGGCGCGCCTGATCACGCTCCGCCCTCATCCTGAGGAGCCGCGCAAGCGGCGTCTCGAAGGATGCTCCAGAAGGTTCCGGGGCGAGCTGAAGCATCCTTCGAGATGCGAGCTTCGCTCGCTCCTCAGGATGAGGGCCGAGGGAGCGCGATGGATTTTGCAGGCCCTGAACCCTCCCTTCTTGACAACCCGCACCGCGCCCTCCATTTATGTAAATGTGATTTACATTCACGTCGGAGGAGATCGATGCCGATCGTCGCGAAGCTGGACGAATTTGGGAGAGGGGCCTGGATCGCGTTCGCGGTCCTCGGCTTCATCGTGTGGTGGCCTCTGGGTCTGGCGACCCTGGCCTTTGTGATCTGGAGCGGACGCATGGGATGCGGATATGGCGGCGCCGGACGCGCCGAGTACAAGATGAGCCGTCTTCAGGAGAAGATGGACCGCCTGCGCCAGCGCATGGGCGGCGGCGAAGGCGGCGAACGCGGTTTTGGCGGCGGCGGCTGGCATCGCGGCCCGTCAAGCGGCAACCGCGCTTTCGACGAATACCGTCAGGAGACGCTGCGCCGGCTCGAGGACGAGCAGCGCGAGTTCCAGGACTTTCTGGGCCGGCTGCGGATGGCCCGCGACAAGGCCGAGTTCGATCAGTTCATGGCCGATCGCAAGGCGGGCGACGCCACGCCGCCCCAGGCCGCCTGAGCTTTCACGCCGATCCTGTCGGCCGACAGCGACGCCCGCTCCGGGAGACCGGGGCGGGCGTTTTCGCATGTCGCGTATTCGCTGCCGCAGTGTTGCAGATGCGCCATGTATACCCGGCATTAACCTTGCTGGAGGCTTAACTCGAAGGGAAACATGCGTTTCGCAGGAAACCCCCGCTCGCGCCCATCTTTCGCCGGATTCCCAAGCGATTGAGGGCCTTGTCAGTTTCCCGGAAGCGCAGATCGGGCGGCGGCGCGGGGTCACCCTGCGACGCGTGCAGCGGGATTTGGCCTCGATGGCTCAGCCCGCCGCGATGCAGAAGGAAGACCAGATGAACCCGGCCGATGTCGCGCTGGCGGCTCCGCAGATCGACATGTCGTTCTGGTCGCTGTTCTGGCATGCCCATATCGTCGTCAAGCTGGTGATGATCGGGCTGCTCGGGGCCTCGGTCTGGTGCTGGTCGATCATCGTCGACAAGACGCTGCTCTATCGCCGCACGCGCCGCGACATGGACGCCTTCGAGGAGGTGTTCTGGTCGGGCCGCTCGCTGGAGGAACTCTACCGCGATCTGTCGGGCAAACCGGTCAACGACATGGCGGCCGTCTTCGTCGCCGCGATGCGCGAATGGAAGCGGTCCTTCGAGAATGGCGGGCGTTCGGTCGCGAGCCTGTCGCAGCGGATCGACAAGGTGCTCGACGTCACGATCCAGCGCGAGACCGAACGGCTGGAATCGAAGCTGCTCGTGCTCTCGACGATCGCGTCGGCCTCGCCCTTCATCGGCCTGTTCGGCACGGTCTGGGGCATCATGAATTCGTTCGCCGCCATCGCTGTCTCGAAGAACGCCTCGCTCGCGGTCGTCGCGCCAGGCATCGCGGAAGCGCTCTTCGCAACGGCGATCGGCCTGTTTGCCGCGATTCCGGCGCTGATGGCCTACAACAAGCTCCAGTCCGAGGTCGCCAAGGCGCAAAACCGGCTGGAAGCCTTCGCCGATGAGTTCTCCGCGATCCTGTCGCGGCAGATCGACGAGCGGCTGGCGGCCTGAGGGGATAGCGCGATGGGCATGTCCGCAGCATCCGGCGCGAAAGCCGGGGGAAGACGGGGGCGGCGCGGCCGCCGCCACGGCGCGATCGCCGAGATCAACATGACGCCGTTCATCGACGTGATGCTGGTGCTGCTGATCATTTTCATGGTGGCGGCCCCGCTGATCGCGACCGGCGTGCCGATCGACCTGCCGCAGACCGGCGCCAAGCCGATCAATATCGACCAGAAGCCGATCACCATCGCCATCGACGGCAAGGGCCAGATCTTCCTGCAGGACCAGGCGACGCTGGAGCCCGATCTCGTCGGCAGGCTGCAGACCCTGACCAACCAGGGCTACGAGCAGCGCATCTATGTGCGCGGCGACCGCATGGTCGATTACGGCCGCGTCGCCTCGGTGATGTCGACCATCACCTCGGCCGGTTTCAAGAAGGTCGCGCTGGTGACCGAGCCGGCGCGTTGAGTCTGTAGCGAGCGGGGATGTTCAGGGCGTGAAGCTGTCGACCTCCGAACCGGGCATGGTGGTGTCCGCGCTGGGCCACGCGACGTTTCTCGTCGCG
>JAESGM010001077.1_pt1 | contig 10484 bp, 10 predicted proteins | sample 9269721 | NCBI WGS metagenome assembly JAESGM01 (sample SAMN15720920, study PRJNA650825) | algae metagenome | isolation source: Komarekiella atlantica HA4396-MV6 and co-occurring heterotrophs from... | place: USA: Theobald House, Kauai, HI | collected 2009-07-29 | reverse complement strand
CGCGCCACAGCCACCATCACCATCGCCTCCCTGTTTGGAGCCGACAAGCCGGAGACGAAGATCTGGCTCAAGATCAAGGAGATCGTCGACACGAAGCTGCCGGGCCGGTTCGATTTCCGTATCGTGCAGAACGCGGCGCTCGGCGGCGAGAAGGAAGTCGCGGAAGGCGTCCGCCTCGGCTCCATCCAGGGCAGCCTGTCGACTGTCTCGGCGCTGTCGAGCTGGGTGCCGGAATCGCAGATTCTCGACGCGCCATTCGTGTTCCGTGACGGCGCGCATGTGCGGCGCGTGGTCGATGGCCCGATCGGCAAGGACTTGCAGGCGAAATTCGCGGCGCAGAATTTCGTCGTGCAGGGATTCATCAATTACGGCGCGCGACACCTGCTCACCAAGGAGCCCGTGACCAGGCCCTCGCAACTCGCCGGGAAACGCATCCGCGTGATCCAGAGCCCGCTGCACACCGAATTGTGGAAGGCCTTCGGCGCAAATCCGACGCCGATCCCGATCCCGGAAACCTATAACGCACTGCAGACCGGCGTTGTCGATATGATGGACCTCACCAAATCCGCCTATGCCGGCTTCAAGCTGTACGAGGTTGTGCCCTATCTCAACGAGACCGGGCACATCTGGGCGACCGGCGTGGTCTATTTCTCCGCGCCGTTCTGGAAATCGCTGAAGGACGACGAGAAGGCGGTTTTCTCCGCCGCCGCCGCGGAAGGCGCGTTATACTTCGACCAGTTGATTGTCGAGGACGAAAAGGTCTCGATGGCAAAGGCCGCCGCCGCGGGCGGCAAGACCGTGGCCATCGAAGACCGCCCCGCCTGGGAGAAAGGCGCACGCGGCGTCTGGGCGGCGCTTGCACCGAAGGTCGGCGGCCTCGACAAGATCGAGGCCATCGCCAGGACGTCCTGACGCCCTGTCGGCGGCATTGCGGCGGGTTTCCTGCCGCCGTTCCGGCTGATACACCCCTTCCGCCATGTACAAGGTTGCCGCCCTTTACCAGTTCGTTGCCCTGCCGGATTTCAAGGATCTCCGGCAGCCGCTGCGTGCGTTGTGCGACCGGCTCGGCCTCCAGGGCACGCTGCTGCTCGCCCCGGAAGGCATCAATGGCACCGTGGCCGGCGAGCCTGAGTCAATCGATGCGCTGGTGCGCGAACTGCGCGACGGCGCTCTCTTTGGCGGACGCCTCGACAATCTCGAACTGAAATTCTCAGCGGCGAGCGACATGCCGTTCCGGCGCATGAAAGTGCGGCTGAAGAAGGAGATCGTGACATTCGGCGACCGGCAGACCGATCCCACGCAGGTTGTCGGAACCTATGTCGCGGCGGCCGACTGGAACGCGCTGATCGGCCAACCCGATGTCATGCTGATCGACACCCGCAACGCCTTCGAGGTGGAAATGGGCACGTTCGAAGGCGCCATCGATCCCAGGACCCGGAGCTTCGGTGAGTTCCGCGATTTCGTGGAGCGCACGCTCGATCCGGCGAAGCATACGAAGATCGCGATGTTCTGCACCGGCGGTATCCGCTGCGAGAAAGCGAGTTCGTATCTTGTTTCGCGCGGCTTCCCCGAGGTCTATCACCTCAAGGGCGGCATTCTGAAGTATCTGGAGGAGGTGCCGGCCGGCCAGAGCCGCTGGACCGGCGACTGCTTCGTGTTCGATGGTCGCGAAGGTCTGGGCCACGGCCTTGTCGAAATGGCAAAGTCAGACAGCGGGCAGACCGATGAGTGAGGTTGCGGCGCTGCTAGCAAGGATCGAAGCCCTTGAGACCCGCCTCGCTCACCAGGACCGGGTTGTCGAAGACCTGAACAAGGTCAGCACGGATCAGTGGACGCAGATCGACACGCTCAAGCGCCAGATCGAAAGACTGCAAGACCGGGTGCAGGAACTGGAAAGCAACCGGCCGAATCTGCCGGAGCCGCCTCCTCCGCATTATTGAGTCCTAGGCGGCGCGGCTCTTGCGCACGCTTTCCAGCAGCGAAGTCCGCATCAGGAAGGCGCGCTGCGCGGCGGGATCGGCCTGCGTCTTGCGCAGGAAATCGAAATTCGCCTCGCGCTTGGCTGCATCCTTCTCTTCCAGCCGCTTCTTGTTGGCGATGGTCTGCTGCTGCACATACTCGATGTTGATCGGCCGTCGGCGCTGATCGTAGAGGTCGAGTACATTCTCAGGCTCCCCGCCCCGCAGAATCCGGATCAGCAAGTCGGTCAGTTCAGCGGCATCGTGAATGCCGCAATTCAGGCCAAGGCCGCCGATCGGATTGTTCACATGCGCGCTGTCGCCGGCGAGGAAGACCCGGCCTTTCCTGAACGTGGCCGCCACGCGCTGATGCACATTGTAGATATTGCGATGCGTGACCGGATAGTCGCCCGCTTTCGGAAAGAATTTCTGCAGCCGGCGCTGCACAGCCTCGTCGTTCAGGACCTGATCGTCGGTTTCGCCGGGAATGGTCGGAAACACCACGCGCCACAGCCCGCTGCCGTCCTCGCCCGAGACCTTGAACAGATTGGCCCATTCGTCCGGATCGGAAAAATAGCTGCGATAGCCCGCGCCGCGTTCCTTCTCGAAATCGACCGAGGTGGTCAGCACCAGAAAGCGTTCGGGAAATGTGTAGCCCTCGAACTCGATGCCGAGCGCCTTGCGCACGGTCGAGCGCCCGCCATCGGCCCCGATCAGGTAATTGCCGGTCACGGTCTCGCGCTGTCCGTTGCTCTCGACCGTCACCTCGACCCGGTCGTCATGCTGCACGAGAGAATCGACGCGGCATGACATCAGGACATCGGCGTTGGGATAAGCCTTCAGCCGCTCGATGCACATCCTGGCGAGTTTGTGCTGCTCGCACTGGACTACGAAGGGAAGAGGCGTGTCATCTTTCAGGATCGCATGATCGAACTCGGCAATGAGATTGCCGCTGGGCCGGTCCCAGAACTGGAAGGTGCGCGCGACAAGGCCGAGCGCCACGATCTCGTCGAGCAGACCGAGCGCCGCCAGCATTTCCAGCGTGGCCGGATGCAGAGTCGATGCTCGCGGCGCGTCGTTGACGCGGTCGGCGGCCTCGAAGACGCGCACGGGAATCCCCTTCTGCGCCAGCGAGAGCGCGGCGACGACCCCGACAGGGCCGCCGCCGGCGATGATGACAGGCTGTTCGGATGTCATGTGCCGCCCGCGCCCCAGCCTATTGCTGCTCGATGCCGGCGGCCTTCAGCGCATCCGCCCAGATTGCGATATCGGTCGCGATCATCTTGCTGAATTCGTCCGGCGTATTGCCGAGCGGGTCCACGCCGTAGCTGGCGAGCTTCTCCGCGAATTTCGGATCCTTGACCGCCGCGGCGACTTCCCTGGCGACCTTGTCGACGATCTCCTTCGGCGTGCCGGCCGGCGCCACCAGACCGTTCCAGGTCAGGGTCTTGTATTTCGGATAGCCGGATTCGGCGACCGTCGGCACATTCGGAACCTGCTGCGCGCGCTTGTCGCCCGACACCGCGATCAGGCGGATATTGCCGCCTGCCGCATGCGGCAGCGCGTCGGAGAGATTCGAGAACATCGCCGGGACATGTCCGGCAATCACGTCCGACAACGCCGGCGCATTGCCCTTGTAGGGCACATGCGTCATCTCGATGCCGGCTTCCTTCAGGAACAGCGCCATCGACAGGTGCGCGAGGCTGCCCTGCCCGGCCGAGGCATAGGAGAGATTCTTGTTCTTCTTCACATGCGCCACGAATTCCTGAACCGATTTCGCGGGAAAATCCTTGTGCACGACCAGCACGAAGGGATTGGTGGCGATATTGCTGATCGGGGTGAAATCCTTCTGCGGATCGTACTTCACCTTCATCATCTTCGGAACGATGGTGAGCACTGACACCGCGGTGACGAACATGGTGTAGCCGTCGGGCGCGGCACGCGCGACCAGATCGGCGGCCAGCGCGCCGCCGGCGCCGCCCTTGTTCTCGACCACGAATTGCTGGCCGAGTTTGTCGCTCAGGCGTTGCGCCATCATGCGCGCGATGCCGTCGGTGTTGCCGCCGGCCGCGAAGGGCACGACGATCGTGATCGGCTTGGCGGGCCAGGTCTGCGCATAGGCAGGCGCCGTGAATGCAAAAGCGGCAAGTGCGGCAAAGGATGCCAGAAGCAGTCTGCGTGTCGTCATCACAAAAACCTCGCTGAAGAATTGAAGATGGGTCCCGGCATCTTGGAATTCATCGCGGTCCGCGATCAGGAAGTTGGCTCTCCCGTCGTTGCTCCCATCGTCAGGTTTTCCGTTTCTTGGTGGCTTCGTCATGCGTCATGCCGCCAACACGCGCGTTGATGCGGCCACGACTGGCAAGGCAGAAAATAAGCGCGATCTCGTCCGGCATCGGCGTATCCGGCAGCACGAGGCTCATGCCGTCATAGTGCGAGCGCACATAGACGTCGTGAATCGAGTTCATCGGCACATCGATCAGCGTGCCGGGTGCGGCGACCTTGGTCATCGACGAGATCCAGGCCTCGCCGCCGCCGATGGCGTCGCGGATCGGGTTGGCGAAGACGGTCGTGAGCAGCGCGTTGGCGTGTTCCTGTTCGCCCGCAACGCCGACGAGGCCGGCCTTGCCATAGCTCTGCACCTTGCAGTCGCCCATGGCGGCGACCGCGGGCTTTGCCATCTGCGCGCCGAGCGCCGGGCTCGCCTCGATCAGCGGGGAGAGGTCCGCGACAAATCGTCCGGCGAACGGATTTTCAAGAACCATGACCGTGGCGACCTTGCGCAAGGGCACATCGGCGGCCTGCCCGGCCTCGACGCGCCGCTCCTCGACCACGGTGAAAGTGCGGCGAATATTGAGTTTCACGGCCATCTGCTCCCCTGCGGCCTCGCGGCGCCAGGTGGCAGATTATAAGATTGTCATACAATCTGCAAGTCTGAGGCCCCGTGCTATTGCGCGAGGATCGGCTCCAGGCCCGCCGCCATCCGCAGCACCTCGACATCCCGCCCGCCCGGCGCCGCCAGCATCAGACCGACCGGCGCCTCTCCCGGCGCATGGCACGGCAGGGTGATGGCGCAGCCATCGAGCGCATTGATGACAGTGGGATTGCGCAGGACCAGCAGGTTGATCCGGCCATAGGCGTCGTCATCCTCCAGTTCGCGCATCGCCGGCGGCACGACCGGGATGGTCGGCATGAGGACGGCGTCCACACCCGACGCTTCCGCCTCCCATTGCGCGATCAGCCGCGTTCGCTCTTCCAGGAGTGCGAGATAGCTCTCACGAGCCCGGTCCTTCGCCCGCAGTATGCGCACCAGCACGTGGGGGTCGTAATGCCGCGCGGCTTTCTCGATCAGATCGCGATGCCAGGCAAAGGCTTCGGCGCCGACAATGCCACCGTCCACGAAGATGTTCGGAAGCTGGTTGAAGACCGGAAACGCCGTTTCCGTCAGCCGCACGCCCGCGGTCGAGAGCCGCCGCAGCGCAGATTCATAGGTCTGCGCGACCGCCGGCTCCATCTGTTCAAGCACGTAATTCTTCGCCACGGCGAATGTCAGCGAAGCCGGATCGCGCGCCGGCAACAGCTGCGGGTCGGCACCGGCCAGCACCGCATAGACGCGCGCGCAGGTCTCGACATCGCGCGCCAGCGGGCCGATGGAGTCGAAGCTCTGCGACAGCGGCAGGGTGCCGTCGAGCGGCACCGTCCGCGCCGTGGGCTTAAACCCGACGATGCCGCACATCGCCGCCGGAATGCGCACCGAGCCGCCGGTGTCGGTGCCGATCGCCGCGACTGCCATGCCGTCCGCGACCGAAACCCCTGCCCCCGACGATGACCCGCCCGGAATGCGCTTCTCCTCGCGGCGCCATGGATTGGCCGGCGTGCCGTAATGCGGATTGATGCCGAGGCCGCTGAAGGCGAACTCGGTCATGTTGGTCTTGCCTATGATGACGGCGCCCGCCCGCCGCAGGCGCCGCACGATCTCCGCATCCGCCGCCGCCGGCGGCGCATCCTTCAGCGCAACCGAGCCGGCCAGCGTCGTCTCGCCCTGGACGTCGAACAGGTCCTTGATCGAGACCGGCATGCCGGCAAGCGGCCCGGCCTCGACGCCGAGCGATTGCTTGCGGTCGGCCTCGTCGGCCGCTGCACGCGCCGCATCCTCGTAGACACTGGTGAATACACGTGCGCCTTCGCCCTGCGGATCGCGAATGCGGGCCAGGCAACGCTCGGTCAGTTCGCGGCTGGACATGATCGGCTTCAAACCTGGTGTGAAGCCGTCACTTGTCGCTGTCGAAATAATGAATTTCGAGCAGCATGCAGCCCTTCTCCGACTTGAACGGACCATGATAGGCGCCGGGCGGGCGGCAGGCATAGGTGTTGATCGGAAACGCCTCGCCGCCCTGTCCCTTGACGTCGTTGCCGACAATCAGGTCGCCCTGCATCAGATACACTTCTTCCCAGTATTCGTGCACGAACGGCGCGGTGGTGTAGACGCCCGGCGCGAAACGCAGCAAGCGCGTGCGCGAGCCGGTCTTGCCTGTCTCGTCGAGCGCGCCGGCCAGAATTTTCTGCTGGATGCCGGCGGGATAGCCGGGCGGCGTTTCCCAGCCGGTGCTCATGTCGAGCGTGTGAAATTCCAGATGTGGCTTGTTAATGGTCACGGACATCCTCGGCGGCTTGCAGCGGAAGCAGATGGTAGGTGTGCGAAATGGAACGGCGCAGGATCGGGTCTTCAAGCGCGATGCGCCAGCCGGTCGAGGGCCGGATGCCGCCTTTCGCCGCCAGCGTGCCGCACAGCATCGCGGTGCCAACAGGAATGACTCCGTCCTTGCTGTTGCCGTAGCGCGCCATGATATCCTGCGGCGGCCGGATCGCGGCGAGCTTTCCTTCCTGGTAAAGATTCCAGTTCCCGCCCTCCAGAATCCAGGAACGCAGGACAAGGTCGTCCCAATGCGGTGCAACTTCCGCAAACGGCCACAGCGTGCCGGCCAGCGGCTTCTGGCAGATCTGTTTCGACACATTGACCGAATAGCTCTCGACCACGCGGTCGGTGTGATCGGAGCCGAGACCGACCCACAAGCCGTCGTCGAGCGAGACGAGAACCGGCTCGGCCTCGCCGCTTGAGTTGGTGCCCAGCACCTGCAGCAGCGGCTCGGTCGTCAGCAGATCGAGGCTGACCCGATAATAGCACGGCACGCTCGCCGGCGGCTTCACGCCGAGATGCGCCAGTTCCTCGATATGTTCCTGCACCTTGGCGATGTCGCGGCCGGTCCAGCCGGCGATGACGAGCTCGTTGAGCGCCACAACGCGGCTGGCTGTCCCATTCGCAGAGACAAGCTCCAGCGACAGCCGCTTTTCAATTCGTGAATTCACAATGCCCCTCGCCCTACCCGGCTGCGCGCTTCGCCGACGTGTTCGGCAGTTCATCCGACAATTGATAGGAATTCATCAGGTGGTCAACCATGGCCTGCCCCTTCGCCCAGTCATAGGTGCGGAAGCTGTGGGCTGCCGTGGTGAAGCGCGCACCGGCATAGAACATTTCATATTGCGTGTGGCGCGAGGCGAATTCCGAGCCGATCGCGTCCCAGGCGGCTTTCAGGAATTTCACCCGTTGCTCCGGCGACATGATCGCCGAACGCTGCGTCTTGCCGATGATCGCTTCCAGCTTGGGATCGCTGAAATCGTGCAGCGACGACGGCAGCATGATCAGCGAGCCGCCGGCAAGTTCGCGCAGTGTGTTGATGATCTTCGGATAGAGATCCTGCGTCACCACCTGCGCCGAATACATGTAATGCTTGTTCGGCACGTACCAGTCGGCATAAGGCGCGCCTTCCGCCTCCATGCCCGCCAGCAGCGCATTGACCATGCCGACCTGCGAGGCGAGGAAGCCAAGCTGTTCCTTCACCGAAGGAATATTCGTGGTCCCGATCGTCTCGGTGATGCGGCGTGCCAGTGCCAGCAGGAAATTCAGCTTCACGGTCAGGCGGATCTGCGCCTGATAGTTCTGGTAGGAATGGCCCGGCGTGCCGTGAAACTGCGTCGCGCACATTGCGGTGTCACGATAGACCAGCACACGATCCCACGGCACCTTCACGTCATCGAAATACATCAGCGCGTCGTTCTCGTCGAAGCGGGACGACAGCGGGTTGTCATAGACCGAGGTCGCCGCCGCCTCGTAGGACTTGCGCGACAGGACACGCAGGCCGCGTGCATTCATCGGCAGCACGCAGGAAAATGCGAGGGCCTCCTCGCCCGGCTTCAGCGGCTGCAGATTGGCGACCAGCACCTCGTTCGCCATGATCGACGACGTGCCCAGCATCTTGGCGCCGCGGATGGTGATGCCGGTCGAATCCTCGTCCACGATGCGCGCGACCAGATCCTCATCCTGCTCGCCCCAGTCCTTGGAGCGTTCGGCCTGCGGATTGATGATCACATAGGTAAGGAAGAGATCGCTCTTCGTCGCGTAATCGAAATAATCCTCGAAGGCTTTCGCCCGCTCCGGGCTGTGCTGCCGGAACAGCTCGATGCCCATGCGCTGGCCGACCAGCGCGGATGCAACGTGGTCCGGAGAGCGCCCCATGAAGCCGTAGGACACGCCGGACCAGGCCTGCAGCGCCTTGCGGCGGTGGACCATCTGCTCGTAATTCTTCGGCATCTCCCAGGCGCGATTGCTGCGGTGTCCGCCGCCATCCACCTCGAAGGTCATCATCTCGACGTTGTCGGGATGCGACTGGAAATCGTAAAGCGCGCCCGCGGACTGGATCGAATTGCGGAATGCCGGATGTGTCGTCACATCGGCGACCAGTTTGCCGTCAAGATAGACAGTGCGGCCGTCCTGCAGCGACTTGATGTGTTGCGCGCCCGTTTTGATCGTCATTGACGGCTCCCTTGTTCGGCGGCCTCGCGGGAACGAGGCGCCCGAAATCCTTTTGCTGCAACCGCCGGGGCCGCAGGACGCGGCCATTCGGCACTTGACACCGGCGGCGGTGATCCCGGAATATTACCTAACTGACGAAGCTATTCAAGTTAGCTAACGCATGATAGCATTCTTGGCCTGAAGAATGCATGTGGAAGGATCGACGAAAGATCGATCAAGCGGGCCAGGCAATGCGCCGGTTAATCAATGGGCATGTCGCCATGGGATTGATCATCGATGCGTTTGATCGACGTCGCACTTTGTTTCTGCACGGCTTCGCTGTCGTGAAGCCAACGGGGAGATACTGACGATGGGTAATGTAACAAGACGGACATTCGGATTCAGTTTCGGCGCTGCACTTTTCGTGGGCGTTTCATGCTTCGCACTGCATTCAGCACAGGCACAGGAGCTCAAGGGGCGCGAGGTCGTGCTCGGCGCCATCGTGCCGAGCAGCGGCCATTTCGCCGAATGGGGGCGGACCAATACCGTCACCCTGAAAATGCTGGAAAAGAAAGTAAACGACGCCGGCGGCATCAACGGCGCCAAGCTGAAGCTGGTAATCTACGACGACGCCGCCCGCCCGGCGCAGTCCACCAATTCGCTGCGCAAGCTGGCGAGCGACGACAAGGTGCTGGCGGTGGCCGGCCCGCTGACCAGCTCGGCCTGTGAAGTCGTCTTCCCGGTTGCCAACCAGTTGGGCATCGTCTCGACGTCGCAGGCCTCGTCCAAGCCGGGCGTCGCCAAGGCGAACCGTCCCTGGGCGTTCCGTAACACGATCGACGAAGGCATTCTCGCCAAGACCACCGTCCCCTATTTCAAGAAAGCCTTCGGCATCAAGACGGTGGCGGTGATCTACGATGCCAAGGACGCGACCGCGGCGACCGTGGGCACCCGCATCATGCCGGCGATCGTCAAGGAAAACGGCATCCAGGTTCTGAACGAGAACGATCTCCTGTCCTTCAACACCGGTGATCTCGACGTCAGCGCGCAGGTCACCAAGCTGAAGTCGCTCAACCCGGACGGTGTCGTGGTCAGCGCCGATTACAGCCAGGCGGTCACCGTCATCCGCGAGATGAAGCGTCAGGGCCTGATGAAGCCGGTCGTTGGCGCGACCCAGCTCATCTCCTCGGCGATCCTGAAAGCGGCTCCGGAGATTCCGATCGTCGCCCCCGCCTCTTTCTATGCGACGATGAAGGCCGGGCCGGCGCAGAAGTTCGTTGCCGAGTTGCAGCCGCTGCTGCGCAAGGAATCGAACCTGCCGCCGGAAATCGAACCGAGCATGTATGACGCGAACATCTACGAAATCGTCAGCATGTATATCGACGCGGCGAAGAAGGCCGGCATCACCGCCAAGCCGGAAGATCTGGAGAAGGACCGCACCAAGATCCGCGACTTCATGGCCAAGCTGACCGGCTTCGAAGGTCTCGGCGGTCCGATCAGCTTCAACGCCGATGGCGACGCGATCAAGGCCTTCTACATCGTGCAGGGCCAGAACGGCGCCTGGGAAACCAAGGTGCGCGGCTGCAGCTCCGAAAACGGCGGCGGTTGCGGCTCCTGATTCAAGTCAAGAACGGGAATCGGCCGGGCGGCAAGCCCGGCCGATTCTGTCATCCAAG
>JAESGM010001076.1_pt1 | contig 10498 bp, 11 predicted proteins | sample 9269721 | NCBI WGS metagenome assembly JAESGM01 (sample SAMN15720920, study PRJNA650825) | algae metagenome | isolation source: Komarekiella atlantica HA4396-MV6 and co-occurring heterotrophs from... | place: USA: Theobald House, Kauai, HI | collected 2009-07-29 | reverse complement strand
TCAATTCGTCATAGGTGACATAGCCGCGCTTCTTGGCGAGCTTGATCATCCGCTTGACGGCCTGATCGGTGAGATCGAGGAGCGGGCTGTCCGTGCTCGGGGGCGCTTCCGGAGAACCGGCTTCGGACTTGTCGCGCTCGCTCACTTTGGTCGCCATCAATCAGCGCTCCACCATCTTGCGCGCCGGAGGCAGCCGCTCCGACGCAGAAAAGGGCGCCGCGGCTGCCGTTGCTGCCGCGCACCCCACCCTACTCATTCGTCACAGATAGCGCCGACCATCGTTGATGAATCGTGCACCATCTCGAAGGTCACCCCGAAGCTGCCGACGAAAGGCAACGCGCCAGCCTAAATCACTTGTCGGAATTCGCCTCGGTCCCCTCGATCGTCTCGAGGCGGCCCTTGACGTCCTTCATCCAGGCGAAATTGGCTTCCGTTGGTTCGTCAGCCAATGCGCGCTCGGCTGCCTTCAGCTCGCTATGTAGCGTGCGTGCGCGATGATGCAAGACGAGAGCCTGACGAATCGAATCAAAAACCGATTCTGGATCAGCCGTTTGCGCCAGTTTCAGCCGCTCGGCCGGCTGGGTGACGGCGAGCAGCGCCGCCTGCGCCTCGGCGACACGCCCCTGCTCCAGCCGCCGTACGAACGCCTCCTGGTCGAAGGCGCCGTCGATCGCCGCATCGAGCAATGCCTGGCGGAAGCGTTCGGCTGCGGTTCCGTCGAGCGCAAGCTCGGCGATCTCGTCGGCGCAGCGCATGACGAGGTCGGGATGGCTCGCCAGCGCCAGCAGGATGAACGCTTCGCGCTGGTTCTCGCCATGCCGGCGCTGCATCAGCGGCGAACTGGTGAGCTGCGGGCTCGGCCGCACCAGCGCAAGCGGCGGCCTGTCCTGGCCACGCTGAAATCCACGCCCGCCGCGAGAATTGCCGCCGCCGCCATTCTGCCGGCGCCCCTCGAAACGCTCCTGCGGCGGCGGGGCGAAGAGCTGGCCGATGCGCTCGTCGATCTCGCGGCGATAATGCCGGCGCGTCGCCTCGTCGCGAATCAGGCCGAGCGGCTCCTTCAGCCTTCGCTCGAAAGCGGCGCGGCGCTCGGGCGTGTCGAGCTGGCTCGCCTCGAACTCGCGGGACCAGAGCATGTCGACCAGCGGCTTTGCCGAACCGATCACCTCGGCGACCGCGGGCTTGCCGCCGGAGCGGGCAAGATCGTCCGGATCCTGCCCTTCCGGAAGCAGCGCGAAGGACAGCGAACGGCCGGGCTCGAGCAGCGGCAGCGCAAGATCGATCGCCCTGCCCGCCGCCTTGCGGCCGGCCTTGTCGCCGTCGAGGCAGATCACCGGCTCGCCCGCCATGCGCCAGAGCAAGCCGAGCTGGTCTTCGGTCAAAGCCGTGCCGAGCGGCGCCACCACCTGCGGGAAGCCGGCGAGCGTCATGGCGATGACGTCGACATAGCCCTCGACCACGATCACCTGGCCGGTGTCGTGCGCCGCCTTGCGGGCATTATGGTGGTTGAACAGCAGCGCGCCCTTGTGGAAGAGCGGCGTCTCCGGCGAATTCAGGTACTTGGCCGGTACGTCGGCGCTCATCGCCCGGCCGCCGAAGGCGATCACCCGCCCGCGCGCATCATGGATCGGGAACATGATCCGGTCGCGGAAACGGTCATAGGGTACGGCGATCTCCTCGCCATGCACCAGGAGGCCGGTCTCCATCATCGCATCGGCGCCGACGCCCTTGCCGGCGAGATGGTCGCGCAGCGCAAATCGGTCGGGCGGGGCATAGCCGAGGCGGAAGAGCTGGCGCGCCCGGTCTTCCAGCCCGCGCCCCGAGAGATAGCGCCGCGCCAGCCCGCCGCGCTCCGATTGCAGCTCGGCCTCGAAGAAGCGCGCTGCCAGTTCGACGACCTCGTGCAGCCCCTTGCGCTTCTCCTCCTGCGCCTGCGCCTCCAAGGAGACTTTCGGCAAGGTGACGCCGGCCTCCGAGGCGAGCTTCTCGACCGCCTCCGGGAAGGAGAGCCCTTCGGTCTCCATCACGAATTTGAAGATGTCGCCGTTCTTGCCGGAGGAGAAATCGAAGAAGGAGCCCTTCTGGTCGTTGACGAAGAAGGACGGCGTCTTCTCGGCATTGAAGGGCGAGAGCCCTTTCCATTCGCGGCCAGCCTTGGCGAGGCGCACGCGCTTGCCCACGACCGCCGAGACCGGCAGTCGCGCCTTGATCTCCTCAAGGACGGAGGGCGGGAACTTCATGGCTTCCTATCTGGCGATGCGGGAGGGCTCTGCCAATCACCGATCGCAATGCTTCCCCGTTTATTGGCGCAATCCACAGCACATGCTAGCCAGCCATGCTGGCGGAGCGAGGCAGGAGCACGCGATGGTCGAGACGCGGCTGCTGCGCCAGTTCATCGCCGTCGCCGAGGAATTGAACTTCCATCGTGCCGCCGAGCGGCTCCACATGGCACAGCCGCCGCTCAGCCAGGCGATCCGCAAGCTCGAGGACGCGCTCGGCTTATCTCTGTTCGAGCGCAGCAACCGCAGCGTCGCGCTGACGCCGGCCGGTGCAGCCTTCCTTGTCAGCGCCCGACGCGTCCTCTCTCAGTTGGACGACGGTATCCGCGAAGCGCAGGCCGTGGCCGCTGGGCAAGCAGGCCGCCTCGCGATCAGCTTCGTCGGCACTGCCCACGACCTCTTGCCAACAGCGTTGCGCCGTTTCCGCGCCGAATACCCCGGCATCGAGCTTATCCTGCGCGAGGCGACCACCGGCGAGCAGCTCGCGGCGATAACCGCCGGCGAGGCCGATATCGGCCTGATGCGCCAGCCCGGCATCATGGTCGCGCAGCTCGCCAGCGAGATCCTGCTGCGCGAGCCGATCCTGGCCGCACTGCCGGACGATCACCCGCTCGCCAAGCAGGAGACCATTCCCCTCGCCAGCCTCGCAGGCGCCGATTTCATCGGCACGCCGCGCCAGCTCGGCATCGGCTTCCACGACCAGATCATCGGCCTCTGCCGTCTTGCCGGCTTTTCGCCGCGCATCGTCCAGGAAGCCCGCCAGATGCAGACGATCGCCAGCCTGGTCGCGAGCGGGCTCGGCGTCGCGCTGATCCCGGCCTCGCTGGCGCTGATGCCGCGCGCCGGCGTCGCCTTCCGGCCGATCGCCGTCGAGGCGCCGCCGGAGATGACGCATGTCGAGCTGATCGCCGCCTGGGACGCGACGCGCCAGTCGCTAGCACGCGACAACTTCCTCGCCGTGCTGCGCGGAGCAGCAAGCGATATGCAGTCGATATCAAACTAGAACAAACAATATATTTTACCTCAATCAGCGCGACTGGCAGCCTCTCCTCGACAGCAACAGCGAGGGAGTCTTCGCCATGCCAAGCCACCTGCCACCCCGCTTGCGACGAAGGGGCCTGATCGCAGCGGCCCTGACCGCGGCCACCCTTGTCACCATCCCGACCTCGGCAACAGAACGAGCGACCATGATCGAGCAACTGCGCATCTACGAGATCTTCGAGAGCAACAAGAACGCCTTCCACGCCCGCTTCCGCGACCACGCCGCCCGCATCATGAAGACCTACGGATTCGACATCGCGGCGATGTGGGAAGCGAAGGCCAAGGACCGCACCGAGTTCGTCTACGTGCTGCGCTGGCCCGACGAGGCGACCATGCGCCAGAGCTGGGCCCGCTTCATGCAGGACGCGGAGTGGTCGAGGATCAAGGATAGCAGCGCCGCCGAGCACGGCCGCATGGTCGGCGCGATCGAGGAGCTGGTGATGCAGCGCACCAGCTATTCGCCGTAAGCCATCGGCTCCTTAAGGACAGCGCAGCGGGTCCCCGGCCAGGGCCTTCGTCACCCCCTCGGTCGGCAACAGGATAGCAGCCTCGGCGGTCCGCAATTCGATCCGCTTCGCCTCGCGCAGGCTCAGCACCACCGGCTGCATCTCCGAGACACCAAAGTCGCGACTTGGCGTCCAGGTCAGTTCGACCTCCTCCATGCCTGCCTGAGCCTTGACCGGCACGCGCGTCGCCTTGCCGTCGGCCACGATCTCGATCGCCGACGGCAGGGCGTCCTTGAGCTGCGTCTTGGGCAGGACGGCCATCAGATAGGGGCCGCTGACAATCGCCGGGTTGGCGCGGGCCGCCGCGGCATCCCCGCAATAGAAGGTAAGCCGCGTGCCGTCGGCGCCGCTCACCCCGGCATAGGAGGTGCCCATCTGATAGCCGGTGCCCCAGCCTTCCGATTGAGCAAGCGCAGTTGGCCCATGCAAGGCCAGTCCGAGCGCGATGACAGCGACCCACTGTTTCGACATCGGAAGCCTCCTTTGCCGAAACGCTGCCCGTCGATTTGGCGGAAATGCCGCCCGCGGATCAGCCGCCCAGCAACTGCTTTACCATAGGGGAGACCTTGGCGAAGTCCATCTGGCCGGCATAGGCGCCGCGCAGAGCGCCGATCACCTTGCCCATGTCCTTGATCGAGGCGGCGCCGACCTCGGCGATCACCTCCTCGATCGCCGCCTTGATCTCCTCGTCGCTCATCTGCTTGGGCAGATAGGAGGAGATCACCGCGACCTCGGCGCGCTCGCCCTCGGCGAGCTCGGGGCGGCCATTGGCGTCGTAGATCGTGATCGATTCCTGGCGCTGCTTGATCATCTTCTGCAGCAGAGCGAGAATTTCGTCGGCCGTGGCCTCGCCCTTGCCGGCCCCGCGCGCCTCGATGTCCTTGTCCTTCAGCGCCGCCTGGATCAGGCGGATGGCGGCGACCTTGCCCTTCTCGCCGGCCTTCATCGCGGTCTTGAGGTCGGCGGTGAACTGCTCACGCAGAGTGGACATGATGTTACGAACCTTCTTCATTCATTGACGGAGCGGGGGTAGCCGATTAAGGCTCGCGCTCCAGACCGGCCGTGCCAATACGCGCGCAGCCTTCACGCTTGCCGCAGCTTCCCGCAGCCTGGACGAGACATAGACATGACCGCTCACGAAGGAAACCCCGCCTCACAAGGCTGGAGCGAGCCGCGCGCGACTGCCGTGCTGGTGCTGGCCGACGGCACCGTGCTTGAAGGCTTCGGCCTCGGCGCCGTCGCTCAGGCGCCCGGCGAGGTCTGCTTCAACACGGCGATGACCGGCTATCAGGAGATCCTGACCGACCCGTCCTATGCCGGGCAGATCATCACCTTCACCTTCCCGCATATCGGCAATGTCGGCGTCAACGAAGAGGACACCGAGACGGTCAATGCCGCCGCCTCCTCCGGCGTGCGCGGCGTCGTGCTCCATGCTGAGGTCACCCAGCCCTCGAACTGGCGCGCTGCCAAGCATCTCGACGCCTGGCTCAAGGCCCGGGGCATCGTCGGCATCTGCGGCGTCGATACCCGCGCGCTGACCACGCTGATCCGCGAGAACGGCATGCCCAACGCGGTTATCGCCCATGATCCGGCCGGCAATTTCGACATCGAGCAGTTGAAGAAGGACGCGGCCGCTCTGCCTGACATGGCCGGGCTCGACCTCGTCCCGCTCGTCGCCGCGACCCAGCGCTATGACTGGGACGAGACGCCCTGGCAGTGGCCGCGCGGCTACGGCAAGCGCGACAGCGCCGCGCACCGCGTCGTCGCCATCGACTATGGCGTCAAGCGCAACATCCTGCGCCTGCTGGCCAAGGCCGGCTGCGAGGTCGAGGTCGTGCCCTCGACTGCATCAGCCAAGGACATCCTTGCGCTCAATCCCGACGGCGTCTTCCTGTCGAACGGCCCGGGCGACCCGGCCGCGACCGGCGAATATGCCGTGCCGGTGATCAGGGAACTGCTCGACCGCAAGATCCCGACCTTCGGCATCTGCCTCGGCCACCAGATGCTGGCGCTCGCCATTGGCGGCCAGACCATGAAGATGAAGCAGGGCCATCACGGCGCCAATCATCCGGTCCAGGACAAGACCACCGGCAAGGTCGAGATCGTCTCGATGAATCACGGCTTCGCCGTCGACCCGGCGACGCTGCCGGCCAATGCGACCGAGACCCATGTCTCGCTCTTCGACGGCTCGAACTGCGGCCTCGCCCTGACCGACCGCCCGGCCTTCAGCGTCCAGCATCATCCGGAGGCCTCGCCCGGCCCGCAGGACAGCCACTACCTCTTCACCCGCTTCGTCGAGCTGATGGAGACGGAGAAGGCGAAGAAGGCCGCCTGAACCCGGCCATTGACAGCAAGGATGGCGCGCGCTTTATGCGCGCCATGACCTTCGCCTGCCTGCTCGCCCGCAACTATTACGCCCCGTCCTCATAGAGGCGGTGGCATCTTCATGTCTCAACCGCCGCGCTGGCGGTTGAATTCAGGCAGTCACCCGGCATCGCGGCCCCTCCAGAGGACCACGCGATGCTTTCCCCGAATATCACCACTCCCTCCGTCGGCCTGATGGGCTTCGGCGCCTTCGGCCGGCTGATCGCCCGCCATCTCCGCCCGCATTGCCGCCTGATCGCTTTCGATCCGGCGCTGCCGGCCGATGCGGCCGCGGGCGGCATCATCGCCGCCCACCCGGCAGAGATCGCCGCCTGCGACATCGTCATCCTCGCCGTGCCGGTCTCGGCCCTCTCGCAGGCGATCGCGACCTTGCGGCCGAATCTGCGCGCCGGCGCGATCGTCGTCGATGTCGGTTCGGTCAAGATCGGCCCGGCCATGACCATGCTCGCCGAGCTGCCGGATTACGTCGGGATCGTCGGCACCCATCCGCTCTTCGGCCCGCAGAGCGGCCGTGACGGCATTGCCGGCCTCAAGATCGCGATCTGCCCGATCCGTGGCCGCAGCGCCTGGCGCATCGCCGCCTTCCTGCGCCGCGTGCTTGGCCTCAAGGTCATCATGACGACACCGGAGGCGCATGACCGCGAGGCGGCCATGGTCCAGGGCCTGACCCATCTGATCGCCAAGATCCTGGTCCGGATGGAGCCTCTGCCGCGCCGCATGACCACGGCGAGCTTCGACCTGCTGATGCGCGCGACCGAGATGGTCCGCCATGACAGCCCGGCCGTCTTCATGGCTATCGAGCAGGCCAATCCGCATGCCAAGCCGGTGCGCGACCGCTTCTTCGCCCTCGCAGAGGAGATGCGGGAGCATCTCGACCGGGATCGACTGGTTCCTGACGAAGTCGACCGGACAGCCCCGGCACTGCTGCCGGACGCGGTTTCCTAGGCCGCCCTCGCCTCGGTCCTCAGGAACCCCGCGAGCTTGCTCGCCGGCAGCCCGGCCTCATGCGCGATCCGCGTCGCCAGCGCCACCGCCGCCGGGCGCGGCTGGCCCATCGGCCGGTCGAGCCAGTAGGAGACCGGATTGAGCGCCGTGCGCTGGTCGACCCTTGCGATCCGTCCGGCATCGACCTGTGCCTGCGCCAGCGGCGGGCGCGACAGGGCGACGCCGAGCCCCGAGGCAGCAGCGTCGAGCACGAGGTTGTAATCCTCGAAGCGCCGATCGTTCGCACGCGGCCGGAAATCCAGCCCCTGCGCATTGAACCAGGCGCGCCAGCCGGCGGCGTCCGAATCATGGATCAGCGGCTGGTCGAGGAAGCGCTCCGGCTTGCCCTCGCCAATCGCCTTCGCCAGCTCTGGTGAGGCGACGGGGTAGCACCACTCCTCGAAGAGCTGCACCGAGACCCGGCCCGGCGTGCCGCCACGGCCGCAGCGAATGGCGAGGTCGATGCCTTCCTCCTCGAGATCGACCTTGCGATGGTCGACCTGCAGCATGATCCGCACGGCAGGATCTCCGCTCTCCAGACGCTGCCAGCGCGGCATCAGCCAGAGCGAGCAGACGGAAGGCGTCGCGCTGAAGCGCACCACCGCTGTCCCGCGCGGCTCGCTCCAGCGGTCGGATGAGTCGGCGAAGACCGAGAAGGCCTCCTGCGTGCGCTGGAACAGGCGCTGGCCCTCCGGCGTCAGCGCGACGCCGCGCGCCTGGCGCTCGAAGACGCGCAGGCCGAGCCAGTGCTCGAGCTTGGCGACCTGCCGCGAGACCGCACCATGCGTCAAGTTCAGCGCCTCCGCGGCAGCCGAGAAACTGCCGGAGCGGGCGGCGGCCTCGAAGGCGCGCAGCGTGTCGAGCGGTGGAAGCGGCGAGCTGTGATCCATGCTCACAGCTCGTCATTGAATTACTCGTTTGTCAATCAGCTCGTCGAGGCGCTTATCGGAGGCGAACCGTCATTCGCCCTTGATGAGGCCCGTCATGACAACCGTCCCCTCGGCCACCCGGCCCGGCTCCACCCTCGACGCCATGCTGCTCTTCACCATCCCCTTCACCGTGATCGCCTGGGCCTCCTCCTTCCCGGCGATCCGGGCCGGCCTCGCCGGCTTCGGCGCGCTCGAACTGGCGGCGCTGCGCTTTGCCATCGCCGGCGTCTTCGCCGCGCTCTTCCTCGTCGTGATGCGCCCGAAACTGCCCGAGCGCGCCGACATCTGGCGCTTCCTCACCGGCGGCATCGTCTTCATCGCGCTCTATGCGATCTTCCTCAATCTCGGCCAGCGCGTCGTCCCGGCGGGCGCGGCGAGCTTCATCATCAACACCAACCCGATCATGACGGCAGCGCTCGCCATGCTGGTCTTGAACGAGCGCTTCAGGGCCCTCGCCTGGGCCGGCACGGCGCTGGCCTTCGCCGGCATCGGCGTGATCGCCCTCGGCAACGGGCTCGATCTCAACATCGGCGTCAGCGTCCTGCTGATCCTCGGCGCCGCCCTGTGCAACTCGGTCTCGACCGTCGTCCAGAAGCCGCTCTTCGCCCGCCACAAGCCGCTCACCGTCGCGGCCTGGAACATGGCGATCGGTGGGCTCGCGCTCACGCCTTTCCTGCCCGGCGCGCTGGAGCAATTGCCGGCTGCCCCGGCGCAGGCGATCTGGTCGGTGGTCTGGCTGGCCCTGGTCTCCAGCGTCGTCGCCTACGGCACCTGGGCGATCACCCTGTCGCGCCTGCCGGCCGCCCGCGCCGCCAACTTCCAGTACTGCGTGCCTCCGGCGGCGATGCTGATCAGCTTCATCTGGCTCGGCGAGGTCCCGACCGCGCTCGGCCTGATCGGCGGCGCTATGGCCCTGGCCGGCGTAGTCATCGTCAACCTGAAGCGCTGAGATCACCTTGCGGTGGACGGGAGCCACATGCTCTCGTCCGCCCATGACCGGACCGGCCAGCATCACCATCAGAGCCCTCGGCGCCTCCGACGCCGAGGCATTTCGCACCCTCCGCCTCGCCGGGCTGGCCGACACGCCGGAAGCTTTCGGCGCCAGCCTCTCCGACGAATCGGCGCGCCCGCTGGAGCGTTTCACTGAGCGCCTGACGCCGCCGGCGCCGAGCCTGGTCTTCGGCGCCTTCTCCGGCCCCGACCTCGTCGGCATTGCCGGCTTCCTTGCCTATGACGGCGAGAAGCACCGCCATATCGGCCTGCTCTGGGGCGTCTACCTGCGGCCGGACCAGCGCGGCAAAGGCACGGCCGCCCGGCTGATCGGCACGCTGATCGCTCACGCACGCCAGCATGTCGTGATCCTCCACGCCGATGTCGGCGCCGACAATCATGCAGCCCGCCGGCTCTACGAAGGCCTCGGCTTCAGGCTCTACGGCGTGCAGCCGAAGGCGCTCTGCGTGGACGGTCGCTATATCGACGAAGCGATGCTGGCTCTCGACTTCACGGAGGACTGACGCCGGCCTTCTCTTTTGCTGCCTGAGCCTCGATCCCGAGGATCAGCTTCCTGAGCAGCCCGGCCAGCATCTCCCGCTCCTGCGTATCCAGCGGATCGAGGAAGGCGAGCTCGCTCGCCATATCCGTCCGGAAGGCCTGCTCGGCCAGCACCGCGCCTGCCTCGGTCAGCGCCACCTGCACGCTGCGTCCGTCCTTCGCCGACTTCTCGCGCCGGATCAGGCCGGCCTTCTCCAGCCGATCGAGCCGGTGGGTCAGCCCGCCCGAGGAAATCATCAGCAGCCCGTACATCTCGGTCGGCGTCAGCCGATAGGGCGGCCCGGAGCGGCGCAGGGTCGAGATCACGTCGAACTCGCCGCGATCGAGCCCGAAGCCTGCGAAAGTCTCTTCGATGCTCGGCCGGACCATGTTGCCCAGCCGGAAGGCGCGGCCGAGGATCGCCATCGGCTCGGTGTTCAGATCGGGCAGTTCGCGCGCCCATTGCTGGCGCAATCGATCCACATGGTCCTCCATCGCACGATTCGGATTCTCTGATTCAGCCATGATTTTCCGTGCCTTGGCCGCAACGTTCTTTGCCATGACACATACACCGCGACTCCCTGCCAGCCAAGATATCTCGACACGAAGACAATTATCTTGACGAGAAGGTAATTCGCCGATAGATATCTTCTCGCAAAGATAAATTACTCCGCGATCAGCCAGGGAGGCAGTCATGTTCAACGTCCTTCGGTCCGAGGACCAGCAGCGCGGCGCCAATCGCACGGTGCGTTTCGAGGGCGAGGCGCTCGGCGGCCCGGTCTCGTTCTTCATCGTCGATGCCGAGCCGGGCCAGGGCTCTATGCTGCACGTCCACCCCTATTCC
>JAESGM010001075.1_pt1 | contig 10511 bp, 11 predicted proteins | sample 9269721 | NCBI WGS metagenome assembly JAESGM01 (sample SAMN15720920, study PRJNA650825) | algae metagenome | isolation source: Komarekiella atlantica HA4396-MV6 and co-occurring heterotrophs from... | place: USA: Theobald House, Kauai, HI | collected 2009-07-29 | reverse complement strand
CAGACCGGCGTGCCCTATCGCGTCATCGGCGGCCCGCGCTTCTACGAGCGCGCCGAAATCCGCGACGCGATGGCCTATCTGCGCTGCGTCGTCTCCGTGAGCGACGACCTCGCCTTCGAGCGCATCGTGAACACGCCCAAGCGCGGCCTCGGCGACGCCACCATCCAGATCCTCCACAACCACGCCCGCGCCAGCCAGCTTTCACTGCTGCAGGCGGCGCGCGTCGTGGTCGAAAGCGACGAACTCAAGCCCAAGGCGCGCACCGCCCTGCGCGAGCTGGTCGAGGCCTTCGCCCGCTGGAGCGCCCGCTCCGAGCACATGCGCCAGGGCGAACTGGCCGAGTTGGTGCTGGAGGAGAGCGGCTATACCGAGATGTGGCAGAAGGAGCGCTCGGCCGACGCCGCCGGACGGCTGGAAAACCTCAAGGAACTGGTGCGCTCGCTCGACGAGTTCCCCGACCTGCCCTCTTTCCTCGAACACGTCTCGCTGGTGATGGACGCCGACACCGCCGAAGGCGCGGCGCGCGTCTCGATCATGACCCTGCATGGCGCGAAAGGGCTGGAGTTCGACACTGTCTTCCTGCCCGGCTGGGAGGAGGGCCTGTTCCCGAGCCAGCGCGCGCTCGACGAAAGCGGCCGCGCCGGGCTTGAGGAGGAGCGCCGCCTCGCCCATGTCGGCCTGACGCGGGCCCGCAAGCGGCTGAAGCTCTATTTCGCGTCGAACCGCCGCATCCATGGCCTCTGGCAATCGAGCCTGCCGAGCCGCTTCATCGACGAACTGCCGGAGGAGCATGTCGAGGTCGTCGCCGCACCGACCGCCTTCGGACAGGGCGGCTACGTCTCCTCGCGATTCGACCGCATGGAAAGCTTCGGCTCCAGCTATAACACGCCGGGCTGGCAACGCGCGCAGGAGAACAAGGCGAAGGCTGGCGGCTCGGGCGGAGGCTCGGGCTTTGCCGAGAGCAGCAGCGGCTTTGGCTTCGGTGGAAACCGCCAGCGCGGCCCGGTGCTGATCGAAGGCGAGCTCACCGCCAAATCGTCGGGCTCCTCGGCCTACGACGCCGGCGCGCGCGTCTTCCATATCAAATTCGGCAACGGCTCGGTGGCGAGCGTCGACGGCAACAAGCTGACGGTGGATTTCGACAAGGCCGGACGGAAGATGGTGCTGGATAGTTTTGTGCAGAGGGCGGGGTGAGCGGCAGAAGCAGTGGGATGTCAGATGATCGACTCCAGTCCCTTCCGCTTCACCAGGTTCAACAGCTTCAGCGAAGGCCCGTCCGGCGTCTTCTCGCCGCGCTCCCATTTGCTGATCGTGCCTTTGCTGACGTTCAGATAGTGAGCGAACACCGGCTGGGAAATCTGCTCGCGCTCGCGCAGCGCGCGTATGTCCTCAGGGGCCAGTTTTTCGACCGGCACGAGGCAACCGGCATCGAAATGGCGCATAGTCTCTCGGTCGATGACTCCAGCCTTGTGAAGGCCGCTTATCGTCTCGTGGATGATGGCCAGCGTCTTGCTTTGCGCTTTGGGCAATGCCTGTTTCATGATCGAACCTCGCAATCGATCGCGATAATCTCGCCCGCAGCCATCGCGGCCGCGATCTGCACTTTTGACAAGTTGAGGGCCACTGCACTCGCGTCCTTGAAGAGCGCAAGTTCGGTCGGTGAAATGTTATCCCGCTCGTTCTTCGCGAACCCACGGATGAAGAACAGGTTCGCTCCTGATCGGAACAGCACGATCGTCCGGAAACCACCCGATCGGCCCTCGCCATCCCGAGCCACCCGCTGCTTGAAGACGCCTCCGCCAAGGTCGGCGTCGATCCGGCCCGCCTCGATCTCTGCTGCAGCACGACAAAGCATCGCGTCGCTCAAACCCGCCTTGCGGGCATAGCGCGCAAATGGTTTGAATTTGTAGACGCCTCCCATCCAGTCACTGCATGCGGAACGAGGACTAATCTATAGCACCAAGGACCACAAATCGAAAGGGCTGCCCCATGCACCACAAACGCAAACGCCCCAAATCCGCCCGCGCCGGCTGCCTGCTCTGCAAGCCGCACAAGGCAAATGGCTGCTGCGCGGCCGACAGGAACATGCGCTACGGCAATCGCCGGCGATACGAGAGCGGCCGCGACCAACTCCGTTGCGAGGGCATCCGGACGCGCTGATTTCCCGGAGTTACGGCTGACATCCGCGCCCCACCCTGCTAATCCCCCGCCCATGCGCGAAGGCCTCCTCCCCTCCACGGTCGCGACCGTCCTCGAACTCTCGACCTCGGGAGAGAAAGCGCGCGCGCTGACCGAACTGCTGGGAGAGGTCTTCGACCCGACCGAGACCGCGATCTCGGCCTTCGAGATCGAGACCGGCGTCACCACGCTGTCGCTGAACGCGCCCTGGAAGGTCGAGATCTATTTCGCGACCCATCCCGACGAGGAGGCCGTCCGCGACATGCTACGTCCCATCGTCGGCGAGGCGATCGACGCGACGCCCTTCGCGACCGTCAACCAGCAGGACTGGGTCGCGGCCTCGCTCGACGGCCTGAAGCCCGTCCGCGCCGGGCGGGTCCTCGTCCATGGCGCGCATGATCGCGACGCGGTGCGGATCAACGACATCGGCATCGAGATCCCCGCCGCGCTAGCCTTCGGCACCGGCCATCACGGCACCACGGCCGGCTGCCTGCTGGCTCTCGACGCGGAACTGAAACGGCGCCGCCCGCGCCATGCCATCGATGTCGGCACCGGCACGGGGATTCTGGCGCTGGCGCTGGCGAAGCAGATCAGGCGAAAAGTCGTCGCGGGCGACATCGACGCCATCGCGGTCGAAGTCGCCCGGCACAACGCCCGGGTGAACCATGCGCCGCAGGGGCTCGATCTTTACGTCGCGCCGGGCCTGCGCCACGCCAAGGCGAACCGCCCGCATCATTTCGACCTGGTCTTCGCCAATATCCTCGCCGGGCCCCTGCGCCGGCTTGCGCCCTCGATCGCGCGCGTGCTGAGCGACGACGGCACGGTCATCCTGTCGGGGCTGCTGGCGATGGACGTCGCCGGCATCGTCTCCGCCTACAGGCATCAGGGTCTTTATCTGGCCCGCCAGTCGCTGCGCGAGGGCTGGTCGACGCTGGTCATGAAAAAAGGCGGCGCGGCCAAAAGACCACGCCGCCTTCGATGATCATGTCATTCCAGCCGACCGAGCGATCCAAATCGTCGCCAAGCTGAGCCGAATGGCGTGGCGTTCGAGAACCGGAGCGGAGCGGACGTTGGTCCGTGAGCACCGGAAGCGCAGAACGCCGCGTCAAGCGGCCGGCCTCGCGACGATGCGGGCGGTCAGAAGCCGAGATGGCTGTACTTGGCTTCCGCCTCGTCCTGCATGGCGCGGGCGTCCTGCCACACGGCGGAGGTGAAGCGGGCGGCGTCGACGACGGTGTTGTAGAGATGCTTGATGATGGCGATCATGGCGATGGGTCCGATGTTGGCCGTTGGGCGAGGCGCCCGGTTGCGGCGGATGGAAAGAGGAAAGACGGGTTCAGCGGTTGAACGGCAGCACGGCGTCGTTTTTCAGTGTCGCTTGCGGAAAGCCGCCCAGCACGATCTCGGCCTCGTTGACGAGGTAGGAGCGGGCGCGCAGTTCGCGGATTGCCGAGCGGCGGCGGCTTTCGATCATCGCCGCGTAGAGGCGCTGCCAGAAGCCCGGGCCGGTGGACACGGAAGCCTTGGCGGCGTCCGCAGCCAGCAGCGAGGCCGTGCTGTTCGTCAGATAGGTCATAGGGTCTCTCCAACAGTGAAACGAAGGACAGTCCCGGTCGCTTCCTCGTTCTCTTATGCCACTAAAGTGGATGCTGTTCGCACTTGCGAGAAGACGATTTCGCAGATGCGAGATATGCACTGAACGCATGAGAAACGTTGCGTTGCGTTAACGATTGCGCTGTCCGCATATCAAAAAGGCAACCGGCCCGATCGCTGAGCAACCGTCGCATCGTAAAAAAGCACGACGGAACGCCGCTTTTCCGCTGGCCTTCGCCGGGACAAGACGCGACGATGCGTCAAATGACCGCTTCCGGACCCGACATGACCGAATCGTCCGTTTCCGCGCCAGCCTGCCGGTTCCAGTCCTTCACCGAGCCGAGCGACCCGTCACAGGTCGCGCCGCGGCTCGCCGCATTGCGCGACGCGCTCGCTAAGCTCCAGCTCGACGGCTTCATCGTGCCTCGCGCCGACGAGCATCAGGGCGAATATGTGCCGGCGCATATGGCGCGGCTCGCCTGGCTGACCGGGTTCACCGGCTCGGCCGGCTCATGCGTCGTGCTCGCGGACAAGGCGGCGCTGATCGTCGACGGCCGCTACACCCTCCAGTCCGCCGCGCAGACCGACACGGCCGTCGTAACCCCGACGAAGATGGAGGAGACGCCGCTGGAGCGCTGGATCGAGCAGAACCTGCCCCCTGACGGTCGGCTCGGCTATGACCCCTGGCTTCACACGGTCGATGGCGTCGCAAAACTGGAGAAGGCGGCTTTAGCCGCCGGCGGCACGCTGGTCGCGGTGAAGGAAAACCCGATCGACGCGCTCTGGAGCGACCGCCCTGCGCCACCCACCGCGCCCGTGAAGGCGCATCGCGCCGATTTCGCCGGCGAGAGCCCGGCCGACAAGCTCGCCCGCATCCAGGAGGCGCTGGTCAAGGCCAAGGTGGATGCGCTGGTCGTCTCGGACCCGCACGCGCTGGCCTGGGCCTTCAATGTGCGCGGCGGCGATGTCGAGCACACGCCCTTGCCGCTCGGCTACGCCATCGTGCCGCGTGAAGGCCGCCCGACCGTGTTCCTCGCGGCCGAGAAGATCACCAACGAGGCGGGAGACGCCATCGGCGCGGTCGGCGACATCGCGCCTCCCGCCGCCTTGACGGCGCAGCTCGAGGCGCTCGGCGCGGCCGGGGCGAAGGTGAGGCTCGATGCGGCGACCGGGGCATCGGCGCTCGCCGCGGTGATCCGCGACGCCGGCGGCATTCCGGACGCCGGTCCCGACCCGATCGCGCTGATGAAGGCGCGCAAGAACGCGACCGAGCTTGCCGGCACGCGTGCCGCCCATCTGCGCGACGGCGTGGCGATGGTGCGCTTCCTGTCCTGGCTGGCGCGGGAGGCGCCCGGGGGCGGGCTCACCGAGATCGACGCCGTCGCCGCGCTCGAGGCCGAGCGTCTGAAGACCGGACTCCTGAAGGACGTTTCCTTCACCACCATAGCCGGCGCCGGCCCCAACGCCGCCCTGCCGCATTACCGCGTCACGCAGGCCAGCAACCTGCCGATCACGCCCGGCATCTTTCTGGTCGATTCAGGCGGACAATACGAGGACGGCACCACCGACATCACCCGGACCATGGCGGTGGGCGAGCCGACCGAGGAGATGCGAGACCGCTACACGCGCGTGCTGAAGGGGCATCTGGCGATCTCGCGCGCGCTCTTCGTCAGGGGCACGTCGGGCGCGCAGCTCGACGCGCTTGCGAGGCTGCCGCTGTGGCAGGCCGGACTCGATTTCGACCACGGCACGGGCCACGGCGTCGGCAGCTATCTCTCGGTGCATGAGGGGCCGCAGCGGCTCTCGAAACTCGGAACCACGCCGCTGGAGCCCGGCATGATCCTGTCCAACGAGCCGGGCTACTACAAGCAGGGCGAATACGGCATCCGCATCGAGAACCTGATCGTGGTCGAGGAGCGCGTCATCCCCGGCGGCGACCGCACCATCTACGGCTTCGAGACCATCACTTTCTGTCCTTACGAGCGCGCGCTGATCGATCTGACCCTGCTCGACAAGGGTGAGATCGCCTGGATCGACGCCTATCATGCGAAGGTCTGGAGCCAGCTCGCCGGATCGGTGGAAGGCGAGGCGAAGCAGTGGCTGGAGAAGGCGTGTCTGCCGTTGTGAGAGCTGGCTTTCCTGCCCCGACGTCATGGTCGGGCTTGTCCCGACCATCCATGTCTTTTCTTCATCCGCGTCGCAAGACGTGGATGCTCGGCACAAGGCCGAGCATGACGGGAATGGCCTTTCGAGACGGTCAGACAACCGCCCGCAACCCCACCACCGCCACGACACCGACCACGACCACGGCCAGAAACGGCAGCCGCGTCGCCGCCAGCGCCGTCACGGCCGCCGCACCCGTCTCCGCCCATCCCGTCGCCAGCGCGCTGGGCGCGATCACCGCGATCAGAACCGCGGGCGGGATCGCGTCGAACGCGGCCTGCGCGCGCGCGGAGAGGTTCAGCCGTCCAGCCAGCGCCAGCCCGGCGACCCGCGTCGCATAGGTTACGATCGCCATGCCGAGGATGGCTGCGAGGTTGAGCGGATCGATGGTCATCGCGCCGCCTCCTCGGCCTCGACGGCGATCGTCGGCGTCTGCGACCCCGCCGCCCACCATGCCGCCGCGAGCCCGCACAGCGCACCCGCCAGCACATGCCAGGGCGGGCCCGCCAGTCTGAAGGTCAGCGCCGAGCCGATGCCGGCCGCCGCCACGGTCCAGGCCGTGACGCCGCCTTTCCAGAAAGCGGCGGTGAGCGCGATGAAGATGGCGGTGAAGGCGAAATCCGCCCCGAACCGGCGCGGATCGCCGAAAGCGGGGCCGATCACCGCGCCGAGCGTCGTCATCGCCAGCCAGCAGCCGACGAAGGGAACGAGCATCCCGAACCAGTAGGCCGGCGTCAGCGCCTGGGTTCGGGCGCGTTTCTCGGCCAGCGCCCAGTTTTCGTCGGCCATGTAGGCGAGCCCGAGCCACTTCTGCCAGCGCGAGAACCGGCCGAGTTTCGGCACGAGCGACGCGCCCATCAGGACATGGCGCGCATTGATCAGCAGCGTCGAGAAGACCAGCGCCGCGACCGGCGCCGGCGTCGCCCAGAGTTCGAGCGCCGCGAACTGCGCCCCGCCAGCTAAGACCAGCGCGCTCATCAGGAAAACCTCAAACGGCGACAGGCCCTTGCCCGAGGCCAGCGCCCCGAACAGCAGCGCGAAGGGCGCCGCCGCCAGCATCGCCGGCCAGACATCGGACAGGCCCAGCCGGGCGTCGTCGAGGGAAGAGGACATGCGCCGGTCCTGTCAGGCGAGATGGGCCGAGCGGAAGACGCCGGGCGTCACGCCGTAGCGCGCCTTGAAGGCCCGCGTCAGATGGGCCTGGTCGCAGAAGCCGGTGGCGGCCGCGACCTCGCCGGGCGTCTGCCCGCTCCGCAGACGGTCGCGCGCCCGCCTGACCCTGACATCGACCAGAAAGGCGTGCGGCGTCAGCCCGGTCCGCGCCCGGAATGCGCGGATCAGGTGATGCCGCGGCAGGCCGGCCTCCCGGGCAATTTCGGCCAGCGACAGATCCTCGTCATGACGCTGCTCGATCAGCGCCATCGCCCGCGACACCGGGCCAGCCTCGGGGCCAGGATCGCGGCTGGCCAGCCGGGCGTGGCGAACGAGGCAGTGGGCATAGGCGCGCAGCAGCAATTCCTCTCCGCCCAGCCCGTCGCGGCCGCTCTCCATCGCGCGGTGGGCAGCCGCGAACAGCGCGACGCCCTCCGGATCATGGACGCGCGACATCGCGAAGAAAGGCGTGCCCTCGGTCCGCCCACCGGTCAGCGAGCATGCGACTTCGCGCAGCACGGCGACCGCGGGATAGGTCATGCGATAGCTGTAGCCCGCGCCGGCCGCCTCCCCGTCATGGACCTCAAGCGGGTTGATGAAGCAGAGATCGCCGGGGCCGCCATAATGGCGCGCGCCGCGCACGCGCCAGGTTTCGCAGCCGCTCTCGATCGTGCCGATCACATAGGTCTCGTGGGCATGGGGCGCATAGGCATGGCTCGAGAAGCTGGCGCTCAGGCACTCCAGCCGGTCGAAGTTCCGCGCGAGGAACAGGTCCGCGCGCTCGCCGGCGGCAAGCGGCGCGAAGCCGAAGGTCTGTCCCTGAGTGACCGTATCCATCGGCGCAGGATAGAACCGATCGCCGACCCCGTGTCTTGAAGAAAAATGATGCCGTTCATCGATGCGGGCGCTGCGCGCAGGGTTTGCAGCCGCTCCATTCCCTTTTCCGCCGATCTGCTTTATGAGCCGCATCTAACCGATGGATGCGTGCGGGCTTGTGTTCTTGTGCCGCTCAGCCCGTCGCCGACTTCCTGCGCCATCTTTCGTCCTGCGCCGCAACCCTAGGCTCGACATTCCATGTCCTTTCTTCCCACGAGTGCGCCGCTCGCGCGTGCGCTCGCCGAACGCAATTATTCCGATCCGACTCCGGTGCAGAACGCCGTGCTGGAGGAGAAGGCCGCAGGGCGCGACCTGCTCGTCTCCTCGCAGACCGGCTCGGGCAAGACGGTCGCCTACGGGCTCGCCATCGCCGCGACGCTGCTGGGCGAGGCCGAAGCCTTCGGCCGGGCGGGCAAGCCGCTCGCCCTGATCATCGCACCGACGCGCGAGCTTGCGTTGCAGGTCCAGCGCGAGCTCGCCTGGCTCTACAAGCACGCCAATGCCCGGGTCATCGCCTGCGTCGGCGGCATGGACCCGCGCCGCGAGGCGGCCTTGCTCGACGAGGGCGCCCATCTCGTGGTGGGAACGCCCGGCCGCCTGCGCGACCATATCGAGCGCCATCGCCTCGACGTCTCGGGCCTCAGGGCCGTGGTGCTGGACGAGGCCGACGAAATGCTCGATCTCGGCTTCCGCGACGACCTCGAATTCATCCTGAAGACGACTCCGGCCGAGCGCCAGAGCCTGCTGTTCTCGGCGACGTTGCCCAGGGCGATCATCCAGCTCGCCACCAATTACCAGCGCGACGCGCTGCGTATCGAAGTGACGGGCGGCTCGCGCGGCCATGCCGACATCGAGTATCGCGCCATCCGCGTCTACCCGAAGGAGGCCGAGCTCGCCGTCGTCAACCTGCTGCGCTTCCATGATGCGCCGACCGCGCTCGTCTTCTGCAACACCCGCAACTCCGTGCGCCATCTCGAGGCGATCCTGCTGGAGCGCGGCTTCTCGGCCGTGGCGCTGTCGGGCGAACTCTCGCAGAGCGAGCGCAATTCGGCGCTGCAGGCTCTGCGCGACGGGAGGGCGAAAGTCTGCGTCGCGACCGACGTCGCCGCCCGCGGCATCGATCTGCCGGGGCTGACGCTGGTGATCCACGCCGAACTGCCCAACGACCCGGAGGTGATGCAGCATCGCTCGGGCCGCACGGGGCGCGCCGGGAACAAGGGAACGAGCGTGCTGCTTGTCCCGGTCTCGCGCCGCCGCAAGGCCGAGATGCTGATCGCCGAGGCGAAGGTCGAGGTCGTCTGGGCCGGCCCGCCGACCCAGGACGAGATCCGCGCGCTCGATCAGGAGCGGCTGCTGAACGATCCGATCCTGACCGGCGATCCGGGCGAGGAGGACGCCGCGATGGTCGAGGCGCTTCTGGCTGGGCGTTCCGCCAACGAGATCGCCGCTGCGCTGGTGCGGGTCTACCGCTCGCGCTTGCCGGGCGCGGAAGAGGTCGGCGATCCGAATTTCGGCCGCGACGAGCGCCGCCCGGCAAGGCCGCGCGAGGACTATGCGTCGCGCGAGGGCGCGCGCTTCGGCGAGGGACGGGAGGGCAGCCCGCGCTCGGACGCGCCCCGCAAGGCGGGGCCGCGCGGAGACACCGTCTGGTTTCGCCTCAACATCGGCCGCAAGGACGGCGCCGACCCGCGCCAGCTGCTGCCGATGCTGTGCCGTCGCGGCAAGATCACGCGCGACGAGGTCGGCGCGATCCGCATCTTCGACAAGGAGACCAAGGTCGAGATCGACGCCGGCGTCGCCGAGCGCTTCTACGAACTGGCCAGGGCGGCCGACCGCGACAAGGTCGCGATCGAGCCGGTGACCGGCGAGGAGGAGCGCCGTCCGGCGAAGCCGTTCGCGGAGAAGGCGAACCATCAGCCCTCAGGTCACGCGCCCGCCGCCCGCGCCCGGCATGCGCGCGGCGACGAACGGCCGGCCAGATCCTTCGAGAAGAAGTCTTTCGAGAAGAAACCCTACGAAAAGAAGCCGTTCGAAGGCCGCGCGCCGGAGGGCGGCTCTTTCGAGGACAAAAAGCCCTATGAGGGCAAGAAGAAACCCTATGAAGGCAAGAGCAAGCCCTTTGGCGCGGCCAAGCCATACGATCCCGTTCGCAGCGACCGCGACCAGCAGGTCTTCGACCCGAATGTCTCGTTCCGCTCTGGCCCGAGGCCCGACGGCAAGCCTGCGGGCAAGCCCTATGCCGGCAAGAAGCCCGGCTTCGGCAAGCCTTATGCCGGCAAGGGCGATGGCGAGCGCCCGGCTGGCAAGCCATTCGGAGCGGGCAAGCCGTTCAAGGCCAGGAAGCCGCGCTGAACCGCGCAGCCTCTGCGAGAACCGCTACACACGAAAACGGCCGGCGCAGAGCGCCGGCCGTTTTCGTCTCTGATGTTCGCTGGTCGCTCAGCGCAGTCCCAGGAAGGACAGGATCGCGAGCACGACGACGATCAGACCGATGATATAGATGATGTTGTTCATGACGAGCCCCCAGGCTTGAGCGGGCGCTGCGCCCG
>JAESGM010001074.1_pt1 | contig 10512 bp, 8 predicted proteins | sample 9269721 | NCBI WGS metagenome assembly JAESGM01 (sample SAMN15720920, study PRJNA650825) | algae metagenome | isolation source: Komarekiella atlantica HA4396-MV6 and co-occurring heterotrophs from... | place: USA: Theobald House, Kauai, HI | collected 2009-07-29 | reverse complement strand
AATATTGCTACTTTTACAATGACTTTATCATCAAAGCTTGAATCCTTACCTACATGTCACCCGGCGATCACTACCTTTATCCTATATTTAGTATATATGTACTATATTTAGATGCGTTTGCCCTGTTGATACTCCCTTACTCCCCTTGCTCCCCCTGCTCGCTTTGCCCCCTCACTAAAACAATCGCCAAATTTTGATAGTATTATCCTCACTACTGCTGACAAGGATCTTACCATCAGGGCTGAAGGTTACAGATGTTATGGTATTGCTACGCCCTGACAATTTGATAATTTCCTCGCCTGTTGTAAGGTTCCAAAGTTTGATTGTACGATCGCGACTACCACTAGCAAGAATTTTGCCATCTGGGCTAAAGGCTACAGATGTGACTGTGTTGCTATGTCCGACTAATGTTAAGATTTCTTCTCCAGTAGCTAGATTCCAAAGTTTGATTGTGCGATCGCGACTAGCACTGGCAAGGGTATTACTATCTGGGCTGATGGCTACAGCTGTCACTGTTTGAGTATTTCCCATCAGTGTGCGAATTAGATTTCCATTGCCCATATTCCACAGCTTGATGGTCTTGTCAAAACTGCCACTAGCAAGGGTTACACCATCTTGGCTAATGGCGACAGACCGCACCCAGAATGTATGCCCTACAAGTGTGCGGATTTGGCGTCCGGTTGCTAGATTCCAGATTTTGATGGTGTTATCATCACTACCACTAACCAGGGTTCTGCCGTTTGGGCTGATTGCTAGAGCATGAACAGAATCGGAATGCCCGATCAAAGTACGGATTTGTTGTCCGGTTGCTAGATTCCAGATTTTGATGGTGTTATCATCACTACCACTAACCAAGGTTTTGCCATTTGGACTGATCACTACAATATTCACCTGCTGGGAATGCCCGTTGAGTGAAGAGATTTGCTTTGCGGTTGCTAAATTCCACAGTTTGATTGTGCGATCGCCACTGCTAGCAATTATCTGGCCATCTGGATCAATGGCGATAGATGAAACCGAGTTTTCATGACCTTTAATATTGTGAGATAATACAATATTTCCCAAAGCAGTTTTTGGCGGTTGACCCAAAGCCCCCTCATCTTTTGGTCTATGATTGTGTTGATTCAACTTAGCAGACAAACTGGCGTAAATCCGGCGAGATTGCTGATACCAAGTTTCGCTAAATCCAAACAATAAAATGAAAGCACTAACTAAAACTAAACTTTTGACTAAGGTATATTTTATTGGTAAATCTGGTGCTTGTGTGGGTGGTATTCTTCTTGTCAATTGACCAGCTGGTGGTAGTGCAAGTGGTTGTTTGTAAGTCAAGTCTTTAATTACTTCGTCGGCTGATTGATAGCGTTCTTGGATGTCTTTTTTCAAAAGCTTTTCTAGAACAATTTCTAACTCCGTAGTTAATGGAGTTCGCAAATATTGCCGCCAATTTGCTACCCAGGCATAGCCGTTTTCCATCCACAATTGAAAGGGAGAAATTCCTGTGAGCAGATGAAAGCAGGTAGCTCCTAAACCAAATAAATCACTGGCTGGATAAGCTTTGCCATCTCTAATTTGTTCAATTGGAGAATATCCATGTGAGCCGATTGATGTGCCAACTCTATTCTGAATGGTTGTAAATTGCTTTGAGGAGCCAAAATCAATCAGGTTCAATCTTCCATCATTTTTACGCCGGATAATATTTTCTGGCTTGATATCTCGATGAATGACGCCGCGATCGTGAATAAATTTGAGTATAGGCAATAAATCTAATAAAATTGCCTGAACTTCCTTAGCAGTATACCCTTTACGTTGCTGCAACTCCTTTAACAAATTCTGCCCATTGATAAACTGTTGCACTAAATACAGACAGCCGTCTTGCTCAAAGTAAGCCAACAGTGTGGGAATTTGGGGATTTACTCCAAGTTCTTGTAGTCGCTTTGCTTCTTCGGCAAACAACTCCATTGCCTTTTTTTGTGACCAAGTTCCTTGAAATTTAGGTGCTAATTGCTTGATGACGCAGTGTTCATTTAGTTTATCTGTATCTTCTGATAGATAGGTTCTGCCAAATCCCCCCTCATCTGAAAGCACTCGGATGACACGGAAGCGATTTCTCAAAAGTGACACCAGCGGGGTGCTACAAGTTTGGCAAATTTTTTTTCCATTGGGATTCAGGGGATTTGGGCAATCGGGATTTAAGCAGCAGATCATGATCTGACAAGCGCGACTGCATGAATATTTATGCTAATTTTGCCCCTCCCGCAGCGCTAGCTCGACTTTGCGCTTTTCCTTTAAAATAATTGACTCTCGCGTATTGGTAGGTAGAAAACCCTGTGGGGATTGGGGAGCTACTTAATAGTTAGCGTTTGTAGATAGTAGCGAGTCTTCCTCAGCTTCGGAAAACTACGAGAGCCATAAGATTATTTATTTTCTCGATTATATAATAATCTGAATTGAAAATATTTTTAAATTATTTATTCAAGTAATTTTGCTTATCTTTTGGCAAGCAACAAGCTACTAAGTATTAAGTAAAACTAGATTATTTAAACATATTTCACTATTAAATATAGTCACAAATATTACTAAAATTGCTTTTGATGTTTAGAATTTATCTTAATTAATTGTTAATTTGATACTTTATAGTGTTAGCGGTTTCCAGATCCCCAAATTCCTTAATAAGTCGGGTATCTAACTTTTCAATTAATTACCTCTTTGTGTACCTCAGTACCTCATTCAACTAAAAATCGCTATAGATATTAATTACTTGTTTCTTTGAGTCTTGCTCTCCATTTGCGAATGGCGTTAGCAGTTCTTGCTACAGGAGGTATATATACTTGAGGATTTTCTACTTTTGGAGTTTGATTTTTGAAGTGTTGGGTAGTTAAACAGTTATTTAAAGCCGGCAAATAGCTTTCCGAGTTTAAGGCTGCGATCGCATCATCAGCAGTCCGAAAGCGTTCATCTAAAGGAATCTTCAGCATTTTGCCCAAAACCTGGCCAAAATCGTTACTGATATTTACTTCTTTTTGCCAACATATCTCACCGATATCTGCATCATAGTCAAATTCTAAAGGGCTTTTGCCCGTCAACAAATAAAGACAAGTCATACCCAGCGCATAAATATCACTGGCATAAACTGGACGCAGAGAAAACTGTTCTGGTGGTGCAAATCCCATAGTTCCAATAAAAGCAGTTTTATTGATTGAGTTTTCACATGCGTCAGTTAATTCCTCTTTCACTGCACCAAAATCGATCAGTACTACCCTTGCGTCGTACTCACAGCGCAGTAAGTTTTGAGGCTTAATATCCCGATGAATTACACGGTGTTTATGAAGATACTGCAATACTGGTAATAATTCCTGCAAAAATTGTTTAACGGTGGCTTCATTCTTTGGGCCAGTTCGCCGGACTTCTTGCGCCAAAGTAAAGCCTTGCACATATTCTTGAACTAAATAAAACTCTCCATTGTCTTCAAAGTAGTCTAAAAGTAGAGGGATTTGAGAATGGCTACCGAGTTGACCTAAAGTTTTGGCTTCTTTTTCAAAGCGATCGCACGCTCTTTGCCAGCTTTGAGGGCTAGTCACCTTCACACAAAGCTGCTTAATTACACACAAGGGATTCCCTGGTAGTACAGCATTCTTGGCTAAATACGTGATACCAAAACCACCTCTACCCAAAATTTGGAGTATTTCGTAGCGATCGCGAAATAACTGTTTTGAGCCACACATTTGACTAAGTTGAGTCTGCTGTGAAGTATATTCATGATTCGTTATTTTGGAAGAAAAGCGATTCATTAGCTATAGAAAAGCTACTCAACAATGTCTTTAATTTTATGAAAAATATTCTTGGCTGTCAGTAGCATTACTGTATCTTCGCTAAATTATGACCTTTTTCACCCTGCAATTGAAAATTTAAAATATAAAATTCAAAATTTGATAGCAAATTAATCCGGATAAAACTTGTTGGTAAATCACCTGTGAAGTATGAATCATAAAACGTAAAGAAGGTGGGCATTACAATGCATACGTGTCAACTTAACGTGAAATCCATATTCCGCAAGGAACTGAACTTACTTGCTAATAGCAAAAGTCATCTGAAGATGACTAAAATATTTCCAAAATCCTGAGTCTACTAAAGTAGACTTTCGCTCATCCGCCAGAGAATTCATTCTCTCGCGGGTGAGGAGGCCAACAGTCAAGCTATTTTTAGCTGAAGTTGACACCAATAGACTTCTTGCAAAAATCGGAATCAGACTAAAATAAACCACAGCGAAAAGTAAGCGAAGCTCCGGGTAACAGGAGCGCAAAACTTTTCAAGACAGCGAAAAGTAAGCGAAGCTCCGGGTAACAGGAGCGCAAAACTTTTCAAGACAGCGAACAGTAAGCGAAGCTCCGGGTAACAGGAGTGCAAAACTTTTCAAGACAGCGAAAAGTTCTGTAGGCGGAGAGAAGTCTGAGCGGAGGTTTCCTCCGTTGGCGCAGCCCGCCGCAGGCATCAGAACTTCGGGGTTTCCCAACCTAGGAACGCCACTTGCTACAAGCCGGAAAACCCGTCCAACGCAGTGGCTCAACTTTTCAAGACAGATAAATATCGGTGTTCATCAGTGTACCCTGCGGGAAGCCGCTGCGCGTCTACATCGGTGGTTCGATTTAACAAATCTCGATTTATGCAAGAGGTTTAATGATTACAATGCCCACCCTACAAACTGCCTTATCCTTTATTCAGTGAAATTCTCCTATCTCCTTTCTAAGGCACTTCAATCGGAATCAAAGCATTTTCTGGCAAATAATTGCAAAAACGCCCCTCATCCGCAAGCACCAAAATCAAACGTAAGGGATAATCTGGCGGAACTTGCAAATCTGCCCACGGTACTGCTAACTCTAAGCAATTATTTAAAGCTACCTGAGCGCGACTAGCACGGGGATACCATTGATGATTTTCTCCAGCTTCCCGAAACTGAATTGATTGCGTCAGCAAATTAATTTCTAAAAGATGGTGGAAAAGGTAATTAAGTGGGGCTGCATCTGGCACGTCTGCCAAAGGAACTGGGCTATTGACCATTGTCTTGTCGGGATAGAACCACAGCAAATTTAACTCTGCTGGTAAATCTCCCCCTGGTGCAACACCGCTTTTAAAGTCCAACCGCAAATAGAAATTCAGGTGATCCACCCCATACCAAAGTCGCTGGACGACACTACTGTTGTGCATCGTCCCCCGCGCCCCGCCTATTTCTATGCGTCCAGCTTTGTTCCAGTCTTGTTCATCACCTTTGCCATCAATGACGGGGTGAATAAACCCTTCTGGGCGGTGGTCTGCGCGTGCTTGGTGAACCTCAACTGGTTGTCGAATATATGAAGGTATGGGTTCATTTAACGCCTTGTAAATGCCAAATAAGTGTTCCCGAAACAACTGGTCAAAGATGGCATCCTGATTTGATGAATGTCCTTCACCAAACCACCAGAACCAGTCGGAACCCTCTGCGGCATATAAAGCTTCCCAGGCTTCGGGGTTGTTGGCTTCTGTTGCTTCAGGATGATTCGCCAACAGATTCCTGGCTTGTGTTAGATAGTCCCAAGCTCGATTTTTGGCAGGGTCGCCTATCCAAGTGGTAAAGCTGCCATCTACCCAAGAACCGCTATGCAGTTGTTCTCCGGGGATGGTTGCTGTGGCAGGAAATTGTTCGAGAAATTCGGAGACAGTGACGAGTTTGAGGTGAGGTTCGTTGCTTAATGTTTGATATAAAGCTTCTAAGAAAGGTTTACCATCTTGGGGATAAAATTCCCAGCAATTTTCTCCATCCAAAGCGATGGTAACTAGCCAAGGTTGTTCGCTTTGGCTGTCTCTTTGCATTTTAGCGATCGCTTGTAAATGTCCTACTAAGTCCGCTGCTGCCTGTTTTGCTGGCATGGCGCTGTAAGTAAAGCCAATCAAATCTGATAGTCTGTGGTCACGAAAGACAATCGCTAAATCACCTGCTGGAGTTTGCAGGCGGTATGGTTGGTACAGTAATTCTGGTTGCTGCACGTTCCCTGCCCCATCCCGGTGGAAAAAGTGTTTCAGTGTCCATCCTAAAACGGCTTCATCTGAGCAAATCCACTTAAATCCTTGATTAATAATATACGGAAGTATCTCCGGGCTTACTGACTGTTCTGAAGGCCACAAGCCACGGGGTATTTGTCCAAAACGGTCTTTATATAGGTTCCAAGCTTTCTCTAAGTGGCGGGGGATATCTTCTGCCCACTGAAACCGATGACGAGGTAGCGTCATATTGGGCACTGCTACCCGACCAGAGTTTGTATCAGCGAGCAAGGGCAAAATCGGGTGAGTGTAGGGCGTAGTGGTAACTTCTAATTGCCCCGCTTCCTGCATTTTCCGGTGTTGGGGAATGATCCGGCTGAGAATTTGGCGCTGTTTAGAATAAATCCGCTGGCGATCGCTTAAAGTAAAATTTTGACCCTGCTTTAACCAAGCCGCAATTTCTGGGTCATCCCAAAATAGCGGATCGATCCATGCCAAATTGTGCCAAGCTAGCAAATCGCTGTAATCTGGCAATTCCCAATTTGCCAAACACCAAGCTGGCCCCTTTTCCTGTCTTTGCTCGTACAACTGGGCATAGCGGGGATGAGGGTCAATCAGGGTGTGGTGATTGGCATCAAAAAAGTGTTCGATAATGAATTCCCGCTGTTGCTGAGTTAGTTGCTCAGTCGGTGTCAGGCTGGCTGTGAGGTAAGGATCAAAAGCAGTGCCAGCAATGTAATCTTCAAGTTGCAATATCAGCGAGGGTACTAAATTTACCGTTTGGTGTAACTTCGGATACCGTTCTAAGAGTAATACTAAATCCAGATAATCCTTAGTACCATGCAACCGTACCCAAGGCAAGCGGTACTGCTGACTAGGAGACACTGAAACGCCACTGCCAGGAGATTTGTACAACGGCTGATGTTGATGCCAGATAAAAGCGACGTGTAAGGGATGGGACATAGATAGTTATTGAGGATTGGGCATGGGGAAAAGGGGAAAAGGGGAAAAGGGGAAAGGGGAAAAGGGGGAAAGGGGAAAAGGGGGAAAGGAAAGAATTATTCTCTTGCCTCTGTGCCCCTCTGCTCCTCTGCTCCTCTGCTCCTCTGCCCCCAGTTTCTCCCCAATCCCCAGTCCCTACATTACTTGCTCGATTTCTGCAATTTCGGGAATCAATTCCTTCAGGCGGCGCTCAATGCCCATTCTTAGAGTCATTGCGGAGCTAGGGCAAGAACCACAAGCACCTTGCAACCGTAGTTTGACCACAGGGCCGTCAAGTTCTACGAGTTCCACATTGCCACCATCAGACATGAGATAAGGGCGCATTTCATCTAAGACTGTTTCAACGTTGTCAATTGTTAGTTCCATAGTTTTAGACCTGCTAAGTAAACGATGGCGATCAAGAGTTAATTTGTAGTAGTGCTGAAATCTACTACAAACCCATTATCCAAAATTTTGTTTTCCAGCTTTGTTAAGTCGATCCTAGATCTAATTGCCCCTAGATTGCGGTTTGCCTAGTATTCTCAGACAAAAGAGTCATCTATTGATGACTAATGATTAAACAATTGCTGGTTTTAGCAGCTTGATATTGGAGTAGCTGAACTCAGTTGTCATACGAGCAACTGGCTCTGACGTTTCTGACGTTGCTGCTTCTCTACCAGAGGCTTTGTCAACGCTAACGCTATCTTCACACTCTTGCACGACCTGTTTGGTCATTAAATAATAATCGCCAAATTTTTCATAGGTGTCTTCAAATTTCAGGACACTGCTGACTTGATTAGTTTTCGAGTTACGGAAAACCGCATCGTAGCGACTCGCAATGTAGCCAGAACCAGTATCGAAGCTTTCGTGCGTATCAATTACAAAAGCCATGCGACCCATAACCCGACTGACTTGGCAAATTTCCTTGCCGCGAATTTTATAATTAGAACCCATCGAGTCACCCTTGACCAGAACTTGCACCGCACCAGTTTCATCTGTATCACCCAAGGTAAACTCATGCTGACCATGAGACTGCTCAAAACTGGAGCGTTTGCGATGAGTGACTATATCCCGTAATTGGGTATAGATACCTTCTTGCACTTGTTCATCTGCAATACCGATAACTTCTACGCTCAGGTCGCGGTTAATACAAATTTTACCTGTATAAACTTCTGAACCCTGCACTAGTTGCACATCTGCACAGTAACCAGGAAAGTTTTCGTCCCAAGTGTAACGACTTTCGTAAGCGGTTTTGAACAAAGCGCTTGCTGTTATTGGATCTGTCATATAACCACTTTGACTTCACTTTTATCAGTTTAGTTCAAAGTCTGGAGCGCAAAGTTTAATGTCTGATAGATGTAATTAATGGTTTTTCTATTATTGGACTAACTAATATAATCACGTACAATTTAAGTTGTCCTCACCAGATGAAACCATTACTAGTTGTTAATATAAGGTACTACTTTGCGTATTTGCGTGAGCCAAACGCCGTATCTAGAGCGATAAAATAAAAGCAAATTAATAAAAGGCAGTATTTATGGCAACCCAGGTTAGTGAGGCCAAATCCTCAACCGAACTGGTAATCTCTTGGGAACCATTGCCCGATGATTTTCAGTTAGAAGATGAGCCAGTGGAAAATACAGGTCAGCCAATCTTGGCTGGTGCTTTGCGTGAAAGCTTAGAAATCAGTGGTTTCATCCAACCCCAGATGTTGATAGCCTCAAATTTTGGTCTTTGTGCAACACTCAACGGACAGTTTATTGCTAAAGCTCCTGACTGGGTTTATATTCCTTCTGTAAATCAGATTTTAGCTGAACGCAAAAGCTACACACCCAACTTAGAAGGAAATATTCCTACTGTTGTGATGGAATTTTTATCCGACACCGATGGCGGAGAATATTCGGTAAAGCGGACTTATCCACCGGGAAAATGGTTTTTCTACGAGCAAATTTTGCAAGTTCCAATTTACGTGATTTTTGAGCCGGATGGTGGCTTACTAGAATTTTATCAACTCGAAAACGGACGCTACGAGTTAAAGCAACCTGATGAAAATGGTCGTCATTGGATTGCTTCGATGGGTTTATTTTTGGGAACTTGGCAAGGAACAAAAGAAGCCCGAACAGGTTACTGGTTGCGCTGGTGGGATGAAGCAGGTAATTTGTTACTGTGGGCAGTGGAACAGATTGAACAGGAACGCCAACGCGCCGAACAAGAACGCCAACGCGCCGAACAAGAACGCCAGCAAAAAGAACGGCTAATTGCCTATTTACAATCTCAAGGTATCGACCCGAATAATTTGCCTACAGATGAAACACCTACTACATTACAATGACCTCGGCTGTGAGTTGAAAATCCTTGGTATTTTCCGCAATTCAACTAGAGCAAGGCTTTCAGGTATTAAAACTATATTTTGTACTCTGCGATCGCCTACGGGGGCGGAACGCCATCGCACGTCTGCTTAGTACTAAAATGAATCTTATTGACCTTATTATCAATAATTTTAGCTTGTTCAAGCTTAAATACTTCTATCACCCCCTATATATTGATAAAAAGCGTGAAGCTTTTGTCAGAATTGAGTTTTAGCTATTTTATAAAAATTCAGATTTTGGCAAAACTACCTGCGGAGAGCAAAACTTTGAGTATATTTACTCATGCAGAATGTAGGTTAAAAATTAGTCATCCCATAATTGCCAAAGTATAGCCTCATCTCCTTTGAGTTGTTCGAGAAAAACGGGTATGTAGCCGTCAACTTTGGCATAACCACACAACACCACTCCCAAAATCATGAAAAAATCAGTGTGGTCAGGAAATCTAAAATTGGTATTGACAGGAATCGCTTTTTCATAGCCCAATTGTGGTAAGGAACGGCTAACCCAAAGTGCGTTGTCTTTCCAAAAGTAGGGTAGGATTTCCGGCGGATACCAGTCACCTTCTTCATCATGACTTTCTTTGCAAACAGATATACCACCAGGAAAGATGTGATATGGAAATTTTTTACAGAGTACTGTTGCAGACATGATTCATTCTCCATAAAGAAGGGAAATTTTCACAGCCTTCTACTGTGTTTTTCTAATTTTACTGATTGAAAAATACTGGTTGAAAAATATTGATTTATTTTATTGAAAGCTACAGGAAACATCATCCCCTAAGTGGCATGTTAGCGGTGCTATAGACCATTTATTTACTCTATGCCATACCCCTTGTTGGCATAGTTTTTTATACCTAAAGACTGTTTTTCTGATTAGCAAAAGAATTTACGCTAAAACTTATCTGGCGAACTAAATATATGTTAAAAACCAAAACTAGCAACTAAACAAGAGAAAAGGAGAAAAAACATTTATAGCGGTTCCCATTCAAACCAATGCAGTACAACATTACATCGTCAGGTGTAGGGTCACGGCAATGCCCATTGGTGTCAACTTAAGCAAAAAGGAACCATAGGATGTAATCTAATCACATCTTGATTGATGTGATTAGTGATACATCATGAGTCCAAAACGTCCCGCGCGAAAAGGAAACCCA
>JAESGM010001073.1_pt1 | contig 10518 bp, 9 predicted proteins | sample 9269721 | NCBI WGS metagenome assembly JAESGM01 (sample SAMN15720920, study PRJNA650825) | algae metagenome | isolation source: Komarekiella atlantica HA4396-MV6 and co-occurring heterotrophs from... | place: USA: Theobald House, Kauai, HI | collected 2009-07-29 | reverse complement strand
GGCACGGCCAGCAGCCGGCCGTCCGGGCTGAACGCGAGGGCGGCGGCGTCGTGCGGGGTGGGGAAGCGGAGCATGCACCCGTCAGGGTAGCAGACCGCACCGGGAGGTGAGCCGGGGCGTGGGCGACCGGAGGACAGCCAGCGGCAACCGTGTTGTGCTTGCCGCTGGCTGTCCGCCAGGGGTTCCGCGATTTGCGCCGGGGAGCGCCCGACGCTCTTCACCCCTGGCTACCCTCGGTCGCCCCGTTGGGGCTGCCGGAGCCGGCCACCCCGTAACGCCAACGGCGTGACCGAGGGTAGCCAGGGGTGGAGGCTCGGCGCAACCCCTGGCGGACAGCCAGCGGCAACCGCAGTGTCGTTGCCGCTGGCCGTCCCCCTCCGGTCGCTCACGCTCTCGGCTCGCCTGGTCGTTGCGGCGCGGTCAGTGCGCCGCCACCGCCGCCGGCTTGGCCGTGCCGTTGGCCGACGGCTCCGCCGGCCTCCCGCCCGCCTCGGCGGCCGGCTTCCCGCCCCGGTCCCGCAGCCGCTGGAGCACCGCGTAGAAGACCGGGGTGAAGAAGATGCCGAACAGGGTGACGCCGATCATGCCGCTGAACACCGCCGTCCCGAGCGCCCGCCGCATCTCCGCCCCGGCCCCCTCCGCCCGGACCAGCGGCAGCACCCCCAGGATGAACGCGAAGCTGGTCATCAGGATCGGCCGCAGCCGCTGCCGGGCCGCCTCCACCACCGCCTCCCACCGCGGCAGCCCCTGCTCCCGCTTCTGCTTGGCGTACTCGACGATCAGGATGGCGTTCTTGCACGCCAGCCCGACCAGCACCACCAGCCCGATCTGGGTGAAGATGTTCAGGTCCAGCCGGGTGACCAGCAGGCCGACCAGGGCGCTGGCCAGGCACATGGGCACGATCAGCACCACCGCCAGCGGCAGCAGCCAGCTCTCGTACAGCGCCGCAAGCACCAGGAAGGCGGCCAGGGCGGACAGGCCGAACACCAGGAAGGTGGTGTCCCCCTTGTACAGGGTCACCGGCCCGGCCTTGATCTCCTGGTCGGCCGCCAGCTTCTGCTGGTAGGCCATGTCGGTCCACTCGTAGGTCATGCCCGGCGGCAGCTCCCGCTGGGCCAGCGCCTCCATCTTGGCCAGGGCCTGGCCGGAGCTGATGAGGGTGGGGATGGTGATGCCGTTGATGTCGGCCGCCTCGGACATCTGGTACCGGTTCACCTTGGTCGGGCCGTCGATGCGGGTGATGTCGATCAGCCCGGCGATGGGCACCATCTCCCCGGTCGGCCCCCGCACCTTGAGCCGGCGGATGTCCTCCTCCCGGCCGCGGAAGTTGGCGTCCGCCTGCACGTTCACCTGCCAGTTGCGGTTCTCCAGGGTGATGTCGTTGACGTACAGGCTGCCGAGATAAATCTGCAGGGTGTCGTTCACCGCCTGCACGCTGACCCCCATCTTCTGGCACCGCTCCCGGTCCACGTTCACGTACAGCTGCGGGGCGGCGCTGCTGAACGACGAGAACACGATGGGGATGCCCGGGTTCCGGGCCGAGTCGGCGAACACCTGGGCCATCAGGTTCTGGGCCGCCCCCTCCAGGCTGGCCGCCCCGGTGTTCAGCCGGTCCAGCACCTGCATCTTGAACCCGCCGGCGTTGCCCAGCCCCAGGATCGGCGGGGCCGGGAACACCTGGATGCGGGCCTCCTGGATGCCGGCCAGCCGCCCCTGCAGCTCGGCCACGATCTGCGGCGCCGCCAGCCCTTTGCGGCGGTCGAACGTGTCGAACGTCAGGTAGATGCCGGCCGAGTTCGACTGGTTGGACTGGGTGAGCACGCTGAACCCGGCCACCGCGGTGGTGTGGATCACCCCCGGGCTGTTGGCGGTCAGGTGGCCGTCGGCATCCGTCGGCCGCTTGCCGTCCGGCCCGGGGGCGCCCAGGCAGATGTCCACCACCTGCTTCACTACCGCCTCCGTCCGCGCCAGGCTGGCCCCGTCCGGGAGCTGGATGTTCACCACCCCGTACCCCTGGTCTTGCTCCGGGATGAACCCGCCGGGCACACGCCCGAACCCGACCCCGGTCAGGGCCAGCAGCCCGCCGTACAGCGCCAGGGCGATAAGCGACACCCGGATCAGCCGGCCGACCGCCCAGCCGTAGGCGGCGGTCACCTTGTCGAACGCCCAGTTGAACCCCTGGAAGAAGTAGCCCAGGGCGTAGTTCACCGGCCAGCCGAGGAAGTACCCCGGCACCGCCACCGCGACCACCACTGCCAGCGTCTTGACCAGCCCCGGCCAGCCGGCCGGCAGCAGCCCCCGCAGCCCGGGGACCAGGACGACGGCGGCGACCCCGGCGAGCACGCCGACGGCCGCCCACGGCAGGGCGTCCCGCCGCGGCCCGGTGCCGTGCCCGTGCGGCCGGAGCAGCAGGGCGGCCAGGGCCGGGGACAGGGTGAGGGAGTTGATCGCGCTCAGGATGGTGGACACCGCCACGGTGACGGCGAACTGGCGGAAGAACAGCCCGGTCAGCCCGGGCAGGAAGGCGCTGGGCACGAACACCGCCGCCAGCACCAGCGACACCCCGACCACCGCCGAGGCGACTTCTTTCATCGCCGTCTCGGTCGCCTCCACCGGCGACTTGCCCTGGCCGATGTGGAACTCGACCGCCTCGACCACCACGATGGCGTCGTCCACCACGATGCCGATGGCCAGCACCAGCCCGAACAGGGTGAGCGAGTTGACCGAGTACCCGAGGGCGTACATGGCCCCGAGCGTGCCGACCAGGGACACCACCACGCTGAGCATCGGGATGACCGCCGCCCGCCAGCTCTGGAGGAACACCAGCACCACGATGGCGACGAGGACGATGGCCTCCACCAGGGTGTCCACCACCGCCTCCACCGACGCCTCGATGAAGGTGGTGGGGTCGAAGATGATGGCGTACTCGATGCCGGCCGGCCAGCCGGGGGAGGCCCGCAACTGCTTCATCTTCTCCCGCACCGCCTCGGCGGTCTGGAAGGCGTTGGCCCCGGGGAGCTGGAAGATGGGCATGCCGATGGACGGCCGGCCGTCGAGCGTCGCCGCCGTGTCGTAGTTGCGGGCGCCCAGCTCGGCCCGGCCGACGTCCTTGATGCGGACCAGCTGCTCGCCGCCGCTGTTGTCCGTCCCGGACTTGATGACGATCTCCTCGAACGCCTTGGCGTCGGCCAGCCGCCCCTGGGTGTTCACCACCATCTGGAACTGCTGCCCCTTGGGGGCCGGGGCCTGGCCGATCTGCCCCGCGGCGACTTGCACGTTCTGGGCGCGGATGGCGGCGGCCACGTCGCTGGCCGACAGGTTGTCGTCGGCCATCTTGTCCGGGTCCAGCCACACCCGCATCGAGTACTCCCGCTCGCCGAACATGAACACGTCGCCGACCCCGGCGATGCGGGCCAGGTCGTCCTTCACCTGCAGGCGGGCGTAGTTGCTCACCTCCAACTGCTCCAGCTTCGGCTTGCCGGTCTTCTCGTCCTCCGGGGAGTACAGGGAGACGACCAGCAGGATGGCCGAACTCTGCTTCTTGGTGGTGACCCCGATGGCCCGGACCACGTCCGGCAGCCGGGGGGTGGCGATGGCGACGCGGTTCTGCACCAGCACCTGGGCGGTGTCCGGGTCGGTGCCGGTGCGGAAGGTGACGGTGAGCCGCAGCGACCCGTCGTTGGTGCATTGCGACTCCATGTACAGCATGTTCTCGACCCCGTTGATCTGCTCCTCGATGGGGGAGGCGACGGTGGCCGCCAGGGTCTGGGCGTTGGCCCCGGGGTAGAAGGCGGTGATCACCACCTGCGGGGGCACCACGTCCGGGTACTGGGCGATGGGCAGGGCGGTCAGCGCCAGCAGCCCGACCAGGGCCGTGATGACGGCGATGACGATGGCGAACACCGGCCGGCGGACGAAGAACAGTGCGAACATGGGTGGGGCCGGGGGTCGGGTGTAGGGCACGCCTTGCGTGCCGTCGGGCTGCCAGGGTGGCGGTCGCTCGCACGGCCCGCGACCGCCCGCCACCGGCGGCACGCTGGGCGTGCCCTACTTGGCGTCCGCCGGAACGGCGCTCGGCTTCAGCTCGGCTTTGACCGGCACCCCCGGCCGCACCCGCAGCAGGCCGTTGGTCACCACCCGGTCGGCCGGGGTGAGGCCGCTGTCCACGATCTGCAGCCGCACCCCGTTCACCTCCCGCACCGGGCCGAGCTGCACCGGCCGGAACTCGGCGACCTCCTCCGACTTGTCGTTGCGGCCGATGACGTACACGAACTTCTGCCGCTGCTGGCTGCCGACCGCCACCTCCGGGACGGTGACCGCCTTCTTGGCCGCCCCGGCCTCCACCCGCACCCGGATGCTGTCCCCCGGCCCCAGCCGGTACGGGGCCGGGTTGGCGATGGTCCCCCGGATCTCCCGGGTGCCGGTGCCGCGGACGATCTCCGGGGCGGCGTAGTCCACCTTGCCGGGGTGCGGGAACCCGTTCTCGTCCTTCAGCCCGACGAAGCACTTCAGCCCGGCCCCTTGCAGGTCCCGCGGGTCCGGCAGCTCCTTCTTGTCGAAGATGGTCCGGCGGTACTCCAGGCTGGTGATCTCGTCCACCACCCAGTAGGCGTAGATCGGGTCCAGGCTGGTGACCGTACACAGCTCGGTCTTGCCGGTCTCCACCAGGTTGCCGGGCGTCACTCGGGTGCGGCTCACCCGCCCCAACCCCTTGACGTCGCTCCGCACCACGCAGTTGGCCAGGTCGAAGTCGGCCTTCACCTGGGCGGCCTTGGCGCTGGCCACCGCCGCGTCGCTCGCCTGCCGGGCGGCCGCCGCCGCGTCCCGGTTGGCCAGGTAGGTGTCGGCCTCCTGCTTGCTCAGCCCGGCGGTGGTCTGGCTGCGGGCGTAGTCCCGCTCGGCCGACACCAGCTTGGCCTGGGCGCTGCCCACGTCCGCCTGGGCCTTGGCCAGCGCCGCCTTGGCGCTGTCCGCCGCCGCCTGGTACGGCACCGGGTCGATGAGGAACAGCTCCTGCCCGGCCTTGACGTAGTCCCCGTCCTTGAACCGCACCTCCTTCAGGTACCCGGTCACCTGCGCCCGCACCTGCTGCCGCTCGACCGCGTCCAGGAAGCCGGTGAACTCGGCGAACGAGTCCAGGGTCCGCTCGACCGGGTGCTCGACGGTGACCACCGGCGGCTCCGGCGGGGCCAGCGGCGGGGGCGGGGCGGTGCAGCCGGCGGCCAGCAGCAGGAACAGCACGGCACGGCGGCCCGGCATAAGACACCCTCGGGGGAAGTGCTGACGGCGCGTCCGATTATAGCCGGCACCGGCGCCGGAGCTTTCACCCGTCGTTAATCTTCACGAACCGCGGCCCGGCGTACCCGTCCCGCTCGACGCGGTCGGCGAACAGGGCCAGCGGCCGCACCCACAGCCCGCCCCCGCCGTACAGCGGCCGGTACACCACCAGCGGCTCGTGCGTCTCCGAGTGGGTGGCGACCCCCAGCACCTCATACTCGTTGCCCTTGAAGTGGCGGTAGCGGCCGGGGGTCGGAGGAGTCATAGTCGCTCGCCGTGCCGCCGGGTGAACTCCGCCTCGTCGATGCGGGCGAACCGCACCCGGTCGCCCACCCGCAGCGGGAAGTACCCGTCCGTCACGTCTACCAGCGTCAGGGGCGTCTGCCCGACCAGCGGCCAGCCGCCCGGCCGGGGCAGCGGGTACACCCCGGTCTGCCGGCCGGTGACGCCGACCATGCCCGGGTCCACCCGCACCCGCGGGCTGGCCAGCCGGCCGACCCCGCACAGCCCCGCCGGCAGGTAGCCCAGGTACGCGAACCCGGGCACGAACCCGACCGCGTACACCGTGTACTCGTCGGCAGAGTGCAGTGCGATCACCCGGTCCGCTGACAGCCCGGTGACACCGGTGACGTGGGCCAGGTCCGGCCCCCGCTCGTAGCAGACGGGGACGGTGTGCGTCCGGGTGGCGAGGCGGTGAGGTGGTGAGGCGGTGAGGCCGCGGAGCCAGCCGGCGACAGCCGGGACGGTGGCGCGGTCGGGGTCGAAGAAGACGCCGGCCCGGGAGTATGCCGGCACCACGTCGAGTAGCCAGTCCGGGGCGGCCGTCCGCACGGCGGCGGCCAGGGCGACCGCCGCCGGCTCGTCCGGCAGTTCGACCAGGACCGCCTGGTCGCCGAGCGGGGTGACGGTCATCGGGGGCTAGGCGAGCCGGGAGCGTGAGCGTCCGGAGGGGGGATGTTAGCGACCGCGACGCAGCGGGTGCCCGTGACGGTCGTACTCCGGTCGCTCACGCTCCCGGCTCGCCTGGACCGGCGGGTCACTTCGGCTGCTGGCCGGGCACCGCCAGGTTGAACCCCGGCCGGGGGCCGCGCTTGGCCGGGTCTTCCGCCTTGGGCGGGTCCACCTTCGGCGGCTCGGCGGCGGCCACCGCCGGCGGGGCCGGCAGCGGCGGCGGGGTGATGGCCAGCGGGGCCGGCGGCGGGGCGGTCGGCACCGCTGGGGCGGCCGGCTCGGCCAGCGCCTGGCCGCCGGGGGCGGACGGCGGGGCCGGGGCGGCGGGGGTCGCCGGCCGCGGCTCCACCTTGGGCAGGCTGACCGCCTGGAACGCCGGCGGGGTGGCCGTGTCGTAGCCGTTCAGCTCGAGGGCCAGCAGCAGGATGGCGAACACCATGCCCCCGACCGCCAGCCCGAGCATGGCGACGTAGGCGTTGTTCCGCGGCGGGACGGTGTAGCGGGGCGCCATGGGCGGCCTCCTGGGGGCGGGTCAGCCCGACTTGCCGGCGGGGACGGCGGCCGCCAGCCCGGGCAGGGTGAACCCCGGCGGCTGCACCTGCTGGGCGGCCAGGGCCGAGTGGTCCAGGTAGAACAGGACGGCGGCCCCGATGAGGGCGATCAGGGCCAGCCCGAGCAGCCCGGTCCAGGCGTCGTCCCGCGGCTTCTGCCGGCGGGCCAGGGCCTCGTACTCGGCCACCGCCGCCCCGGCGGCGATCTCCTCGGACGCCCCGTCCGGGTAGTCGAAGGCGTCGCTGTCGTCGTCCCGGCGGGCGGGCTTCTTGCGGGCCATGTCCGGCCTCCGGCGGGCGGGGTGGGGTGCTCAGTTCGACCCGGTGACCAGGTCGCCGGCCCGGGGCAGGTCGTCCGGGGTCAACTGCCGGCCGGCCGGGCGGATGAACCGGCCGACCGCCTGCTTCGGGTCGACCGAGGTGATGACCAGCTTGCCCAGGTACTTGCCCTGGCCGTTCAACCGGCTCAGGGTCAGCTCGGTGTTCCGCAGGAGGCCGGCGTCCAGCCCCTGATTGATGGTGACGAACAGCTCGTTGCCGTCGCGGGCGGTGTTCACCACCGACGCCCGGAACCGGTCCGGGGCCGGCGACCGCACCTCGGTCGGCTCGCCCGGCCGGCCGCCACCGCCCCGGCGGGCGGTCGTCAGCGCCTCGCCCAGCCGCTGCACCTCCTCGGCCAGCCGGTCGGCCCGCTCCTTCTGGGCCTTGGCCACGTTGGCCTCGGTGTTGGCCTTCACCACCGCCTCGTTCTGGGTGACCACCAGCCGGTTCAGCTCGGCGTCCTTCTGCCGGATCTGGTCGTCCTTCAGGGCCACCTCGGCGATCAGCTTCTCCTTCTGGCCGATCAGCGGGGCCACCTCGGCCGACTGCTTCTGGGTGCTGGCCAGCAGGTCGTTGTACTGCTTGAGCAGCCCGTCCCGCTCGTCCCGGACGGTCTTGGCCAGGGCCTCGTACCGGTCCCGGTCTTCCCGGATCACCCGCACCCGCTCGTCCGACTCCTCCCGCTCGCTGTCCAGCAGGGCCTTCATGGAGGTGGCCGCGGTGGCCGCCTTCTGGGCCTCGTCCTGGTACTGCTTGGACCGCGCCTGCCAGTTGGTGCGGGCGGCGAACGTGCTGGCCGTCAGGAACGTCCACAGCAGGCTGAGGACGAGGATGACGAACACCAGAATCTTGCCCAGGATTGTCATCGCCGACCCTCACGCCCCGTGTGTCCGACCGGTTGTGCCGCCGTGTGTTGACGCCGCCCGCCGCCGGCCGGGTTCAGCCGCCGCCGCGGACCGCGGCCAGCCGCCGGCCGAGCTGGCCGAGCCGGTCCTGCAGGTCCTGGAGCTGGACCAGCCCGTTCACCCGGGCGGCCCCGAGCTGGGCGGCCTCGTCCCGCAGGTTGGTCGCGATCTCCTTCTGCTTGAGCACGGCCGCGTCGGCCGCCGCCATCCGCTCGCCGATGACCGCCTGCAGCTTGCGGTGGTCGCTGGCCCCCAGCTTGCCCGTCAGCTCGTCGAACCGGCCGTTGTCGGCCAGGGCGGCGTCCAGCCCGCCCTCCGGGTTCGGGTTGAGCGGGGCGTCCCCGGCCAGCGCCCGGTTGGCGGCGTCGATCTCCCGCTTGATCTCGTCCGCCAGCGCCTTCGACCCGCGCAGCGGCTTGCCGTCCGGCCCGGTCTCCTTCGGACCGACCTTGTCCAGGTCGGTGAACCCGCTGTACGGCCCGGCCAGCGGGAGCTGGACGTAGAAGTTGCCGCTCTGGGCCTCCCGCAGCCGTGCCGCGTACTTCCGCCGGCGGTCCTCCCGGAACGCCTCGGCGGCGGACAGCCCGGCGGTCCGGTCGGCGTAGGCGGCGGACAGGTCGCCGGCCCCCTTGGCCGCCCGGTCGATCTCCTCCTTCAGGAGGGTGATCTGGCCCTTCACCGTGCCGCCGTCGGTCTTGGCGTCCACCCAGTCCAGCCGGTTGGACGCCAGCGACAGCGCCCAGGCCAGGAGCAGGAACGAGAAGGCCAGGTTGGCGAGCACCAGCAGCCGCGGGAACATGATGCGTCTCGGTCCGGGGGTGCGGGGGTCGGGCGACCGGCTACCGGGGCTGTTTGCCGTACTCGGCCTGCCGCAACTGCTCCTCCAGCTCGCCGCCCTGGCGGAGGGCGTCGGCCGTCCGCTGGAGCACGCCGAACAGCTCGGCCTCGGCCGCCTGCTGGTTGGCGAGCAACTCGGCCACGTCCTTCCGCACCTCGGCTAAGTCGGCCTGGCGGCGGAGGAACTGCGCCCGCCGCTGGGCGGTGGCCTCCCGCTCCCGGGCCTGCTGGGCCACCGCGTCGGCGGTCACCCGCTGCTGCTGGGCCAGGAGCAGGGTGCGGTCGCCGGCCAGGTTCTTGAGCAGGGCGTACTCGTCGGCGAAGGCGGCCTGGTTGGCGACGGCCTGCGCCCGAGCCGACTGGGTCAGCCCGCGGAGCTGGTCCACCTGCTCGGCCAGGGCCTCCCGGTAGGTCCGCAGGCCGACCACCAGGGCGGTCCGCTTCTGCCACCCGGCCGACGGGTCCAGCTCGCTCAAGAGCCGGGCGATCCGCCGCCGCTGGTCGGTGGCGTCCCGGCTGGCGGTGCCGCCCAGGGCGGCCAGCCCGGCCGCCTGCTTGGCCTGGGCGTCCCGCAGCCCGTCGATGGCGGCCGCGGCCGCCTGCCGGGCCATGTCGTTCTGCGGGTTCTGCTGCCAGGCGTCGAACGCTGCCTTAGCGTCGGCGGCCGCCTTACGGGCGATGTCCGACTGCTCCTTCACCTGCCGGGCGTCGGCGTCGGCCTGGGCCGCGTCCACCTTCTTGGCGGCCGCGAACTTCCCTTCCAGCAGCGACTCCGCCCGGGCCAGGGCGGCCTGCGGGTCGTTGGCCGCCCCGCGGAGCAACTCGACCACCGCCGACCGCTCGGCGTAGCTGGTGGCCAGCCGGGCGAGCAGGCCGGGGGTGAAGGTCGGCCGGCCGGCCCGGTCGGTGCCGAGCACCCCGCACAGGTAGGCCAGCCGCTCGGCCGGCCCGCCCTTGCCGCCCAGCACCGCGTCCAGCTTGGCCTTCACCCGGTCCAGCTCGGCGAGCTGGCTGACCGGGGGGTTCGGGTCGCCGAACTCGCCGCCCCCCTCGGCCCCCTGGAAGTGGTTGGCCAGCAGGCTCTTGCGGACGGTGTCGGTGGCCACCCCGCCGGTCAGCTCGATGCGGACGGGCAGCTCGTCGGTGTCGGCGGTGGCCGCCCCCTCGACCGGCAGCCCCTTCAGGGCTAGGTGGTGGCGGAGGGCCAGGGCGGTCACCTCCTGCCGCCGCGCCCAGTCCTGGGCGGCCAGGTAGGTCAGCCCGGCGGCGGCCAGCAGGTTGACGAACAGCAGGACTTTACCCAGCGTGCCCATGTGCGGTCCGGGGTGCAGGTCGGGCGCGGCGGCCGCCACCGGGGCCTAAGCCCCGGGCGGTGAGTTGATTGTGACGGCTCGCGTCGGGGATGACAAGCAATTTGACCCGACCACTCGCGGGGTTTCGGCAAGCCGCGCCGGCGGGACCGGCACCGGCGGCCCCCGGCGTTGGCGGCCGGGCGGGTTGCGGCCGAATCTCGGCCCCATTCCGGCCGGAATAAACTATAAGCTTGGTAACGCCGGCCGGGTCCGCGCCGCCGCCCCCACCCGCCCGGTCGGAGTCCGCATGTCCGCCGCCGCCCCGCCCACCCTGATCGGCGAGTACGAGGTGCTTGGCAAGATCGCCGAGGGCGGGATGGGGGT
>JAESGM010001072.1_pt1 | contig 10524 bp, 12 predicted proteins | sample 9269721 | NCBI WGS metagenome assembly JAESGM01 (sample SAMN15720920, study PRJNA650825) | algae metagenome | isolation source: Komarekiella atlantica HA4396-MV6 and co-occurring heterotrophs from... | place: USA: Theobald House, Kauai, HI | collected 2009-07-29 | reverse complement strand
CGCGCGACGAGGCCGAGCAGGGTGTTGGGTTCGAACGGCTTGACCATCCAGGCGCTGGCGCCGGCACGGCGGCCTTCTGCCTTGATCTCGGCGCCGTTCTCGGTGGTCAGCACGATGATCGGCGTGTTCTGGCCGGCCGGACGGGAGCGGCAGGCGCGCGTGAACTCGATGCCGTCCATCACGGGCATGTTGAGGTCGGTGATGACGAGGTCGGGCTTGAACTGGTCGAAGCGCGCCAGCCCCTCTTCGCCGTTCTCCGCCTCGGCCACCTCATGGCCGGCGTTGCGCAGCGTCATGCTGAGCAGGCTGAGCAAGGTCTTGGTATCGTCGATCGCGAGGATCTTCATCGCGGGATCACTCCAGAACGAGAGCGCTGTGCGCCGGGTCGAACCCGATCGCCTGAAAGGACTGGCGGCACTCGTCCGAGGCCGCCTTGAGGGTGACGCTGAGCCCGCGCGCCTTGGCACTGGTCGCGGCCGCATGCATGAGCTGAATCCACAGGCTCGGGAACGGGCCGGCCTCGGCGCACTCGACCGCGATGCTTTCCTTCTGCTCCAGCGCGACGAGGAGCTGATTGCGGAAAGCCGCAGCCTCTGACCGGCCGAGGAAAGGCGGAAGGGAGACGGTGATGACCACGGCGGCGCGCCCTGTGTTTGTTGACTAGGAAGCATCTCGGGGATTGGTAAAAATTTCGCTAACTGCCCGGGCTCGCGGCAAGGATTATGGCCGTTCCGCGGCAGCCTCGTTCAGTTTCAGAACAGGCTGTTGCTGATCGCGCGCGGGACAAGCGAGATGCTGCCGTTCGCTTCCTTGTACTTGCGCGGGACATTGATGATGCCCGACAGGTGCAGCCAGAGATTGTTCGGCGAGATCGGCTTCACGATGATCTCGTGCGCGCCGAGCTTGGCGGCCTGCACCACCGCACGCCGGTCGGGCTTTTCCATCATCACCAGCACCGGCGCCTTGGCGAAGGGCGAGGTCTTGAACGAGCGGATCGAGGCCAGGCACTTGACGCTGTCGCCGTCCGGCAGATCCCAGTCGAGCATCACGATGTTCGGCTGCTTCTGGATGAACGTCGTCGCCGCCGTGGCGAGATCGGCCGCCTCGAACACCCGCTGCAGCTGCGCCTGGTAGAGCATGGTGCGGATGATGCGCCGATAGTGCGGGCTGGGATCGATCAGCAGCACCGAGAGATTGGGGAAGGATGGCGCGATATGCATGTCCGCAACTCGAAACGCGTACTCGACTGAAACCCTCTCACGCGGCGGTTAACGCTCCGCCCTGCGCCGTCAGACGCTGAGGCCGAACCTCACCCCGCCCCAGTGCCGGCCCCGTAAGACAATCGGCGCCGACAGATCCTCCATCACCAGGAAATTGCCGCCGCCCATGTCGCGCCGATAGGTCTGCAGCAGGAACGGCTTCTGGTTGCGCGCCGCTGCTAGCCCGGTGCGATCGTTGAAGATGCGCCGGTTGCGGCAGTTGGCGTTGTTCCAGACCGGGTCCGACCCCTGCGGCTGCGAATACTTGCGATTATGGGTCGGCAGGTAGCCGTTGCGATCGACGGCAGCGCAGAAGACGATGCGCTTGTTCGCCGAGAGCAGCTTCTCCTGCACCGGCGGCAGCAGCCGGTCGGTCAATTCAGTAAAGCGGGTGATGAACTGCTGGGGATCGCTGCCCGGAACCGGCCTGTAGGCCTCGTCGAAGATTTCAGCCAGACCGATCTCGCCCTTTGCCACGGCTCGCTCGAACAGGTCCGCGATCGTCGCAGCCGCCTCGACCGCGATCTCGATCATGTCCGATTGCGGCGTACGCACGCCCGAGCCGGCGATCGCGCCGAGGACCGCCTCGCTGGTCGAGACCAGGGAGGCCCCGCGCCGCGCTGCGACTTCCAGGTTGCGGCCGGACTGGTCGACACCGTTGACCAATCCCTTCAATTCGTCGCCGACTTGGGCGAAAGCGACGGCGTTCTCTCGCGCCGGCGCCGAGATCGAATCGATCTCGGAGATCAGCCCGACCACAGAGCGGCCGAAATGGTCGAGCTCGCCGATCTGCTGGGAGATGCCCTGGCTTTCCTCGCTGGCGCGCCGCGCCGCCTGCGCATTCGCCTCGCTCTGCTTCGCCAATTGATCGACCGTCGCGACCAGGGCGTCGAGCTGCTTGGCGCTGGCCGCAGTCGCATCGCGCGTCTGCTCGGCGAGCTGTTTTACTGCTGCGGCGATGACGGCAAAGCCGCGGCCGGCAGCGCCGCTGCGCGCCGCCTCGACGCCGGCATTGATCGAGAGCAACTGGATTTCGCGCGTGATCGTCTGGATCGCCTCGCTGGCCTCGCGCGCCTTGTGGGCGCGCCCGACGGCCTCGTTCAGCGCCTGGGAGATCGACTGCGCGCCGCTGGACAGCTCCGCAATGTCATTCTGCGCCGCATTGAGCCCCTGCCGGACCGCGCCGGTGACGCGCTCCAGCCCGCTCTTGACCACGGACGCCGCCTGCTGGGCCGTGTCCGCCGCCTGCTGGATCGCCTGATTGGAGCGCGAGACCTGCTCGACCGAGGTGACGACGCGATGCAGCCCGTCGGTCTGGCGGTCAAGCTCGCCATTGACGTCGCCGATGCGGCCGGACATGTCGGTGATCTCGGCGCTGAGCTTACCGAAACGCTCGGCGATCTCGAGCACGGCCCGCGCCGCCGCCTCTGCTCCCGGCGCGTCCTCATTGGCAGGATCAGGCAGCTTCAGAGCCGGGGCGAGCATCGAGCGGCGCTTCCATCTTGGAGATCAGCCAGCGGAAATTAAACGAACGCAGTAAAGCCACGGTTAATGCTGCGGCCGCACGGGCGATCACCGGTCGATCTTTGGTATGATCCCGCCCACAACTAGGACTTGCTACAATCAGGATGCTCCTTCTCGTTAACCTTTTCGCGCCCGGTTTCCTGTTCCCAGCGCGCGGCGCTGCCTCTACGCTGTGCTCCTCACGCCATCCCATGGGCAGCGCTTGAACAGCCGACAGCTCGAAACCTTCGCCGCGGTGATGAAGGCCGGCACGATCTCGCGCGCCGCCGAGTTGCTCGGCGTCACCCAGCCGGGCGTCAGCCGCGCCATTGCCGAGCTGGAGAAATCGCTCGGCTTCATGCTGTTCGACCGCATCCGCAACCGCATCGTCGCGACGCCCGAGGGCAAGCTGTTCTACGCCCAGGTCGAGGCCTCCTTCCTCGGCATGGATTCCTTGCGTGCCACAGCCGCCCGCATCCGCGACCATGGCACCGGCCAGTTGCGCATCGGTTCGCTCTCGGCCCTCGGCTCCTCGCTGGTGCCGCGGGCCGTGCGGCGCTTTCGCGACCGGCGTCCTGATATTGCGGTCACGTTGATGGTGCTGCCATCGCGCGACGTCCGCGACGGCGTCGCCTCCGGCGCCTTCGACATCGGCCTCGCCGCCGACGAGATCGACACCTCCGGCGTGCTGCACCAGCCTTTCGTCCAGCCGCGCGCGCTTTGCGCCATGCCGCTCGGCCATCCGCTGGCGGAGAAGGAGCTGATCGGCCCGGCCGATCTCGATGGGGTCCCTTTCGTCGCCTATGTGCCGGAGGACCGCGCCCGTCAGAGGCTCGACCGCATCTTCGTCGAGGCCGGCGTCAAGCCGCGCATCGTCGTCGAGACCATCTATGCAGCGACCGTCTGCGCCCTCGTCGCGGAAGGCGTTGGTGTCGGTCTGGTCAGCCCCTATGCGGTCGCCGGCGCCGATCCGACCCGGCTGGTGCTACGCCCCTTCGAGCCGGAGGTGCAGAGCCGCAGCCTGCTGATCCTGCCGCTCGACCGGCCCAAATCGCAATTGGTGCGCGATTTCATCGACTGCCTGATGGAAGTGCGCTAGCCGGCCAGACCATAACATCCAGGCATCGAGCCATGAGTTTTCCCTGATTGTCGGAAGCGCCGCGCGGAGAGACCCTTTCGCTCGAAAGGACATTTCCGATGCACGATACGACCCGCAGCGTTCACCACCCTTCGGTCAACGAGGACGGCTATGCCAGCCTGACGGTGCCGACCCATCGCGCCTCGACCATCGTCTATCCCGATGCGGCGAGTTTCTTCGCCCGCAAGCATCGCGGCTTCGACGGCTACACCTATGGCCTGCACGGCACCCCGACGACCCGGACGCTCGAAGCGCAATTGACCGCTCTGCATGGCGGCGTGCGCACGGTGCTCGTTCCGTCCGGCCAGGCAGCCGTGACCATCGTCATGCTCTCGGTGCTGCTGCCGGGCGACAAGGTGCTGATCCCAGATCAGGTCTACCAGCCGGTCCGCAGCTTCTGCGAGGAGTACCTGAAGCCGCGCGGGATCGACTACGGCGTCTACGACCCGCTGATCGGGACCGGTATCGCCGATCTCATCGACGACAAGGTCAAGCTGGTCTGGGTTGAGTCGCCGGGCTCGAACACGATGGAGGTGCAGGATGTGCCGGCCATCGTAAAGGCGGCCAAGGCGAAGGGCGTCCTCGTCGGCTGCGACAACACCTGGGCGACGCCGCTGATCTTCAAGCCGCTGGCCCATGGCGTCGATTTCGCCTGCGAGGCACTGACCAAATATGTCGGCGGCCACTCCGATCTGCTGCTCGGCTCGGTCACCGTCGCCGATCTTGGCCTGCGCGAGCAGTTGAAAGTGACGCTGCGCGGCCTGGGCGTCGGCGTCTCGCCCGACGAATGCCAGCTCGCTTTGCGCGGCATCGAGACCCTGGCGCTGCGCCTCTCCCACATGGGCAAGGTCTCAGAGGACTTCGCTCGGCGTCTTGCCAGCTCGCCCGCGGTCGAGACCGTGCTGCATCCGGCCCTGCCGTCTTGCCCCGGCCATGAATTCTGGAAGCGCGACATGGGGCGCTCCTCCGGCGTCTTCAGCATCGTGCTGAAGCCGGTGCCGCACGCTTTGCTCGAAAAGGCGCTCTCGGCGCTCAAGGTCTTCGCCATCGGCGCCTCCTGGGGCGGCACCCGCAGCCTGATCGCGCCGCTGGCTCCCGAAGGCGAGCGCACCGTCACGCCCTGGCCCTATCCCGGCCCGTCGCTGCGCATCAGCATCGGCCTCGAGGATCAGGACGACCTCTGGAACGATCTCGGCGCTTTGCTGATCGCACTCGAACAGCCGGCGGCCGCCAAGGTCGCCTGAGACGGACGGCCTGAGATGACGAGCGCGGCGGAGGCAGCATCTCCGCCGCGGCGGGAGAACTTTGCCTGAAAACAACAACAGGGGATCAACGATGAAACGGACCTTGCTTTGCCTTTCCGCCGCGCTGGCATTCGTCGCCGGCATCGCGGCACCCGCTTCCGCCAACACGCTCAAGATGATCCGCGATCGCGGCAAGATCATCTGCGGCACCAGCCCCGGCGTCGCCGGCTTCTCGACCCAGGATGCCAATGGCCGCTGGGAAGGCTTCGATATCGATGTCTGCCGGGCGCTTGCCGCGGTCATCTTCAACGACACCGAGAAGGCGGGCTTCGTGCCGCTCACCTCGAAGGATCGCCTGATCGCCCTGCAAGCCGGCGAGATCGACGTTTTGCCGCGCACCACGACCTGGACATTGTCGCGCAATGCCGGCCAGGGCGTCACCTTCACCACCGTCAACTATTATGACGGCCAGGGCTTCATGGTCTCGAAGAAGCTCGGCGTTACCTCTGCTGCCCAGCTCGGCGGCGCCTCGGTCTGCGTCGCGCAGGGCACGACCAGTGAGCTCAACCTCGCCGACTATTTCCGCAAGCTCGGAGTGAAATACGAAGCCGCCGCCTTCGGCACCTCGGAGGAAGCGCTGAAAGCCTACGAAGCCGGCCGCTGCGATGCCTACACCACCGACATCTCGGCCCTCTCGGCGGTGAGAATGAAACTGCAGGATGTCGGAAATCACGTCATTCTGCCGGAGGTGATTTCGAAGGAGCCGCTCGGCCCCTGGGTCCGCACCGGCGATGAAAGCTGGTTCAACCTGGTGCGCTGGACGGTGCTCGCTCTGATCAACGCCGAAGAGCTCGGCATCACCAAGGCCAACGTCAAGGAGATGCTGAAATCCTCGAACCCCGAGGTGAAGCGGTTCCTCGGCCTCGATGGCAAGATGGGCGAGGCGATGGGCGTCAGCAACGACTGGGTCGTGCGCATCGTCTCCGCCGTCGGCAATTACGGCGAGAGCTTCGAGAACCATCTCGGCGAGAGTTCGCGACTGAAGCTGGCGCGCGGCCCGAACGAGCTCTGGAACAAGGGCGGCATCCAGTACTCGCCGCCCTTCCGGTGAGCAGCGAGGTGGGCATGACGGAACTGCCGGGGGGCTCCGGCAGTTCTTGACTCCGTTGCATCACCAAGGAGTACCGCCCGTGCCCGCCATCAAATCCCTTCTCGCCGGCGCTGCCGCCCTCATGCTGGTTTCCGGCTCGGCCATCGCCCAGCCGCGAACGCTCGGACCGCAGACCGGCACTCTCAAGATCGAGCAGATTTCGGTCGCCTTCATTGCGTCCGGCGAGGTTGGCGGCGGTACCTTTACCTATCGCGGCCGCTCCTATCCGATCTCGGTCGGCGGGCTCGGCATCGGCGGCATCGGCGCCTCACGCGTCCTCGCCAGCGGGCGGGTCTACGGCCTGACCGAGCGCAACGACCTCGCCGGTCCCTATGTCCAGCTCAAGGAAGGCTGGGCCGTCGGCCGCGCCGGCCAGGGCCGTGTCTGGCTCAAGAACGACAAGGGCGTAACCATCAGCCTCGACACGCGCCGCCAGGGCCTGCAGGCGACGATCGGCGCCGATGGTGTGGTGATCGCGTTCAAGTAGGACCAAAGACAGTCAGGCACTCAATGGCGGCCGGGTGATGCCCGGCCGCTTTTGTCGTCGCCATGCGCCGCGACGGCTGCGCTGTCAGGTGGGTGGAGTGTACAACTGCCCTTGCACCCCTGACCCAGGCTTTAGGGGCGCGCGGTTCCCACAGCTGCGAAGACGAGGAGGATGATCCCGATGACGAAGATTCTGGTTCTCTATTATTCCAGCTACGGCCATATCGAGACGATGGCGCAGGCCGTCGCCGAAGGCGTGCGCGAGGCCGGCGCCGAGGTTGTGATCAAGCGCGTGCCCGAGCTCGTCCCGGAGGAGGTCGCCCGCAAATCCGGCTTCAAGCTCGATCAGGCAGCGCCGATCGCGACCGTCGACGAGCTTCCCGATTACGACGCGATCATCCTCGGCGTGCCGACCCGCTTCGGCAACATGCCGGCGCAGATGAAGAATTTCCTCGACCAGACCGGCGGCCTCTGGTTCCAGGGCAAGCTCATCGGCAAGGTCGGCAGCGTCTTCACCTCGACCGCCACCCAGCATGGCGGCCAGGAAAGCACGATCCTCTCGACTCATACCGTCCTGCTGCATCAGGGCATGGTCATCGTCGGCCTGCCCTATAGCTTCCAGGGCCAGATGTCGCTGGCCGAGATCACCGGCGGCTCGCCCTATGGCGCCAGCACCATCGCCGCCGGCGACGGCTCGCGCCAGCCCTCGCAGAACGAACTCGCCGGCGCCCGCTTTCAGGGCAAGCACGTCGCCGGCATTGCCGCCAAGCTGGCCGGCTGACGCCCGGGCGCGCCCCAACCGACTCCGCGGCCCAGTGTCGCCACCGGGACGCCTTGCCCTGAATCACACCGCGCTGCGTCAGTGGCAGCCAGAGAGGAATGCCCGATGGATACCGGCGTCGTCGACCGCCCCGACCAGAACCGCTTCGAACTCGACATCGATGGCGAACTCGCCCTCGCCTACTACAAACTCGACGGCGATCGTGTCGTGCTAACCCATACAGAGGTGCCGCAGGCTCTATCGGGCCAGGGCATCGGCTCGCGGCTCGCCAAGGGCGTCTTCGAGCAGATCCGGGCGTCGGGCCGCAAGGTTGTCCTGCGCTGCTCCTTCATGGCCGGCTGGTCGAGCCGGCATCCGGAATATGACGACATCGTCGTGGGGTAGCCGGCAGTTCCCACGAGCGATGGGACTCAAACATCCGCAGGAATGGCTCGCGGGTGGCGGAACCACGCGACAACCTTCGCGTTGCCGCCTTGCCAACCTGACGGAGCCCCGATGTCTTCATCTGCGCGTGCCATCGTTCTCGGTGCGAGCTTGATGCTCGCCGCCTGCAATCCGGTCCAGCCAAGCGGCAATGCGAGCGTTCCGCAGCCGGCCAAGCCCGTTGAGCTCAGCCGGTATGTCGGCCGCTGGCATGAACAGGCGCGTTATGAAGCGAGCTTCCAGAAGGGCTGCGAAGCGGTCACCGCCGATTACGCGGCAAAGCCCGACGGCTCGATCGCTGTGGTGAATTCCTGCCGCGAAGGCTCCGTCTCAGGTCCCTTGCTTACGGCCGAGGCGACGGCGAGGGTCGTCGACGGCTCGAACAATGCGAAGCTGAAGGTGAGCTTCTTTCCCCCGTTCGAGGGCGACTACTGGGTGCTGGATCGCGCGGCGGACTATTCCTGGTCCATCGTCGGCGAGCCATCCGGCCAATATCTGTGGATACTGACGCGGTCGCCGCGGATCACGAAGCGTCAATACACCCGCCTCGTCGCGCGTGCCGCAGCGCTCGGCTACGACACGGCCCTGCTGCGGCGGACCGCACAGTAGCGGCGCGATGGCTGCCGCGCTTTGAGCCTATTTGCCGGCGCCGGTCTTGCCGTCGGTTCCCGAGCCGAAGGCTTTGACGGCGGCGGTTGACAGATCCTCGATCGACCCGGTCCGGTCGAGCATCAGGCGCAGGACGATTGCGCCGAGCCTGGCCTTGGCCTGGTCCAGATCACCGTCAGCTATGGCGCCATGCGCATTGAGGGCGGCGAACGCTCGGGCTTGAATCGCCTCCGCGACCAGGAGCTCCTGGGAATTCAAGACGCCTGGGAAACGGAACGGGAGCATATGCATGGTCGTCATCGAAGGCCGGTTGTCGCTGCGTAGATAAGAATGGCGCTCCTGGCGCAATGTTCCCTCGCGTGTGGAAGGCAGTCGACGCGCTACGCATCGAAGCTGACGGTCCGCCTCGATTCGGCTGCGCAGGCCCGGGCCGAAGGGCAGCCGGGTGTCAGGCTGTCCGGGCGGTCGTCGACGACGAGCGCCGCTCTCGATCAGGCGGTCTTGCGAATCCGGAAGCAATGACCAGATCAATGATCGCCCTGCATAGAGAGGGCATGTAACCCGGATCCATGTTGCTTTTCGGAGGATATGGCTATGGCAACAAAACCGATCGTCGCCTGCATCGCGGAGGGCCACGAACGATGAATTCCGATCAGTTCGAACGGCCGGTCGTCATTTTCGTCGGGCTGGGCCATCCAGCGGCGATATCGACAGTCATGGAAGCGTATATGTTCCTGGTCGATTGGCCGCATGGCAAACGCGACCGGGCCCATGACTTCGCTATCAAGGCCTGCCTGGCTGCGTTGCGCGGCGAGGTCGAGGCTGAGACTGTTCGGGGCCTCTTCGCGACGCTGGCCGAGAAATACGACATCCTGGCGCCGGATCCCGTATGCTTTACCGCATCGTACAGGGAAGGTCCGCAAGGCAGGGCGTGAGAGCAGCCCGGCCCCGCCCATGGCAGGGCCGGGCCATATATGGCCGCCCTTGTCTGTGCATCGCCATCGTCGCGGCGCTCCCGGCCTGTGACAAATCCCGGCGCCTCTGACGCCGGAACGTCCCGAATCTGCCGAAGCGCGAGGAGTTGGTGGGCCGGGCCGGACTCGAACCGGCACCGGCGCTGTTATGAGCAGCGAGCTCTAACCATTGAGCTACCGGCCCGCGGCAGGCCTAGCATCCGGCGGGCGCAGCGCGCAACGGCTTTGCCGAGCGCCGGGCCGGTCCACCTGCCGATTGGGAAGAGCTGCATTCGGCACGCGCAGGAGCCTGTCGCACATCACGCGTCTTGCAAGGCCCTCCGGCGCCGCAAGGGGCCGAGCACATTGATCTCGACGGCCCCGAACGTCGTAGTCACCAGCGCCGCCAAGCAGATGGCGAGCTTCGAAACCTCCTCCATCGCGCCCTCGATCAGCACGGCATGGACCGCGGTCGCGCTCACGATCGCCACCGCCAGAACGCTGTGCGCGATCCGCCAGCGCCGATGCCCGAGGCGGAGCCTGCGCCGGGCCGCGGCCAGCACGCCGGTCAGGACCACGCACCAGAGGCCGATCACGCCGTAGAGCGAGAACGGCGTCGGCGCGACCAGCAGCAGCGCATCCATCACATCCTCGGGGCTGTAGGCGTAGAGCGCTCCGACATGCAGGACGACCATCGCGATGATGGTCATACCGCCCCAGCGATGCCAGCGTACCCCCTCGCGCGCCGCCGTCAGCACAGGCGCCGTCGCGGTGAAGAGCGGCTGGACGAAGAGCAGGCTGAGCGCAACGACGCCGGCCATGCCGCCGATGATCCACAAGGTTTCTCGGCCGCGCTGCAATGGGCTGAGCGCCGCGGCGATGACTGGCACCGCGGCGATGGCGGCGACGATCAGCCAGACGCCGAGCCGGCCGCGCCCCTCAGCCCTGCCGCGCGCCATTCGCGGCGGCGGGAGCGAG
>JAESGM010001071.1_pt1 | contig 10530 bp, 4 predicted proteins | sample 9269721 | NCBI WGS metagenome assembly JAESGM01 (sample SAMN15720920, study PRJNA650825) | algae metagenome | isolation source: Komarekiella atlantica HA4396-MV6 and co-occurring heterotrophs from... | place: USA: Theobald House, Kauai, HI | collected 2009-07-29 | reverse complement strand
ATCGGCGCGCAATTGGTGACGCACACGATGAACCTGTGGCCGCCCTATCTCTTCGCGGCCACCTATATCGGCCAGGCGGCGGTTGCGGCGTTGTCCGCGCTGATCCTGCTCTGCGTCAAGCTGCCGATGCCGACAGCCGCGGAGCAGGCAGGCGGCGGCCGCCCGCTCGGCGTGATCGTGCGCCAGCCCCGCTTCATCCTCGCGGTGGTCTGCGGGGTCGTCTCCTACCTGCTGATGAACTTCCTGATGACGGCGGCGCCGCTGGCCATGAAGCTCTGCGGCCTATCCCAGGAATCGGCCAATCTCGGCCTGCAATGGCATGTCATCGCCATGTACGGGCCGAGCTTCTGGACCGGGCATCTGATCACGCGTTTCGGCGCGGCCAAGGTCGTCGCGGCAGGCCTGCTCCTGACCGGTGCATCGTCGGCAGTCGGGCTGCTCGGCATCGATGTCGCGCATTTCTGGGCGACGCTGGTCCTGCTCGGCCTGGGTTGGAATTTCGGCTTCGTCGGCGCTTCGGCCATGGTCCTGGAGTGCCATCGCCCGGAAGAGAAGGCGCGGGTGCAGTCCTTCAATGATTTCGCAGTGTTCGGCACGATGGCGATCGGCTCCTTCCTCTCGGGAGGGCTGCTCTCCGCCTTCGGCTGGGACATGGTGCTGTGGCAGTCCTTCGCGCCCCTGTGCATCGCGGTCGTGGCGCTCGCCGCCGGGCGCCGCGTGGCGGCGTAGCGAGGCCGAGTCCAGTTGATGGCCGGCTCGCAGCCACCAACTGGTTCAAGGTCATCTGGCCGCTATCAACGGGGCTGCCTGACAGCTGCCCTTAGTTCGGCTTGCGAAACGCTGCGTCGTAGAGGCCGTGGCGGTTGTAGCTGAAGAAAGCCATCGGCCAGTTTGCCTCCCGCGCAAAATCGGTTGCGGCGCGGTGGACGCCGTACTGCCCCATCCAAGGGTCGATATGGGCGAAATCGTTGAAGATGATGTAGCCACCCGGCCGGACATGGGCGGCGGCAGCCTGAGCATCGCGCAGGCAGCCCTCATAGGAATGATCGGCGTCGATATAGACCCAATCGAAATGAGCCTGGGGAAAGGTCGCGATCACCTCATGTGTCAGCCCGGTGTGACGATGGATATGGGCGCCCTCGAGTCCCTCTGGATCGAACTGCGAATAGTCGATGTCGACCAGATGGAGTTCGGACGGGCGGCTCGTCTTGACGATCTCGCGGGCGAACTCGCCGCGATACGTTCCGAGTTCGCAAACCGCTCCGCCTTTGGGCAAGACCTCGAGCATCATTTCGCGCGATGGGCAGAAGCGGCACTCGGCCAGCAATTCGACCGGGAGCGGCTCTGCGGTCCTTGGACGCCGCAACCCGCCTACCATGCGGTAAGCGCGGCGCAGCGGCGCCGGCATGTTCGCGCGCAGGCGCATTTCCCAGTATTTCAACGAGTTCCGCAGGATCACGCCCTCCAAAGCCGCCGCTGATCGCGGCCGTTCGTTAACAGAAGGCGACGCCTTCAGCTACAGCCAAGATCAATGTCGTGATCATGTGCGACGGGGCGCGCAGGCGCAGACGCGTTTCGACATCGGCAGTGTGCCGGCGTGCTTTGACACCACGCTCTGCGGGCGGTCGGCAGAGTGTGGAACATGCGTTCATTGAGTCGCTTGCCGGGGACACGGAGTGGCCGGCCGGAAAGGGTGATGAGCGCCTCGACCTCGCGGGCGGCCGTTTGGCCGATCCAGAGATCCAACAGACGGGCTCAGGCCAAGTCGGGATGCCATGATCCTATCACGAATACAGGCGTCGGGCACAGCGTTGTCGGACAAGCTGTCGCTGTGAATTGACACCTGCTGATGGTCGTAACGGCCCCCCTGTTGCCTCCCGTGGACATGCGGGCGTTGCTCGCGTTGGTGGTTGCCACAGTGATGGAAATTGCCTATCCCGTCGCGGCTCAACATGGTCGCGCGTGCAAATGAATGCACACGCGAGCGTTTGCCATTGGGAAGGCGCTGGACTCATATTGTGCCATGTGAAGGACGTTTCGTTTCAATGAAGCCCGATTTTGCGGCGATTGCCATGAACGCCCTCACCAGAAGGCGATCGCCTGCAACAGCGGGATGCAGTGTTTGATGCGTTCCTTCTCCGCCAGCCCAGTCGAGATGTTCGCCAGCCTTTGGCGCAACCGCGAACTCATCCACTCGTCCGCCAAGCGTGAAGTGCTCGGCCGCTATCGCGGCTCCGCTCTCGGCCTTCTATGGTCGTTCTTCAATCCGTTGCTGATGTTGGTGGTCTATACGTTCGTTTTCAGCGAGGTGTTCAAGGCCAAGTGGAGTGGAGGCAGCGAGTCCAAGACGGAGTTCGCGCTTGTGCTCTTTGCTGGCCTGATTATCTTCAATCTGTTCGCGGAGTGTATCAATCGCGCTCCGAATTTGATGATATCGAACCCCAATTATGTGAAGAAAGTTATATTTCCGCTGGAGGTTTTACCTTTTGTGGCGCTGCTGTCTGCCATGTATCATATGGCAATAAGTTTCTTTGTATGGATTATAGTATATATAATTTATTTTGGATTGCCTCATTCGTCGATGATATATTTGCCGATAATTATTATCCCGTATTGCTTTTTTATCATGGGGGTGAGTTGGGCGCTTGCGTCGCTGGGTGTGTTTCTGCGCGATGTCTCACAGTTCATCGGCGTTTTGACCACAGTTCTGATGTTCTTGAGTCCTATATTTTATCCGGCAGCTGCGTTGCCGGAGGCTTACCGCCATTTATTATACATCAATCCGTTGACATTGGTCATTGAACAGACACGAGATGTTCTGTTTTGGGGTAAGTCGCCCGCTTTCCTCATGCTGATTGTCTGGTGGGTCGTGACGCCGGTTATCGCGTGGGTGGGGTTTGCTTGGTTCCAGAAGACGAGGAAGGGGTTCGCCGATGTCCTCTGAGGTCGCCATCGAGGTCAGCGACCTGTCCAAGTGCTATGAAATCTACGAGCAGCCCCGCGATCGCCTGAAGCAATTTGTCCTGCCGCGGTTTCAGCGTGCCCTTGGTCGGTCGCCTCGGCGCTACTATCGTGAGTTCTGGGCCCTGAGCGGTGTCTCGCTACAGGTGCGGCGAGGCGAGACGGTAGGGATTATCGGACGCAACGGTAGCGGCAAGTCAACCTTGCTGCAGATGATCTGCGGTACGCTCAGCGCCACGGAGGGCACGATCACGACGAAAGGGCGCATTGCCGCGCTGCTCGAATTGGGGTCGGGCTTCAATCCGGATTTTACGGGTCGAGAGAACGTTCACATGAACGCCGCGGTGCTCGGCTTGAGCAAGGAGGAGATCGACGCGCGCTTCGACGACATAGCTGCGTTTGCCGATATCGGAGAATTCATAGAGCGGCCCGTCAAGACTTATTCCAGCGGTATGATGGTGCGGCTGGCTTTCGCCGTTCAGGCGCAGGTTGCTCCGGACATTCTCGTCGTCGATGAAGCACTTGCCGTTGGTGATGCCAAATTCCAAGCGAAATGCTTCGAGCGTGTGAAGCAATTGAAGCAAGGTGGAACAAGCATCCTGCTGGTAACGCATTCCAGCGAACAAATTGTTACCCATTGCAACAGGGCTTTGCTGCTGGACGGTGGTCGCCCCGTCCAGATTGGGCAATCCAAGGACGTTGTGAATACCTACTTGGACCTCCTGTTCGGCAAGGGGCAAAAAGATAGCGCTGCATCTGAATCTGACGCCGGCGGAGGGTCGGAGGAAGCATCAGGGTCTGCTCCGGTCACCAGCTTGCCGTCAGCGCGATTGAGCTGCGTCGATGACGTTTTCTCAACGAGGTCAGGCTATAATCAGTATGAGTATCGCTGGGGCGATGGCTCTGCGCGCATATTGGACTTCTATCTGTCTGCCGACGACCGTCCCTATCCCATCGGAATCGAGTCGGGACAAAAGCTGAATCTGGAATTTTCCGTCAAGTTTATTGAAACGCTGATCCGCCCGATTGTGGGTGTGACGATCAAGACGAAAGAGGGCGTCACTGTCTACGGTGTCAATTCCGAGACGCTTGATGTCGGTCAGCTCAAAGAATTAGGTAAAAGGGGCACGGTTGCGACAGTTCGCGCGGAGCTTGATTGCCGCCTTGCGCCGGGGGACTATTTTATTTCAATTGGAATTGCGACGAAGTCGGGGGAGGAGATTGTCCCTCATGACCGCCGCTACGATGCAATTCATATACAGATACTCCCGACGACCAAGTTCTTTGGCCTTGTCGATCTCGGCCTGAAAATGAAAGCTGAGGAAATTCTGGAATGAGATCCATGCTCATGCGCGCCGGCTACGTTCTCGATGAACGCGCCGGGACTTGGTCGCGCCCCGGCTATGGTGGGATCGCTTATAGCGACGGTGATGAGACCGAAGGGCGGATCGACGGCGTGGTCAAGGGGGCTCGCGATCTTTCGGTTCTGTCGGAGGAGCTGCGCCAGCACTGTGTCGATTGGCCTTCTCTGTACCATTTGTCATCCTTACGCGCCAACATCCTGCGGCCGTTCGAACGTCATCTCGGCGGTGATGTGCTGGAGATCGGCGCCGGTTGTGGCGCTATCACCCGTTATCTGGGGGAGTGCGGTGGAAACGTACTGGCACTCGAAGGGTCGCCGCGCCGCGCAGGCATCGCGCGGGCGCGGACGCGCGAGCTGAACAACGTAAATATCGTGGCCGAGCGTTTCGATGATTTTCAGTGCGGCGAGAAATTCGATGTGGTGACTCTGATTGGCGTCCTGGAATACGCAAATTTGTTTACCGTCAGCGCAAATCCGGCGCTCTCGATGCTCGAGCGAGCGCGCTCTTTCCTGAAGCCGGACGGCTTTCTTATTATCGCCATCGAGAATCAGTTGGGGCTAAAGTACTTTGCCGGCGCGGCGGAAGATCACGTTGGACGCCCCATGTATGGCGTCGAGGGGCATTATCGAGCCGACGGGCCGCAGACATTTGGCCGCAAGGTCATTGCTGATCTGCTGCTGCGGGCGGGTTACGGCAGGACGAGCATTTTAGCTCCCTTTCCTGACTACAAACTCCCCGTATCAATAGTTGCAGAAGACAGCTTTGCGGCTCTTGATTTCGACGCGACAGCGCTGGCTACGCAGAGCGTGCCGCATGACCCGCAGCTACCGAATCTGCGAGCGTTTTCACCGGAGCTGGTCTGGCCAACAATTGTCGAGAACGGTCTTGCGCTGGATCTGAGCAATTCGTTCCTCATCGCTGCCAGCAATGGCGATCGCTCTGTCTTGGAGGCTTCCTCCCTAGCTTGGCATTATAGCACTGGCCGCCGAAAGGCGTTCTGCAAGGAGACATGCTTTACGCGTACGCAGGCTGGGCCGATCGAAGTCCGCTATCGACGGCTGGTCGCGCCGGGAGCAGCTCCGACCGATGATGCAAGTTTGGTGAACTTCCAGGTTCCTGAAAAATCAGCCTACGCTCTTGGCCGCCCTCTGTCGCAGGACATCGTTGAAATCCTCTCGCGCGATGGCTGGACTTTCAAAGAGGTTCGTCAGTTTTTCCGAAGGTATATCCACATTCTGGAGACAATACTGGAGGAGGTCGAGCCTGGAGAGAAAGGCGCGCGGAGAATCGACGTCGCAGATTGTCAGTTGCCCGGGTTCTTTTTCGATATTGTGCCGCATAATCTTATCGTGAGCGCCGATGGGGCGTCTCACCTGATCGATAAGGAATGGGATTTGACGGGCGGAATCAGTGCCGGATTCCTTGTGTTCCGGTCCCTGCTCAACATTATTTCCATGACGGGTCGAATTGGCCATTCGAGCGAGGCATTCGAGGCCACGCGTCTTGGACTGGTCACTGCAACAATGGAAGCCATCGGTTGGCCCATGACGCAGAAGCGCGTCGCCGACTATGTTGAACTGGAGGCTGCTATTCAGTTTGCGGTCCAGGGCGGCACGGGCAAGCTCGACCTATTGCGCGACTGGCTGACGAAGGGCGAGTTGGTTCGCAGCAATTTGAGCCAGAGGGCAGAGGAGTTGCGCCAAGAACTGAGCCAAACTGTAGCGGAGAATGAAAGGCAGTTGGAGCAGCTGAATCAGACAATCGAGCAGCGTGACGGCGAGATCGCGAGGCTTGGCCTCGCGATTGCCGCGTTGCACGCGTCGACAAGCTGGAAATTGACTGCGCCCCTTCGCGTCACGAGCTGGCAGATGTCACGAGCGCGACGGGCTCTCCGCCTCTTGCCGGAGGCGATCACCCGCCGCGGTGGCGTCGGGCTAACGGTACGCAGAATAATCCGCGTTCTGCGCCGTGACGGGCTGCAAGGCGTGCTCCGGCGACTTGGCTTGCTGAGAGGGGGGGCTCAGCCGATCGTCGGAGGCCACTCGAGTGCGGATGAAGGAGACGCCGTAGATTGGAACATCGTCCCCTATTACGTTGATCCGCGGCTCGATGCTCAGGCGCCACAGTGCCCGGACAAGCTTTCCGTCGCCGTTCATCTGCATGTTTTCGGCGACGACAGGCTTGAGGAGGCGATTGAACGGCTCGCCAATATTCCCTGCTCCTTCGATCTCTATGTCTCGGTTCTGACGGAGAGGGACACTCAGCAGATCGTCGAAAGATTGCGGGAACGCCTGCCGCAGGTCGAGCAGCTCAGCGTCGAGCAGACGCCTGGTCGCGGGCGCAACCTGGCTTCGCTGATCATCCAGTTTGGCGAGCGCCTTTCGCAGTATGCCATCATTGGTCATTTCCATACCGAGAAGTCACTGTGCGGCAGCCCGAGTGACGGCGGCAAGGAGCTGCTCGACTACCTGTTGGGGCCGACGCAGTCGACTGGCGGGCGGATCGCTCATTTCTTTGGTTTGCTGCAGTCCAGCGCGAAGATTATCTATCCCGAGGCGCGCGCTGAGTTCCTTAAGGACGAAACTGACTGGGGCGATAGTTACGGAATCGCGCAGAGCATTCTGGAACGCCATACAGCTCTTTCCATTGATGCCTTCCCGCGGGTCGAGTTCCCGGAAGGTGGAATGTTCTGGGCGCGGGGCGCGTGCCTGCACGAGTTCCTGAAGCTGCCGCTTTCCTTCAATGATATCCCCGATGAGCCGAGCGCAGATGACGGTTCGCTGGGGGATGCGCTCGAGCGGCTAATCCTGATCTTCGCCTTCGCTTCGGAGGGGCGGTATCTGCGCCTGCATCGAGGTGACTCGATCCAGGATTACCGTGCTTATGAGGAGCGCCAGGATTTCAGCGGCTCGATCGTCCACGATCATGTCAAGGTGCTGGCCTATTATCTTCCGCAGTTCCACCCCATTCCCGAAAACGACGAATGGCATGGCAAGGGCTTCACGGAATGGACGAAGGTTCGAGCCGCAAATCCTCTCTTTGAGGGACATTACCAGCAGCACATTCCGCACCCCGATATCGGCTATTATCTGCTCGACAGCGCTGAGACCCTGCGCGTGCAGGCGGACCTCATGCGCACGGCCGGCGTCCATGGAATGGTCTTCTACCATTACTGGTTCGGCGGCAGGATGATCCTCGAGCATCCGGCTCGCATGCTCCTCGACGCGCCGGATGTCGCGATGCCCTACTGCTTCTGCTGGGCCAATGAGAATTGGACCCGCCGTTGGGATGGCAACGAGAGCGAGATCCTGCTGGCGCAGAACTACTCGCCCGAGGATGCCCGCGCCTTCATCCGCTATTTGATCCCCTTCTTCCAGGATTCTCGTCACCTTCGCGTCGAAGGCCGCCCGGTCCTGTTCGTCTATCGTCCGTCGTCGATCCCCGATATCGCCGTCTATGTCGACATCTGGGCCGAGGAATGCCGGGCAGCCGGCCTGCGCGCTCCCTATTTGGTGGCGGTTCTAACGCGTGGTGCCGCGCACCCTGGCGACTTCAAGATGGATGCCGGCGTCGAACGCGTGCTGCATGACTGGACTGACGGCGAGGCCGCAGAGATCAAGACCACGCTGAGGGCCTACGCGCCCTTCAATGGTAACGTTTTATCCTATGATCAGGTAGCGAGTTTCTACGAAGCGCAGACCGAAGCCAAGGATTTTACCTATTTTCGTGCGCTCGTTCCCATTTGGGATAATACGGCTCGCTATGGCAGCGAGGCCCATGTCGTGCATGGCAGCACGCCTGCACGGTTCCAAACATGGCTCGAAAGCGCGATCCGCTATAGCCAAAAGAGCCTGCCGGTCGACCGGCGGCTCGTCCTCGTCAACGCGTGGAACGAGTGGGCCGAGGGCGCTCATCTCGAACCGGACACGCGCTATGGCTATGCCTATCTCAATGCGGTGGGCCGCGCCTTGTCGAACGTGCCGTATTCGGCCCAGTTCAATCCGAACGGCATCAGAATCGACGGGACGCGCGTTCACTTGGCATTTCCACCTTCGATCCGAAAATTGTTGGCGCAAGACGCGGTTCTGGCGCAGCGCTTCTTCGGCATGCTGGCGCGTTCATCGATCTTCAGCCGCTGCGTCATCACGGTCGACGCCGAGTTCGACGGCCGGGCCGCATTGCCCGCTAAGGCGGGTACGCCCCAAGACGCCGATCTCGTCCTTGAGTTCCGCAAGCTCTCCTTTTTCGGGCCGCGCACCCTAGAGAAGATGCTGCAAACCGCATTGGTGAGTAAGGCGTCTGCCGTCGTCCCCAACTTCTATCAAAGGGACTGGCCACTGGTGCCTGTCACAGCCAATGGCTCGATCCGCTCTGCGGATGCTTGTCAGGCGCCGTTTGTGCTGTTTCCTGCGACAATGCCCAGGGATGGGCTGAAAAACGTCCGCATGCGCACCGATGCACAATGTTTCGTTGCTGAGCCGAACACGGTGGCGATGGGCGAGATGCCCATCGTCACCACGATCATCCGTATTCACAGATCGGCCGACTTTGAGCTGTTGCGCAATGCGCTGTGCTGTCTTGCGGCCATGCGAAACTGCATCTGTGTGCCACTGATTTCGGCGCAGGACTTGTCGGATCAGCAAACCCGGGCTTTGGAGGCGTTGCTGGATGACCTTGCATGGTATCCGGGTTACCCGCCGAGGATCGACCACTACCGTTCGGACGATGGAAGGGGTGATCTGCGCTCTCGGATGCTCAGTGAATCGCTGCGCAAAGTCGAGACGCGCTATGTCGGTTTTCTCGACTATGACGACTTGCTGATGTCTAACGCCTACGAGTGGCTGATCGGCCGGCTGCACGAGACGGAGAAGGCTGTCGCCTTCGGTCGCGTCTATTCTACGACCTTCTCCAACGCTACCGGGGTGTGGCTTGAGCGCTCGCGTAGGTATGAAAATGGTTACTCCTACGAGGATTTTGTAGCGAATAATCACGCGCCGCTACATAGCTTCCTTATAGATTTAAGCAGAATTGACCTTACTGATATCGTTTATCACGATGATCAACGTTACATGGAAGATTATTTCCTTACTTTGCAGATATTCAAGAAGGACAATTGCGATTGGGACGGTCTAAAGCTAAATTTCTATATTGGAGATTATATTCATAGTGTAGACCGAGCTCACACGCTGGCGTTCGTTACCGATTCTGAGCGGCAGGCGAAGCTCAGGGATCCCGAGTATCGGGTCTGTGAGGGGCGAATCAATGAACTGCGTCGAAAATTGGTGGGAGCGCGCACCAAGACCTGATGAAGCTCAGTGAGGGCCTGATGCCAGTAGGTTGGAGTATCGATCCGAGCATGGTCTCGGGTGCGGTACTTCAACGAAATATCAGCATGCCCCGTGTACCTAATGAAGCCGGAAGCGATCGTTTTTGGCTTGGCCGTTGAGGTTGCTGCGGATGGTCGCGAGAACGCTCTCTTACACATATGTGCGCCACGTTCTCGAAAAGATCGCGACCATCACACTGGGCTCCGTGTTCGTGTCCGATTTCGGGCGGCGCGCGCGCCGCGCGCTCGCCCGGACAGCGAAGCCGCAGACGATGCCGCAGGTACGTACGGCAATCCTGGCCCATGCCTATCATATCGAGCTGCTCGACGAGATCTTGGCCTGCCGGGCCGTGCTTCCGCAGCCTGTTCCGTTGCACCTAACGGTTCCGATTGAGCGGGTTGATCTCGTCCGTCACCGTGTTCAGGATCTGCCGGACGTCGTCCTGCATCCCTGCCAGAACCGCGGGCGCGATATTGGGCCGTTTCTGACGGTTCTCGAATCCGGCGCTCTCGATGGTTATGACGCGGTGCTCAAGCTGCATACCAAGCGCAGCCCGCATCTGCGTGACGGGGATACTCGGCGCAAGCTCCTCTTCGATATGCTCTGCGGCGAGCGCAAGGCCACCATGAGGGCACTGGCCGCGTTTGAGGACAAACGAACAGGGATGGTGGGCTGGCGCTGCTGCTTCCGGACACGGCCATTTTATTGGATGCAGAACGCGGAGCGCGTTCGCGAGGTCTCAGCGCGTATGGGGGCGGGCGCCGCCGTGCGCCTTGGCTTTTTTGAAGGGTCGATGTTCTGGTTTCGACCTGCTGCCTTTGCTGCCCTGACTGAATTGAATCTCAAGCCTGACGATTTCGAAGCCGAGGCGCTGCAAC
>JAESGM010001070.1_pt1 | contig 10538 bp, 9 predicted proteins | sample 9269721 | NCBI WGS metagenome assembly JAESGM01 (sample SAMN15720920, study PRJNA650825) | algae metagenome | isolation source: Komarekiella atlantica HA4396-MV6 and co-occurring heterotrophs from... | place: USA: Theobald House, Kauai, HI | collected 2009-07-29 | reverse complement strand
CCGAAAAACTTTATGTTATTCCAAGTCAGAACAAATGCTGAGATACTCAATTAAATTGTTACTCCATTATTTGAAGTATCAAACTGTACCTGCATAAGTTAATTCATCCCTTTATTCAGCAACGCCCTTTTTTTTAATTGGTATTACCCCTCTGTTCCTCTGCTTTTTTCTTCCCCATTTCGCGCTCTAAATTTGTAACAACCCTTCTGGATTCACTGATAAAAGCGATCGCCTCTGCAAACCTTCACGGGATAAAATTTCATTGGCTGCTAATAAGCCACTGCTAACCGCCCGTTCCATTAAGCCGCAAGGGAAAGGCATTTTTACCCAATCTCCTGCAAACAATAAGTTAGAAACACTAGTACTAGTTTCTGGACGTTCTGCATAACTATTTGGCGGATAACCTGAAAAGTTATTTTGATTCACTAATTCCCGATGCAGTATATTTGCTTGCTGTAACTCTGGAACAATTTCATAGAGTTCCTGCTCAAATTTCGTTAACAAAGCTTCTTGGGTGGGGAATTCTTTTGCTTTGTAACAGTAAGCGTGTAATTCAACCACGCTACCGCCAGTACGTTTTGCCCAATCGATAAATTGTTCTTGAATGCGGTGATAAAGGGTGATACTGTCTGTGAGTTGATAACCAGATAAAGATGTAAAATTACTCTGTTCCCACTCAAAATCGCGGTCAAACCAGAAACGACAAACAGCAAAAGGATCAGCGATACTCAACTTTTCTACTTGCGATCGCACTTTTTGATCTACATTTCCACTCACTCGCTTCCATAATTGTTGCACTCCAGGGACATCGGTAGCTAAGACATAATAATCTGCTTGAATTGTCTCTGGTGATGGCGATTCATGATTCACCGCTACCAGTTGCAAGTTATCATCCTGCTGTTGTACTACTTTAAACTTAGCTAAATCTCGTTGTGCAGGGCCTTTTACAACTTTACCATCAGCAGTAAAAACTGCTCCATGACAAGGACAATGAAACTTGCCATCTGCTGCTGTTTGCACAGTACAACCTTGATGAGTACAAGTAAGGGAAATCGCTTCTTTACCCCCAGATTTCACAGCAAATACTTCATCAGCCGCACCAAAATATTCTATATTTTTGTCAGCAACAACTGAATTCCGTTTTACCCAAAAAGGTACATTATTTTGATTACTACCCAGGTAATATTTGAGTGCATCAATCTTACCTTGTACGGCAGGAATTTCACTCACAGTTGCACCTGTGATAATTTTGCCCCCATGACGTTGAATTTCTCTAGCGATAGGTTGTACTAAACTTGTCCCCATATCATCTTTAGTACCATTAAAAGCTAGTCCTTCCGGGTTGCCAAAAAAATAAAAGTGGAAGAACTGCATGAGTTCACCTACACTCATTACATCTGGTGCATTCAAGCTAGATTTGGCAAAAGGTAGAAAATACAAATCGTATAAACCTTGAGGAAATTCTGTTTTTACCCAATCAGCAACAGATATGTTATCGAACCGTTGATAGTTCTTTTCTCTCTGAAAACCAGTAATTGCCTGGAAGACTTGTAAATGTTTGAATTTGGTCAGATTAATCCCCCATCGGAAGCGGTTGGGAGAGGCGATCGCTAAATCTATAATATTCCAAGGAAAGGCAGAACTACTGGGGCGAAATACCTCTGGTTTATATTTTAAATCACGGTAAACAACAGAATAAAAGTTTAATGATTGAAAATTATCAACAATCCCCAATTCGCTCACTATACTATTTAGGTTATAGTACTGTGGAAAAAAGCCATGAAAGCCATGTTCCATTTTAAAAGTTTCACCAGCAGCTTCTATTTGCCAACTAGCAATTTTGCCACCGAGTTGCGGTGACTTTTCTAAAAGTGTTACTAAAAATCCTCTTTGACTCAATTCATAGGCACAAGCTAAACCTGCTAAACCACCCCCAATCACTACAACGCTTTTACCTTGATTTAACATCCGTGGTAAGCTGAGAATATCTTTTTGAAAAACTGTTGGCTTTGGCTTAGTAAAGCGGGAGTATCCTGTTAATCCGGCAATCGCACTAATGCCGAATAATTTGAGTAATGTCCGACGAGAGATAGATGATTCCAGTGAATTAAATAGTTGGCTCATTGGTGACAAAATTAACTCTTCACGATGAATTATTGACGTGAAATAATAGCTGTGAGTTAGCAGGCTTTTTGCAGGATTTTACCCATTTATGTCTTAATCCTAAACGGATTTATTATGGGAGAAAGTGTCAAAAATTTAGGTTAACAATTTGACAGTGTAATATAATATCTAATAATTGACTACTAAGCGTTAGGTAGGTTTAGGGATGTCAAGCGATCGCTCCTCTCCTAAACAAGAGTCCTCTAGTGGACACAATCGCGTTCTTGATGAGGCTGAACGACTTTTCCGTATGCGAGGCTACAACGTAGTGACGATGAGGGATATAGCTTGTGAAGTGGGAATTCGTCAGGCATCATTGTACTATCACTTTGCCAGCAAAGAGCAACTTTTTGTCGCTGTCACCGAGCGGATGTTTGAGCGTCACCGCATTGGATTACAACAGGCAATAGGAGAAAATAGTCATGATTTGCGATCGCAACTTCACGCAGCATCGGTATGGTTTCTCTCTCAACCTCCCGTCCATTTTTTGAGCATGGTACACACAGATATGCCCTTGTTGGCTGAAGAGAATATCAAAAAGCTTTCGGCTTGTTCCTACCAATCTATCTTTGAGCCGCTTCGACAAACATTTATCCAAGCCCAAGAACGAGGTGAGATTCGAGATATTCGTCCCAATTTGCTCGCTGGATTCTTTTTATCCGTGATGGAAAGTATACCTTATGCCACAACCTTTCCGGGTGCTGCACCCAAAGAAGTAATGGTCAATGAAATGATTGGCGTATTGTTGGATGGGTTGAAAAAGGGACTGGGGAACTCAGGGCCCCCTTTGGGGATAAGGGGCAATGGGGATTAGGGACTGGGAAAATTTAGTTGGGGATTCAGACCCCAACCAAATTTTATTCGCGCAGCGTCTCGCTCCAGAAGAAAACTCCCCAGTCCCCAGTAAAGAGTCCTGGAGCGTCATTCTTCCCTGACTTGCTGCGCCGAAGCGACCTAGCGGGGCGTAGCCTTAGAGCGAATTACGAATTAGTATAAGTTGGTGCTTACATATATCTATAGCGTAAACTTGGTAACACTAACGGATTACCGATATGCGTGTTCAAGTAGTTGCAGTTTTGATAGTGGCGATGTTAGTGGTTGGGGAAAATCCAGAGGCGCTTGCAGACTCCCAATCTTCTACTCAGGATGGGGTTGGTGGCATTCTGACGGAACCTCAACAGGGATATGCTAAATACGGTGATTATGTAAGCTCGACTTCAGTAGAAAACTCAAAAGTGGAAAGTGCCCAAAATATTGAGTTTTCCCAGAAAGTTGTCAAAGATATCCAGATACGTTTTGTTAATGACAAAGACCAGTTGGTCGATGACAAGGGTCAGCCTATTCAGGGGCGTACCCAGAGAGATTTTATTATTGGTATTTTGAGACTCAAACCCGGTCAGGTATTCCGCGAGGATGTACTTCAAGCAGACTTACAACGACTGAGGAGATTAGAGTCATTTGCTCAAGTAGATGTTTTCCAACAAGAAGATGCTTCTAGCGTTAACATTATCTATAACATCAAAGAGCGCCGTTATCCTGCTCTAAAATTCGGAGGCGGCGAAAGCGATGATATTGGGCTTTTTGGTCAGGTGGGTTATGAAGATGCAAACATCAGCGGTCTTAACGATGAACTAGATACAACTCTTCAGATAAGTAGTAAAGATGTCCAGTTTTATGGTCAGTTCACAAGCCCTTATCGTCCTGGAGAACCAAACCGTTTAGGCTATAGCATCAGAGGTTTTCGCACGCGAGATTTATCTTCAACCTTCAACGAAGATATCAGACTGTCTAACGGTGACAAAGTGCGCGAGGGAAGATTTGGTGGTTCCGTAGCACTTTTAAAATCTTTTGATGATTGGGATACATCTGTAGCTCTTAACTACACCAGAATTAGCCTGCGCGATCGCGATTACAACGTTACACAAGTCGATAGATTAGGAAGTCCCCTATCTTTAAGCGGTACTGGTATTGATGACCTGTTTACAGTATCATTTGCCGTATCCAGAGATCAACGCGATCGCCGTGAAAATCCAACTCAAGGATCAATCCTCACCCTCAGCACTGAACAAGCAATTCCCATAGGACTCGGTAATATTTCCAGCAACCGACTCCGGGGAGACTATATTCAATACTTCCCAGTCAGCTGGATAAGTAACAATCAATCATCTGACAATCCAGAAATGCTGGCGATTAATCTGCAAATTGGGACAATTATCGGAGATTTTCCACCAGCCAACGCCTTTGATATCGGCGGACTAGATTCTGTAAGGGGTTACGGTTATGGTAAAGTTGCCAGTGGTCGGAGTTATGGCTTAGCTTCTGTAGAATATCGGTTCCCAATTTTCCAGTCCATAGGAGGCGTTATCTTTACTGACTTCGGCTCAGATTTTGGGTCTGGTAAAACAGTGCTAGGAGAACCCGGCGTACTACGAAATAAACCTGGGAGTGGCTTCGGTTACGGCTTAGGATTGCGAGTCAAGTCACCCTTCGGACTAATTCGGGGCGACTTAGGAATTAGCGACCAAGGAGAAATTAGATTTGAAGTCACCACAGGTCAGCGATTTTAATAATTAGTTTTTACTTTGCGCCCCTCCGCGCTAACCTCAGCGTACCTCTGCGTTTAAATCTTCTCTTCCACCCCCTTACAAAATGAAATACTGGCGTGAAACTCTAGCTGTAACTCAGCGCATCTTAATTGAACTCTTGCGCCGCAGACGCAGCCTAATCTTTTGGAGTATTTTCCCCATTTCATTGTTAATCCTCAGCGGATTTATTTTGTCAGAACGGGCAAAACTATCATTAGCTGTTGCTTTTGAATATGCTGCACCCTCAACTTTGGTAGGTGCGGCACTATTTTTTAGCTGCTTGGGTGGAAGCGTCGCAACCGTAGTTGCAGAAAGAGAACAGCAAACCCTCAAACGCCTGTTTCTTTCTCCCTTAAGCGGTACATCCTATTTTTTAGGAATTTTTCTAGCTCATACCTGCATTGGAATTGGACAGACAATCTTGGTTTATACTGTCGCCGCCTTTTGGGGTGCTACTTTCAAAGGTTCGCTTTTATTGGGACTTGTAATTATTTTATTAAGTATAGTTGCTTACGTTGGTTTAGGCTTTATTTTGGGTACACAATTGGCGCGTCGTACCGAAGATATTAACGCGCTAGTAGCAGCTTTTGGAGTGCCCTTATTAATATTAGGCGGAGCATTTTTACCAAGTTCATTGTTTCCCAAAACGCTAATTAATATTGCCAAATATGACCCAATTTATCACATGAATGAGGCTCTGGTGGGAGTTTCAGCTAAGGGTGAAGAAATTAGTAGTATTACATCACACTTTGTGTTTCTCTTAGTTTTTGCTGCGGTGATGGTTTTAGGTGGATGGTTATCTTATCGGCGGATGTTGATAGTTGAAAGGCGACTCTGATTTAGTCATTGCAGTCCTTTTGGAGGGATCAGTTAGGTATAACACCAATATAAAAAAACCTGGAATTAGCCTCTTCCAGTAGCATGTATGATGTAGCCATTAATTGAAAGACTAAAGTAATGACTACCTACAAAATCGATTTAAAAGACGGCATTTTGCGGATTAGTTTTGGCGAACCTGCCCAAAATGATCAGATTGTTCGTGATGCAGCGGCGCGGCTAGAAGAGATGCTTGAATCTGGAGAACTTACAGGAGGGCAATTACTGAAGATTAATGGGCCGGTTTCAGTGCCAGTGGCGTTTGTACTATCGCATAAACTTGCTCATATTTACGGTGCAATTGCTTGCTTTGATCCTAAGTTAAGTAAGTATGTGATTTCTATCACACATAATCCATCGTATAAACTGGGAGACTTAATCGATTAAAGTACTGAAAAAGAAACTCACGAGAAAAATTACTCTGAACCGCTGGTTTTGGTTGAGGCTGATTGTAAAATTACGCATAATATTACGTTAATAATGCAACATACAGATTATGCAGTTATACTGACAGAGGATATATCCAAATTTCCAATATGGCAGGGCTGAAAATTATTGCGATTATTCATAGTGATTATTATGGCGTGAGCGATGTCCAAGGACAAGCCGCTGCGCGTCTACGCATTGAGTTATCACCTATTCTCACAGGTAGCGTTCATCGTTTACAACAAGGCAAAGATGTATCTCAGCGTCCGATGGTGCAGACGTTGGCGGGGTTGAGTAGCGGGTAGGGGTAATTGCAGAAGTATCTACAAATGAAAACAAGTAATATGGAAAATACAAATTCTATTACGACTGCGATCGCTTGGTGTTTGGCTTGGGGTGAGCAGCGATCGCCTAAATATAATTTAGAAATATTACAGCAAATGCGCCAAGCTTTGAAGCAGGGAACAGAAGTACCTCAAGAAGTACAGGCGTTAGTTAAACAAGTTCAAGAATTACAGAATTTGCAATTCCCAAATACAGTAGAAGAACTAAAACAGTATACAGAGAAATATCCTCATCTATGGGATTCTCGAATTGGCTTAGTTTATGGTGGTGCGACTAAAATTAAACAGTATGTGTTTGAAGCAGCTAAACTTCCAGATATTCGTGGTGCTTCGGCACTACTTGATAGAATTAATCTAATTGATTTGCCTGCTTTTTTTGGTAAATATGGAAATGTATCTAAATCAATCTCAATATCTCAATGGCTAAAAAAGCACTTCCCGGATTTAGAAGCAGCTTTGATTCCTGAATTAATTACCTATTCTACTGGTGGTAATATTTTAGCTTTTTGTCCAGCATATTTTGCAGATGATTTAGCGAATGCAATTGAAAGGCGCTACACTGAAGAAACTTTAACTGCTAATTCTTGTGCAGTAAGTGCTAAATTTAAGGCCTTAGAAATTCGTTTTGGCTTATTACAAAATCAGATTGATAAAACACTCTGGTTGCAAGAATATAATAACAATCTCAAACATGAATTGATAGAAGCCTATTTTTCTCAATCTGATGTCAATGATTCAGATCAAGCTTTTAAAGAACGCAAAAGTTTTAATGAATTGACTGGAAAATTGGCTTCCCTATTCAACCAGCGACGTAACGGTAATGATTGTGAAAATCGCCCTAGTCACCGTTATCCGCCAATGTTTGAAACACACCCTTATTTAAAGAGAGATGAGGGCGATCGTAGATCATCTGTGATGAAAGCCGAAGGTCTTCCTAATGAACCTTGGTTTTCAGAGACTTTAGCTCGTAAGCGTATTGTTGGACAAATATCTAAACGAAATGATAGCTCTATAGATTGGTACTATCAAGCTGGTTTTAATTGGCAACCTAACCAAATTTCTATCCCCAGTTGGGTTCAAAAATTTGAAGATTTTTTAGTTGATAATGAATTAGCTGATCAATATTATAACGGAATTAAGTATCCTGAAGAAGCACGTTCTTTAATAGAAATTGGTAATGCCACTACACCGAATACTTTTGTTGCCTATATCTATGCTGATGGCAATAATATGGGTGGCTATATTCAGAAGATTCAAACTCCACAAGAATATCAACAATTTAGTAATGATATCTTCAAAGCCACTGAGCAGTCAGTTTATAAGGCACTAGCTAAACATCTACATCCCCATCTACTTAAGAACATCAAGGATCAAGATAAGGTACACCGCAATGGTCACTGGATCCATCCCTTTGAAATTTTGACTATTGGCGGGGATGATGTGATGCTGATTGTACCAGCAGACAAAGCATTACTTATTACCAAAACCATCGTTGAAGAATTTGAAAATTATCTTTTAACTCAAGCAGACTGCTATAAATTAGATGAAAATTATCAATCTATATTAGTACATCGATATAAAAAAGAACAGCAAAATTATGGAAAAACCCAATGTCGATTAAGTATGTCAACTGGAGTGTTAATTACGGCTGAAGATACACCAATTTACTATGCAGAAAAACTTACTAATCAGCTACTCAAATCGGCTAAAAAGCTGGCAAAAGACTTGAAAAAGCATGGTTATAATGGTGGGACAGTAGACTTTTTGGTGATGAAATCTGTAACAATGATTTCTTCCAATATTAATGAGTTTCGCACTCAAGGATTAATCAAATCTGGAACTAGACAGCAAAAACTCAAGTTGTATGCTGCACCCTATACCCTGTACGAACTTGGTGGACTTTTAGAAACGGCGAAAGCTTTGAAAGATGCTGAATTTCCGCGATCGCAACTTTACCAAATCCGCAGTTTACTAGAACGGAGTAAACAGACGGCTATACTCAATTATCGTTATTTTCGATTGCGGCTGAGTGCTAAAAAAGCTCAGGAATTGTTGAAAATACACTTTGAAGATGCATGGTGCAAACCAAAAGAAGATAACAATAATGGCAACCTTGCGCCTTGGATGTCTTTGAAAGAGACGAAAGATCAAAATGAGGGAAAAGTTACTTACGAAACTATCTGGCGAGATTTAGTAGATTTATACCCTTTTATTGCCAAGTCACAGGAAAATCTTTCTCTGACAGAATCAAAGCAACAAACATTGTAACCATGATTTCTTTACATAACTTACCCACAAATCAAGTAACAAAGATTAATCTTACAGCAATAATTGATACTGCTTTGTGTGTTGGTGCTGGTGGTTCTGATGGTTCCCTTTCCGATAAACCCATCGTTCGCAACGCACAAGGACAATTGATTATCCCCGCTTCCCAACTCAAAGGTAAACTGCGCCATGAATGCGAAAAACTAGCTAGGGGGTTAGGATGGGAAATCTTTGAATCGCCAAAAGCTGAAACACTTTGTCCAACTGAAGAACAACTAAAAGAACGAGTAAATAGCGAATCTTTGAATTTTTATCAATTAAATGGTTACAGAGGTTATCACTGCTTAATTTCTCAGATATTTGGTAATCCCATATTGCCATCACGAGTTGTAGTGGATGATTTGATTTGTAAGATACTAAGAGAGGATTTATCAGAAGTAATACGTCCAGGTGTGACGATAAATCGCCGTCGTAGCACCGCAGAAGAGAAAAAATTATACTTTTTAGAGACTTCCCCAGCTAATAATCAATTGGAATTTACAGGGGAAATTCATTTACTAGCAGACTGTCCAGCATACGCTAAGGCTCTAATTTTAGCAGGCTTGCGCCACATCCACGCCCTCGGTGGAAGTAAATCTGCGGGGTTGGGTTGGCTGAGTTGGAAAGAACTAGAAACATTACCAAAAGATGATCCAGTCTGGACAATGCTAATACCGCAGGCGAAATCATGAAGCGGATTAAATTAAAGATTACAGCTTTATCGCCATTAGCGATCGCAGCTAACAAATCTGGTTCTGTAAGTCAAGCCGAAGACCATATTCCAGGTTCAATAATTCGGGGTGCGATCGCATCTCAAATCTTACAACTATCCAACCAGCAAACACCAGGTATAGCAGAGCAAAATTTAGTAGCAGATGGTGGCGACTTTGCAGCCTTATTTTTAAGTGATGAACCTGCGATTTTTCATAATGCTTATCCAGCAGTAGCCAAAATTGTAAATAAATCATTTTTAATTGATAAAGAAAAGACTGAAAAAGAAAAGTATGACATCATTTATAGAGTTATAAATGATGAAATTTTGGTCTTACCAGTGACAGCCGTAAGTTCCAAAACAGACTCAGGCTTTAAGCCGAAAGCTAACGGAGTTTTTGACACTTTAATTGATCGCTTCTGTGCAGACGCATATAATTATCCTTACAATCCTAGCGATCCAAAATCTCTAGAAGAAAAGACTGATGCGCGGGTTGAACCCTACGGTAGCGGATTTTATAGTAAAACTAACGATAGCGAAACTAAATATCAGTATCGCAGTCATTCTGTTAGCACACGCTTTCTTACACGCGTAGGAATTAATCGCCAACGAGCTACGTCTCAGGATGATATACTTTACAGTATTGAAGTTTTAAATGAGTCATTTGTAGAAAATCCCCAAGAACAAAATTGGCATCCTGTGGTTTACCGCAGCGATATTATAGTTAACGATGCAGATTTAGCCAAATCTCTTACAGATTTTATAAATCAAAATTTCCAGATATTTCGTTTAGGTAGTGCAACTTCGCGGGGTCTGGGTAAGGTTGAAATCACAGCCACAATTAGCGATGTTTTTACAGATGTTGAAAGTAGGATAACTGAATTTAACAGACAACTTAAAAACCGTTGGCAACTTTGGTCAGTATTGAGTACACCAGGAAACAATCTATTAGAGAATCGTACCTATTTTACTCTAGATCTGCAAGCTGAAGCTATCCTCACTGGGCGTTGCTGAATAAAGGGATGAATTAACTTATGCAGGTACAGTTTGATACTTCAAATAATGGAGTAACAATTTAATTGAGTATCTCAGCATTTGTTCTGACTTGGAATAACATAAAGTTTTTCG
>JAESGM010001068.1_pt1 | contig 10553 bp, 10 predicted proteins | sample 9269721 | NCBI WGS metagenome assembly JAESGM01 (sample SAMN15720920, study PRJNA650825) | algae metagenome | isolation source: Komarekiella atlantica HA4396-MV6 and co-occurring heterotrophs from... | place: USA: Theobald House, Kauai, HI | collected 2009-07-29 | reverse complement strand
CAAAGCGGGTCGCGATCGGGCATAGAGCCTTCCAACGGAGACGTGGCCGAGAGGCTGAAGGCACTCGTTTGCTAAATGAGCATACCCCACAAGGGTATCGAGGGTTCGAATCCCTCCGTCTCCGCCACTCCCTTTTCTTGTGATACTTCAGCTGCTTAGGCCGGAGTGTTTGATCTCCGACGGAATTCGCTCGCGCGTGGCGCGATGCTCGCCCTTATTTCAAAATTCAACGCAAGAATCATCCCGCGCCGTGATCAGCGCCCAGCGGGACAGACACTCGGATCCACACAGCGAAAGCGTCACGCGGCGCTGCCTCCTGCACCATGCCAACCGCTCGTCCCGAGAATTTCCTCCAATCCGGTGGCTGAGAAACGGCCTAGCTCAGCACCATCATGCTGGGTGAACGTTCATGCCGACCTTTCCGATTGTTTTTGCCACTCACGCCACCGCGGTCGGCGCTGGGCCGCTTTCCAAGGACGATCCTTTCGGCGTCGCCCGGGAGATCGCCTGGCGGGGGCCGCAGGATCTGGCCGTGGGGCGCGTCTCCTTCTCCGGCAATCTGGACAACGCGGCCTTCCCGCACACGGAGGTTGTCGTCATCCGGTCGGGGCGCCTCGATCTGACGCTCGCAGATGGCGGCAGGCGCAAGCTCCAGGCCGGCGAGAGCATCGTGATCGCGCGTGGCACGGCCCTGCGCCTCGAAGCTGCGCCCGGCACGAGCTGGATCTTCTGCGCCGGCACCGGAGCAGCTTCCGCGGCGCCCGGCGTGACGGGGCTGCCGGCCGATGCGCCGCTTGCGCCCTCGTCGCCGCCGCCAGCCAACCTTCTCGAAGGGCCGGTGCCGCAGTGCCGCAGCTTCAACGCCTTCACCGACGAGACGGCGCGCCTGCGGGCCGGCATCTGGGATTCGACGCCGTATCGGCGCGTCCTGCGTCCGCAGCCGGTCAACGAGCTGATGCATATCCTCGTCGGCAGCGTCACCCTGACTGGAGAGGACGGGCGCCCGGTCCGGATCGCGGCGGGCGAGAGCGTGTTTGTCGCGCAGGGCACGCCATGCGCGTGGGACAGCGAGGAGCACATCGCCAAGGTCTATGTCGTCCAGGAGGTCGGCGCGTGAGCTCCCTGGCGTCCGCTGCCGGCACGGGCATGACCGGGATCGCGGCTTCGGACGCGCTGACGCTCCGGGCGATCCGTATCGACGATGCGGCGTCCTGCGCAGAGCTGTCGCGCCACGTCGGCTGGCCGCATCGCCGTGAGGACTGGGAGTTCGTGATCGGCCTCGGCCACGGTCTGGTCGCGGAGCGCAACGGCGAGCTCGTCGCTACCGGCCAGTGGTGGCCCTATGGCGAGAGCCATGCGACGGTCGGGATGATCATCGTCGCGCCCAAGGAGCAGGGGGCGGGGATCGGCAAGCGCCTGATGCAGGAGCTGCTCGCGCAGGCCGGGCAGCGTTCGCTGATGCTCAACGCCACCGTCGCCGGCGAACCGCTCTATGTCCGCCTCGGCTTCCGCAACTGGGGCGGTGGCGTGATACAGTATCACGGTCATGTAGGCGCCGTCCCAGCGCCCGAGCCCACGCTTGGCAAGCGGCTGCGTCCGGGCAGCCCGGCCGACCTGGCGATGCTCGAACGGCTCGATCGAGAGGCGACCGGCCTGGAACGCGGGCCGGTCCTGGCGGCGCTGCTGCAATGCGGAGAATGCATCGTGCTGGAGCAGGCCGGGCAACCCGTCGGGTTCAGCATCCTGCGTGCCTTCGGTCGCGGCAAGGTGGTCGGCCCGGTCGTGGCTGCGGGCGAGACCGATGCGCACGCATTGATCGCCTGCTGGCTGCACGGCCGGGCAGGGCAGTTCATCCGGGTCGATCTGCCGCTCGGCTCCGGGCTGGGCGACCGGCTGGTCCAGCATGGTCTTGCGCCGGCTGGCGATGTCACCGCAATGGTGCGCGGCGATCTGCCGGTCGCATCCGGACCGGCGCGCCTCCACGCCCTGGTCACCCAGGCGCTCGGTTGATATCCGCGAGGTCGATGCGATGACGCTGCTGCTCAAATCCGATGCCGCCCGCGCCGAGGAATGGACGCGGCTGCTCGCGGACAAAGCGCCCGAGTTGCCGTTCCGGATCTGGCCGGATATCGGCGATCCCGCCGAGATTCGCTATCTCGCCGCCTGGCTCCCGCCGGACGATCTGCTCGGCCAGTTTCCCAATCTCGAACTGCTCGTCTCGGTCGGCGCCGGCGTCGACCAGTTGAATCTGGCCGACATCCCCCCGCATTTGCCGATCGTGCGGATGATCGAGCCAGGCCTCGTCGACAGCATGGTCGAATATGTCACCATGTCGGTGCTCGCCCTGCATCGCGACCTCGTGCCCTACATCGCGGCACAGCGGGAACAGGCCTGGAGGCCGCTGCGGATCAGGCCGACGAGCGAGCGCCGCGTTGGCGTTCTCGGTCTCGGCATGCTCGGCAAGGCCTGCGCGCTGAAGCTCGCCGAATTCGGCTTCGGCGTCGCCGGCTGGAGCCGCTCGCGGCACGAGGTCGAGGGGATCGAGACTTTCGCGGGCGATGCCGAACTGCCGGCCTTCCTCGCCCGCACCGACATCCTGGTCTGCCTGCTGCCGCTGACCGATGCGACGCGCGGCTTGCTCGGCGCCGAGCTCTTCGCGCAGTTGCCGCAGGGCGCGATGATCGTGAACGCGGGCCGCGGCGGCCATCTCGACCAGGACGCCCTGCTGGTCGCGCTGGACAGCGACCATCTTGCGGGGGCGGTGCTGGATGTCTGCGAGCCGGAACCGCTGCCGGAAGGGCATCCGCTCTGGAGCCATCCCAAGGTCCTGCTCACGCCGCATATCGCCAGCCGCTCGCGCTCCGAGGCCTCGCTCGACATCGTCCTCGACAACCTGCGGCGCCACCAGGCGGGCGAACCCCTGATCGGCCTGATCGACCGCGATCGCGGCTACTGAACGAGGCTTGCCATGTCGACTGTCGCTCTCGAAGATCCCAGCCTTCTCGTCGGCCGTGCCCTGATCGACGGCGAGTGGGTCGGCGCCGCCTCCGGTGAGGAACTGGCGGTGCGCGATCCGGCGACAGGCGTGGAGATCGGCTCGATTCCGGCCTGCGGCGAGGCCGAGGCCAACGCAGCGATCGCCGCCGCCGAGGCTGCGTTCCCGGCCTGGAAGGCACGGCCTGCGGCCGAGCGGGCCGCCCTGCTAGAGCGCTGGCACGATCTCGTGCTGGAGCACCGCAAGGACCTCGCCCGCATCATGACGGCCGAGCAGGGCAAGCCCCTGGCGGAGGCCGAGGGCGAAGTGCTCTACGGCGCCGGCTTCATCAAGTGGTTCGCCGAGGAGGCGCGCCGCGTCTATGGCGGCACCGTGCCGGCGCCGACCGCCGATCGGCGTATTCTCATCCTGAAAGAGCCGGTCGGCGTCTCCGCCGCGATCACGCCCTGGAACTTCCCCAATGCGATGATCACCCGCAAATGCGCGCCGGCGCTCGCGGCCGGTTGCCCCATCGTGGTGAAACCCTCGGAGCTGACGCCCTTTTCGGCGCTGGCGCTCGGCGTGCTGGCTGAGCGCGCCGGTTTCCCGCCCGGCGTGATCAACATCGTCACCGGGCTGCCGCAGGGCGTCGGCGCGGCGCTGACGCAGAACCCTGTCGTTCGCAAGCTCTCCTTCACCGGATCGACCCGCGTCGGCGCGCTCTTGATGCGGCAATGCTCGGACACGCTGAAGCGCTTGAGCCTGGAACTCGGCGGCAATGCGCCCTTCATCGTCTTCGATGACGCCGATCTCGACGCCGCCGTCTCCGGCGCCCTCGCCAGCAAGTTCCGCAATGCCGGCCAGACCTGCGTCTGTGCCAACCGCATCCTGGTGCAGGACGGCATCCACGACGCCTTCGCCGATCGCCTCGCCAAGGCGGTGGCGGCGATGCGGGTCGGCGACGGGCGGCAGGAGGGCGTCACCATCGGTCCGCTGATCAACGCGGCGGCGGTCGAGAAGGTCCATGCCCATCTCGACGATGCGCTCTCGCTCGGTGCAACGCGCTTCGCCGCAGCTCAGGGCGAGGTCGACGGCTCCCGCTTCGTGGTGCCGACGGTGCTGACCGGCGCGACCACGCGCATGCGCCTCGCCAATGAGGAGACCTTTGGCCCGGTCGCGCCACTGTTCCGCTTCAAACACGAGGACGAGGCGATCGAGATCGCCAACGGCACGCCGTATGGGCTCGCGGCTTATTTCTATACCGAGAACCTCAACCGCTCCTGGCGTGTCGGCGAGCGGCTCGAATTCGGCATGGTCGGCCTCAATACCGGCTCGGTCTCGATGGAGGTGGCGCCCTTCGGCGGCATCAAGCAGTCCGGCATCGGCCGCGAGGGTGGCGCGACCGGAATCGAGGAGTATCTGGAGCTGAAGAGCTTCCATATCGGCGGGCTGAAATCCGCCTGATCGGCAAGGCCGAAGCACGATCTGCCGATCCTGCCACTGAATAGGGCAGGGGATACCAAAGCGGCGCATCAAACCCGCCGCACAGTCCAGCCGGCCGCTCCTAGCCTTCCAGACAGGCGCTATCGCCGTCAGCGGAGGACGATGCGGTCCATGCTCCAGCCTGTTTCAAGCCCTGCCGCCCGCGCGGCGGAGCCGACGAGCCCCGGCATCCGGCGGGCGCTGAGCCATATCGAACGGCATTTCACCGAGGCTCTCTACCTCGACGACCTCGCGGCGCTGGCCGGCCTCAGCGTCTGCCGTTTCGTCACCGTCTTCCGGCGCCAGGTCGGGTTGACGCCGCATCGCTTCGTCTGCCGTGAGCGCGTGCGCTATGCGCGGGCGCTGCTCGCCGACGGCGTCCCGGCCGCGCAGGCGGCGCTGGAGGCCGGCTTCTTCGACCAGAGTCATCTCTCGCGCCATTTCAAGAGCGTCTACGGCGTGACGCCCGGCCGCTATCTGCGCGAGCTGGTGCAATCGCCGCCGATGCGGGCCGGCCGGATCGGCTATCCGGCGCGCACCGCCTTTTCTCCCGTTTCGTCTTCACGCCCTGCCTGAGGTTCCGCCATGACCGTCAACTCCCTCGAAGCTCTCGACCGCCGCCATTGGGTCCATCCGGTCGCCAATTGGGCTGGCCATGAGAAGCGCGGCGTCACCGTGATGAAGTCTGCGAAGGGCGCCTTCATCACCGATGCCGACGGCCATGAGCTGATCGACGGCTTTGCCGGACTGTGGTGCGTCAATGTCGGCTATGGTCACGAGAGCATCGTCGAGGCGGCGGCCCGCCAGATGCGCGAACTGCCCTATGCCACCGGCTATTTCAGCTTCGGCAGCGAGCCGACGATCCGCCTCGCCGCCAAGCTCGCCGAGCTGACCCCCGGCGATCTCGATCACATCTATTTCTCGCTGGGCGGCTCGGATGCGGTCGACAGCGCGCTCCGGCTGATCCAGTTCTACTACAACGTCACCGGCCGGCCGACGAAGAAGGCGATCCTCTCGCTCGAGCGCGGCTATCACGGTTCGAGCTCGACCGGCGCCGGTGTCACGGCGCTGCCGGCCTTCCACGCCAATTTCGACTTTCCCGCGCATGTGCATCACTACGTCGCTCCGCCCTATGCCTATCGCAACCCGACTGGTTCGGGCGACGCGGCGGTGATCGCGGCCAGCGTCGCCTCGCTGCGCGCCAAGGTCGCGGAGCTCGGCGCCGAGAACGTCGCGGCCTTCTTCTGCGAGCCGGTGATCGGTTCGGGCGGCGTCATCGTGCCGCCGAAGGGCTGGCTCAAGGCGATGCGCGAGACGGCGGCCGAACTCGACATCCTGTTCGTCGCCGACGAGGTCATCACCGGCTTCGGCCGCACCGGCCCGATGTTCGCCTGCGAGGCCGAGGGCGTCGTGCCCGACATGATGACCATGGCGAAGGGCCTGACCTCGGGCTATGCGCCGCTCGGCGCGCTCGCCATCGGCGAGACGGTCTATCGCGCCATCGCCGACAATGCCCCGGCCGGCGGGCCGGTCGGCCATGGCTACACCTATTCCGGCCATCCGGTCAGCGCCGCCGTCGCGCTCGAAGTGCTGCGCCTCTATGAAGAGGGTGGCATCCTCGCCAACGGCCAGCGCGTCGGCGCTTATTTCGAGGAGCGCATGGCGACGCTCGCCGACCACCCGCTCGTAGGCGAGGTCAGGGCGCGCGGCTTGCTCGCCGGTATCGAGCTCGTCGCCGACAAGGCGACGAAAGAGAAGCTGCCGCGCGAGGCGAAGCTGCCCGACCATCTCTTCGCCCGTGGCTATGCCAATGGCGTCATTTTCCGCGCCTTCGCCGACGACATCATCGGCCTGGCGCCGCCGCTGTGCTGCAGCGAGGCCGAGATCGACCTGATCGTCACCAGGCTGCGCCAGACGCTCGACGACGTCATGGCGATTCCGGAGGTGGCGGCAGCGTTGAAAACCGCGAAAGCGGCATGATCCCTGCTTGGCCCGGACCGCATCAAACGACTAGTCTGATACCGGTTCGGGCCCGCCCTGCAGGCCTGGTTCCGCAAGAGGCATCACGGGACAAGAGGCCTTCGTCGTGACACCGGGCGTGCGGCTCGACCGCATCGACATGAAGATCCTGATCGAGCTGCAGAACAACGGCAGGATCACGAACGTCAATCTGGCCGATGCCGTGGGCCTGTCGCCGAGCCCCTGCCTGCTCCGGGTCAAGCGGCTGGAGCAGGCCGGCTTCATCTCCGGCTATGGCGCGACCATCAACCTGCAGAAGCTCGGCGAGACGATCACCGTCTTCACCGAGATCACCCTGACCGACCACACCAAGGAATACTTCATCCGCTTCGAGACGGCGCTTCGGCGCGTCGACGAGGTCGTTGAATGCCATCTCGTCAGCGGCGGCTACGATTACCTCGTCAAGTTCGTCACGCGCGGTCTCACGCACTACCAATCGCTGATCGAGACGCTGCTCGACCGCAATATCGGCATCTCCAAATATTTCAGCTACATCGTGATCAAGTCGCCGATCCAGAAGCCCGGCTATCCGCTGCCGGTGCTGTTCGACATCTGACCGGCGTCAGCCGAGCGCCTGGGTGACGAGCCCGAAGGTCCGCGCCGCGCCGCGCGGCCCGTGATTGCGGCCCCTGACCATCGTGGTCACGGTGTCGTAGACGGTCATGCCGCATTCTTCGAGGAAGCCGCCGAACCTGCCCTGTTCCTGGGCGGTGTCGACGCGCAGGAACTGCCCGTCATGGGCGATGACATGCGGCCGCAGCAGCGCGATGGCCGCCTCGTCGCTCTCGGCGACGATCGGGCCGACGACATGGCCACGGCCGAAGCGGCGGCAGAGCGCAAAGCCGACGACAGTGCCGTCGCGCTCGATCACCGTCCCGGTCGCCAGCTTCATCAGCGCGGCGATGACGCGCGAGCGATCGGCTCCATAGGCGTCGGCGTCGAGTTGGGCGATCGCGTCGCCATCGGCGGCTGTCGCGGGCCGGACGGTGACTTCGTCGGGCGCAGCGCCGGCCGGTGCCTGCGCGCGGCCCTGATGCTGGAAGATGCGGCCGATCGGCTGGAAATCGAGCGAGCGGTAGAGCCGGTAGCCGGCCCGCGTCGCATTGAGTCTGAGATCGCGCTCGCCGGCCTGTTCGAAGATCGTATCCATCAGCCGCCGGCCGGCGCCCTGCATCTGCAGGCGCGGCGAGGTGATGACCATGCCGATCGTGGCGAAATGCGGCCCATAGGGCCACCACATCGCCGATGCGAGCGCCCGGTCGATCGCGTCGCAGGCGACGAAGCCGTGCCCTACCTCCAGCACGAAGCGCCAGTCCTCCGGCCGATGCGGCCAGCTGACACCGACGGAGAGTTGGTGCGCCTGGGCGATATCCGCTTCTGTCATCGGCCTGATGGCGAGCTCGTAGTCGAGCCGGCGCCGAGCCGTTCCGTGAGCCACCGTTGCAGGCCTCGTTCGTCGCAATGCCGGGCGACTATAGGCAGGCGCCGGGCTACGGAGAACTGCAAAATTGTCCAAGAACCTGTGCAGCAAGGCGGTATTCTCGACGGTCGGAGCCGACCTGTCCGGCGGAATACCATCCCTGTCGTCCTGTCCGAAGCATTGAGGCCCTGTCTTCCATGAAGCTCGAACCTTATTGGCTCGCGACGGCGCCGGGATTCACCGGCGGCTCCACGGCCCCGATCGCCGGCAAGGTCGATGTCGCCATCGTCGGCGGCGGCTTCACCGGCCTGTCGGCTGCGCTCGCCTTGGCGAAGTCGGGGGCGAGTGTCGCGGTGCTGGAGGCCGGGCGCGTGATCGGCGAGGCCTCCGGACGCAATGGCGGGCATTGCAATAACGGCCTCGCGCATGATCTCGGCAGCCTTGCCGCAAGCCTCGGCGAGGAGAGGGCGGTCGCGCTCTATCGCGCCTTCGACAACGCCGTCGACACCGTCGAGGCGCTGGTGGCGCGCGAAGCGATCGATTGCGATTTCATCCGCACCGGCAAGATCAAGCTCGCGGCCAAGCCGGAGCACTTCGCCAAGCTGGAGAAGAGTGCGGCCCTGCTGCGGCGTACGGTCGAGCCGGACCTGGCCGTGGTGTCGCCGTCCGAGATTCGGCGAGAGATCGGCACCGACGGCTTCTTCGGTGGCCTCGTCTATCCACGCAGCGCCCATATGCATATGGGCCGCTTCGGCGTCGGCCTCGCCGAGGCGGCGGCGCGAAATGGCGCGGCGATCCATGAGAACGCTGCAGTGACCGGGCTCGAGCGGCTGAACGGCCAGGCCCATCGCGTCGTCACCAGCCGCGGCACGCTGGAGGCGGGGCAGGTGCTGCTCGCGACCGGCACCTCGCGCCGGGGGCCCTTTGCCTGGCTCCGGCGGCGCATCGTGCCGGTCGGCAGCTTCATCATCGCGACCGAGCCACTCTCGCCGGAGCGGGCCGCGGCGATCATGCCGACACGGCGGACGGCGACGACGACCAAGAACATCGGCAACTATTTCCGGCTCACCCCGGACAACCGGCTGATCTTCGGCGGGCGGGCGCGCTTTGCCCTGTCGAGCCCGGCTTCGGACGCCAAGAGCGGTGCGATCCTGCGGGCGCGCATGCTGGAGCTCTTTCCGGAGCTCGCCGATACGCGCATCGACTATTGCTGGGGCGGTCTCGTCGATATGACCGCCGACCGGCTGCCGCGCGCCGGCGAGCGCGACGGCGTCTTCCACGCGCTCGGCTATAGCGGCCACGGCACCCAGATGTCGGTGCATATGGGGCAGGCGATGGCGAAGGTGATGGGCGGGGACGTCAAGGCGAACCCCTTCGCCGGGCTGGGTTGGCCGGCGGTTCCCGGCCATTTCGGCCCGCCCTGGTTCCTGCCTTTTGTCGGGATGTATTACCGCTACCAGGATTGGCGCCACTGAGCCTGACCAGGGCCGTCATTCTCGGGCGGAGCGGAGCAAGACCCGAGAATCTCATGACGGGAAGGCGTTGGTCGGCGCCTCTTCCGGGCTGCAATGCTCGGGTCAAGCCCGAGCATGACGGGTGCGTCCCTACGCCTCCTTCTTCTGCCCGCTCATGGCGAGCAGGACGAGCAGGAAGGAGGCCGCCGTCAGCAGGGTCGAGATCGAGGCGATGGTCGGGTCGATCTCGTCGCGCAGCGCGGTGAACATGCGCTTGGTCAGGGTCTGGTATTGCCCGCCGGAGACGAAGAGCGCGATGATCGTCTCGTCGATCGCCGAGATGAAGGCGAAGACGGCGCCGGCGAAGACGCTGGCCTTGATCTGCGGCAGGGTCACCGTGAGGAAAGCGCGCAGGCGGTTCATGCCGAGGCTGCGCGCCACCATCTCCTGCGTCTTGTCGAAGCTCTGCAGTCCGGCGACGACCGAGGTGATGACATAGGGCAGGCCGAGCATGACGTTGGCCAGCACCAGCCCGGTCAGAGTCTGGATCAGGCCGAGCTTGGCGTAGACGAAGAAGATGCCGATCGCGACGATGATGATCGGCACGATCAGCGGCAGCATCAGCACCATATGCAGCGAGCGCATCAGCCGGTTCTGGGCGTTGCTGATCGCATAGGCCGCGGCGGTGCCGAGCGGGGTCGCGATCAGCACGGTCAGCACGCCGAGCATCAGGCTCATCCGCGTGCCCTGCATCCAGTTCGGATTGCCGAAATACTCGGCGTACCAGCGCAGCGACAGCGCCGGCGGCGGGAATGTCAGGAAACGCGTGCTCGAGAACGACATCGGCACGATGATCAGTACCGGCAGCATCAGGTAGATCAGGACGAGCCCGACGACGAGGCCGAAGGCGAGGCGCGGCAGCAGCGAGGTTTTCATTTCTGCCCCAGCATCTTGTCGAGTGGGATGATGCGGCCGACCGCAGCGAAGATCGCGAGCACGCAGGCGAGGAGCACGACGCCGACGGCGCTTGCAGCGCCCCATTGCGCGTAGAGCTCGACATTGCGGCTCACCACCATCGAGATCATCACGGTGCGCCCGCCGCCGAGCAGCTCGGGCGTGATGTAGAAGCCGAGCGTCAGCACGAAGACGAGGGTGAGCCCGGCGACGACGCCCGGCAGCGACAGCGGCAGGAAGATGCGCAGGA
>JAESGM010001066.1_pt1 | contig 10594 bp, 10 predicted proteins | sample 9269721 | NCBI WGS metagenome assembly JAESGM01 (sample SAMN15720920, study PRJNA650825) | algae metagenome | isolation source: Komarekiella atlantica HA4396-MV6 and co-occurring heterotrophs from... | place: USA: Theobald House, Kauai, HI | collected 2009-07-29 | reverse complement strand
GTTGATCTGCAGATTGATCGAGGGCTGCTGCTGCGACGGCTGCAGGGAGCGCGGCGCATTGGGATTCTCGAACGAGAAATCCTTGATGTATTGCGCCAGAACGTTGAGCTGCGGAGCCGTGCCTGCGCCGGGTTGAGCGGCTTGATCGCCGCCGTTTCCAGGATTTCCGTTTCCTTGCGTGCCGTTTGTCGGATTTGCCATGGTCGTGTCCCGGGCCCTGCGGCCGTTGATTTTCGGCGGTTGGCTAACACAGCCTCCGGAACCGAACAAGGATTGCGGCCCGGCGCCGTGCGTCTGCCCAAAAGGGCTGACCGATCGGGCGGGAGGCCGGGATTCATCGAACGGGCGAATGGTCGCGGGTGAAAAGGCCAGCATGGTGAACGGGGTGCGAGTGCCGCTGCGAAACGATGCCCGCCGCCACAACGAGGCCCCAAAGCGCTAGCAGAGTGTGACATCGGAGCGGTGCCCCGGCGTTTCCGGGTTCCCTGCCGAGTTGGCGTCACCGGTCGGATCGTCTAATGTCGCGTCCGACAAGCGGTTTTTCGACCTGAACCGACTATGGATAAGCCGGATCGCGTGCTTAGATTGAGGGCGGCGTTTTCCCGATGTAAGTCCCGGCAGGTCGAGGCGGCGGCTGGTCGTTCCCGTCATTCAGAAGTCTAGAAGGCAGCGCGACGTGTTCGATATCTACACCATCATATTCCTGGCGCTGGCAATTTTCATTTTCCTGCGTCTGCGCAGCGTCTTGGGTCAGCGGACCGGCCGCGAGCGGCCGCCCTATGATCCCTACTCCGCGCGCGACGCCCGGGCCTCCGCCGGCGACAAGGTTGTGACTTTGCCGACGCGCAACACCGAGGCCGCTGCCAAGCCAATCGAGGCGGCCGAGCCCGTGGAGCGATGGAAGGGCATCGCCGAGCAGGGGACCCCGGTGGCGAATGGCCTCGATGCCATCGTGACGGCAGACCCGAGTTTCGACGCCAAGCAGTTCATTGTCGGCGCGCGCGGCGCCTACGAGATGATCGTCGGCGCATTTGCCGCGGGCGACCGCAAGGCGTTGAAGGGACTTCTCTCCAAGGAAGTCTACGAAGGTTTCGAAGCGGCGATCCGCGACCGCGAGAGCAAGGGCGAAACGGTCGAGAACAGGTTCGTGTCACTCGACAATGCCGACATCACCGGCGCCGAACTGCGCGGCACGACCGCGCACGTCACCGTGCGCTTCGTGTCGCAGCTTATTACCGCGACACGCGACCGGTCCGGCAATGTCGTCGATGGCAGCCCGGACAAGGTGACCGAAGTCACCGACGTGTGGACTTTCGCACGCGATGTCACGTCGCGTGACCCGAACTGGAAACTGGTGGCAACCGAAGCGGGACAATGATTCTGAGGGGGATTTCACTCTCACGCACGATTGCGTTGCGACCGTTGGCGGTCGCGCTTTGTGCGGTTGCGCTCGCCGCGTCTCCGTCAGCGGCACCGGCAAAGACGGCGGCGAAAAAGCAAAGCCAGCCGAAGAAACCGACTCAGCCCAGTCCGCTGAAGATTCCCAACAGCCAGTTCGAACCGCTCGCCTGGCACCAGATCGACGGCTGGATGAAAGACCATCACGCCGAGGCCTTCGCGACATTCCTCGCCTCGTGCAAGCCAATCCTCCGAAGCACGCCGAAGATTCGGGCGACGCGGCCGGCTGCCTACAACGCGCTGCATGAAGTGTGCGGGCGAGCGGTGCAGCAGGTGCCGGTCGACGATGCAGGCGCGCGCGCCTTCTTCGAAAAGAATTTCCGCGCGATCCGGCTTGCGGCCCTGGGTGACCAGGCGGGCTTTTTCACCGGCTATTACGAGCCCGTGGTGGAAGGTTCGCGCCTCCCGAGCGACACGTACACGGTGCCGCTCTATCAGCGTCCACCCAACATGATCACCCAGCGGCTGCGCATGTCCGGCAAGAAAGGGAAGGCCGGCAAGCGCGCGGTCAAGCGGACGGGGGCGTTCTACGACCGCGCCCAGATCGAGGACGGCGCGCTCGCCGGACGTGGACTTGAAATCGTCTATCTGAAGGACCCCATCGACGGGTTCTTTGCCGAAATTCAGGGCTCGGTCCGGGTGAAGCTCGAGGACGGCTCGGTTATCCGGCTCAATTATGCGTCCGGCAACGGGCACGCCTACACCGCTGTCGGCAGATTCCTGATCGAGCGCGGCATCGTGACCAAAGAAGAAATCTCGATGCAGAAGATTCGCCAATACATGGAAGCGAATCCGGAGGAAGGCAAAGCGCTGCGCCGCCTCAACAGGTCATACGTATTCTTCCGCGAGACCGACCTGTCCGAATATGAAGAGGCCATCGGCGCGCAGGGCCTGCCGCTGACAGCCGCGCGGTCGATCGCGGTCGATCGCCGCCTGCACACTTACGGCATGCCGGTCTTCATCGACGTGACGCTGCCGATCCAGTCGGAAAAGCCTGACACCCGTTTCAGCCGCCTGATGGTGGCCCAGGATACCGGCGGCGCCATTGTCGGTCCGGCGCGCGCCGACATCTATCTCGGCGCTGGCGAGGAAGCCGCGCGTGCGGCCGGCCGCTTCAAGCATCCCGGGCAATTCGTGATGCTGATCCCGAATGAGCTTGATCCCTCGAATGTCGCGCGGTCCGTGCCGCTGCCGCTGCCCAAGCCGAAGGATGGGGCGGCGACCAAGGTGGCCAGCCAGTCCGTGGATGAGGATGTGACCAGCGCCGCAAAGCCTGCTGCCGCGCCGGCCAAACCGGCCGCCCAGACCACGGCCTCAATCAAGCCGGCGGCTGCGGTTCCGCTGCCAAGTCCCCGGCCGGGCAAACGCAATCCCGGCAAACCCGGGACATGAGCGACGAATCATGAGCGAAGGCGGGAGCCGAAAGGGGCGGCGGCTCTCCAGGGATGAACATGAGCTGTGGGACACGGTCACGCGCTCGATCAAACCCCTGCGCAAGCGGGTCCCGAAGGTTGCGCCCGAAGGCGAAGACGTAAAGCCGACGCCGAAAATCCTGCGCAAGACAGCAATAAAGGCGGTCACTTCGGCGGCTGCGCCGGCCAAGCCGGCTGCAACACCGCCGCTCGCCACCATCGACCGCCGCACCAAACAGAAGATCGCCCGCGGCAGGCATGAGATCGACGCTCGCATCGATCTGCATGGTCACACGCAGCAGGAGGCACATGCCGCGCTGCTGCGTTTTCTGCGCTCGGCGCAGGGCAAGGGCGGCAAGGTGGTGCTGGTGATCACCGGGAAAGGTGTGCGCGGCGAGCATGGTCGCGAGCGCGGCGTGCTGCGGCGGCAGGTGCCGCTCTGGCTCGCGCTGCCGGAATTCCGCGATCTTGTCGTCGGCTTCGACGAGGCCGCCCTCGGGCATGGTGGCGAAGGCGCGCTGTATGTGCGGCTGAGGAAGGGGCGCTGACTTCCTTGATTGTCATCGCCCGCGAAAGCGGGCGATCCAGTAAACGCAAACGACTCAGAGATTACTGGATGCCCCATCGCAAGTCGGCTTTGGCCGACTTGCGCAAGTGTATATCCGATCTCGGGTAAACCCGAGAGCGGGCGCGGGACATGACAATAACAGGCTCAAAACCTCACCTTCGCAAACACCCTGAAATTCCGTCCCGGCTGCAAAATCTCATCCTTGCGGAACGAAACGCTGTTGCGGATGTCGTCATCCAGCAGGTTGCGGCCCGCGACGCCCCAGACAAACTCCTGCGCGCCGAAATCCGACGGTTTCAGTTTCTGCGTGTAGCTGATCTCGGCGTTGAGCAGATCGTAGCCGCCGGTCGGCGTCTCGTTTTCCGCGACCTTGTCCTGCGCATAGGCATGCAGCAGGCTCACGCGCGCGAACCAGTTGTCATGCCGCCAGAACACACCGCCGCCCAGGCGCTGTGGCGGAATGCGCGGCACATAGCTGCCGTCGGAGAATCGCGCATCGACGATGTCGTACTGCCCCTCGACGCCGAACATGCCGCCGGCGACCGGAAGCACGTCGAGTTGAGAGGCCACCTCGATGCCCTTGAATGTGGCGTCGCGCTGGCCATAGGCGACTTGCTGCAGTTCCTCGCCGTCGCCGGCGATGCAGGAATCGAACTCCTCGCCGCAGGTATTGCCGGTGAAATTCTTGAAGATGAAGCCCTTGTATTTCGTGTAATAGGCCGTGGCGTCGAAGCGCAGCGGGCCTTCGCGGCGGCGCAGGCCGAATTCCACGCTCATCGCCTTTTCCTTGTCGAGATCGGGATTGCCGATTTCGAATGTGCCGGTGGCCTCATGCACGCCCTTGGCGAACAGTTCCGCCGCGGTCGGCGCGCGCTCCACATATTGTCCGGTCAGGCTTGCCGCGATGCCCCACGGCAATTGCTGGATGAAGCCGGCGCTGACGCTGGCCGGAAGGAACGCACGCTTGCGCGGATCGAGAACGGGTTCGTCGCCCGGTGCGACGGGCAGAAAATCCGCCGGGAACAGGCCGGCCGTGCCGTCGACCGTGGCGCGTTCGATGCGGCCCGCGGCCTGGAATTGCAGGTCCTGCGTGATGTTGTATTGCTCGAACAGATATCCGGCGACATTTTGCGCGCGCGCGGGCAACAGGAATTCCTCCGCCTCGCCTTCGGTCGAGACGCGCTGGTTGCCATACTGGAAGCCGAGCGCGCCGTTCCAGCCGGCGATGGGCGCGTGCTGCAACTCGACGCGCGCTTCCTGCTGCCGGTTCTTGAAGGTCGACATGATCTGGTGCGCGCCGTCGGACAAAGCCTGCTCGTCGTGCTGATATTTCGTCGCGCCGAACCAGAAGCGCGCAGCTTCGATGATTCCGGAATCGGGGCGGAATTCGCCGCGCGCATTGAACTTGGTTTGGTCGAGATCGATGCGCGTGCCGTTCTCGGCCGCCTCGCCGCCGGGAATGCCGTACATCGACAGGTTGCGCTGCACCGACGCGCCGATGAAGCCCTGATCGAAGACAAACGAGCCGCCGATCGACTGGCCTTTGGAGTTGACCCAGGAATTCGTCTGCTTGCCGCCGCCGGGAATGTCGTAGTCGAACTGGCGGCGGTCGAAGGCATCGACATGCATCGCGAAATTCTGTCCGCCGGCCTCGATTACACCCGAGCCTTCGAGCCCGTCGTCGCCGGTGGTGCCGGCGCCGTGGAAGCGGGCGCTGAAGCCGTTGGGAATGCGTGCCGTCGGAATGCGGTTGTTGGTGGCGCTGACCACGCCGCCGATGGCCTGCGAGCCGTAACGGAGTGTGGCCGGGCCGCGGATGACCTCGATCTGGTCGGCGGAAAGCGGGTCGATCGGCACGCCGTGATCCTCGCCGAGATCGGAGAGGTCGTGCGAGCCGACACCGTTCTCCTGGATGCGGACGCGGAAATTGTCGAGGCCGCGAATCACCGGCCGGCTGGCGCCCGGTGCGTAGGTGGACGACGTGATGCCCGGCTTGCTGAACATGACGTCGCCCAGCGTCGCCGCGCCGCTGGCGAGGATCTCCTGGCTCGGAATGACTGTGACCGGCGCGAAGACATCGTCGATGACGGGCAGAATTCCGGTCGGCAGGCCGGCGATCTGGGCGGGCGAAGCGCCGGACAGGATGGGGCTGGGCGCCGTGACCACAATCGTTGGCAATTGCGTCTGGGCCAGCGCCGAAGTTCCATGAAGGCTCAAATAAATCAGTGTGATCGCTGTTGACGCCAACGCGCTCCAATACCGCAACTGCATGCCCAGTCCCCGAGTGAATGTTATAATATAACATTCACTCGGAAAGACGGGGTCTGTCAACACATTGCAAGTGATCGGACATTGCATGGGGCCGCGCCGCGCAGGGAAACCGGCGCCGCGCCGGCTGACGCGCTTGACAACCGCGGGCATAGGAATATAATCACGATTGTCTTTCCGGTCCGGTCGATATCAGCCGGATGGGGAGATCGATGGAGCGCCAGGAGGCGCAGGGTCCGCAAGGACTCGCGCGCCACGAGAGTGGCGCGCGGCGGGGTGCGTCAATCCCCGCCAAAGGGGGCGGTGAGCGCCGGCCCCCTGGCGCCTCCCGGCGCTCCATTTCATTTCGAAATGGAAAAAGGGAATACCGGCGTCTCCCGCGCCGCAAAGAACAGGGATTGCGAAGCGTTGGCTGAATCTGAATGCCGATCTAGAGAATGAACCGGCTGAGGTCGGCATTCTTGGCGAGATCGCCAATCGACTTGCGCACATACTCGCCATCGATCTTCAGCGTTTCGCCGGCGCGGTCGGTCGCCGTGAACGAGATGTCGTCGAGCACACGCTCCATCACCGTCTGCAGGCGCCGCGCGCCGATATTTTCGACACTCGAATTCACGGCGACGGCGATGTCGGCGATGGCGTCGATGGCGTCGTCGGTGAAGTCGAGCGTGACGCCTTCGGTCTTCATCAAGGCAATGTATTGCTTGATGAGCGAGGCTTCTGTGTCGGTGAGGATGCGGCGGAAATCCTCGCGCGTGAGCGCGCGCAGTTCGACGCGGATCGGCAGACGGCCCTGCAATTCCGGCAAGAGGTCCGACGGCTTGGAGATGTGGAAGGCGCCCGACGTGATGAAGAGGATGTGGTCGGTCTTTACCGGCCCATGTTTTGTCGAGACGGTGGTGCCTTCGATCAGCGGCAACAGATCGCGCTGCACGCCTTCGCGCGAGACGTCGCCGCCCATGCGGCCTTCGCGCGCGCAGATCTTGTCGAGCTCGTCGAGGAACACGATGCCGTTATTCTCGACCGCCTTGATCGCATCTTGCACGAGCAATTCCTGATCGAGCAGCTTGTCGGATTCCTCGTTGACGAGAATCTCGTGCGATTCCGCGACCGTCATGCGCCGCGTCTTTGGCTTGCCGCCGAGCTTGCCGAAAATGTCGCCAATCGAGATCGCGCCCATCTGCGCGCCCGGCATGCCGGGAATATCGAACAGCGGCATGCCGCCGCCGCCCGACTGTACCTCGATCTCGATTTCCTTGTCGTTGAGTTCGCCGGCACGCAACTTCTTGCGGAAGGAATCCTTGGTCGCGGCGCTGGAACCCTCGCCGACCAGTGCGTTGATCACACGCTCCTCGGCCGCGAGTTCGGCGCGTGCCTGCACGTCCTTGCGCCTTCGCTCGCGCGTCTGCGCAATCGCCACTTCGACGAGGTCGCGCACGATCTGTTCCACGTCGCGGCCGACATAGCCGACCTCGGTGAATTTCGTCGCCTCGATCTTGAGAAACGGCGCCCCGGCGAGCTTTGCCAGACGCCTTGAAATTTCGGTCTTTCCGACGCCGGTCGGCCCGATCATCAGGATGTTTTTCGGCAGCACTTCCTCGCGCAGCCTGTCGTCGAGCTGCAGCCGCCGCCAGCGATTGCGCAGCGCAATGGCGACCGCGCGCTTGGCGTCGCCCTGGCCGATGATGAAACGGTCAAGCTCGGAAACGATTTCGCGGGGAGAGAAGTCGGTCATGGTGTCTCGTTGCGTTGGGATCATGTTGCATGATCAGCACGTCGCCGGTGCGCCCCTGCAGATGCGGCACCGGCCTGAAACCGGCCTTTGCATAGGCGCGCACGGCGCGCGAATTGCTGGGGTCCGGATCGATGATGATGGTTTGATGGCCTTCCTCGCGCAGCCCGGTGACGAAGGCGGCAAGCGCCTCCGAGCCGATGCCCTTCGAAAGCTGATCCGGGCAGCCGATCGACAGATCGACGCCGATTGTCTCCGATGGCAATTCAGCGAGCCACGGATGATCCTTGATCCATTGCTCGTTCTGGTGATGGCCGACGAACCAGTACTGGATGTAGCCGACGGGCGTTCCTTCCAGCGCGATCAGAAAGGGGCGTGTAGTGTCGCGACCTTCAACCATGTCGCGGATGTATCCGAGTTCGGTGTCCGGATCGCCCCACCATTCCTGCATGTGGGGCTCGCCGAGCCATTTCTGGAGCAGAGGATAATGTTGCGGCTCCACCGGCACGAAGCTGATCTGGTTTGGATCAGGCATTGATGGTTTCGACGGTGACGTTGCGGTTGGTGTAGACGCAGATGTCGGCGGCGATATCGAGCGACTTGCGCACGATCTCCTCCGCGCCCAGCGGTCCGTCGGCCAAGGCGCGCGCAGCCGCCAGCGCGTAATTGCCGCCCGAGCCGATTCCGGCGATTCCCGATTCCGGCTCCAGCACGTCGCCAGTGCCGGTCAGCACCAGCGTCGTCTCGCGGTCGGCGACGATCATCATCGCCTCCAGCCGCCGCAGATAGCGGTCGGTGCGCCAGTCCTTGGCCAGTTCGACGCAGGCACGGGTGAGCTGTCCGGGATATTGCTCGAGCTTGGTTTCAAGGCGCTCGAACAGGGTAAAGGCGTCGGCGGTGGCGCCGGCAAAGCCGCCGATCACGTCGCCCAATCCTCCCTGTCCTTTGCCCAGCCGGCGGACCTTTTTTGCGTTGGCCTTGATGATGGTGGCCTGCAGCGAGACCTGCCCGTCGCCGCCGACGGCGACGATTCCGCCCTTGCGGACGGTCAGGATGGTGGTGCCGTGCCAGGAAGGCATTGAAGTCATTTCGGAAGAGGACATGCGATTAACCCCGTGCGGGCAGTGATTTAGGGACTGCCAAGGGTCTTTGCAAACTGGCTCCTCCGGAGGTGGCGGAGGCCGGAATCCCCTGATAAAAGGCCCGCATTCTCGAACCGGAAAGCCCCAAAATCATGCGCAAGGCCGAGGTGAAGCGCACCACCAAGGAAACCGATATTGCCGTCGCGGTCGATCTCGACGGCAAGGGCCAGTCGTCGATTGCGACCGGTATCGGCTTCCTCGACCACATGCTCGATCTTCTGGCGCGGCATTCGCGCATGGACATCACGGTGAAGGCCAAGGGCGACCTGCATATCGACTACCACCACACCGCCGAGGACGTCGGCATCGCGCTCGGCCAGGCGGTGAAGCAGGCGCTTGGCGACATGAAGGGCATCACCCGGTATGCCGACGTGCATGTTCCCATGGACGAGGCGCTGACGCGCGTCGCCATCGACATTTCCGGCCGGCCGTTTCTCGTCTTCAAGGCGCAGTTCACGCGCGACAAGATCGGCACCTTCGACACCGAGCTGGTGAACGAGTGGTTCCAGGCCTTCGCCATGAACTCCGGCATCACGCTGCATGTCGAAACCTTGTACGGGTCGAACGATCACCATATTTCCGAGTCGTGCTTCAAGGCGCTGGCGCGCGCGTTGCGCGCCGCAATGGCCATCGACCCGCGCGCCGCGAACGAAATCCCTTCGACAAAGGGTTCGCTCGGCGGCTAGGCATCATCAGGACGATCATGGCGGTTTACACAGTTCACCAGCCGCCGCTGCGCCAGGGCGAAACCGCTCCCGATCCGGATCGTTTTGTGCTTGTGCGCGACGGCTTCTATTTCTGGGCATTCCTGCTCGGTCCCGTCTGGATGATCTGGCGGCGGCTATGGCTTGTGTTCGTGCTGTACGTGGTGATGCTGATTGGCGTGGCATTCGCGTTGCGTTACTTCGGCGCGAACAATTGGGTGCAGTCGCTGGTCACTTTCGCCGTCATGATTCTGGTTGGGCTTGAAGCCGGCAGCTTGCGTCGCTGGACGCTGGCGCGGCGCGGCTGGAGGAATGTCGGCGTTGTCGTGGGCGACGATGTCGAGTCGGCCGAACGCCGTTTCTTCGCAAGCTGGATCGACACCAGCGCGCCATCAGCACCATCTAAGCCGCTACCGTCCGCCAACATGACAAAGCCGCCGCCGCCGGCGTTTCGCATGCCGAGTGCCGGCAGCTCCGACATTGTCGGTCTGTTTCCGAAAGCGGACAAATCGCGATGACAACAGCCATCGTTGATTACGGCTCCGGCAATTTGCATTCTGCGGCCAAGGCCTTTGAGCGTGCGGCGCGCGAGGCTGGCCTTAGCGAACAGATCGTTGTCACCGCCGATCCCGCCGCGGTTGCGCGTGCGGATCGCGTGGTGCTGCCGGGCGTCGGCGCTTTCGCCGATTGCCGGCGCGGCCTCAATGCCGTCGCCGGCATGATCGACGCGATGGAAGACAATGTGATCAAGCGCGGACGGCCCTTTTTCGGCATTTGCGTTGGCATGCAGCTGATGGCCGAACGTGGGCGCGAATACGAAGTCACGCAGGGGCTGGGCTGGATCAAGGGCGAGGTCGATCGCATCGCGCCGTCCGATGCATCGCTCAAGATTCCGCATATGGGCTGGAACACGCTGGATGCGCGCAAGCCGCATGCGCTGCTCGACGGCATCAGGACCGGCAAGGACGGTCTGCATGCCTATTTCGTGCATTCCTATCAGCTCAACACTGCGGACAGGTCCGATCTGGTCGCGGAGGCGGAATATGGCGGACCGGTCACGGCCATCGTCGGACGCGACAACATCGTGGGCACGCAATTCCATCCCGAGAAGAGCCAGAAGCTCGGACTTGCGTTGATCGCGAATTTTTTGAAGTGGAAACCGTGATTTTATTCTCCGCCTTGCGTCGTTCTTACCTCCCCCCTTGTGGGGGAGGTCGGCGTGCGAAGCACGCCGGGTGGGGGGTCGTTGTTATAGGATCGAGGGCCCCCCCCCGGGGGGGGGGGGGACGGGGGGGAAAACAAAACACCCC
>JAESGM010001065.1_pt1 | contig 10600 bp, 10 predicted proteins | sample 9269721 | NCBI WGS metagenome assembly JAESGM01 (sample SAMN15720920, study PRJNA650825) | algae metagenome | isolation source: Komarekiella atlantica HA4396-MV6 and co-occurring heterotrophs from... | place: USA: Theobald House, Kauai, HI | collected 2009-07-29 | reverse complement strand
CGGCGACCTCCAGCGAGAACCAGTCGAGGCCGGTCTGGGCCCGGTCGCGCGGCCCGGCGCCGGCGCTGTTCCAGGTGTTGAGCGCGACATGGTGGTGATAGCGCCCGGATGAGAGGAAGCTCGCCGTATCGCGGCGCGAGGTCGAATCGAGGCCGATCGCGTCGCGATAGAAGCCCTCGGACTGGGCGATGTCGCCAACGCGCAGATGCATGTGGCCGATGCGCAGTCCGGCCGGGGCCTCGCGATAGTCGCTGCGGCTGGTGTCGGTCAGCGCGAGGATGCCGTCGACGTCGAGCCGCTGGGTGCCCATGACGACGCGCTCGCCTTCCCAGCGCCAGAGCCGCGGGTCGCGGTTGGCATAGACCTCGATGCCATTGCCCTCGGGATCGTCGAGATAGACGGCTTCGCTGACGCTGTGGTCGGCGAAGCCAGTCAGCGGCGTCTGGTTGCGCGCGACATGGACGAGCCAGCGGGCGAGATCGTGCCGTGACGGCATCAGGAAGGCTGTATGGAACAGGCCGGCGGCGCTGCGCGGCTCGTATTCCGCCTTCGGCCGCGGCTCCATCCAGACCAGCGGCACGCCGCCGGCGCCGAGCACGACGCCATCGGCGCTGACCGAGATCACGCCGAGGCCGAGCACCGACTGGTAGTAGCGGCTCATCCGGTCGAGATCGCGCACGCGCAGGCCGATCGCGCCGCAGCGGATCGGGGTGCTGCCGGCAAAGCCAGGTCCGGCGACTGGCGCCGGTCCCTCCGCCCGCGCGGCTGCAACGGCCGCCGTGGCGAGCGAAGTGGTCCCGGCGAGCCGCAGCAGGGTCCGCCTCGTCAATGCGATCGTCATCGTCTCTTATTCCGGTCGCGGCGCATTGCCGCTGCGGCAGTGCAGAGCATTCTTCAGGGCGGCATGCATGTCACAAGCGCGCGAGGGGCAAAACCCGCTCAGGCGGTCGCAATGCAGCCGCGCCGGCATTCGTCCGGCGCCTCAACCGACAAGAAAACGGACTATGCGCAACTTTCTGATGGTCACCTTGCCCCGTATCGCCCTTGGCCTGCTCTTCCTCGTCAGCGCGGTCGACGGATTCTGGTGGATGGCGACGGGCAACCATTTGATCCACCCGCCGACCTCCGAGCGCGGGCTCGCCTTCGAGGCGGCACTGCAGAATTCGGGCTTCTTCTGGCCTTTCCTCAAGGCAGTGAACCTCGCCGGGGGGCTGAGCCTGCTGCTCAACGTCGTGCCGGCCTTCGGGCTCGCGCTGATCGCGCCGGTGATGGCGGTGATCGTGCTGTTCCATTTCGCCATCAATCCGGCCGGCATTCCGGTTGCGATCATCCTGATCGTGACGGGCGGGCTTCTGGTCTATGCCTATCGCGAGCGCTACGCGGCGCTGCTGCGCTGAGCCTCAGAGCTCGGAGGCAAAGCCCCATTGCGGGACATGGGCGGCGAGCTTGTCGAGCAGCCGCCCGAATTGGGTTCGCTCCTCGCCGGAAAGGCAATCGAGCATCGCCTGCTCCCGGGCCTTGAGCGCCGGGATGTAGCGCTCGTAGAGGGCGCGGCCTTCCGGCGTCAGGAAGAGGAGCTGCCGGCGGCTGTCGGCCTTGTCGGGCTCGCGCCGGATCAGCGTCTTCTTCTCGAGCAGGATCACGGCGCGGCTGACGCTGGCCTTGAGATGGCCGGAGAATTCGCAGAACTCGCTGGCGCTGGCGCCGTCTCGCACGGTCAGGAAGATCAGGATGACGATCTCCGGCCGCGTCAGCCCGAACTCCATCTCGATCGCCCGGAAGGAGGGCTCGCGATAGAAGTTCAGGATGTAGCCGATCTTGTAGGCTGTCGGGATCGCGGTGCCGTCGAGGATGGCGCGCCGCTGTCCGGCGTCGAGCTCGCCGGCCTCGTCCTGCGGAATTAGTCTCACATTAGACTTTTTTGTTGCGCGCGCCATGAGCCGGTCCTAGCATCCCGGATCAGGAATGGCACGGTCTTGCCGTGCCGGGAGGAGGCGATGGACCAGGCTGGTGCCACAAGGCGTCAGGCGCTTTCGCGCGCGCCGGAGCGACAATGCTTCTATTCGGGCACGGACGCCCATCCGATCTATGTCGACCGGCTCGGCGCGGCCGGGGCGGGGCGTTCGCCGATCGTCCTCGTCCACGGTGGTGGTCATACCGGCGCCTGCTATCTCACCACGCCCGATGGTCGGCCCGGCTGGGCGCCCGCCTTTGCCGATTCCGATCGCGAGGTCTTCGTGCCCGACTGGCCGGGCCATGGCCGCTCGCCGATGCGGCCGGATTTCGCGACGCTGTCGAGCGTCGAGATCGCGACCAGCCTGCAACGCCTGCTGGAAGAAATCGGACCCGCGGTGCTGCTGGTGCATTCGGCGAGCGGGCCGATGGCCTGGTGGATCGCCGAGCAGAGCCCGCAGGCGGTCGCGGCGATCGTCGGTATCGCGCCCGGCGGGCCGGCCAATCTTCTGCCGGTACTGCCCGATGATGCCGAGGCGGTCGCCAGACTCAAGGATGATGAGAGCCTGGGCTGCCCCGTCCGGGTCGAGGAAGACAAGCCGCTCTTCATCTCGCCCGAGTTCATGCGGGCCTATTGGGCGAATTCCAAGCGCTTCCCGCAGCAGGCCTTCGAGGCCTATCGCCGCTCGATCGTGCCCGAGAGCGCGCGCCTGATGAACGAGCGCTTCAACATCGGCGGCAAGGGTTTGCGGATCGCTGATCCCGCGAACCTCGCCAACCTGCCGATCCTGATCGTCACCGGCGATAGCGACCCGCGCCATCCGCGCGCGGTCGACGAGGCGACCGCGCGCTATCTCGGCGCCGAATTCGTCTTCCTGCCGGAGCGCGGCATCGCCGGCAACGGCCATATGCCGATGTGCGAGGACAACAGCGACGAGATCGCGGCCCTGATCGTCGCCTGGCTGGAGGCAAGGGGTCTTTGACGCTCGAACCGGCGGCGTTCAGCCCGCCGGACGACAAGCTCGGGAGGATAGTGATGCGGTCGCTTCTCGCAGGCGGCGCCCTGATGGCGCTCGCCACCATGCCGGCGCTGGCCCAGGTCAGCGATGACGTCGTCAAGATCGGCGTGCTGACCGACATGGGCGGTGTCACCGCCGATATCGGCGGCAAGGGCTCGGTGATCGCAGCCGAGCTGGCGGTGAAGGAGTTCGGCGCCACGGTGCTCGGCAAGCCGATCCAGATCGTCGCCGCCGACCATCAGCACAAGGCCGATCTCGGCACCTCGATCGCCCGGCAATGGTTCGACATCGACAAGGTCGATGCGGTCGTCGATGTGCCCAACTCCGCGGTGGCGCTGGCGTTGCAGTCGCTCGCCCGCGAGAAGAAGCGGATCGTGATGTATTCCGGCGCCGGCACCACGGCGCTGACCAATGAGCAATGCTCGCCCTATGGCTTCCACTGGACCTACGACACTTATGGCGTCGCGCGCGGCACCGCCTCGGCCGTGGTCAAGGCTGGCGGCACCTCCTGGTTCATGCTGGCCTCCGACTATGCCTTCGGCCATCAACTGCAGAAGGACGCGACCGACGTGGTCGAGGCCAATGGCGGCAAGGTCGTCGGCGCGGTGCGCCATCCCCTGAACAATGCCGACTTCTCTTCCTTCCTGCTCCGGGCGCAATCCTCCGGCGCCAAGGTGATCGGCATCGCCAATGCCGGCGGCGACACCATCAACGCGATTAAGCAGGCTGGCGAGTTCGGGCTGGTCGAGCAGGGGCAGAATCTGGCGGCGCTGATCTTCTTCCTGCAGGACGTGCACAGCCTCGGCCTCAAGGCGACGCAGGGCACCTATCTAACGACCGCGTCCTACTGGGATCTCGACGAGCCCTCGCGCGCCTGGTCGAAGCAGTTCCTGGAGCGGGCCGGGATGATGCCCTCTATGCTGCATGCCGGCGTCTACGGCTCGGTGCTGCACTATCTCAAGGCGATCAAGCAGGCCGGCACCGACGATCCCGACAAGGTCGCTGCCGCGATGCGGGCCATGCCGATCAACGACGCCTTCACCAAGGACGCCAGGATCCGTGCCGACGGCCGGGTGCTGCGCGAGATGTATCTCGCCCGCGTCAAGAAGCCGGCGGATTCGAAGGGGCCGTGGGACTATTTCGAGATCGTGCGCAAGATCGCGCCGGAGGAGACGGTCTGGCCGCTGTCGGAGAGCAAGTGTCCGGCGGCGAAGGGGTAAGCTTCCCTCGCAACAACATATGTGTGTCGTCCCGGGCGCAGCGAAGCGAAGACCCGGGACCCATTCCGGAACCTTAATCGGATAGGCTCCGGAATGGATCCCGGATCGGCGCCGCTACGCGGCTTGTCCGGGATGACAGCGTGGGGATGCCGAGGACTAGCGGCCTGCCACGATCAGAGCGCGAAGCCCTTCAGCCGCTCGCCGAGTGCGGCGATGCGCTCGGCCGCGACGTTGGCGATGGCGATGCGCAAGTGCTGCTCCTGGCCGGGGCCGAAATAGGGGCCGGGCAGGGCCAGCACGCCGCGCTCCTGTACGAGCCGGCGGACGACCTCTGCCGCCGGCACGCCCTCGAAGGGGTGGGCGACATAGGCGAAATAGGCGCCGGCGGCGAGGACGGTCCAGCCGTTCATCGGCGCGATCGCCTGGCGGAAGAGCGCGGCGCGGGAATTCATCTCGGCGCGATTGCCCTGCCGCCAGGCGCGGATGCCGTCGATGCCCCAGGCGACGGCGCTCTGGCCGGCGCGCACCGGGCTGATCTGGACGCAATCGAGCACCTTGCCGATCTGGGCCAGTGCCGCCTCGCCGGCAGTGATCGCGCCCAGCCGCCAGCCGGGCACGGCATAGGCTTTCGAGAAGCTGTAGAGACCGATCAGCGAATCCTGCCAGTCGCTTGCGAAAAAGAGTTCATGCGGGCGGTCGGCGCCCTCGGGCAGGAAGTCGCGATAGGTCTCGTCGAGCACCAGCCAGATCTTCCGCTTGCGGCAGAGCTCGGCGAAGGCGGCGATTGTGGCAGGTGGATAGATCGCGCCGGTCGGGTTGTTCGGTGTCACCAGCACGATGGCGCGGGTGCGCTCGTCGATCAGTGCCTCGGCGACCTCGGCATCCGGCACGAAGCCGGCTTGCGGATCGCAAGGCAGCGGGCGCGGCTCGACGCCAAGCATGTTCAGCGTCATCTCATGGTTGAAGTACCAGGGCGTCGGCAGCAGCACATTGTCGCCGGCGCGGGCCAGCGCCATCATCACGGTGACATAGGCCTGGTTGCAGCCGGCGGTGATCGCAATCTCCTGCGGCTGGATCGTACCGCCATAGAAGGCGCTGCTCTCGGCGGCATAGGCCTCGCGCAGGATATCGTCGCCGGCGATCGGGCCGTAGCGGGTGCTCTCAGGCGTGGCAGCCGCCTCGGCGAGGCGTTCGAGCAGAGCGCTGGGGGGCGGCGAGCCCGGTACGGCCTGCGACAGGTCGATCAGCGGACCGTGACCACCGGCATAGCCGCGAGCCCATGCCTTGGCCTCGGGGATCGGCGGCGTCGCGGTGTCGATCAGATCGGGATTGAGCGGGGAGGGAGAGGGTGCAGGCATGGAGGGAGCTTTGCGGCGCGTTTCTTTCGGCGTCAACGGGCTCGCCGGCAGGGCTGGAGCGCAGCGCCGGCACGCCCCATATTCGAACCTGTTCAATGCGAGGCTGATTGAATGGACGACGAGACACAGGATGCGATCGAGGAACTGCATGCCATGCTCGACCGCGCCCGGGTGATCGTCCCGTTCACCGGGGCAGGCATCTCGACCGAATCGGGCGTGCCGGATTTCCGTTCGCCCGGCTCGCCCTGGATGCAGAACAAGCCGATTCCGTTCGAGGCCTTCCTCGCCAGCCGCGAGGCACGGATCGAGGCGTGGCGGCGCAAGTTCGCGATGGACGACCATTATCGCGATGCCAAGCCCAATCGCGGCCACCGGGCGCTGGCGACTTTGGTGGCGGAAGGGCGCTCGCCCGGCGTGATCACCCAGAACATCGATGGCCTGCACCAGGCTTCGGGCATCGCCGAGGATGGGGTGATCGAGCTGCATGGCAACGGCACCTATGCCACCTGCCTGACCTGCGGCTGGCGGCACGAGCTTGCGGCGATCCGGGAGCAGTTCGAGGCGAGCGGCGAGCCGGCCGCCTGCATGATGTGCGGCGGGGTCGTGAAAACCGCGACGATCTCCTTCGGCCAGCAGATGCCGCAGCAGCCGATGCTGCGGGCGCATGAACTGACGATGTCGGCCGATCTCTATCTGGTTGCGGGCTCCTCGCTCGTCGTCTTCCCGGCCGCGACCTTCCCGGTGATCGCGAAGCGCAACGGCGCCAAGCTCGTCATCCTCAATCGCGAGCCGACCGATCTCGATCCGATCGCCGATCTCGTCGTGCGCAGCGAGATCGGCCCGGTGCTGGCGCGACTGGCGAACTGAAGACGGTCATTGAGGCTTCCCGTCATTGCGAAGAGCATTAGCGACGAAGCAATCCAGGGGCGGCAGAGCCCTACGTTCCCCTGGATTGCTTCGCTGCGCTCGCAATGACGATTTGCTGTCGCGCCTCTGCGGTTCAGTCGCGCGAGGCGAAGGCGAGCCGCACAGCCAGCCCGCCGAAGACGGCGCCGAGGATGCGCTGCGGCCAGAGCGCCAGATGTGGGCGGCTGGCGATGGCGCGGCCAAGCCGGCTCGCCGTCAGGATGACGATGCCGTTGGCGATCAGCCCCATCGTATTCAGTATCGTCGCCAGCACGACGACCTGAAGCAGCAGCGATCCGGCCTCGGGCTTCAGGAACTGCGGCAGCAGCGCCAGCATGAACAGCGCCATCTTCGGGTTGAGCAGATTGGTCAGCAGGCCCTGCAGGAAGATCTGGCGCAGCGGGAAACGCGCCGCATCCGCCGTCGGCGCGAACAGCGTCGCGGGCGACCGCAAGGTTTTCCAGGCGAGCCAGGCGAGATAAGCGGCGCCGGCCCAGCGCAGCGCGTCATAGGCCGCTGGTACGAGCAGGAAGAGCTGCGACAGACCATAGGCGGCGGCGAGCGCCTGGAGATAGCTGCCGGTCGCGATGCCGGCATAGGTCATGAAGCCGGCGGCGCGGCCCTGGCTCATGCTGCGCGAGGCGATCAGCAGCATGTCGGGGCCCGGCGTCGCGGTCAGTACGGCGCAGGCGGCGGTGAAGAGAGCGAGCGTGGTGACATCGAGCATGGCAGGGTCCTTCAGGCCAGCGGCTTGGCGAAGCGTTCGAAGGCGTCCTTGGTCGGCGTCGTGCCGGCGCCGGGCTGCTGCGGGCGCAGGAAGCAGCCATCGGCGACAATGGCCGGTTCCGCGAAGGCGTCCTTGATCCACGGGATGTATTCGAGCAGCGGCGTCGCCGGGTGCCAGTAGCCGAGATGGACATGGACCTGGCTCATTTCGCCGGCATGGGGCGCAACGGGCAGGCGATGGGCCAGTGCCAGTTCCGCCACCTGAATGTATTCGGTGATGCCGCCGAGGCGGGTGACGTCCGGCTGGACATAGTGGATCGCCCCGGCCTGCACGAAGGCGCGGAAGGCGTCGAGCGTATAGAGCTGCTCGCCGAGCGCGACTGGGATCGAGGTCGAGCGGGCAAGCTCGGCATGCGAGCCGATATCGTCGTACCAGAGCGGTTCCTCGAACCAGAACAGGTCGAGCGCCTCAGCGCGGGCGCAGAAGCGCTTGCAGGTCGGCAGGTCCCATTTGCCGTTGCCGTCGATCGCCATGGTGACATGGTCGCCGATGGCGCGGCGCACCGCCTCCAGCCGGCCGATATCGGTCATCGGGTCGGCATGGCCGACCTTGATCTTGATGCGGTGGAAGCCATCGCGCTCGACCGCCATGCGGGCGCCCTCGACCAGCTCATCCTTCGGGATCGAGAGCCAGCCGATATCGGTGTTGTAGGCTTCGAGCTTTGATTTGCTGGCGCCGCCAAGCAGATGCCAGAGCGGAACGCCGGCCTTCTTCGCCTTGAGATCCCAGAGCGCGATGTCGACGGCGGCGAGGGCGAGCTGGGTGATGCCGGCGCGGCCGACCCATTGCAATGCGGGATGGCGGGCGAGCTTGAGCCAGAGCCGCGAATGCTCGGAGGCGTCCTCGCCGGCGAGCAGCGGCGCATAGCAGTCGCGGATGCAGGCGGTGATCAACCGGTCGGAGGCGAGATCGGCATGGGTGCCGGTGAAGCCATAGCCGGTCAGCCCGTCCTCGGTGACGATCCTGGTGCCGACGACGCCCCAATGGCTGATCCTATGGGTCGAATCGGCGATCGAGCCGCCCGTGACCGGGATATGGAGGATGAAGGGCTCGATACGGGTGATGCGCATGGCTGGCCTCCGACTCTTGCCTGCGACTCTTGGGCGGATCATCGACCTGATGCGCGGGAGCGACAAGGCGCAGCTTTTATCGGCCTTAACGCGCCCTGTGCATGCTTGATGATGTGGATGAGCCGGAAGCGGCTGTTTCCCGACTCCGCCGGGGTGCTATCGTCACGTCACGAATCACGTTCGCGGCGGAGATGAGCGGGACATGTCCGACGAATACGGCGACGGAGGCAGGCCACCGGTCGGCCCGCTGCAATCGCTCAACCGGATCGTGCGGCTGGACGGGCCTGACGACGTTGGCGAGCAGACGGTCGAGATCATCGGCCATGTCAAATGGTTCGACGTGAGCAAGGGCTACGGTTTCGTCGTGCCGCAGGATGGCGGCAGCGACGTCCTGGTCCATGTCACCACGCTGAAACGCGACGGTTTCCACGCCATCGCCGAGGGCGCGCGCATCGTGATCGAGGCGGTCGCCAAGGCCCGCGGACGCCAGGCCGTCCGCGTGCTCTCGATCGATACCTCCGCGGCGCGCCATCCGGCCGAGATGCCGATGCCGCGTACCAATGCGACGGTCACGCCGACCAGCGGACTCGAGCGCATGGTGGTGAAGTGGTTCAACCGCCTGCGCGGTTTCGGCTTCGTTTCGGCGGGCGAGGGCGCGCCCGACATCTTCGTCCACATGGAGACGCTGCGCCGCTACGGCATCGTCGAATTGATCCCGGGGCAAACCGTGCTGGTGCGCTACGGGCCGGGACCAAAGGGGCTGATGGCGGCCGAGGTCAGGTTCGAGCAGGGCGGACCGCCCAGCTCGCACTGAAAAGAATGTTCTCCGAAAGGGCGCCTTCGGGCGCCTTTTTTGTTGGGATCATTCTGCAGGCTGTTCGCCGTTTCTGAACCGAAACGGTGAATTTGAACGAATCGATTTCACCTGAACTCAATGGACCCGCGGCTAGGGTGACCTCGTTACGAGGACATGCCGATTGCCGTGCTGCTGATTACCGACCGTCCAAAGCAGAGCGCGAAGCTCGAGCGGCTGCTGTCGCTATGGGGCCCCTGCGACGTCGTCGACCTGCATCACCGCCCGATGAAGGGCGGGCAGGCGCCGAACCGACTGCTCGTCAGCGATGTCGACCTGTCCGACCGCGGCGCGGTGGAGGCCGTGCGCGACCGGCTGGCGGAGCACAGGCGCAAGGGCATGCCCCTTCTTTGCCTGCTGCGTGACCAGTCGGCGCGCTTGACCACCCAGGCGAACGCGATCGGTGCCAGTGCGATCCTGTCGGCCGACCTTCCTACGAAGGCCCTGCTCGACGAGATCGGCCGCATCCTCAATCCCGACGGGGCGATGCCGATGCAGCGCCAGTTTGTTGCGGCTTCCGCCGGCATGGCCGACATGCTCACCGCCGCCGCCGAGGGCAGGTCTTTGCCGGTGGCCGCCATCGAGGGCAGCGTCGAGGCGATCAACCGCGCCGCCGACGATCGCGATCTCGGCGCCTGGCTGGAGATGGTCTGGAACCATGACGATGCGACCTACCAGCATTGCCTGCTGGTCGCGGGGCTCGCCGCGGCCTTCGCCCATGCCCTCGGCTTTCCCGAGAGCGCGCGCAAGTTGGTCACCAGTGCCGCGGTGCTGCACGACATCGGAAAAGCAAGGGTGCCGCTGGCGATCCTGCACAAGTCCGGCAAGTTGACGACAGAAGAACTCGCGATCATGCGCGAGCACCCGCAAACCGGCTACGAAATGCTGCTGCGACAGGGCGCGTTCGCCCGCGAGATCGTCGATGCGACGCGCAGCCACCATGAATATCTCGACGGCTCAGGCTATCCGCAGGGGCTGAAGGCGAACGAGATTCCGGATATCGTCCGGATGATCACGATCTGCGACATCTATGCCGCGCTGATCGAGCGGCGCTCCTACAAGGCCCCGATGGCGCCCGAGCAGGCCTATGCCATGCTGGTCGCGATGGGGCCCAAGCTCGACGCAGATCTGCTGCGCGCCTTCCGAGCCGTGGTGCTGCCGACCTGAGCGTCAGAGCGCGAAGGAGGTTCCACAGCCGCAGGAGCTGGTCGCGTTCGGATTGATGATCTTGAAAGACTGGCCGACGAGGTCGTCGACGAAATCGATGGTCGAGCCCTGGAGCAGTTCGACCGAGGTCTCGTCGATCAGGACGGTCGCGCCGTCGCGCTCGATCACGAGGTCGTCCGGCGCCTTCTCGCGATCGATGTCGAAGACATACTGGAACCCCGAGCAGCCGCCACCGGCGACGCTGACGCGCAGCATCGCGCCGGGAGC
>JAESGM010001064.1_pt1 | contig 10603 bp, 7 predicted proteins | sample 9269721 | NCBI WGS metagenome assembly JAESGM01 (sample SAMN15720920, study PRJNA650825) | algae metagenome | isolation source: Komarekiella atlantica HA4396-MV6 and co-occurring heterotrophs from... | place: USA: Theobald House, Kauai, HI | collected 2009-07-29 | reverse complement strand
AAGCTGGTTTGCTTCCACCAACTGAAGAGATTGAGAAAGCCACTAAAATTCGATAACTCAAAACCTTGGTCCTCGACTAGCTTAACTAGTCGTTCGAGGCGCCACACATCAGAGATGCTGCCATCCTCGCATCCACTTAGGCAGAATGCGTCTGCTGCTTCGATCGCAATGAGTGGCCAATCCTCAATCCCAACGTCAGCCATCGAGAAGCTGCGTCCAGGGCCCCAGCCACCTGGAAACCAAAGGGTAGCGCCATCTACAAAGTTAGTCTCGGCTCTCAGCCGTTCACGATGCGCCTTGATACTTCGCAAGATTTCTTCGAGGAAAACTGCCGGAGTTGGGGTAACAGAGCCGAAGGCACGACTAGGCCAATCCTCAAAGCCATCGACAGATTGAATGATATGCAGAAATCGACCTTTGGAGATTTCTCGCACTGTCTCACGGATAAACTGGCCACCTACTTTTCTTATCGATCCCCCAGGTAGGATGCCGATACTGCCCTGGCGTAAGAGCAGGCCTTGGGCGATCAAGAGATTGGCTTGGAGTGCATCGTCATGTCTGTACCGCAGACTTGTTTCGACCAAGAGACTTCTAACCGCAGTTGAGATGTTTGCGGGTAAGGCTACAACCAATCCATGGGGTGTTTTTATGAGCGGTTTGCGCTCTAGGATACTATTTCCTGGAACGCTAAGACCGACCGGATTTGCATCCGATTGTGATAGATAGAAGGGCGCCAAGTCTTCTTCAGACACACCTATTGAACCCAGGTCTGTTGGAGTAAATCGAACCCGACTGGCTAGCGACGTGAGACGTTCAGACGAAGGAACGATCAATCTACCGTTAGGATCGCCACCGCCAATAATTCGCCTATCCAGATTTGCGCGCCGAACCAGTTCGGTGCTGAGTTTGAGCAAAGCAAAGACGCTTTGCAGCGCTTTGGCTTTAGGAGGCCCGTCACCTAGGTGAGAAAAAGCCTCAATCAGCATTTCCGTATGAAATGCGGCCTTTTCCCAATAGCCGGAAAAAATAAGGGCATCACCTTGCCGAGTAGGAATGGCCTCAACGAAAAAGTCCTCGATAGGATCTTCGAGTTGGTTGACCTTTGCCTTATCCAACTGTTTGTTCAGAAGATCGCTCAAGTCCGAAGGTTTGGGACGCTTGCGACCCGTTGCATACGCAAGAGCCAACCTGATGCCCCAGTCCAAACGCGTCGTGTTCGCCTGAAATCTGGCGTCGGTCATCAGACCCGCAAGAGTTTCCGCCAGCTTGATTGGATCAATCGAACTTAGATAGGCACCAATAGAGGGCGCGTTGTCGATAGCAGCTTGGGGCGTCTGGGCAGAAGCCAGCCGAGACAAAAGCTCATCAATGTTCGGAATTGGATTAGAGGTTGGGTCGCTCATCTCATCCCGCAGCATATAACAATTTTGTTCCGCTGCTCAGATGCCTAATGGGCGCTGCCCCTCGCGCGCGCAAGCCGTATCCCCGACCTTCCGCGCTTCGCTTGTGCAGGCCGGGTGATACCCCTCGGCTTGCGCTTGCTACCCCCGCTCTTCGCCAGAGAGGCAGGGGTAATGCCAGGGCATTCCCCTGTTTGAAAGAAATTGTAGGACTGTCGATTGTCGGACGGCAGCGCCCGGACGTTAGATTTTTGCGGAAGTCGCCGTGCAAGTGCGCACTGAGCGAAGTTCGGTTCGGGGCCGACTTGCATGGGTAGCAACCGGAGCGTTAGTTGATTAAAGATGGCTCCCGGTTACGGGTTTGCACCGCATGAAGCTCACCGCCTATTTCGACGAGAGCGGCACGCACGACGACTCCCCGGTCGCCGCGATGGCGGGCTTCGTCGGCGATAAGCGCCAGTGGGCGAATTTCGAGAAGCGGGTCGGCAAACTCTTCGCCCGTTACAAGGTAGGCACCTTCCATACTATCGATGTCCGCCGCACAAAAGCGGACTTCAAGGGCTGGTCGGTTGACAGGAAGATCGAATTCCTCGACGAATTCCAGCACATCATCAACGAAACGATGCTCGGCGGCGTCGCAGCCTTCATCCACCGTGATGACTACGACTACTACAGCGGCCTCACCTGGCCCAAGGGCACGCGCAAGGACTCGGAATACGGAATCCTCTTCAGGGCCTGTCTGTCGCAGACTATCGACACCATGGGGCATTTGCCGGTGATGCAGGAGCCCAGGATGAAGGTTGTTCTCGAAGACGGCCACAACAACCGCGACGACGCCGTCCGGATCTACAACTGGGCCGCCGGCCGGATCGGCCAGCACCGCGCGCTGTCGGGACTGGACGTTGCCGACAAAACCTGTCTACCACTCGCTGCAGCCGACCTGTTCGCTTACTCCGCATGGGGAGCGGAGGTCGGACAGAAACCAATCGGCACTCCTAAGGGTCCGACCAAGTCGGACGCGAGTTACCGCGGCAACGTTTACAAGGTGGTCCTTGTGCGGGACAGCCTCGACAGCCTACATGAGCAAGCTATCATGTTTTCACAGGACAGCGGGCCACGGGTCGTATGAACGGCCCGGCCGATTGAGCCTACGCTTGAAACCGACCTCACCGTCCGTAGCGAAGAACTTAAACGGGATCACCCGGAGCTCTTTGACTACACGAAACGCGGCGGTTTCTAGGGGATTCTTTCGAACGCTACGCTACCCGCTTCGCATTTTTAGGACATGGCCGCTTCCGGCCGCTGAAGAACGCGCAGAGCAAATTGAGCACAGCTCTAGGAACTATCGCGCGGTAGCGAAGCGATAACACATTCGGGGCCATAGTAGGTTGAGCGTCAATAGTTGCTGCTTTTGCGGGCAGCAACGCCGTTCTAAGGCCCCGGAAAGTTACACAGTTTTTTGCACAAAAATCCGTATGCAAGATATTGCGTAGAAATCCCAGGGCCTTAGGTTATATGCGGTAGGACTTAAAATCTGCGGCCCACAAGGCATGAGGGTTCGATTCCCTCCGTCCGCACCACGCGCCGCAGGCGGTCGCTGAAGCTATTCCAGCTTCACGCCCGCGCTCAGGATGACCGGGCTCCACTTCCTGATTTCCTCGCTCATAAGCTGCGCCAGCTGCTCCGGTCCCCGGCGATCGGCGGCCGGCAATATCAGGCCGACCTCCTCGAACCGCTTCTGCACGGTGGCGTCATTGAGCGCCGCCGACAACGCCGTGACGATCTTTGTGCGGATGGCCGCGGGCGTGGCGGCGGGAAGAAAGAAGGCGAACCAGCTCGTGGCCTTGAAGGCGGGAAGCCCGGCCTCCGCGGCGGTCGGCACATTGGGCAATCGCTTGAGCCGGCTCGGTGCCGACACGGTGAGCAGCTTCATCTTGTCGGAGCCGATCTGTGACATGACGTCGACGAACAGCGCGCACATGTAATCGAATTGTCCGCTGAGGAGATCGAGCGTGGCGGGCGCCGATCCGCGATAGGGCAATTCGGTTGGCTTGACGCCAATCAGCGAGTTCAGCAGCAGGCAGCTGATATGGCTGAGCGAGCCGACGCCGGCGTGACCATTGGCGAGGTTCGAGCCCTTTTCCTTAGCCGCGGAAATGAAGTCTTTCACCGAGGTTGCGGGAAAATCCTTGCGCACGGCGAGCAGCATCGGCGTTTCCGCCACCAGCCCGATCGGCGCGAAGTCCTTTTGCGGATCGTATTTCAGATTTGGGTAGAGGGCTGGAGCTGCGCCATGCGTGCCGACATGGCCGGACAGGATCGTGTAGCCGTCCGGCTGCGCGCGCGAGACACGTGCGGAACCGAGCGTGCCGCCGGCCCCCGGCACGTTCTCGACAATCACCGGCTGGCCGAGACTTGTTCGCATGTGTTCGGCAACGATCCGGCTCATGACGTCATTCGGGCCGCCGGCCGCGAACGGCACCACAAGCGTCACCGGCCGGTTCGGATAGTCGGCCTGCGTGAGTGCCGGACTGGAACCTAGTAACAGAACGGCCAAAGCCGTAACGAGCTTTCGTTTCATATCTGTGTCCCACTTGGAAAATTTGAGAGTCTTATGGGCGGTTCCCCGGTTGCAGGCGGCAGGCTTGTCGTTGCCTGGCTTGTGTGATCATCCGGTCGACGGCTGTGCCGGCGATGCCGAGATAATTGGCGGGGTCGAGCGCGGCTTCGATTTCGGCGGACGCGAGATTCTTTGACACGGCCTCGTCGGCCGCGAGTTCGCCGGCGAGCGTGCCGCCGTTTTCAATGGTTCGCCGGCAGGCGGCGTAGACGAGATCGTGCGCATGATGCCGGCCGACATGCGGCGCCAGCGCCATCATCGCGGCTTCCGCCATGATCAGCCCTTGCGTGCTGTCGAGATTGGCGCGCATCGCGTCAGGATTGACTTCCAGTCCCTCGATCAGTTCGACCGCTGACTTCAGCGCGCAGGCGCCGAGCAGGAATGCCTGCGGCACCACGATCCATTCCGCCTGCCACGGTCCCGTCGCGCGCTCATGATCGTGCACGCTGGCGTCGAGCATGGCGGCGACGAGCTTGCGCAGCACGCTGCCGGTGGCAAGGATCGTTTCGCAGGTGATGGGGTTGCGCTTCTGCGGCATCGTGCTCGAAGCGCCGCGGCCCGGCATGTATTTCTCGGCGACTTCTCCGGCTTCGCTTTGCATGAGCAGGGCGATGTCGGTTGCGATCTTGCTCAGCGTGCCCGACACCAGGCCAAGGAAGCAGATCACCTCGGCGAGACTGTCGCGCGCGGTGTGCCAGCCGATGGACGGCGGCGCGAGACCAAGCTCCACTGACAAGGCTTCCTGCACCAGAAGACCTTGTGAGCCGAATGTCGCGAGCGTTCCGACCGCGCCCGCGAATTGTCCGACCAGAATGCGGGGCCTGATTTCTGCGAGACGCTCCAGATGCCGCTCGATGCCGGACAGCCAGCCTGCGGCCTTGAATCCGAGCGTGATCGGCAGGGCATATTGCATTTTGGTGCGGCCGGCCATCGGCGTATCGCGGTGACGACGCGCCAGATCGACCAGCCGCTCCGAGAGCTTTTCGAGATCGCGTTCGACGATGGTCAGCGCATCGCGCAGCTGCAGCGCCAGCGCCGTGTCCATGATGTCCTGGGTAGTCGCGCCCCAATGGACATATTCACCGTGCGGCGACCCGACGAGGTGAACGAGTTGATGCACAAGCGGCACGATCGGCACGCCAGAGAGTTCGGCGCCGGCGCGAAGCCTGGCAAGGTCCAGCCCTTCAAGCCGGGCGTGCCGGGCGATGGCATCGGCGGCCTCGGCCGGAATGAGGCCCAGACGCGCCTCGACGCGCGCCAGTGCAATCTCCACATCGAGATAGCGTTGCAGCGTGCGTTCGTCGGAAAAGATCTCGCGAATTTCCGCCGTGCCGAACATTCCCGACAGACAGGCGCTGTCGAACACCGTGGATGCCATTGCATGTCCCCGAAAAAGCATCAGCAAAATTGTCTGTCTGGATATGCGCTGCGGTCTGGAGCGGCCGACGTCATGGAACGTCGCCGGCTCGCAGCGCCGATGATGAGTGTGTGGCTGGGGCGGGGCGGCCTGCCTTTCCTTTGCGGTCTGACTGGAGGGGGCCGCCCGGCAGGGCGCCGAGCGTTCGTCCTCGAACGATCAGCGTCAGTCGCACCTTCAGTTCTCTCTCGACAGAAGACCTAGACTTATCTAGGTTTCTCCAGAAACGATTTATTCAGATGAAAGCCATCTTTAAAAGAGAATGTGGTTCACATGGAGCTGTCTGACCTCGCCATCTTTGCCGCCGTCGCCCGCTGCCGGGCCATTACGCGCGCAGCCGGCGAACTCAACACGGTGCAGTCCAATGTCACCACACGGATCAAGATTCTGGAGGCTGAAATCGGCTCGCCGCTGTTCGAGCGGCATAGCCGCGGCGTGGTGCTGACGGGCGCCGGGCGGCGTCTGTTGCCCTATGCCGAACGCTTCGCCACCCTGGCGAAGGAGGCGGTTGCGGCAGCTCGCGACGACGGCGTTCCGAAAGGGCCTTTTGCGCTTGGCTCCATGGAAACGACGGCGGCCGTGCGCCTGCCGTCTGTACTGGCGCGCTATCATGCCGCGCATCCCTCGGTGCAGCTCGCATTGCGGACCGGCCCGACGGCGACTCTTGCAGCGGCCGTCCTCGAGGGCGAGCTGGAGGCGGCCTTTGTGGCCGGGCCGATCGATCATCCCGATCTGGCAGCCGAGACGGCCTTCGAGGAAGAACTGGTTCTGGTCACGTCGGACCGCTGGACAAACCTTGCGGCGTTGCGCGCCGGCACACCGGAATCGGGTCCGACGGCATTGTCTTTCCGCACCGGCTGTTCCTATCGCCAGCGGCTGGATCAGGCGCTGGCTGCGCTCGGGTGGCCGTGCCCGATGCGTCTGGAATTCGGGACACTCGACGGGATTCTCGGCTGCGTGAGCGGAGGCATGGGCGTGACACTGCTTCCGCGTGCCGTCGTCGAGCGCAGCGGCTGGAAGGCGAGCGTGCGTGCCCATACGCTCGACAAGGTTCACCGGGACATCAAGACGCTCCTGATCCGCCGCAGGATCAGCCATGAGTCGAGCGCCTTGCTGGCGTTGCGCGCCTGCCTGGCGATGGAAATCGCGGCGAACGCGGCCTGAGCTTCCGCTTGCGCGTCCACAATTTGCACCAACTTCGCTGCCAAGCACTCTCGATTGCCGGACCGGTTGAGTGGTAAATTGTTGTATGCGTTTTCTTTATCCGATTTTCAGCCTCGCCGTGCTGACCGGCTGCACCAGTGCCGAATTGTCGTCGGCCATGGTCAAGCCCGCCAGGTATTCCATCTATAACTGCGACCAGATTGCCGCGACCGGACGCGCTCAGGCTTCGCGTGAACGCGAACTGAAGGAATTGATGGACAAGGCGGGGCAGGGGCCGGGCGGTGAACTCGCGATCACGCTGGCCTATCGCGGAGAGTATCTGAGCACGCAGGGAAACCTGCGCGAGCTGGAAGCGGCAGCGGTCAACAAGGGATGCAGAATGCCCTGGCGCACCGATTCAGAATGGGCTGTGCAATAACGAACTGTGCAATAGGTCCGATTGCGGATGGAACTTTTGCCGGGCTGAGCGATTATCTGTTTCCGGAGGGGCTGAAAAATTTCAGACCTAATTCATTGTTTCAAGGAGCGCGGCGATGGGGCCTCTGATTGGTATTCTGATTACATTTCTGGTCGTTATTCTCGTTCTTTATCTCGTCAACATGCTGCCGATCGACGGGCGCGCGAAACAGATCGTGCGCATCATCGTGATCATCATCGGCGTGCTGTCGCTGCTGAAATATCTGGCTGTGTTCTAGCCGCACACGATCCTACTGGAACGGCACTTCGTGGAAGCTGCGCAGCTTGCGCGAATGCAGCTGCGCGCGGTCGCCCTCGCGCAACAACGCCATCGTCTCCAGACCGATGGCGAGATGCTGCGAGATCCGCTGCCGGTAGAAGCTGTCGGCCATGCCCGGCAGCTTCAGGTGGCCATGCAGCGGCTTGTCGGATACGCAGAGCAGGGTGCCGTAGGGGACGCGGAAGCGGAATCCGTTGGTGGCGATGGTCGCCGATTCCATGTCGAGCGCGATGGCGCGGCTCTGGATGAAGGGCAGGTTCTGAATTGTCGATGGGCGCAGTTCCCAGTTGCGGTCGTCGACGCTGGCGACCGTTCCGGTGCGCATGATGCCCTTCAGCGCGTAGCCGGTCAGTCCGGTCACCCGCCCCACGGCAGCCTGGATGGCGGTCTGGATCTCCGCCAGCGCCGGCACCGGCACTTCCAGCGGCACGTCGGCGTCGAGCACATGGTCCTGCCGCAGATAGGCGTGCGCCAGCACATAGTCGCCGAGCGCCTGCGTCGTGCGCAGGCCCGCGCAATGGCCGAGCATCAGCCAGACATGCGGCCGCAGCACCGCGACATGGTCGGTGATGTTCTTGGCATTGGACGGGCCAATGCCGATGTTGATCATGGTGATCCCGTCATTGTCGGCGCGCTTGAGGTGATAGGCCGGCATCTGCGGCAGCCGGGCAGGTGCCACGCCTGGCAATTCGTCGGCGGCGGGTGCAGCGCCTTTCGCATAGGTCACGACATCGCCCGGCTCGACGAACTGCGTATAGCCGCCGCGCGGTGTGAAGCCGCTGACCGATTCGCCCGCCATGATGCGGTGGCCGAGACGCACGAATTCGTCGATGTAGAACTGGTAATTGGTGAAGATCACGAAGTTCTGGAAATGCCGCGTCGAGGTTCCGCAATAATGCCGCAGCCGCAGCAACGACAGGTCGGTGCGGGGCGCGGTGAACAATGAGAGCGGCATGGCACCGTCGGGACTGACGACGTCGAGCCCGTTGGCGATACTGTCATCCATGATGCCGAGATCCGGCGTATCGAAATAGCGCGGCAGGCGTGCGATCCGGTCGGGGCTGAGGCCGCCTTCCAGATGAAAGGTCTCGCCCAGTGCGAAGTGAATCGGGATCGGGGTCGCGCTTTCGCCGACCTCGATTTCGTAGTGATCGTTCTGCAGCAGCAGCGCGATCTGCTCGCGCAGATAGCCGCGGAAAATGTCGGGACGGGTGACCGTGGTGGAATAGACGCCGGCGTCCGGCAGAAAGCCGTAGGCCGCGCGCGGATCGATGTCGGGCAATTCGTCGGTCGAGACCCGGATGAAGGGGTAGTGCGCGCGAATTCGTCCGGCCGGCGTCTCACCGGCGGCATAGGCGGCGAAGCCGTCGCGCAACACCGCAATGTTGCGTTCGTAGATATCGCTGATGGCGCTGACGGCGGCTTGAGCGTCGGTGAAGGTGCGGGCGACGCTAGTCATGAGGTGATTGTCCAGTCATCCTGAAGTTTCGCGCCGAAGGGCGGGCGGAATCAAGATCGATTCACAGCTTCAGCTGGCGCAGCCGCAATGCGTTGCCGACAACGCTGACGGAGGACAGCGCCATCGCGGCCGCGGCGATCACCGGCGAGAGCAGGATGCCGAAGGCCGGGTAGAGGATGCCTGCGGCGATCGGCACACCGGCCGCGTTGTAGACGAAGGCAAAGAACAGGTTCTGACGGATATTGCGCATGACCGCGTGCGACAGCGCGCGCGCCTTGGCAATGCCCATCAGGTCACCCTTCAGCAGCGTGACGCCCGCGCTCTCCATGGCGACATCGGTGCCGGTGCCCATGGCGATCCCGACATCGGCAGCGGCGAGGGCCGGGGCGTCGTTGACGCCGTCGCCGGCCATAGCAACCACGCGGCCCTGCTTGCGCAGCTTCTCCACAACAGCGCTCTTCTGGTCGGGCAGCACGTCGGCTTCGACCTCGTCGATGCCGAGCCGCCGCGCAACGGCTTGCGCGGTGGTGTGGTTGTCGCCGGTGAGCATGACCATGCGGATGCCTTCGGCCTTGAGAGCGGCAAGTGCGGCCGGCGTGCTGGCTTTCACCGGGTCTGCAATGGCGAGAATGCCGGCAGCCGTGCCATCGATAGCGATGAAGATGGCGGTGGCGCCATCCTGGCGAAGCGCTTCGGCCTGGGCAGCAAGTGCGGATGTGTCGATGCTGAGTTCGACGAGAAACTTCGCATTGCCGAGCACGATGCGCTTGCCGTCGACCTTGCCGATGGCACCCTTGCCGGTCGGGGAATCGAAGCCGCGCACCGGCAAGGTCTCGATTCTGCGCTCCGCCGCGGCGCTGACGATCGCGGCGGCGAGGGGATGCTCGCTCGACCGCTCGACGCTCGCGGCGAACGTCAGGACATCGGTTTCACCGTGGCCTTCGGCGGCCACAATCTGCACCAGCTTCGGCTTGCCTTCGGTCAGCGTTCCGGTCTTGTCGATCACCAGCGTGTCGACCTTTTCCATGCGCTCAAGCGCTTCGGCATTCCTGATCAGGACGCCGGCCTGCGCGCCGCGCCCGACGCCGACCATGATCGACATCGGCGTTGCCAGCCCGAGCGCACAGGGGCAGGCGATGATCAGCACAGCGACGGCTGCGACCATGCCATAGGCGAAGCGCGGCTCCGGCCCGAACAATGCCCAGGCGGCGAAGGCGATGATGGCGATGGCAATGACCAGCGGCACGAACCAGCCGGAGACCTGATCGGCCAGCCGCTGGATCGGCGCGCGCGAGCGCTGCGCCTGCGCCACCATCTGCACGATCTGCGACAGCAGCGTGTCGCGGCCGACTTTCTCGGCGCGCATGACGAAGGCGCCGGACTGGTTCAGCGTGCCGGCGATCACCTTGCTGCCCGCTTCTTTCGTCACTGGCATCGACTCGCCGGTGACGAGAGACTCGTCGAGCGAGGAGCGGCCTTCGATCAGTTCACCGTCCACCGGCACCTTTTCGCCGGGGCGGACGCGCAATCTGTCGCCAACGACAATCGTATCAAGCGACACGTCCTCGTCGCTGCCGTCGTCGTCGACGCGACGCGCGGTCCTGGGGGCGAGGTCGAGCAAAGCCTTGATCGCGCCCGAGGTTGCCTCGCGCGCGCGCAATTCCAGCACCTGTCCGAGCAGCACCAGCACGGTGATGACCGCGGCGGACTCGAAATAGACCGCGACCGCGCCGCCGTGACCGCGGAACACGGCCGGAAATATCTGCGGAAAGAAAACCGCGATCACGCTGTACACATAGGCGGTGCC
>JAESGM010001063.1_pt1 | contig 10604 bp, 12 predicted proteins | sample 9269721 | NCBI WGS metagenome assembly JAESGM01 (sample SAMN15720920, study PRJNA650825) | algae metagenome | isolation source: Komarekiella atlantica HA4396-MV6 and co-occurring heterotrophs from... | place: USA: Theobald House, Kauai, HI | collected 2009-07-29 | reverse complement strand
GAACAGGTCGAAGACCTCGTTGATCACCTCGGTGACGCGGGCGTCCGGCTTGTCGACCTTGTTGATCGCGACGATCGGGCGAAGGCCGAGCTTCAGCGCCTTGGAGACCACGAACTTGGTCTGCGGCATCGGGCCTTCGGCCGCGTCGACCAGCACGATCGCGGAGTCGACCATGTTGAGGATGCGCTCGACCTCGCCGCCGAAATCGGCGTGGCCGGGGGTGTCGACGATGTTGATGCGCGTATCCTTCCAGACCACCGAGGTGGCCTTGGCCAGGATGGTGATGCCGCGCTCCTTTTCGAGGTCGTTCGAATCCATCACCCGCTCGGCGACGCGCTGGTTCTCGCGGAAGGCGCCGGACTGCTGCAGCAGCTTGTCGACGAGCGTGGTCTTGCCGTGGTCGACGTGGGCGATGATGGCGATATTGCGCATGGACATGCGGGAAGCGGCCTTCGTTCAAGACCGCGAGCCGGCAGGGAAAACCCGGCCGGCGCAGCCTGTGCGTTGCGTGAATCTGGAATTCGTTGCGCTGCACATAAACGCTTGACGCCGTTTGGGCAACCGAAACCGGGCCATGCCCATACTTCGCGACGCGCTTGACAGGCTTCCAATCATGTAACATTGAAAGTTACATGAAACAGGACAGCCGCCTTTCAGCCACCCTGCACGTGCTGCTGCACATGGCCGATCGCGGCACGCCGATGACCTCGGAGGAGCTCGCCGCCTGCCTCGGCACCAATCCGGTCGTGATCCGCCGCACCATGGCGGGCTTGCGCGAAACCGGGCTGGTGCATTCCGAGAAGGGCCATGGCGGTGGCTGGACGCTGGCGCGTGCGCTCGACGCGATCACGCTCGGCGACGTCCATCGCGCGCTCGGCGAACCCGCGCTGATCGCGCTCGGCCATCGCAGCGAGAATCCGCAATGCCTGGTCGAGCAGGCGGTGAATGCGGCCCTTGGCGAAGCCTTCGCCGAGGCCGAGGCGCTGCTCGCCGGCCATTTCGACCGGGTGCGGCTGTCCGATCTCGCGGCGGATTTCAGCCGCCGCTTCGACGAACGGAGAGAGACCCATGCCAAGCACCACAAAGCCCTATGACGCGATCATCGTCGGCGGCAGCTTCGCCGGACTTTCGGCTGGACTGCAGCTGGCGCGGGCACGCCGCCACATCCTGGTGATCGACGAGGGCCAGCGCCGCAACCGCTTCTCCAGCCACTCGCATGGCTTCTTGGGCCAGGACGGGCGCGAGCCGGCGGCGATCGTCGCCGAAGCGAGGGCGCAATTGCTCGCCTATCCGACTGTTGCGTGGCGGGATGCCAGGGCGAGTGACGCTCAAGTCGCAGCCGATGGTTTCAGCGTTGCCGACTCCGGCGGAGAGCAACACCAGGCGAAACGCCTCTTGCTCGCAACCGGCGTACGCGACGAACTACCCGCAATCGCGGGTCTCAGGGAGCGCTGGGGCAAGAGCGTGCTGCATTGCCCCTATTGCGACGGCTACGAGCTCGGCGGCGGCAAGCTCGGCGTGCTGGCGAGCGGTTCCTTCTCGGCCCTGAAGGCGGCGCTCGTCGCCGATTGGGGCGAGGTCACGCTGTTCCTCAATGGCGAGCCCGAGCCCGATGCCGAGGCGAGCGCCTTGCTTGAGCGGCGCGGCGTCACGGTCGAACGTACCCCGATCGTGTCGGCTGAAGGCGATGGGACGGCGATGGCGGGCTTGCGCCTCGCTGACGGCCGGCTGGCGCCAGTCAAGGCGCTGTTCGTCGCCGCTGGCATCTGCCCGGCGAGCCCGCTGGCGGAGGAGCTCGGCTGCGCCTTCGACGATGGCCCGTTCGGCCCGCTGCTGCGCGTCGACGGGATGAAGCAGACCAGTGTCGCCGGCGTCTATGCGGCGGGCGATGCCGCGACCGCCCGGCACAGCGTCGCGCTCGCCGTCGCCGACGGCGTCGTCGCCGGGACCGGCCTGCACATGTCCCTGCTCTAAAACCGGGCTATGACTTTCGGCAGGCGTAGGGCATGAAGGTCGAAGACACCCCGGCGTTCATGCCCGCCATCACCATCACATTGGCGAAGTTGAGCTCCTCGGCGCTGCGCGGGCAGACATCCGGCGGATTCTGGCAGCCCGAGGCGATGAAGGCCTCGTTGCCGGCGATGAACTCCGGTCCCAGCCCTTTCCTGCCGATGCGCTTCAGCGCTTCGTCATAGGCGCTGCGCCAGCGCTCGCATTTCACCTGCGGCCAGTTCTCGGGAGCCTGGGCCTTGAGCGGTCCGGCGGCGGAGACCGCAAGCAGGGTCCCGAGGGCGAGCGAAGTGAAGGCGGGGGTCATGAAGGGTCTCGAAGCTGTCGGTGCGGCCGCGTCACCGGCATGACCGGGCTTTACGGCAGGAATAAAGCCGATCACTCCGCCGTTGCCTCCAGCAGCGCGATGCGTCGTTCGGCTGCGGCGCGGCCGAGCTGGTCCATGGCGAAACGATAGGCGCCGATCCCGCCGGAATCGATGTCGCCGCGGGCATAGTTCGCCAGCACACCGGCGAGGATGGCGTCCGCCTCGCGCTCCATCGCCGCGAGCGCCGGCTCGTCCGCCGCGGTCCGCATCCCCCCGAGCAGCACGACGAGGCGGCTCAGGTCCGCCATCGCCCGCTTGCGACGCGTCGCACTCTCGACGCCGAACAGGCCGGCCGCGCCGGAGCCGACCAGCGAGAGCGCCATCACGCCGAGATAGAACCAGTCGCCATAGCGCTCGAAGAAGGTCTCCTGCTCGCCGTCGATGAAGGCGGCGGCACCGGTATGCACCGCGAGCGGCGCATCCTTGTCGGTCTCGGGCGTCTCCAGCCCCTGGATCGCCGGCAGATCGGCGGCGAGCGTGACCCGCAGCGACAGGATCGCGCCGACGAGCTCGCCGACCCTGGCGTCGTCGAGCGACTGCGCCGCCATCAACCGCGAGGTGATCGAGATGCTCGGCAGGTTCTCGGCCGGCAATGGCGGGTCGCCGCCGAGCGCGCCGCGGACGATCTCGCCGCTTTCGATGGCGCGGTTGCGGGCGGCGAGCGCATCGGCCTCGCGGATCGGGATGATGGTCGGCTCGTCCCCGAAGGCGCGATGCAGGCGCGAGCTGGTCTCGGTGACCACACGGGCGTTCAACGCATTGACGGCGAAGAGGACGTCGATGTGGCCATCTGCGATCGCGGCGGCGACATCTTCCGGCCCGAGCGGGACGATCGTGACCGCCTCCGGCTTCACCTCGTATTGCGAGAGCACGAGCTTCAGCAGGTCGAGATTGCCGGAGGGCGCGCGCACCACGCCGATGCGCTTGCCGCGCAGGCCGGAGATGCGGTCGGTGCCGAGATCCTTGGAGCCGATGAAGAAGGGGAAGGAGCGGCGGGTGATCAGTGCCGTATCGCCCTTTGCCGGCAGGGCGATGTCGGGCCGGACGATGGCGAGATCGACCTTGCCGGCATCGATCTGCCTGGCGCTCTCGGCGGAGCCCTCGGTCAGGACGAGGCGCAGGCGCACCGGCTTCTTCTCACGACTGAGGCCCTGGACCAGGGCGGCGGCGAGCCTCGCGTCGTCCGAGCCGAGCGGGCCGACCGCGAGCTTCAGCGTCCTGGGCTGGCTCCATAGATAGATGCCGAGCGCGACGAGGCTGGCCATGAGCAGGAGCGCCGCCAGACCTGCAAAGAAACGCCGCCCCATTCGTCGCCCGCTTTCGCCCCCGCGCTATCGCTTTCGACTGGCATCATGTCACGAGTGCGGCGCGAAGGGCTATGTGCTAGAGCGCCCGCATGACACGCGACGACGCCTTCCCGATCAAGATCTGCGGCCTCTCGACTCCGGAGACGCTGGAGGCGGCGCTTGTTGCCGGCGCCGAGATGATCGGCCTCAATTTCCATCCGAAGAGCCCGCGCTATGTCACGCCGCAACGTGCGGCCGAGCTCGCCGAGCAGGCGCGCGGCAGAACGCAGATCGTCGCGCTGGTCGTCGACTACGCGCCGGAGCAGGCGGCCGAGCTCGCCCGGATCGTCCGGCCGGACTGGATGCAATTGCACGGCAGGGAAACGCCTGAGCAGGTCGCTGCGATCAAGGCGGCGACCGGCACGCCGGTAATGAAAGCGCTCGGCATCGCCAGTGCTGCCGATCTCGACCAGGTTGCGCTCTATCACGGCGTCGCCGACCGCATCCTGCTCGACGCAAAGCCGCCCAAGGACGCCGCTTACCCGGGCGGCCACGGCCGGCCGTTCGACTGGGGGCTGCTCGCTGGCCTCGACCCGGCTTTCCGCTTCATGCTATCGGGCGGGCTCGATCCGGCGAATGTCGCGGAGGCCATCCGCATCGCGAGGCCGGACGGCGTCGACGTCTCCTCCGGGGTCGAAAGCGCGCCCGGCGTCAAGGATGCCCGGAAGATCGCGGAATTCGTCAGGGCCGCCCGTTCGGCGGCTGCACAGTTGAAGAAGGCAGGCCAGGCATGAACGCGCCGCACGCACCGAACAGCTTCCGGAACGGCCCGGACGAAAATGGCCGCTTCGGCCAGTTCGGCGGCCGCTTCGTCGCCGAGACGCTGATGCCGCTGATCCTCGAGCTGGAGCAGGCCTACAACGCCGCCAAAGCCGACCCCGCCTATCACGCCGAGATGGTGTCGGGCCTGAAGCACTATGTCGGTCGGCCTTCGCCGCTCTATCTCGCCGAGCGGCTGACCGAGCATTTCGGTGGCGCCAAGGTCTATCTGAAGCGCGAGGAGCTGAACCACACCGGCTCGCACAAGGTGAACAATGTGCTCGGCCAGATCCTGCTCGCCCGGCGCATGGGCAAGAAGCGGATCATCGCCGAGACCGGCGCCGGCCAGCACGGCGTCGCCACCGCGACGCTCTGCGCCCGCTATGGCCTCGAATGCATCGTCTATATGGGCGCGGTCGATGTCGCCCGGCAGGCGCCGAACGTCTTCCGCATGCAGATGCTCGGCGCGACCGTCATTCCCGTCGAATCCGGCACCAAGACGCTGAAAGACGCAATGAACGAGGCGCTGCGCGACTGGGTGACCAATGTCGCGTCGACCTTCTACTGCATCGGCACGGTCGCCGGCCCCCATCCCTATCCGGCGATGGTGCGCGACTTCCAGTCGATCATCGGCAAGGAGACGCGCGAGCAGATGCAGGAGCTTGAGGGCCGACTGCCGGATTCGCTGATCGCCTGCATCGGCGGTGGCTCGAACGCGATGGGCCTGTTCCACCCCTTCCTCGACGACAAGAGTGTCGAGATCTACGGCGTCGAAGCCGCCGGCCATGGCATCCCGTCGGGCCTGCACGCGGCCTCGCTGACCGGCGGGCGCCCCGGCGTGCTGCACGGCAACCGCACCTATCTCCTGATGAACGAGGACGGGCAGATCAACGACGCCCATTCGATCTCGGCCGGGCTCGACTATCCCGGCATCGGCCCGGAGCACTCCTGGCTGCACGATATCGGCCGCGCGACCTATCTCTCGGCGACGGACGAGGAGGCGCTCGAAGCCTTCCAGCTGATCTCCAAGCTCGAAGGCATCATCCCGGCGCTGGAATCGGCGCATGCGCTGGCGCGTGTCGCCGAACTCGCCCCGAAGAAGCCGAAGGACCACCTGATGGTCGTCAACCTCTCCGGCCGCGGCGACAAGGACATCCCGCAGGTCGCGGAGATTCTGGCGGCGCGGTGACCTGAGCATTTTCAAGCGAAGTGGACACCGGTTCGCGTGAAGAAAATGCGATAAAACAAAGACCTAGAGCATCTTCGCGATTCGGAGAAACGCGGAAATGCTCTAGACCGTCGTGATGCTGCCCCAATAGGTTGCGCATGGTCGCGCCGCAGAAGCGGCACCTGCTTCTGCGGACTATTCCTCAGCGAAGGACGATCATGTCGAAGACCAAGAAGGCCCTGCTCATCGCCGCGCTCGCGGTGCTTTCCGCTCCCGTGCACGCCCAGACCGCGGGGCCGCTCGCACCGGCGGAAGGCATCGTGATCCAGACTACCGGCGAAGTCAGGGTGAGGCCCGATCTCGCCACCGTCCATGCCGGCGTGGTCAGCGAGGGCAAGACCGCGGCCGAAGCGCTGTCGAAGAACACCCCGGCGCTGGCCAAGCTGATCGAGGCGGTCAAGGCCGCCGGCGTCGCCCAGGGCGATCTCTCGACCTCGCAGATCGCGCTGACGCCGCGGATGACGCAGCCTTCGGCCTCATCCTCGCCGCAGGCGCGCGCGCCAAAGATCGACGGCTACGAAGCCCGCACCGGCATCACCGTGATCGTGCGCGACATCGCCAAGGCCGGCCCGCTGATCGATGCGCTGGTGGCGGCCGGCGCCAACGACATGTCCGGCATCAGCTTCGGCCTCGCCGATGAGGGCAAGGCCAAGGATCAGGCTCGCGACAAGGCGGCGGAAGCGGCGCGCGGGCGCGCCGAGATCTATGCCAAGCGCCTCGGCGTCAAGGTCGGCGAGCTCGTCTCGATCGTCGAGGCCGAGGCCGAGCCGCCGGTGCGCCCGATGGGCGATGTCAGGGCCTACCGCATGGCCGCCGCTGGCGCGCCCGTGTCGGTCGAGCCGGGCGAGGTCACCGTCAGCGCTGCGCTGCGCACGGTCTGGCGGATCGAGAAATAGTCGTCACAGCATCGGCAGCCCGCGCGGTTTCGGACCGCGCGGGAAGGCCGCGTCGAGTTTGGCGATGTCCTCGACGCTGAGTGCGAGTTTCAGCCCGCCGGCATTGTCCTGCGCATGGCTGGCCTTGGCTGCCTTCGGGATCGCGAAGACAGAAGGGTTCCGCGTCAGGAAGGCGAGCGCGACCTGGCGCGGGCTAGCACCATGCGCTGCGGCGATCTCGGCGAGAACCTTGCCCTGCGCCGAACTCTCTTCCGGGAAATCGTCCTGCCCGAAAGGGCTGTAGGCGGTGACGGCGACGCCGTTGCGCTCGCACCACGGGATCACCGCATGCTCGATCGCCCGCTCGCGCAGGTGGTAGAGCACCTGGTTGCAGGCGATCCTGCCGGGGCCGGCAATCCGCAACGCCTCGTCGAGATCGGCGACGTCGAAATTGCTGACGCCCCAGGACAGGATCTTGCCCTCGGCCTTGAGCTCCTCGAACGCCGCGAAGGTCTCGGCCAGCGGGTAGGAGCCACGCCAGTGCAGTAGAAAGCAGTCGAGCCGGTCGGTCCGCAGCCGGCGCAGCGACTGCTCGCAGGCCTTGCGGGTCCCGGCCTTCGAGGCGTTGTGCGGCAGCACCTTGGAGACCAGGAAGACCTCGTCGCGCCGTCCTGCAAGCGCCTCGCCGGTGATCTCCTCGGCACGGCCATCGCCATACATCTCGGCCGTGTCGACATGGGAGAGCCCGAGATCGAGCCCGCGCCGCAACGCCGCGATCGCCTCGCTGCGCGGGGCGCGTTCGATGTTCCAGGTGCCTTGACCGATCCGCGAGACCGCCGGACCACCCTTGCCGAATGCTCTGTTCACGGCTCTGCTCCTGCTTCAGCGGACCTCGACCTCGTAACGGCCATGACGGATTTCGCCGTCGGAATAGCGCACGCGCACCTCGAAAGCGTCGCGGCCGCGATAACCGGGCGCGGAAGTGTATTCGAAGGCGAGCGCATTGCCGACCTTGCCGTCGCAATGCTCATAGGGGCCTGGTCCGTAGACCGCCTTGGCCTTGCGCGTCAGCATCCGGACGCTGCCGTGATGCGGCCTCTGCGTCAGCACCGCGGTCGGCCGCTTCACCTGCCGGCAGCGCTTGTCCATGGTCATATAGGTCTGCTGCATGAAGGTCGGCTCGCCGGCGACGGCGCGGTCGATGCCGTCAGCAGGGGCCTCGGCCTTGTCGCCCGAGGTCACACAACCGCCGAGCGCTCCGCAGAGCAGGATCAGGCCCAGCGTCGTCAGTCCGGGGATCGGCATGAAGTTCCTTGCTGGTCGCTTGCGATACTTGCAGAATGTAGCAACATATCTACATCCTTGGGCGTGACAGGAGTGTGCCAATGCCGACGACCTTGTCCAGCCGCGAATTCAACCAGGATGTCGGCCGCGCCAAGAAGGCAGCCCAGCAGGGACCGGTCTTCATCACCGATCGCGGCCAGCCTTCGCATGTGCTTATGACGATCACCGAGTACCGCAAGCTCACCGGCAAGGGCCTGAGCCTGGCGGAGGCGGTCGGCGACCCCGATAGCGCCGATTTCGAGTTCGATCCGCCGAGAATGAGCGACAGGATGGGCTTCAAGCCGGTCGATTTCGACTGATGTATCTGCTCGATACCAATGTGTTGTCGGAAACGCGGCGCATGCATCGGGCTGATCCGATCGTCTGGGCTTGGTCGCAAGCCGTTCCTGCCGACCTCCTCTATATTTCGGCGGTGACTGTCCTGGAGATCGAGCAGGGCGTCCTCCGGGTTGAGCGCCGCGATCCTCCGCAGGCGCGTCTTTTCGCCAACTGGCTGCACAAGCGCATCCTGCCTCAATTCGAAGGTCGCATTCTGGCGTTCGACACGGCAGTCGCGCTCCGCTGCGCCGCGCTGCATGTCCCTGATCCGCGGCCTGAGCGCGATGCCATGATCGCGGCGACCGCCCTCGTGCATTCGCTGACGTTGGTGACGCGCAACACGAAGGATTTCACCTCTTGCGGCGTCGGCACGTTCAATCCCTGGCTTCCGCCGGGTTGATCACGCTGGCGGCGTGCCATTGGCCGCCAGCACTTCGCCGGCGAGGTAGAGCGAGCCGCAGATCAGGATGCGTGGCGGAGCTTTCCAGTCGCGCCGGGCGATCTCCATCAGCGCCTGCTCGACCGACCCGGCGATTTCGGCCTTCAGGCCGGCCTCGCGCGCCAGCGTCGAGACCTCCTCGGCCGAGCGTGCCGCGAGCTGGTTCTGGATCGAGACGGCGAACAGGCCCTGCGCCAGCCCCTTGAAATGGCCTAGTGTGGCGCGCGCATCCTTGGTCGCGAGCAGGCCGGCGATCATCACCAGCGGGGCCGGGTTCTTCTCCTCGAGATCGGCCATGGCCTGGGCGAGCACGCGCCCGCCATCGGGATTGTGGCCGCCATCGAGCCAGAGCTCGGCGCCGGCGGGCGCGAGTTCGGCTAGCTTGCCGCGGGCCAGCCTTTGCAAGCGCGCCGGCCATTCCGCCTCGGTCATGCCGCGTTCGAAGGCCGTGGCCGGCAGTCCGCCATAGCCGGCGGCGCGGAGCGCCGCGATCGCGGTACCCGCATTGGTGTGTTGGTGGCGCCCGGCGAGGCGTGGCAGCGGCAGGTCGAGCAGGCCGTCGCCATCCTCGTAGACCAGCCGGCCGCTATCCTCATGGACGTTGAAATCCTGCGTGCCGACCAGGATCTTGGAGGCGCCGACGCGCTCGGCCGCGGCTTCCAGCACCGCGGTCGGCTCCGGCTCCTGCGGCGCGATCACTGCCGGGGCGCCGCGCTTGAAGATGCCGGCCTTCTCGCCGGCGATCTTGGTGACGGTGTCGCCGAGATATTCGGAATGGTCGAGCGAGACCGGCGTCACCACCGTGCAGGCGGGGTGGTCAATGACGTTGGTAGCGTCGAAGCGCCCGCCGAGCCCGACCTCGAGCAGCACGACATCGGCCTTGTGCTCGGAGAAGAGCAGGAAGGCGGCGGCGTTGGTGATCTCGAAGAAGGTGATGGGGTCGCCGGCATTGGCCTTTTCGCAGCGCTCCAGCGCATCGACCAGCAAGGCCTCGTCGACGAAGCGGCCACCGCCGGGCCGGCCGAGCCGGATGCGCTCATGGAAGCGCACCAGATGCGGCGAGGTGTAGACATGGACCGACAGGCCGGCCGCTTCCAGGATCGCCCGCATGAAGGCGATGGTCGAGCCCTTGCCGTTGGTGCCGGCGACATGGATCACCGGCGGCAGCTTCTTCTGCGGATCGCCGAGCCGCTCCAGCAGGCGCAAGATGCGCCCGAGCGAGAGGTCGATCAGCTTGGGATGCAGCGCGAGGAAGCGCGCCAGCAAGAGGTCTGATGTGCTCATGCGGACACCGGCCTCCCGGCCGGGCTGTAGGCGATCAGGCGGCGGCGTCGGCCGGCAGCGGTTCTGGCGCGGGCGTGGTGACGGCCGGCAGCGGCTGCTTGGTCAGCAACCGGCCGAGCCGGGCCAGCGTCGCCGGGATCTGGTGGCGGTGCACGACCATGTCGACCATGCCGTGATCCTTGAGATATTCGGCGCGCTGGAAGCCATCCGGCAACTTCTCGCGGATCGTCTGCTCGATCACGCGCGGCCCGGCGAAGCCGATGAGGGCGCCGGGCTCGGCGATGTGCACGTCACCGAGCATGGCATAGGAGGCCGTGATGCCGCCGGTGGTCGGGTCGGTGAGCACTACGAGATACGGCAATTTCGCTGCCTTCAAACGCCGCACGGCCACGGTCGTGCGCGGCATCTGCATCAGCGACAGCATACCCTCCTGCATGCGCATCCCGCCGCCGCAGGCGAACACGACCAGAGGCGTCTTCTTCTCCAGCGCCGTCTCGGCGGCCTTGATGAAGGCCTCGCCCGCGGCCATGCCGAGAGAGCCACCCATGAAGTGGAAGTCCTGCACTGCGACCGTCATCGGCAGGCCCTGGACGCGGCCATAGCCGACCTTGAAGGCGTCGGCGGCGCCGGTCTT
>JAESGM010001062.1_pt1 | contig 10614 bp, 9 predicted proteins | sample 9269721 | NCBI WGS metagenome assembly JAESGM01 (sample SAMN15720920, study PRJNA650825) | algae metagenome | isolation source: Komarekiella atlantica HA4396-MV6 and co-occurring heterotrophs from... | place: USA: Theobald House, Kauai, HI | collected 2009-07-29 | reverse complement strand
ATCGCCGTCAGCGTGATGGCCCAGAATAGCAGCGGGTCGCCGCCCGACTGGCAGAACAGATAGATCAGCCACACGAGCCCGGCGAACAGCGCCAGATTGATGAGGTGCCGCGCCGGCAGCAGGATCGGCTTGCCGGACATGCGGCCCGACAGCTTGGCGAAGGCGATGACCGAGCCGGTGAAGGTGATGGCGCCGATGGCGACGCCGAGCGACATCTCGATCAGGCTGGCGAAGTGGATGGCGCCCTTCTGGCCGATGCCGAACGCTTCGGGCGCGTAGAGCGCTGCCGCCGCCACGAACACCGCGGCAAGACCGACCAGCGAGTGAAACGCCGCGACCAGCTCCGGCATCGCCGTCATGGCGATGCGCCGCGCCGTCACCGCGCCGATGATGCCGCCGACGCCGAGGCCGCCGATGAGCAGTATCCACGTCAGTGACAGCTGCGGATTGGCCACCGCCAGCGTGGTCGCCATGGCGATGAACATGCCGAGCATGCCGAAGTAGTTGCCCTGGCGCGATGTGGCGGGGCTCGACAGCCCGCGCAGCGCGAGGATGAAGAGAACACCTGAAACGAGATACAGGCCGGCGACGACGTTCGGCGTCATTGCACTACCTCCCCGTGGGCACGCGACGTGTCAATCACCGCTTGTCGCCCTTCTTCTTGTACATGGCGAGCATGCGCTGCGTGACGAGGAAGCCGCCGAAAATGTTCACTGCCGCCATGACCAGCGCCAGCACGCCGAAGGTCTTCGACGCCACCGTATCGCCGCTCATGAACCCGTCGATGCTGCCGTGCTCGACCGCAACGGCGAGCAGCGCGCCTACGACGATCACCGACGAGATGGCGTTGGTCACCGACATCAGCGGCGTGTGCAGCGCCGGCGTGACGCTCCACACCACGTAGTAGCCGACGAAAATCGCCATCACGAACACCATCAGCTCGTAGACGACCGGGCTGATCTCTCCACCGCCGGCTGCGGCGAGTGCCGGGGTCGGCAGCAGCGCCAGCACGGCGAGGGCGATCAGATTGCGAAACTTGAGCATGGCGTCACGCTCCCTGCAGACTGGGATGCACGACCTGCCCGTCGCGGGCGACCAGCGTGCCCTTGACGATCTCGTCGTCCCAATTGACGGCCAGCGCCTTCTCGTTCTTGTCGATCAGCGTCTCGAGGAAGGCATAGAGGTTCTTGGCGTAGAGGCTCGAAGCGTTCACCGGGATTTCTCCGGCGAGGTTGAGCGGGCCGAATATCTTGACCCCGTTGTGCTCGACCAACTGGCCCGGCTGCGTCAGCTCGCAGTTGCCGCCGCGCTCGGCTGCCAGATCGACGATGACCGCTCCCGGCTTCATGCTCTCCACCATGGCGCGCGTGATCAGCCGCGGCGCAGGGCGCCCCGGGATCAGCGCGGTGGTGATGACGATGTCCTGCGCCTTGATGTGGTTGGCGACGAGCTCAGCCTGCTTGGCCTGATACTCGGCCGACATCGGCTTGGCGTAACCGGCCGCCGTCTGCGCCTGCTTGAACTCCTCGTCCTCGACGGCGACGAACTTCGCACCGAGCGAGGCGACCTGCTCCTTGGCGGCTGGACGCACGTCGGTGGCGGTCACCTGGGCGCCGAGACGGCGCGCGGTGGCGATGGCCTGCAGACCGGCAACGCCCGCACCCATGATGAAGGCCTTGGCCGCAGGTACGGTACCGGCGGCCGTCATCATCATCGGCATGGCCTGCCCGAACATGGCGGCCGCGTCGATGACTGCCTTATAGCCGGCGAGGTTGGCCTGGCTGGAGAGCACGTCCATGGACTGCGCACGCGTAATGCGCGGCATGAATTCCATGGAGAAGAGCACGGCGTTGTTGCCGGTGAGCGCTTCCAGCGCGGCTCGATTTCCATACGGATCGAGCATGGCGATAACGAGCGCGCCCGGTTTCAATCCGGCGATCTCGGCCGCCGACGGACGCCGCACCTTGAGCAGCACGTCCGCATCGCGCAGCGCCTCGGCGGCGCTCGGCACGATTTCAGCGCCCTGGGCGCTGAGCATATCGTCGGAAAAACGCGAGCGAGCCCCGGCTCCAGATTCGACCTTCACCTTGGCTCCGAGACCCACCAGCCGCTTCACCGTCTCTGGAGAGACGGCGACGCGCGGCTCGTCAGCGGGCTCGGCCGTAACCGCTATGGTGACCATGCACTGTCCGATCGCGTGGAGTTCTGTCCCGCGCCGGATCTCGCGCCCGAATGCCGGCGCCGAGGATCCAGCGCTCGGCCCGACCTACTAGGTCAGGAAATACGCCATGCCGACCAGCAGCACGACGAGAGCGGCGATCGATATCTTTGTGAAGAAGATGAACTGCTTATACGTTTTGTCGGCCTGGGCGTAGTCCATTTCAGGATGGCCACCGGACAAGTCGAGACCCACGTCTTCCTCCCTCGAGTTTATTCGCCGTTGGTTGTCTCGTACCGCAAGGTCGGCTGCCTATCAAGCCAGCAAAAGCGGCCGCATCTTCGCCTATCGTACGGTTGCACCGCAGCAATCGCCGCTACGGCCCATTAGGCCGGGAGGCATAATATGGCGGCCTATGGACACCTATGAGCTCATTCAGCGCTTGGCCGTCGCCCTGGCCATCGGCCTCGTCATCGGTATCGAGCGCGGCTGGAAGCAGCGCGGCGAGCCCGAGGGCGAACGCGCCGCAGGCCTGCGCACGTTGGCGCTGTCCGGGTTGCTGGGCGGCATATGGGGCGCTCTCGCAGCGGCTGGCGGCCCAATCGCGCTCATCGCGCTGGCGCTGGCGTTCTCTGTGTTTTCGCTCGTCGTCGCCGCCTTCCGCTACCGCGAGATGCAGCACGAAGGAACGTTCGGCGCGACCACCGTCGTCGCCGCCATGCTCTCATTCGCGCTAGGAGCCTTCGCGGTTACGGGCGATCCGCGCGCCGCCGCAGCGGCCGGCGTGGCGACGGCACTGCTGCTTGCTCTCAAGTCGATGCTGCACTCCTGGCTTACCAGGCTCACCTGGGAAGAGTTGCGCTCCGGTCTGATCCTGCTCGCCATGACCGTGATCATGCTGCCGCTGTTGCCCGACCGGGAGCTGTCGCCTTGGTTCCCGGTAAACCCGCGCGAGGTGTGGCTGCTGACCATCTTCATTGCCGGCCTGTCATTCGCAGGTTACGTCGCGATCCGCTTGCTCGGCGCCAATCTCGGCGTGCTGCTGTCCGGCCTCGTCGGCGGGCTCGTGTCCTCCACCGCCGTGACGCTCAACATGGCGCACTTGGCTCGCGATCACCCCGGCCACGGCGCATCTGCGGCCGCGGCCACGCTGCTGGCCGGCGCCGTGATGATGGTACGCGTGCTCGTCATCGTGGCGGTCGTCAATCTGGCGTTGCTGCCGTGGCTGGCTCTGCCGCTGGTGCTCGGCGCCGCGACCCAGGCGGGCTTTGCGGCATGGCTCGCCTGGACCAATTCGGCCAGCGAAGGGGAGGCGCCGGCGCTTGAGCTCTCCAACCCGTTCGAGCTTTCCGCCGTCCTGCAATTCGGCGCGCTGCTCACCATCATCATGGCGCTGGCGCGCGGCCTCTCCACGTGGGCCGGAGGGGTGGGCGTCTATGCGCTGGCAGCGGTGTCGGGCACCGTCGATGTCGATGCCATCAGCCTGTCGATGGCCAGACTTGCGCCGCATGCGCTCACGGCGCTCAGCGCGATCACCGCCATCCTCATCGCCGTGGGCGTCAATTCGATCACCAAGGTCGGACTGGGCGCCACGGCCGGCGGCAGGCGGTTCGGCCGCCTGTTGCTCGCCCCGCTGTTGGCAACGCTCCTCGCCGGCGGCGCGGGGCTGTGGATCGCTGCGCAGTTCTGAGTGCTAGTCCAGCTTCGGCTCGCGCCGCAGGGACATGATGTAGGCCGACAGTGCGAACATCTCGTCCTGGGTCAGGTGATGGTTCGGCATCATCGGCGGCACCGAACCCAACCAGCCGAGCACACCATCGAAGGTCTGCAGCGGACGGTTGGCCACCGCGGAAAAACTCGGAACTCCCATCGGCCCGTGCTTCTCACCCTGGCCGGGATTGAGATGGCATTCCGCGCACAGCGCGCTCGCCAGTTCGCTCCCCTTCGCGACGTCGTCGGCGGCCGCCTGGGATAACCCGGACACGAAGACGAAGATTGCGATGACTATTCCGCGGACCATGGCAGCTCCTCCGCACGGCGACGAATCGCATCAGAGCAGGCGCGCACCGGCCGCGATTTGACAAATGTCAGTGCGCCTGACGATCAGCACCGCATCATCGCCTCCAGCAACACAACTCTGGAGGACACCATGGAACCGAACGAAGGCTGGCTGGATCGCGCCGTGCGCATCTTCATCGGGCTGGCGCTCATCGCATCGCCGCTCGGCGTGTACGGCATCGACCAGGCGCACGCGTGGGGCTGGCTCGGACTGCTTCCGCTGGTCACCGGATTGACCGGCTTCTGCCCGGCCTACAAGCTGCTTCGTGTGAGAACCATGGCAGCGGCCTGACCCTACTCAGGCGGCGGCACCCCGGCGCTGGCGAAGGCGCTCTGCTGGCGAGCCGCGACCTGCGGCAGGTCGAAGCCTTCGATGGTCTCGTTGAACAGGCGGTACCAGTTCTGCCGCGCGCCGAGGTGCAGGAAAACTCCGCCCAGGCCGATCGCCGCGCGATCCATGAACACGAACTCGCGCGGCACTTTCACCGGCCCTTTCTCCTTGAGGATGCGGTGCACCGTGAAGGCTTCGCGGCGCCCGTATTCACCCGGCGTCGTTTCCTCGGCGATGGCGCGTTCGCGGTTATCCAGCAGCGGTCCGTAGATGAAGCGCGCCCAGATGGTCAGCGCCTCGATCAGCTCGTCCGACAGGCCGTTGAAGCCCCACGTCTCGTAGGCGTGCACGATGAGCGCGCGGTCGCTGCTCAGCAGCCCGTGATAAAGATCGATCACTCCCTGCACGAAGCGCGGGGAGAACGTGCGGATGCAGCCGTAATCCAGCAGATTGATGCCGGCAGGCAGGCCGTCCTCCTCGAACACCGAGTAGTTGCCGAGGTGCGGGTCGCCGTGGATGACCCCGTAGTGCGAGAACGGAAACCACCAGGCGCGGAACATCGCTTGCGCGATGGCATTGCGATCTTCAAGCGGCGCGGATTTGTATTCGAGCAGCGGCTTGCCATCGAGCCACGTCATCGTCAGCAGGCGTTTGGTCGACAGCTCGGCTAGGATTTCCGGCACGCGGATGCGCGGCTCGTCGGCGAAGATGGCGGCGTAGAGGCGGGTATGCTGCGCCTCGCGTTCGTAATCGAGTTCTTCGCGCAGCCGCGCGGAAATTTCCTTTAGGATCTCGCCCGTCTCCACCGCCGGATTCATGCGCGCGTGGATGGCGAACACGGCCTTGAGCTGCACGAGGTCGGCCTCGACCGCAGAAGCCATGTCCGGGTACTGCAGCTTGACTGCCAGCCGGCGGCCGTCGTGCGCGGTCGCCTTGTGCACCTGGCCGAGCGACGCCGAGGCGGCGGCCTCGGTTGCAAACGAGGCATAGCGCGAAGCCCAGTCCGGCCCCAGCTCGGCCTGCATGCGCCGCTTGGCGAACGCCGGCCCCATCGGCGGCGCGGCCGACTGAAGCTGCCCCAGCTCGCGTGCGTACTCGGCGGGCAGCGCCTCTGGGATGGTCGACAGCAGCTGCGCCACCTTCATCAGCGGGCCCTTGAGCCCGCCGAGCGCCGCGGCGAGATCGGCAGCGCCGCGCGCCCGGTCATGCTCGGCGCCGAACAGCCGCTCGCCTGCGACGCGTGCCGCCACGGCCCCGACGTTGGCGCCAACCTTCACATACCGCGCCGCGCGCGCCGAAAAGCGGTTCTCTTCGTTAGCCATGCCCGTCCGAGGCCACTGCGATCCGATGCAGCGCATATCGGCATCGCCGCGCCGCATGGCAAGGCGCTCGCATCAGACGGCGACCTGCGTCCCGACCTCGACGACGCGATCGGTCGGGATGTGGAAGTACGTCGTGGCATCCTGCGCGCTGCGCGCCAGCGCCACGAACAGATGGTCCTGCCAGCGCGGCATTTCCGACTTCGGCGTGGTGCGCAGGTTGCGCCGCGACAGGAAGAACGAGGTCGCCCCGAGGTCTATGTTGAGATCCTTGCGGCGGCAGGAATCGAGGATCTTCGGCACGCTCGGCGTTTCCATGAAGCCGTAGCGCGCGGTGATGACGCTGAAGCTGTCGCTCAGCTTGTCGACCGTCACGCGCTCGTAGCGTGGAATGCGCGGCACTTCCTCGGTCTTGATCGACAGGATGATATTGCGCTCGTGCAGGACGCGGTTGTGCTTCAGGTTGTGCATGAGCGCCGTGGGGGCGGCCGTCGGATCGGCGGTGAAGAAAACCGCCGTGCCCGGCACCCGGTGTGGCGGCTTCGCCTCAAGCTTGCGCAGCAGCCACTCGAGGTCCGCTTCGTTCTTGCGTGTCTGCTTGGCGAGCAGCCGCGTGCCGCGCACCCACGTCCACATCACGAGGCCGATGCAGCCGCCCATGAGCAGCGGCACCCAGGCGCCCTGGAACACCTTCATCATGTTGGCGATGAAGAACGCCTGCTCGATGAACAGCAGCGGGATGATGAGCAGCGCCACCTGCCACACCTTCCAGCCCCACATGCGCCAGATGACGAAGAACATGATCAGCGAGGTGATGACCATCTCGCCGGTTACCGCCACGCCGTAAGCCGCGGCGAGATGGCTGGAATCGCGGAACAGGCCGACCGTGAGCAGAACCAGCAGCAGCATGATCCAATTCACGCGCGGCATGTAGATCTGGCCGGCCATGCTCTCCGAGGTGTGCTTGATCGAAAGGCGCGGCAGCAGCCCCAGCTGAATCGCCTGGCTGGTCAGCGAATAGGCGCCGGTGATGACCGCTTGGCCGGCGATGATGGTGGCCATCGTGGCCATGATGACCATGGGCACCAGCGCCCACTCCGGATAGAGCAGATAGAACGGATTTGACAGCGTCTCTGGACGCGCCAGCACGAGCGCGCCCTGGCCGAAATAGTTCAGCGTCAGCGCGGGTAGAACGAACGTCACCCAAGCGACCTGAATGGGCCTGCGGCCGAAATGGCCGAGGTCGGCGTAAAGCGCCTCGGCGCCGGTGACGGCGAGGAACACCAGGCCCAGAACGGTGAGGCCCAGCAGGCCATGCTTCCAGATGAAGTTGATGCCGTAATACGGATTGAGCGCGACGAGGACATCGGGATTGCCGATGATCTGCACGAGCCCGCCGGCCGCCAGCAGCAGGAACCAGGTGATAGTGATCGGTCCGAACAGGATGGCGACCTTGGCCGTACCATGCGCCTGCACCGCGAAGAGGCCGATGATGATGACCACCGCCAGCGGCAGCACGTACGGTTCGAACGCAGGTGAGACGAGCCGCAGACCCTCCACCGCCGACAGTACCGAGATGGCCGGCGTGATGATCGCATCGCCGTAGTAGAAGGCCGCGCCCGCGATGCCGAGCGCCATGATCAGCGGCGCGCTGCGCTTGGCGACCGACTGGCTCAGCGCCATCACCGCGAAGATGCCGCCCTCGCCGCGGTTGTCGGCACGCAGCAGGATGAAAACGTACTTGAGGGTGACGATCAACAGCAGCGCCCAGATGATGAGCGACAACACGCCGAATACCGCCTCGCGACCGGCGAAGCTATCGCCCTTGGCAGCGTGGATGGCTTCTTTGAAGGCGTAGAGGGGACTGGTGCCGATGTCGCCGTAGACGACGCCGATAGAGCCGACGACCAGTGCCAGAAACTTCTGGTTGGGCAAGCCTTCGGATGCCCCGTGGTCGGCACCCTTGGAACCCAACTGAGATTGTGCCACGGCGGCACCCCCGAGATTCCGGCTGCAATGCAGCGATTGGGCGGGGCTTCTAGCCCTTAACCGTGCCCGGGGGAACCCCCTTTTCGCATTCGCACAACACTTCTTGCGCTTGACAATGACAGGGAACAAGGCCGCACCACCCCAATTGGTGGCGCAGCCCCTACCTTAGTCGATCTCAGGACGTGGCATCCACGGCCGCCAGCTCGTCGATCATGCCTTCGATCACCTTGAGGCCCTTGTCCCAGAACTCCGGTTTCGACGCGTCGAGCCCGAACGGAGCGAGCAGCTCGGAATGGTGCTTCGAGCCGCCGGCCTTCAGCATGTCGAAGTACTTGCCGACGAAACCGGGATGCGCCTCGTCGTAGAGCCCGTACAGCGAGTTCACCAGGCAATCGCCGAACGCATACGCATAAACGTAGAACGGCGAGTGGATGAAGTGCGGAACGTAGGCCCAGAACACCTCGTACCCGGGCTTCAGCTCGATCGCGGGGCCGAGACTTTCCGACTGCGTCTCGAGCCAGATTTCGCCGAGCTGCTCCGGCGTCAGCTCGCCCTTGCGGCGCGCCTCGTGCAGCTTGCGCTCGAACGTGTAGAACGCGATCTGTCGCACGACGGTGTTGAGCATATCCTCCACCTTGCCGGCGATCAGCGCCTTGCGCTCGCGCGCAACCTTCGTCTCCTTGAGCATCGCCTTGAAGGTGAGCATCTCGCCGAACACCGAAGCGGTTTCCGCGAGCGTCAGCGGCGTAGGCGCCAGCAGCGCGCCTTGCGGCCGTGCCAGCATCTGATGCACGCCGTGACCCAGCTCGTGCGCGAGCGTCATCACGTCGCGCGGCTTGCCGAGATAGTTGAGCAGGACGTACGGATGCACCGAGGGAACGGTCGCCGCGGCGAACGCGCCCGGCGCCTTGCCGGGCCGCGCCGGCGCATCGATCCACTGCTTGGCGAAGAACTCACCCGCTACTTCCGCCATGTACGGATCGAAATCGCGGTATGCGCCGAGCACGAGCTGTTCGGCATCCTTCCACGCGAAGGTGCGCTCCGGCCGCTCGGGTAGCGGCGCGTTGCGATCCCAATGCGACAGCCGCTCCTTGCCGAGCCACTTGGCCTTCATCGCGTAGTAGCGATGCGACAGGCGCGGATAGGCGGCGCGCACGCTCGTCACCAGCGCATCGACGACTTCCGGCTCGACCTGATTGGCGAGATGCCGGCTGTCCGCGACGTCCTTGAAGCCGCGCCAGCGATCGGAAATCTCCTTGTCCTTGGAAAGCGTGTTGGTGATCAGCGTGAAGAGGCGCACGTTGTCCTTGAAGACCTTCGCCAGCGCCTCGGCAGCGGCCTGACGCTTCTTCTCGTCCGGGCTGGAGAGAAGGTTCAGCGTCATCTCCAGCGCCAGCGGCTCCGCCTCGCCCTCGACGGGGAAACGCAGCGCGGCAACCGTCTCGGAAAACAGGCGGCTAAACGCACCGCCCGACGTCTGCGACTTCTCCGCCAGCAGCCGCTCCAGCTTCTCTTCGAGCTGGTACGGCTTCTCCTTGCGGATGTTGTCGATCCACGGCCGGTACTTGGCGAGGCGCGGGCTCTGCAGCGCCTTCTCCATCGTCGCGTCGTCGATCTGATTGAGCTCCAGCTCGAAGAAGATCACGTCGGTGGAAATCGCCGTCAGCTTCTCGGAAATGTCGCCGTAGAATTTGGCGCGCGCCGGATCGGCCTGGTTGCCGGCGTAATGCAGCCCCGCGAACGATCCGATGCGTCCCATCAATTCCGCGAAGCGCTCGAATTCCTCGATGGCGAGCGCCAGCACATCGCCGTCGCCGGCGATGCCCGCGAGCTTGCCGTGATAATTTTCCTTAATGCGCTTTGCCGCCTCTGCGGCTGCGTCGATGTCGCGCGCCAGTTCTGGTGAATCTGTCGCGGGGTAGAGGTCAGCGAGGTTCCACTCCGGCATCGGTCCCAGCGCAGCCGCTCCCGGCGCTGCACCATCGGCAGCGCTGAGCGTCGCAGGGGCGGGATGGAATGCAGAAGTTCGCATCGTTGGCTCCGGAATGTTTGGTGAAAGGTTGGAACTGAATCGCCTTTGCGAAAGGCGTCAGCGTGGCGGCTTTGACGCATCCTGATCAAAAAAGGATCAACCTGGGCTTCGCGGCAACAGCTTATTTACCCTTGTTGGGCAGTCTTGCCTTTGTTGAGTGAGCTACCGGTCGCCAAGTGTCCAATCCTGGGTCACTTTCGCGCGTATCGCCGGGGCGGTTCGTTTTTGAGTTCGAGTGCCTCATGGTCAAGAGACTACTAATCGTCGACGACGATCCCACCCAGCGCCGCATCCTCGAAGAAACAATTAAGCGTCTCGGGTTCGGTACTAAGACCGCAAGCTCCGGCGAGCAAGCCCTGCAGATTCTCGAGGGGCCGGAGCGCAGCGACATTTCTCTCGTACTTCTCGATCTCGTCATGGGCGGCCTCGACGGCATGGGCGTCCTTGAGAAGCTCGCGGGTACGCCCGGCGTTCCACCCATCATCGTGCAGACGGCTAACGGATCGATCGATGCCGCCATCAGCGCCATGCGCGCCGGCGCCGTCGACTTCGTGGTCAAGCCGATCTCTCCCGAGCGGCTGGAAGTTTCCATCAAGAGCGCCTTGAAGATCGAAGCGCTCGCCGGTGAGATCACGCGCATCAAGAAGAAGGTCGAAGGCGAGCTGACCTTCGCCGACCTCGTCGCGCGCGGCGAAGGCATGGAACGCGTCATCGCGCTCGGCCGCCG
>JAESGM010001060.1_pt1 | contig 10643 bp, 8 predicted proteins | sample 9269721 | NCBI WGS metagenome assembly JAESGM01 (sample SAMN15720920, study PRJNA650825) | algae metagenome | isolation source: Komarekiella atlantica HA4396-MV6 and co-occurring heterotrophs from... | place: USA: Theobald House, Kauai, HI | collected 2009-07-29 | reverse complement strand
CGGCCTTCAGCACGCAGCCGATGGTCTTGGCCGGCAGCGCCGTCTCCTTGCCGTCGCGGATGACGCTCAGGCGGCCGCCGCGTCCGGGTTCGCCGCCCGCCAGTCCGTAAGGTTGCGAGGTGAAGGCGTCGAAGGAGGCGTTGAGCAGGCCGTGCTCGGCGATGAAACGCCATTCGCGAACGAGGCCGAGCCCGCCGCGCATTTTGCCCGCACCGCCCGAATTCGGCAGAAAGCCGTACCGGGTGAAGCGCAGCGGGAAGATCGCCTCGATCATCTCGATCGGGGTGTTCTGGCCGTTGTGGAACCCGGCCGAGAGGCCGGACGGCCCATCGGCCTGCGGATGGCCGCCCCAGCCGCCGATCTCGGCATCGAAATAGACCTGCCTCCGGCCGTCGGCATGGCGGATATTGACCGCGTGGTTGAAGGTCACGCCGTAATAGGAGGCCGGGATACGCTCCGCGATCGCCCCCGCGAAGGCCCTGAGCACCGCGGTCGCGATCCGGTGGCCGGTCAGCATCCGCATCGAGACCGGCGCGGGAAACTGCGCGCTGACGAGCAGCCCGTCGGGCGCGCTGACGGTGATCGGCCGGTAGCAGCCGGAATTGGCGGCCGCCTCGATGCCGGATGCCGCAATCACGGCGTAGTACACCGCCGATCGCGTCGTCGCCATCGTCGCGTTGATCGGCCCGCGCGCTTGGGGCGAGGAGCCGGCGAAATCGACCATGAGACGGTCGCCCGCGATCGTCAGGGTCACGGCGATGCGCTTCTGCCCCGGCTCCATGCCGTCTCCGTCGACGAAATCCTCCGCCTGATAGACGCCGTCGGGCAGCGCGGTCAGCGCGGCGCGCATCGCCGTCTCGGAATGGTCGAGCAGGGCTTGCCCGACCTCGCGCAGCGTCCGCACGCCATAGCGCCCCGCGAGCTGGCGCATCGCGCGGGCGCCGACCTCGAGCGCCGCGATCTGGCTCAGGAAATCGCCGCGAAACGTCTCGGGCTCGCGGACATTCTGCAGGATGGTGGCGAAGAGGTCGTCCTGCATCTCGCCTTCGCGGACGATCTTCACCGGCGGCAGCCGCAGCCCCTCCTGAAATATCTCCACGGCATGGGCGTTGTAGCCGCCGGCTGCGCCGCCGCCGACATCGACATGGTGGATCAGCACGCAGGTGATGGCGATGCGCTGGCCATCGACGAACACAGGCTTGAAGGCGAGGAAATCCGGCAGGTGCTGGCCGCCGCAATAGGGGTCGTTGGTGACCACGACATCGCCCTCCCGCCAGCGCTCCAGCGGCAGATGCCGGGCGATGATCTCCTGCAGGCAGAGCTCCATCGAATTGAGATGGACCGGCATGCGCGCCGCCTGGGCGATGTTGCGGCCCTCGCCGTCGAAGACGGCGGTGGAATAGTCGAGCAGTTCGCGCACCGTGGTCGAGCGGCTGGTGCGCCAGACCGTGATCGACATCTCCTCGGCGGCCGAGACCAGCCCATGCGAGACGATTTCGAGAAGAACCGGATCGACCTTGCTCATGACCGCGTCTCCCGCGTCGCGACGAGATCGCCCGAGGGCCGGACGGCGAGCCTCCAGCCTGTGGGGATGATCAGCGTGGTGTAGGCCTGCTCGATGATGGCGGGGCCATGGACGACCGCGCCGGCGCAGAGCCTGCCCTGCTCGTGAACCGGGGCCTTCGTCCAGGCGCCGCCGAGATGGACCTGCCGCTCGCGGGCGGGGGCCGCCTCGCCGGGCTGCGGCGCGCTTGCGGTCGCCATGCCGCCGAGCAGGCCGACCGCCGCCAGCCGCATCGTCACCAGTTCGACCGTCTCCTGCGGATCGTCGAACGAGAAGCGCTCGCGGTGCGCCTCATGGAAGCGCGCGCAGAGCGCGGCGAGCGCCGGATCGTCGCGGGCGATGTCCGGCAGCGGCACCAGCAGTTCGAAGGCCTGGCCGCGATAGCGCAGATCGGCGGCGAGTTCGAGGCGGCGCTGCGCGGCGGGCAGCCCGTCGGCGGCCAGCAGGGCCTCGCCCTCGCGCAGCAGATCCTCGGCGAGCGCGGCGAAGGCCGGGCCCGCACCGGCTTTCAGGGGCAGGACCCGGGTGCGGGCGAGATCATGGACGATGTCGGATTGCAGGATGCCATGGGCCGAGAAGGTGGACGGGTCCTTGGGGAAGATCACCGTCGTCATGCCGAGTTCCTCGGCGACCTCGACGGCGTGAAGGCCCCCGGCGCCGCCGAAGGACATCAGCGCGAAATCGCGCGGATCGAGCCCGCGCTCGAACAGCGAGAGCTTGATCGCGCCGGCGAGCTTGGCGACGACGACGGCCAGGATGCCGGCCGCTGCGCGATCCCGGTCGAGCCCGAGCGGGCCGGCGATCCGGGTTTCGAGCGCCGCGCGGGCGCCGTCGAGATCCAGCGCGAATTCGCCGCCCAGAAAGGTCACGGGGTCGAGCCGCCCGAGGATCAGGTTGACGTCCGTGACGGTCGGCTCCGTGCCGCCGCGGCCATAGCAGACCGGGCCCGGCCGGGCGCCGGCGCTGCGCGGGCCGACCTGAAGCCGCCCCGAAGCGTCGAGCGAGGCGATCGAGCCGCCGCCGGCGCCGATCGTGCGCATGTCGACCATGGGGACCCGCACCGGCAGGCCGTCGATGTCGCCCTGGGCGACGACAGCCCGGCTGCCGTCTCGGATGACGGCGACGTCGTAGCTGGTGCCGCCCATGTCGACGCCCACGACATCCGGGAAGCCGAGCCGGCGCGCGACGCCCTCGGCGGCGAGCACGCCGCCGGACGGCCCCGAGAGCAGGAGCTTGACCGGGGCCTCGCCGGCCGCGTGCGGGGTCGTCGCCCCGCCATTGGACTGCACGAGGTAAAGCGGGGCTGTGAGACCCTCGGCCGCGATGCGCGCCAGCAGCGCGTCGATATAGCGCCGCACGACAGGGATCAGCAGCGCGTTGAGGACCGTGGTCGAGGTGCGCTCGAACTCGCGGATCTCGGGAGAGACCTCGTGCGAGCAGGAAACCGCCATCGCCGGCAGGCGGGCGCGCAGACGCTGTGCGATGGCGATCTCGTGAGCCGGGTTGGTGAAGCCGTTGAGCAGGGCGATCGCGCAGACCGTCGCTCCCGAGGCGGCGACCCTGTCGATCGCCGCCTCGACGCTGGCGTCGTCGAGAGCCGTCAGCACCTCGCCGCCGGGACCGATGCGCTCGATCACGCCGAAGCGCCGCCTGCGCGGCACCAGCACCGCCTGCGGCCCGGGCTTCAGGCGGTAGATCTCCTTGCGGGAGTGACGGCCGATCTCCAGCACGTCCTCGAAGCCTGCCGTCGCGATCAGCGCGCCCTCGGGCAGGTTGCGCGTCAGCACCGCATTGGTCGCGATCGTCGTGCCATGCATCAGGAGACCGATATCGGACAGCGAAAAGCCGAACCGCTCGGCCGCGCCATTGACGGCGTTCATCAAACCCATCGACGGATCATCGGACGTGGTTGGCGTCTTGAAGCTCTGCGTATCGCCGCTGGCCTCATCGATGCATTCGAGGTCTGTGAACGTTCCACCGATATCGACGGCGATGCGGATTCGCTTGGCCTTCATGAATTCCAGGATCCGCACGTGGGAGGGGCCGATGGATACTCGTCACGACGCGTTAGCGCGGCTCCCGGTTGCTTTGCAATGAACATGCTGAAGGCAGGGCATGCCTGCTCCGGATGCCGAACCCGATGGGCTCGGCGACCAGCATCCCCTGTCTTCCAGTCGGCGAACGTCAGCCGAGGCCAAAACGGCCGTGCCCGCTCCCTCGAGCCTGCCGCGCCCCGAACGCTACGGCATTGCCGCGCGCCGCTTATTCCGTTTGGAACACCCCGCCCGCCGCGGGCGGGCGATAAGCCAGATCGGGGAAAGGGGTCTGATGCAGCCGCTTCTCATCAGCGCGCCCTTCCCTCGAACCGGCGGACGGCGCGCCCTTGGCCGGCGCGCGCGCAGCGGGCTTTCCGTCTTCGCGTCAGACGCTCAGGCCGCCTTGGCGGCCCGACCCTCCGAGGCCCATTCGCCATACCACGCCTTGAAGCGACGCCATTGCGCCTCGACATAGTTGCGCTGCGCATCCGAAAGAGCGTCGCTTTCGTTGAAGTGGCGCCCATAGGCGTCATGCCCCTCCAGCACCATCAGATGCTTGTAGTAGAGGACGAGGTCGACGCCCTCGTCGAAGGAGGACAGGACATAGAGCGCGCGCTCCAGTTCGAGCGCGTCGCGCTCGGCGGCCGGATCGCCGGCGGCGGCCTTCTCCGAGAGGGCGACGAGGTGCAGCACCTCCCTGGGCAGAGCATTGCCGATGCCGGTGATCGCGCCCTTCGCGCCGCAGCGGATGAAGCCGTGCGTCACCTGCGTATCGACGCCGACCATCAGGGTCAGCCTGGCGTCGCGGCTGGTGATGTGCTCGGCCGCATAGGTCAGCGCCTCGGCCCCGCCGAACTCCTTGAAGCCGACCAGATGCGGATAGCGCTCATGCAGGGCGAAGAAGAGGTCGGCCTTGGTCTCGTAGCCGTAATAGGGGCTGTTGTAGATCACCGAAGGCAGATCGACGGCGGCCTCCAGGATGCCCTCGAAATGGGCGGCTTGCGCCTGCAGCGAGGAGCCGCGCGAGAGCACGCGCGGGATCACCATCAGGCCCTGCGCCCCGACCGCCTTGGCGTGGGCGGCGAAGGCGGCGGCGCGTTTGGGATTCTGCGCGCCGGTGCCGACGATGACCGGAACGCCCGCTTCGACCAGCCGCCTGACGCCCTCCATGCGCTGCTCGTCGGCGAGCAGCGGCCAGTCGCCCATCGAGCCGCAATAGACGACCGCCGACATGCCCGCCCCGATCAGGCGACGACCGGTGCGCGCGAGTTCGTCGAAGTCGACATCGCCGGAGGCGGTGCAGGGGCTCATCAGTGCGGGAATCGTTCCGCTGAAGATGTTCTGGGTCATGGCGTGGCGTCCGTTGGCGGAGGGGCTGATGCGGTCGCAAGGCTATATCCTTGCGACCGCAGGTGGGGATCAAACGGTGATGGACTGCCCCGCCTTGCGGAGTTCGGCGAGGACGGGGGCCTTGGGCAGCCAGATCTTGTCGAACTCGGCGACGACGGCCTCGGCTTCCTTCGGATTGGCGAGCTTGAAATTGGCGCCTGCCGCCTTGAACTGCTCGACGAGTTTTGGCTCGTTTCCGGCGAGCGCGTCGATCTGCTCGTCGAGCGCGGCCTTGACCGTCTTCTGGATCAGCTCGCGATCGGCCGCCGGCATGCCCTGCCAGACGCGGCCCGAGGCCAGCGCGATCACCGGCATGAAGATCGCGTTCATCTGCAGGATCGTCTTCGAGACCTTGTCGAAGCGCTGGTTCCAGGAGAATTCGAGATCGGCCTCCAGCCCGTCGACCTGGCCGTTGGTCATGGCGTCGAAGACCTGCGGAGTCGGGATCGGCGTCGGCGCGGCGCCGAGCAGCTGATAGAAGTCGCGGTAGACCGGCGTCGGATTGATGCGCAGCTTCATGCCCTTGATGTCGGCGACCGAGTTCAGCTCCTTCGCCGCGAACACCGCGCGCATGCCGGTGATGCCCCAGGCCATGCCGACGCAACCGGTCTCGCGCGGCAGTACGTCGAACAGGCCCATGGCCGCCGGGTGACGCACGAGCTTGGCGATCTTGGCGGTCGAATCGACGATATAGGGCGCGGTGATCGCGCCGATCGCCGGCACGCGCGAGCCGAGCTCCGCCGCCATGATCCAGCCCATGTCGAGCGCGCCCGACTGCATCTGCTGCAGCATCGCCGCCTCGTTGCCGAGCTGGCCGGAATGGAACACCGTCAGGTTCAGCCGGCCATTGGTCTCCGCCTTCAGCCGCTCGCCGACCTTGACGGCCGCGACGTTCCAGGGGTGGCCGTTGGGCGTGAGGATGCCCAGGCGCAGCTCCTTGCTCTGGGCGAGCAGCAATGCCGGCTTGGCCATCGGCAGCGTGGCGGCGGCGGCGATCAGATGGCGGCGCGAAATTGTCATGACGGATGTCCCCTTTGTCGGTGTGGCAGGCGTTGTCATTTCACCAGGGCCAGCGAAAGCCATGGGTAGATCGAGAGCAGGATCAAAAGGACGCAGGAGACGGCGAAGAAGGGCAGCGTCACCAGGAACATCTTGCCCGGCTTCGCCCCCGTTACGGCGGCGGCGACGAAGAAGCACAGGCCGATCGGCGGCGAGAGCAGGCCCAGCACCAGATTGACCACGACGACCACCCCGAAATGACGCGGATCGATGCCGTAGATCTCGGTCGCGATCGGCAGCAGGATCGGCACCGTCATGATCAGGCCGGGAATGCCGTCGATCACCGTGCCGATCAGCAGCAGGACCGCATTGACCAGCAGCATGAAGGTCACCGGATCCTTGGCGACGGTCTGGATCGAGGCGGCGATGGACTGCGGAATCCGGCCGTAGACCAGGACCCAGGAGAAAACCGCCGCCGCCGCGACCAGGAACAGGACGATCGCCGAATAGACGCCGGCGCGCAACATCATCTCGGGCAGCCTGGCGAAGCTGAACTCGCGGGTCCAGTAGCGGCCGATCAGCGCGGCGGCGATCGAGCCGACGGCCGCCGCCTCGGTCGGATTGGCGAGGCCGCCGAGGATCGAGCCGACGATGACGATCGGGATCAGCAGCGTCGGCGCCGAGCGCAGCACGGTCCTGCTGCGCTCGCGCAGCGTCTGCCTGTCGCCTGCCGGATAATTGTAGACGAAACCCATGGCGGCGATGACCAGGAAGAACAGGACGGTCAGCAGCAGGCCGGGCACGATGCCGGCGATCAGCATGTCGCTGACCGAAACCTGCGCCAGCACCGAATAGACGACGAACATCACCGAGGGCGGGATGATCGGCCCGAGCATGCCGCCATAGGCGGTGATGCCGGCGGCGAAGTCCCTGTCGTAGCCCTTGCGCTCCATCTCCGGCACCATGACCTGCGCCATGATCGCGACCTGCGCCGTCGCCGAGCCGAGGATGGAGGAGACGAACATGTTGGCGAGGATGTTGACATAGGCGAGCCCGCCGCGCAGCGAGCCGACGAAGGCCATGGCGAGCTCGACGATGCGGCGCGTGATGCCGCCGCCATTCATGATCTCGCCGATCAGGATGAAGAGCGGGATCGCGATCAGCCCGTAGCTGTCGACGCCGCCGAACATCTGCAGCGGATAGTTCGGCAGCAATTGCATGTTGCCGGTGGCGGTCATGAAGACGAGCGCGCCGAGGCAAAGACACAGCGCGATCGGAACGCCGGCCAGCATGATGGCGAAGAAGGCGCCGATGGTGATGGCCATCAGTTCACCCCGTCCGCGGCGCCCGTCGAGAAGCCGGGCAAGACCTGCCGCTCGACGAGGCGCAGATCCTCGCACAGGTTCGCCAGTGCGTGCAGGCTCATCGACAGGGCAAAGACCGGCATGATCAGGTAGATCACCCAGGTCGGCCAGTTCAGCGTCTGCGTCCGTTCGGTGTAGATGAAGTTGAAGGATGCCGCCGCGAAGCCCTTCGCGTCGAAGCCGGCCGTCGCGATGCCGACCGGATCGAGCCAGAGCCAGCACATCACGGCGAGGCTGATGCCGAACAGCAGCACGCCCATGGTCGCGACGGCTCGGAAGATCGCGACGCCGCGTTCCGGAAAGCGCTCGGTCAGCATGGTCACGGCGAAATCGAGCCGCATCCGCGTCATCGCCGACGCGCCGATGAAGGTGAGCCAGACGACGCTGTAGACCGCCGATTCGTCGATCCAGTAGATCGGCCGGCCGGCATAGCGCGTCGTGATATTGAGCAGGATGAGACCGCAGAGCAGGAACATCAGCCCCTGGATCGCGCGTTGCTCGAGCCGGAGCAGGCGCCCCGACAGCGCCACGACGGCATCGGGGACGGAGGAGCGGCGGGTGCGCGTCGCCATGGCGTCATCGGTCATGCCCGTCCTCCTTTCGCTGATTTTGTAGATTGTATAAAATCTACATGTCAATAGCGTTCGTGCTCCGGATCGGCTAAGGCTGCTTGCGATGTCCCCTCCCCTGAAGCACCGCACCCTGTCCTCGGCGATCGTCGACCGCCTCCGCCAGGAAATTCTCGACGGCAGCTATGCGGCCGGCTCGCAATTGCGCCAGGACGCGTTGGCGCAGTCTTTCGAGGTCAGCCGCATCCCGGTCCGGGAGGCGCTGTTCCAGCTCGAGGCCGAGGGCTTCGTGCGGATCGTGCCGCACAAGGGCGCGATCGTCTCGGGCCTGTCCCTGGACGAGATCAACGACGTCTTCGATCTGCGCAAGCTGCTCGAGCCGAGGCTGCTCGCAAGTTCCGTTCCAGCGCTGACGGCTGAGGATTTCGCCGCGGTCGCCGACATGGAGGCCGCGTTCGAGGAGGCGATGGCGGCGCGCGACATCGGCCGCTGGGGCCTGCTCAACGCCGATTTCCATCTGGCGCTCTACGCCCGCGCGACGCAGCCGCGCACGCTGTCGATCGTCGCCGGCCTCCTGCAGACCAGCGACCGCTATACGCGGCTGCAATTGCAGCGGTCCTCCTCTATCGAGCGGGCGCAGGCCGAGCACAACGAACTCATCCGGCTCTGCCGCGAAGGCCGGATGAAGGAGGCCGCACGCCTGCTCGTCGATCATATCGAGCTGGTGCGGCGCGACCTGGTCGCGTTCCTGAACGAGCGTGGAAAGGGGTGACGCCGTCCAGACCGCGCTCCAGTCCGGTCCGTGGAACGTCAGACGCCGACCGGGTAGGGAGATGCCGGCATGTCCAACCGCCCGACGGTGTGAGCGCTTCTCCCGGCCTGTCGAGACGCCTGCTTCATCCCCCTGCAGAGATGGTCGGCCAAAAACTCGGCGTCCCGCGCCACCCCCGAAAACCGGCCCGAACCCCAGCTATGGAGCCAGGGCAGGCCCAGAAAATAGACGCCTTCGACGCCGGTCACGCCGCGGCGATGCACGGGATGCCCTGCGCCGTTGAAGACGGGCGCATCGAGCCAGCGGAAATCGGGCTGGAAGCCGATGCACCAGATGATCGCGGTGATGCCCGCCGCAGAGAGATCGAGCGTCGCCGGCTCCTCGGCAGGCTCCCAGACCGGCACGTAGACCGAGGGCGGCGGGGCGCTCAGGCCGCGCTCGGCGATCCATGTGTCGATGGTGGCGTTGATGCCGTTATAGACGCGGTCGGCCTCGTCGAGCGAGGCCTTCAGCGTCGGACGGAAGCGCAAGGTCGTCCCGTCGAGCCCGTCGAGCAGGCCGTATAGTTCCATGCCCTCAGCGGCGAACTGGCGCAGGTCGATGTCGCGCCCGCCGTCGCGGCCGGTGACGTAGTGGTTGGTGTTGTCGCGCACGCCCTCCCGCAACGGGTGCTTCTCGACCGGCATGTCGTAATAGCCCATGTCGGCGAGCCAGGTGACGACGTCGCGGCCGCGATAGAACCGGGCGCAGCGCGGCGCGTCGCCGACGGCCAGATGCACTTTTCGGCCGGCGAGATGCAAATCCTCGGCGATCTGCGCGCCCGACTGCCCCGAGCCGACGACCAGCACCGCGCCCTCCGGCAGGGCGGCCGGGTTGCGGTACTGCTCGGAATGCAGTTGCAGGATCGTAGGTGGCAGCCGCTCGGCCATGCGCGGGATGATCGGCAGGTGATAGCCGCCCGAGGCGACGACGACCTGGCCGGCGCTGTAATCGCCCTCGGAGGTCGCGATCGCAAAGCCGGCGTCCGACCGCACCACGCGATCGACCGACACGCCTTCGCGGATCGGCGGATCGACCTTGGCGCGGTAGGCGTCGAGATAGGCGACGATCTCGTGCTTCAGCATGAAGCCGTCGGGGTCGTCGCCGGCATAGGGGTGGCCCGGCAGCTGGCACTGCCAGTTCGGCGTGACGAGGCAAAACGAATCCCAGCGCTGCGACGACCAGCTATGCGCCGCCCTGCGCTTCTCGAAGACGAGATGCTCGATGCCACGCTGCTTCAGGCACCAGCTCATCGACAGGCCGGCCTGACCGCCGCCGATGACGGCCACCGGGACATGGCGGGAGGGTGAGACGGTCATTGCAGACCTCCTTCAGTCATTCGTCGAAGGCCTCGACGCGGACATGCGCGTTGGGCAAGGCGCGGTAGCGTGCCCCCGTTGCCTCGATGCGGGACAATTGGCCGAGCGCCAGCGAGCAGGGATGGCCGTAGCGGGCGCGGACGCGGTCGCTGGCGATGGTCAGGGCCGTGCGGCTGCGGACGAGGAAATCGGCCAGCTCATAGCTCTCGCCGGGCTCGAAATAATCCTTGATGACGAGCGAGGGCGAATAGCAGCTCTCCGCTTCGCCATCGGGCCAGCTTATGTGGAAGCGCATCTCAGGCATGGACGGCCTCCACCAGGCTTTCATAGACGGGCAGATGGGCCGCTGCGCAGTTGTCCCAGCGGTGCGGGGCCAGGGTCGCCTCGCGACGCCGCTCCAGCGCGCGGCGCAGATCGGGCGTCAGGACGGCGGCCATGGCGTTGGCGATCGAGCCCGGCTCCTGCGGATCGCACCAGACCACGTCGCCGTCGCTGAAATGCTCGGTGAAGGGCGCGATATGGGAGATGACGACCGGCGTGCCGCAGGCCAGCGCCTCCAGCGCGACGAGGCCAAAACCCTCCTTCACCGAGG
>JAESGM010001059.1_pt1 | contig 10646 bp, 10 predicted proteins | sample 9269721 | NCBI WGS metagenome assembly JAESGM01 (sample SAMN15720920, study PRJNA650825) | algae metagenome | isolation source: Komarekiella atlantica HA4396-MV6 and co-occurring heterotrophs from... | place: USA: Theobald House, Kauai, HI | collected 2009-07-29 | reverse complement strand
CACGCTGGCGCCGCAGCGCAAGCTCGCCAATGAGAAGCCGAAGGGCGAGACGATCGACTACGACACGCTGATCAAGAGCTGGCCAGCGTCTCCCCCCAAGCGCGGCTGAGCCCCCTCCTCCCGGCTCGGACGTGCAAAAGGGGCGCGGCAGCAATGCCGCGCCCCCGATTGCTTCTGGCCTTGCCCACCCGCTATTGCTGCGTCGCGCTCTCATCCATCCACATGACCTCCCAGACATGGCCATCGAGGTCCTGGAAGCCATGGGCGTACATGAAGCCATAGTCCTTCGGCTCGCTATAGGTCGTGCCACCGGCGGCCAGCGCCGCCTTGACGATCTCGTCGACCGCCTCGCGGCTGTCTCGCGAAAGCGCGGTCAGGACCTCCAGCGATTGGCTGGTATCGGCGATCGGCTTCGGCGAGAAGCCGGCGAATTTCTCATGGGTCAGCAGCATCGCGAAGATCGTGTCACTGATCACCATGCAGGCGGCGGTATCATCGGTGAATTGCGGGTTGAAGGAGAAGCCGAGCGCCCCGAAGAAGGCCATCGACTTCTTGAGGTCCTTCACCGGCAGGTTGACGAAGATCATCTGGGGCATGTTGTGCTCCTTGGGTCGGCACCGTCTCTAGTGGATGCGATGGCCAATGGGCCGGGGCGATGTGGCGCGGCTATGACACGGCCTGGAGCGCCTGCCTCAGTTGAACCGGTTCGATGTCGGTGAGGCGGGCATCGACCTCGTCATGCGTGCGCTGCCAGATCGGCATGGCCCTGGCGAGGAGAGCAATTCCCTCCGGCGTAATTGCCAGGAGCCGGCTTCGGCGGTCCTTCTCGCCCGCAGTCACGACGACAAGGCCGCGACGCTCCAGCGGTTTCAGCGCGGCGGTCAACGTCGTCCGGTCCATGCCGAGCAGGTTGGCGACCGGGCCGAGCGGCGGTGGCTCCGGCCGGTTCAGCGACATCAGGAGGGAAAATTGCTGATTGGTGAGATCGACCGGGCGCAGCGCCTCGTCGAACAATCGTGCAAGCGAGCGCGCCGCGCGCTGGACATGCAGGCACAGGCAATGGTCGCGCACATGCAGCGTCGTGGCGAAGGGGAGAACGGATTCGAGGGGTGCTTCCAGTGATTTTGACATCGTTCAGATATGTTGATATCAACGCATCGAATTTAGGCTGTGGGGCTGGATGCTGCAAGGAGGCGATGATGGAGCATCAGGTGGTTTCCCGTTCCGAATGGCTGGATGCGCGCAAGGCCCTGCTCGCCCGCGAGAAGGAGTTCAGCCGGCTGCGCGATGAGATCAATGCCGAGCGGCTCGCTTTGCCCTGGGTCAAGGTCGATGAGACTTATGCCTTCGACACGCCGGCGGGAAAGAAGACGCTGGCCGAGCTGTTCGACGGCCGCAGCCAGCTGATGGTCTACCATTTCATGTTCGGGCCGGACTGGGAGGCGGGCTGCCCTGGCTGCTCCTTCATGGCCGACCATTTCGACGGGACGCTGGCGCATCTCAATAACCACGACGTCACGCTGGTGATGGTCTCGCGCGCGCCGCTCGCCAAGATCGAGGCCTACAAGGCGCGCATGGGCTGGAGCGTGCCCTGGGTCTCGTCCTTCGGCAGCGCGTTCAACTTCGACTATCAGGCCTCCTTCACCAAAGAGGAGCTCGCCCAGGGTGCTGTGCTCTACAACTTCTCCCGCACGCCGTCGGAGCAAGCGCATGACGAACTGCCCGGGCTGAGCTCCTTCATCCGCGACGAGAACGGCGAGGTCTTCCACACCTATTCGGGCTACGCCCGCGGCGGCGAGGAGATGCTGGCGACGCTGATGATCCTCGACCGGGCACCGAAGGGCCGCAACGAGACCTCGACGCTGAGCTTCGTTAAGCGCCATGACGAATACGAGGACAAGCCGAAGGCTCACGCCTGCTGCGCCGCCTGAGGCCGCAGCAGGCCAGACCACGCGCATAGGGTCGGTGGGATGCCCGCCTCCGCAAGGGGCCGGGCTTGGGGCGCGTGTTTTTTGATGATCGCTGCGGCCGGTCGCAAGCCGTGAGACCGGCCTGTACCGGCAGCCCGCCGTCAACGCCAGAGCCCGTTCCGATCAACTTGCACCGCAAGTTGATCGGTAAAACGGTCTCTAACTCAAAATGAGAGGCGGATTCACCGATCAGATCGATTCAATCTGATCGGATCCGGCTCTCGCTATCCGCCCGCCGGTCATCGGCTCGGCGACCCCGGTGGTCAGCGGGAAGGAGATCGGCAGGCCGGCCTTGTGGCGCATGGCGAGGAAGGCGAAGCATTCCGCCTCGATCGCGTCGCCGCGCCAGCCGACCGCTTCGGCCGGGACCGCCTCAGCGCCGGTGCGGGCATTGAGCGCCGCCATGATCGCCGGGTTGCGCCGCCCGCCGCCACAGACGATCAGCCTTTCCGGCCTGACCGGCAGCAGGTCTAGCCCGCGCCCGACCGCGCCGGCGGTGAAGGCGGTCAGCGTCGCTGCCCCGTCCTCGAATGAGAGCCCCGCGGCCATGGCCGCGGTGAAGTCGTAGCGATCGAGCGATTTCGGGTAGGGCGCGAAGAGATAGCGGTGCTCGAGCAGCAGCGCGAGCCTGGCCTCGTCGACAGTGCCCGCAAGCGAGAAGGCGCCGTCGCGGTCCATCTCGCCCTTGCCGTGCCGCTTGATCCAGTCGTTGAGCGGCGCATTGCCCGGCCCGGTGTCGAAGGCGAGCACGCGTTCGGCATCGGCGAAGGCGCTGAGATTGCCGACACCGCCGAGATTGAGCACGGCCGTCTCCTGCCCGGCCCCGATGCTGACCATCAGCGCAGCATGATAGCTTGCGACCAGCGGCGCGCCCTGGCCGCCGGCGCGGACATCGGCCGTGCGGAAATCGTAGACGACGTCGATACCGAGCTGCCGTGCCATGAGCGCCCCGTCGCCGAGCTGACGGGTGTCGCCCTTGCGCTCCCTGGTCGGGGCGCGGTGCAGCACCGTCTGACCATGGAAGCCGATCGCTGCGACTTCGCTCGAAGCGATGCCCTCAGAGGCAAGGAACTCGGCAACGGCTTCGCCTTGCGCCAGCGTCAGGGCACGCTCGGCCTCAGCGAAAATCGCCGGCTCCGGCCCTTCGAAGCGCCAGCCGAGCGCCGCCTGCACGGCTTCCGCCAGCAAATCGCGAACCTCCTGGCGATAGGGCGAAAGCCGCCACGGGCCGAATTCGGCGACCGCAACGCCGTCCGTGCGGATCGCGGCGATGTCGATATTGCCGTCGAGGACCGTTCCGGTCATCAGGCCGATCGCCCAGGCTGGCTGCATGCGCGATATCTCTCGTGTTCGGGACGATGCCCGCCGGACTCAGCCGGCCCGCAGCGCCGCGTCAAACGCGTCCTGCAGCATCTCCCGGCATTGCCGGGCCTGCTCGCGGCTGGGCTCGTGCAGGATATGCGGGGTGATGTCGGCGAGGTCGCGCAGGGCGAAGTCGATCGCCGACATCAGGTCGAGCGCATCACCGTCCGGCTCGACGACCGGTGGCCTCAACCGGAACTGCAAAACCTGACCCATCAGGACCTGACCCATTACGCGTCTCACGAGACTGGAAGGCGAATCGTTCTCCAGAGTCTCGTCCGCAATCGGTCAGGAACCGGTTAACGCCGGCCGGGCCTTTCCCCGGATTCCAGAAGCTCCGCAATCCGCGCGGTCGCCTTGAGCCCCGAGCCTGTCAGGACAAGAACAGTGGTCTCCTTTGGCGAAACAGCGCCGCCCGCCCTTAAGTGTCGGAAGGCCGCAAGTACGCCGGCAGAGGTTGGTTCGGCATAAAGCCCCAAACTCGCGCTCTGCCATAGAGCCTGCTCGATTATGTCTTCGCCTAGTGCGACTGTCCCGCCGCCGGAGCGCCGGAGCGCTCGCAGGACTTCGCGTAGGCGCACCGGTTGTGCGATCGCGGTCCCTTCGGCAAGCGTTGGGCCGGTTTCGACCGGCACGGGCTCCTCGCTTCCGCTCTGGAAGATGGCATGGATCGGTGCGCAGCGGCGGGGCTGAACCCCGAAGAGCCTTGGCAGCTTGGCGATCTGGCCGGCCCGCAGCAACTCGCTGAAACCGATGTCACAGCCCAGTACATTGCTACCGGCCCCCATCGGCATGATGATGTTGTCGGGTGCTTGGAAGCCGAGGTCCTCCCACAGCTCATAAGCGAGCGTCTTCGTCCCCTGCAGGAAGAAGGGTTGCCAGTTATGACTGGCGTAGAAGATCTCGCTCGATTGCCGGATCGCTTCATTTGCCGCTGCTTCCCGCGGGCCATCGATGAGTTCGACCTCGGCACCGTGGGCGCGCATCTGCACCGTTTTGCCGGGTTGGGTCGAGGCGGGAACGAGGATCTTGGCAGACATCCCGCCGGCAGCAGCATAGGTGGCGACGGCTGCGCCGCCATTGCCGGACGAATCCTCCAGCACGGCCGTGATCCCTTGCTGACGCAAGACCGATAGCATCACCGAGACGCCGCGATCCTTGAAGCTGCCGGATGGCGAGACCCATTCCAGCTTGCAAAGCACCCGCAGTCCGTCGATCTCCCGCTCGATCAGCGGCGTCAAACCCTCGCCGAGCGAGATCGGCGTCGCGACCGGCAAGGGCAAGCTGGCGGCGTAGCGCCAGAGCGAGCGCCGTGTCGTATCGATCTCGTCGCGGCCAATTCCCGGCAGCGCCGAGATCATCAGCGGGCGGCCATCGGGCGAACACCAGCGCGGTTCGGGCAGCGGGAAGGCTTCACCGCTTTCGGGATCGAGATAGGAGGGCGGCTGTAGGTCGCGTGGCATGGGTTGGCTCCTGTTGGCTTCCGCCATCTAGGCCGCGCCCTTCCTGCAGGCTTATGAAGTTTCAGCGGAATGATATTCTGTACTGGAATACCTTGGGAGATCATCTCCGCTGTTCCGCCCGGCCGAGGTGACGAGATGGCGCCAGAGCGCTTCGCCGCGCGAAGACAGGTTGCGGTTGGATCGAAACAGACAGATCTGCATGGGTACGATCCAGTCGGGACCCGCAGCGGCCACGAGCCGACCGCTGGCGAGTTCTCCTCCCACGAGGCTGCGCGGTAGCCAGGCGAGCCCGTGCCCGTTCACGGCCATGCTCTTGACGGCTTCGGTCAACGGGCTTTCGAACACTGTTTCGAGCGTCGGAGCCCGCTCGGCGAGCAGAACCCGCACGGCACTTCCCGTCCACGATCCGGCGGCAAGCGACAGGTAGGCGGTCGGTCGGCCCGGCTTGCCCGGAAGCGGGTAGGCCGGCGCGCCGGCAGCGCCGGGAACGCTCACCGGCACCGCATCGTCGGCCGCGACCGAGATGCTGGCGAAGCGGTTGGCGCCCAGACTTTCCATCGGTCTTTCGGGCACATGACAGATCACGAACTCGACCTCACCCTGCTCCAGCGCATGGAAGCAGCGGTCCGCACGGTGACAATCGAGCTTCAGCGGAAAACGCCCAAGATCGCGCTCGATCGCCGACAACCAGGTGGGGAAGAACGAGAAGGCGATCGCATGGGTCGCCGCTAGAGTCAGAGCGGATTGGATGCGACCTGCCGCCAACCGTGCCCGGTTGCGGCTCGTCATCAGCATATCAGCGATCTCCTGTGCGCCCGCCTCGAAAGCTCGCCCTGCTTCGGAGAGTTGGATCGGCAGGGATGAACGATCGAACAGCTCGACATCGACCCATTGCTCGAGCGCGCGGATCCGCTTGCTCAAGGTCGATTGAGTCGTGTTCCGGTGCTGCGCCGCCTTGGAGAAGCTTCCAGCGCGCGCCAGCGCCAGAAAGTCGAGCAGCCAACTGTGATCCATCGCCGACTCCATTCCAAATCGGAATACTTTGCCGCGAAAATCTCATCCCGTCGAGCGGGCGCTGGCCCGTATGGTCCGGGCGATCGTCACATCGGGAGCCGCCATGGCCATGACTGCTGTCGCCACCACCAATGCACCAGCCCCGTTCGGGCACTATGTCCAGGCGATGGCTACGGGAGACTTCGTCTTCGTCTCCGGTCAACTCGCAAGCCTGGCCGACGGGACCTTGCAGCCGGAAGCTGATTTCGAGACTCAGGCCCGGCAGGCACTCGCCAATCTGCTCGCCATCGCCGGAGCTGCGGGTGCAGCCCCCGAGCATGTCGTCAAGGTCACCGCCTACATCGTCGGCGCGGACCATTGGCCCGCCTTCAACCGCATCTTCGCGGAGGCGTTCGGAAGCCATCGCCCCGCCCGCTCCGTCGTTCCGGTTCCGGCGTTGCACCACGGCTACCTGATCGAAATCGAAGCCGTCGCGCGGCTTTGACCAGCTCTCCAACGATAGAGAAAAACGGGGGAAACATGATCACATCCACGACAATCCCGAAGCGCCGCCGCCTGCCGCCATTGCCTGTGCAGATGCTGCTCGGCCTCGCCGCCGGGCTAACGGTCGGCCTACTCTGGCCCGCTCTCGGAGCCTCGCTGCAGCCGTTCGGGATCGCATTCATCGAAGCGATCAAGATGGTCGTGATCCCGCTGGTCTTCTCGGCGGTGACACTCGGTGTCGCGCGCATGGGCAGCGAGCTCGACCGCTTCGGTCGCGTCGCCGTGATCGCGATCGGCTGGTTCATGTTCGCGACGCTCGTCAGCATCCTGATCGGGCTGGCGCTGAACGGCATCTTTCATCCGGGTGCCGGCGCGAGCCTGGCAAGCAGCGGCAAGCTGCCAACCAATCTCGCCTCCTCGGTGGACTGGACCAAATATTTTCTCGATCTGATCCCGGCCAATGTGCTCGCCGTCATGGCGGGGCAGAAGGTGCTGCCGACCATCGTTTTCGCCGTGCTGTTCGGCATGGCGCTGGCCTCTCTCGGCTCGCGCGCCCGCCCTGTCACGGACGGGTTGCAGACGGTGCTCGACGCCATGTTCAAGCTGACGCAGTGGATCGTCGGCTTCGCGCCGCTGGCGGTCTTCGCGGTCATGGCCTGGCTCTTCGCGACGCAGGGGCTGGCGACGATCGGCGCCTTGGCCAAGCTGATCGGCGTCATGTATATCGGGATCGCCCTCGCGATACTGCTGTCCTGGATCGCGCTATGGCTGATCGGCGAGAGCCCGCTTGCGGTCACCCGCAAGGTGATGGAGCCGTTGATCCTCGGCTTCACCACGCGCTCATCCGAGGTCACGCTTCCCGTCCACATGGAGAAGCTCAAGAGCATGGGTGCGCCCGACCGCGTCGTCTCGGTGGTGCTGCCGCTCGGCTATAGTTTCAATCTCGACGGTTCGAGCCTTTACATCGCCCTGGCGGTGACCTTCCTGGCGGAGGCGTATGGTTTCCATCTCGATTGGCCGGCATTGGCGACAATTCTCCTGACCACCCTGATCGCCTCGAAAGGTATCGCCAACGTCCCCTCGGGAGGTCTCGTTGCGCTGGCGACGGTGACGACTGCCATCGGCCTTCCGGTCGAGGCGATCGCCATCATCGCCGGCGTCGATGCCTTCATGGACATGGGCCGCACAGCGGTGAACGTCTTCGGCAACACGGTCGCCGTGCTGCTGGTCAAGAAAGTGGCGGATGAGGTCGAGGACGAGGCCATGGAGGCACCGGCAATTGCGCCGCTTCCTGCCTCGTCCTCAGCCGGCTAGGCTATTCCAGAGTTCACTTCTTCTCAACGTTCCAGAACAGCATGACAGGCGCCGCCAGCACACCCGCCACACTGCCGCGCCGGGCATAGGGCTGGTCGAACTGGCCGAGCACGCGATAGGGCTGCATCTCGGCGAGCCTTTTGTGCAGGGCTTCGACCGCCGCCTTCCGGGCGGCATCGTCGGGCGCATCGACCACGGCGCCGCGCAGCTTCTCGGCTTCGGCATCGCAAGGCCAGCCAGCCCAGGCCTTCTCGCAGGCCATGTTGGTGCCGATATTGGTCATCGGCGACTGCATGGTCGCGCCCGAGGCATAGGTCACGAACAGGTTCCAGCCGCCTTGGTCCGGCGGATTCTTGTTCTGCTGGCGTGTGGTAACGGTGCCCCAGTCGGAGAACTGGACGTCGACGTTGACGCCGACCTTCTTGAGCTGGGCGGCGGCGACCTCGGCCATCCGGCCGATCGCGGCGATGTCGTTGCTGGTCGTCAGCACCAGCTTCTCGCCCTTGTAGCCAGCTTCGGCGAGGAGCTGCTTCGCCTTCTCCAGATCGGGCTTGGCATAGCCTTCCGTGCCGGCCTGCGTGCCGTTGGGCGCGCCGCAGATGAAATAGGCGGCGCAACGCTTCCACCACTCCTCGTCGCCGAAGCCGCCGGCCAGGAACTCGGCCTGGTCGGTGGCATAGGCGAGCGCGAGCCGCGCCTTCGGATTGTTGAACGGCGGGTGCAGGCTGTTGGGCCGCAGCATCACCTGGTTGGCGAGATTGGAATAGCGTTCGACCTTGACGTCCTTCGCCGCTGCGACCACCGGGATCAGGTCCTGACTCGGCTGCTCCCAGATATCGATCTCACCGGTCTGCAGGGCGGCAGCCGCCGTCGCCGCGTCGGGCATGATCAGCCACTCGACCCGGTCGACCTTGACGATGCGCCCGCCGGCGAGCCCGTCCGCCGGCTCCGAGCGCGGCACATAGTCGGGATTCCTGTCGTAGACGACTTTTGCGCCGCTGCGCCATTCCGCCCGGTTGAACTTGAACGGGCCGGAGCCGATCGTCTCGGTCACCGGCTTCATCGGATCGGTCGCGGCGTCCGCCTCGCGCATGATCACCGGGATCTGGCCGACGGCCGAGCCGAGCGCGAACGGCACCAGCGCCATCGGCTTCTTCAGCTTGAGCACGAAGGTCCTGTCGTCCTTGGCTTCCATGCCTTCGGTGTATTCGCCGAGCTTGCCGCCGATCGTGTCGCGCTTCATCCAGCGAGCCAGCGAGGCGATGACGTCGCGCGTGGTCACCGGCTGGCCGTCATGGAATTTCAGGCCCGGCCGCAAGGTGAAGGTCCAGGAGAGCTTGTCGTCCGAGGTCGAGAAGCTCTCGACCATCTGCGGCTTCGGCTGGAGATTTGCGTCCCAGGCGAACAGGCTTTCGTAGATCATGAGCCCGTGCATGCGGGTGATGACGATCGAGGCGGCGACGGGATCGAGCGTCTTGAGATCGGCATGCGGCGCGACGCGCAGCACGTTTTTCGGTGCCGGCTGTGCCTGCGCGCCAGCCGCGAGCAGCAGCGCGGTCGTGCCGAACAGCGCGGCGACGAGACGGGAACGGGTCATGACTGGCCTCCCTCGATGCGGTGGAAATGCAGGATGCGCGAACGGTGGCCGGCAAGGCGCAAGCTTCCATCCGGCTGCAGCCAGAGGCAAGGCTGATGCCGCCATGGGCCGTGGCCGAGATCGGCGAGCGCCCGCCCGCCGGGCAGAGGCGTTAGTCGTGTTTCCCGGCCGATCGCGCCGGCCCAGGGCCAGGACGCCGTGCCATCCGAGCGGATGGTGATCTCGACACCGAGCCGCTCATCGTGCCAACGCCCCACGAGACGCTCATCGAGCGCGGTTTCGGCCGGAATCGGGAGCAGCCGTCGCGCAACGCCGCCAATCTTGCCCGTCAGCACGCCATCGGCTTCAGTCTTCAACCGGACGTCGAGATAGGCCGGCAGACTGCGCATCCCGCCTTCGCCATCCGAGACGAGCTTCTCATAGCCGCCCATGAAGCTGATCGCGCCGCCGGCGAACTCGGCCCAGAACGGTCCCTCCTCGGCCGCATAGAGCCCGGTCGGAACGCTTTGCGGTTCGCTTGGCAGGGCTTCGCCGATGAGCGCCGCCAGCACGCGAAGCGCCGGCCAGAGCGCATCTTCCTCGCGATTGGTCAGCACGACGACGCCGACGCCCTGCTCCGGCGCCATCAGCATGTGGTTGCGATAGCCGGTCAGCGAACCGCCATGGCCGATCATCCTGACACCGCCGAGCCCGGTCGCGACCAGCCCGAGCCGGTAGAGGCTCTCGCTGCCATCGGTGAACTGGCGCGGCGCGATGAGCTTGTCGAGCAAACCGGAATGGGGCTCACGCCCGGCCATCAGCCCCGCCGCCCAGCGCGCCAGCCCGGCCGCGCTGCCGGCCATGCCGCCAGACGCCGAGAAATTGAAGCCGTAGAAGCCGCGCCGCCAGTCCTGTCCGTCATGCCAGTAGCCGGTAGCGAGGCCGGGAACGACCTCGCTCTCGTCGGAAACGAAGCGGATCGGCAGCGCGGCCGGCGCCATCAGCTCCTCGACCAGTTGCGCGGCGCTCTTGCCGGTCCGGCGCTCGAGGATCGCCTGCGCCAGGCGCCAGCCGGTGTTGGAGTAGGCCATCTCGCTGCCGGGCTCGGCATTGAGCCCGGGCAGCCGGCAGGCGGCGGCGAAGATCTCGCCGGCAGAGAGGCTCGCGGTGAACGGCGTGCCCTGCTGCCAGAGCGCCTCCATCATGTCCGGCAGCGCTCCGGTCATGTCGAGCGCCCGGCCGAGCGGGACCGCGCCCAGCGTCTCGGGCAGCTCAGGGATGAAACTGCCGAGCGCTCCTTCCAGAGGCACACCTTCGCGCAGCAGCAGGCTGGCGCAGATATGCTTGCTGATCGAAGCCAGCCGGTTCTGTGTGTCGGCGGTGAAGGGCAGACGATGCTCGATCACGGCGAAGCCGCCGCTGGCGCTCTCACGCACGCCGTCGCGGTCGAACAGCACGATGGCG
>JAESGM010001058.1_pt1 | contig 10667 bp, 10 predicted proteins | sample 9269721 | NCBI WGS metagenome assembly JAESGM01 (sample SAMN15720920, study PRJNA650825) | algae metagenome | isolation source: Komarekiella atlantica HA4396-MV6 and co-occurring heterotrophs from... | place: USA: Theobald House, Kauai, HI | collected 2009-07-29 | reverse complement strand
GCATCGACCAGAAATCGGTGGCGTCGGGCGTGCCGAGATTGACCAGCAGCACGCCGATGCGCCCCCATTGCACCGGCGGATGATCCTTGGGCAGATGGCTGGCATCTGGCTGAATCTGCTTTTCGGGTCTATTCATGATCCGCACACCTTGCGACAAATGCGCAATCCCTGCCGCCTGCGGCCATGCTAAGCCACACAAGACCCACGGAAATCAATCGCTAAAATGCCGCTCACCCGCCGCCTGTTTCTGCTCGGATCGTCCTGCCTCACATTGCTCGCGAGTTTGCCGCGCCTGGCTCGGGCCGAAACCGCCCGGATCACGTTTATTTTAGTCAACGACATCTACCTGATGAACGAGGAGGAAGGCCCGGACGGCAAGAAGCGCGGCGGCTTTCCAAGGCTCGCCGCCGTGGTCAAGGCCGAGCGCGAGAAGGCAGAGAAATCCGGCGGGCGCGCGATCTTCGTGCATGCCGGCGACACGCTCTCGCCCTCGCTGATGTCCGGCATCGACCGCGGCTATCACATCATCCAGCTCCTCAACATGATCTCGCCGGATGTGTTCGTCCCCGGAAATCACGAGTTCGATTTCGGCAAGGATGTGTTCCTGCAGCGCATGAAGGAGGCGCAGTTTCCGCTGTTCGCCGCCAACATGCGCAACGGCGATGGCGCGATGATGCCGGGATATCAGGACCGCACCATCATCGATGTCGATGGCGTGCGCATCGGGATGACCGGGCAGGCGCTCACCGAGACGCCGCAGGTGTCGAATTCCGGCGATGTGCGCTTTTCGCCGCTGGTCGCCTCGGTACGCGAGCAGACCAAGGCCCTGCGCTCGGAAGGCGCGGATTTCACCGTCGCAATCGTGCATGCGCCGCGCAGCGACGATCTGCAACTGTTTTATGACCGCGCCGCCGATCTGATCCTGACGGGACACGACCACGACCTGTTTCTCGACTATGACGGACGCACGGCGATCGTAGAGTCGAGTCACGACGCGCACTACGTCACCATGATCGACCTGACCATCCGCGTCGGCATGAGCGAAGGCCGGCGCGTCACATCCTGGTTTCCGAAATTCCGCGTCGTCGATACCGCCGATGTCGAGCCCGATCCCGCCGTGCTGGCGGTTGTGCGCGGCTATGAAGCGGAATTGTCGAAGGAGCTCGACGTCGCGATTGCGACCACCGCCGTGCAGCTCGACAGCCGCACCGCCGCCGTGCGCACTGGCGAAGCTGCGATCGGCAATCTGTTTGCGGACGCAATCCGCGACACGACTGAATCCGACATCGCCATCACCAATGGCGGCGGGCTGCGTGGTGACAAGGTCTATCCGGCAGGGAGCGCAATCACACGACGTGACGTGCTGGCGGAGCTGCCGTTTGGAAATCATGTCGCTGTGCTGAATGTGTCCGGCAAAGACGTGAAGGCGGCCCTCGAGAATGGCATCAGCCGCATGCCGGTGTCTGCCGGCCGCTTTCCGCAGATTTCCGGCATGAGCTTGGAGGCCGACCTGTCGAAACCCGCCGGCCAGCGCGTACTGTCGGTGCGCGTCGGCAGCGAGCCGCTGGACGAAAGCAAGACCTACAAGCTGGCGACCAACGATTTCCTGGCGCGCGGCAGCGACGGCTACACCATGTTCCGCGATGCCAAACGCCTGATCCCCGACGCGGACGGCCCGCTGATGGCGAACGATGTGATGGTCTATCTGAAGAAGATCGGGACGGTGAAAACGGGCATCGAGGGCCGCATTGCGTTCAAATAAGTCGAACCGTCACCCTGAGGTGCCGTCGCACAGCGACGGCCTCGAAGGGCGACGGCCCGAACCTTGCCCCTCATCCTTCGAGGCTCGCTTCGCTCGCACCTCAGGATGACGGATAGAGCTTATCTTGCGAACCGCAATTCCATCCCGGCAACTCCGGCGAACACATTGAGCCCCACCTGGCCGCCGACGCTGAGCGGCTGCAGCGCGAAGGAATTGTTCGACCCGCCATACAGGACATTGGCGCCGAGCCCCGCCCCGATGGTGGCGCCGGCGGTGACGCCGCCGTAATTGCCGGAGAGATCGCCAAGGCCGATCTGCTGCGTCGGCGCGAACACGCCCCAGACCAGGCTCGAGACGGCCGTTGCGCCGACATCCACGCCAGCGCGGCGGATGACCGCGCGATAGGCCTGACGCGGACCGAAATCCGGGCGATAGATGCAGTTCAGGTCGGTCACCGAGCCGATGACGAAGCCAACGGTCTCGCCGCCAGTGCATTCCAGCACGCCCGCCTGCACCTGCTGCGCGGAGGACGGGACGGAGGACATGGCGAGGAGCGCCAGCCCGGCGACAGCCGAAAGACATCGCATGATCTGATCCTGTTACTGGGCGCGCCGCCGCGGCGCGCGAAACCGGGGCGACGTTACACCCCGGTCCTCACCAATGCGATAAGGCGTTACTTCAAATTTCCGCGTTTTGTTTTCTTTGTCATGCCCCGCGAAAGCAGGGCATCCAGTACTCACGAAATCTCATTGGGTACTGGATCGCCCGCTTTCGCGGGCGACAACAACCTGAATTGAGGAAGAGCGCTTACTTCAAATTTCCGCAAAAACGCTGAATGCGGCGGCACGCTTCCTCGAGATCTTCTGTCTTGGTCGCGTAGGAGATGCGGAAAGCCGGTCCGAGGCCGAAAGCAGAGCCCTGCACCACCGCAACGCCTTCCGCTTCCAGCAATTCGGTCACGAAATCCTGATCGGTTTCGAGTTTCTTGCCGGTCGAGGCCGTCTTGCCGATCGTGCCGGCGCAGGACGGATAGACATAGAAGGCACCTTCCGGCGTCGGGCACTTGATGCCGTTCGCCTGGTTAAGCATCGACACGACGAGGTCGCGGCGCTCCTTGAAGATCTTGTTGTGCTTGGCGATGAAATCCTGCGGACCGTTCAGCGCCTCGACCGACGCCCATTGCGCCACGGCCGAGGGGTTCGAAGTCGACTGCGACTGCAGCATCGCCATCGCCTTGATCAGCGGCTCTGGTCCGCCGGCATAGCCGATGCGCCAGCCGGTCATGCAATAGGCCTTCGACACGCCGTTCAGCGTCAGCGTGCGATCATACAATGACGGTTCGACCTGCGCCGGCGTGGTGAAGACGAAATCGTCATAGACGAGATGCTCGTACATGTCGTCGGTCAGCACATGCACATGCGGGTGCTTCACCAGCACGTCGGTCAGCGCCTTCAGTTCAGCGCGGGTATAGGCGCCGCCGGAAGGATTGGACGGCGAATTGAAGATCAGCCACTTGGTCTTCGGCGTGATCGCCTTTTCAAGCTGTTCCGGCTTGAGCTTGAAGCCTGCTTCCATCGTGGTCTCGATGGCGACCGGCACACCTTCCAGCAGCGACACGATCTCGGGATAGCTGACCCAGTACGGCGCCGGGATGATCACCTCGTCGCCAGGATTAAGGGTGGCCATCAGCGCGTTGAACAGCACCTGCTTGCCGCCGGTGCCTACGCTGATCTGCGAAGGCTTGTAGTCGAGACCGTTCTCGCGCTTGAACTTCTTGACGATGGCGTCCTTCAGCTCGGGGATGCCGTCGACATTCGTATATTTCGCTGCCTTGCCGCTTTCGATCGCCTTGATCGCAGCCTGCTTGATGTTGGCGGGCGTGTCGAAATCCGGCTCGCCTGCGCCCAGCCCGATCACGTCGCGGCCCGCCGCTTTCAGCGCGCGCGCTTTGTCCGTCACGGCGATGGTTGCCGAGGGCTTGATGCGCTTGAGCGAGTCCGCAAGGAAGGCCATTTTTTCGTGTCTCCGGGGCGGCGCGCCCGGTTTTGGGTCATTTGGGCGCGCGACATGTCATAAAGAGCGGGCAGTACGTAAAACGCCCCGCCCCCGGGGGCAAGCCAGAAACGCTGATCCATTCATTCCCCGGATTGATGGCCGGGGCCCGATTGCCCAGCAAGATCAGTCGATCTTGTAAACGGAGTTGGCCCAGGTGCCGCCGCAAGTTTCGCCCGGGTTGCCGGTGCATTTGGCGTCGCAATTGCTGGCCGGCCCGGCCGAGCCATATTTGTTGCCGCAGAAGCAATGGTAAGCGTATTGCGTGGCCGCATAGGCAAAGCCGGCCTTCTTGCAGGCGGCGACGCAAAGCTGCGTGGTCATCTTGTTGTCGTAGAAGGTATGGCCGTCGAGGTCGCGCTTGCTCACGTCCTTGAAGCAGCCGAGATAGCTCGCGCCGAGCCCAGCGGACGGCGGCACCGACACCGAGACCGGCGGCGCCGACGGCTTCTGCGCTGGCTGCACCGCCCGTTCCTCGGGCTTGGCTGCAACCTTCAGTTCCTGCAGCCGCGCCTTGGCCAGATCGCCATAGATCGTGTCGCCGAACCGGCGGATGAACGACTCAAGTACGGCCGCATTGCCGGAGCCTGACGTCGCGCGCCAGGCTTCCGCAACTTCAGCAGAGGACATTGCTGCGTGGCTGGATGGATTCGCAGGGGGAGCGACGCGCGCCGGGGCTGGATCGGGCGATGCCGCCGCGACCTGCTGACCCGCCTCGGGCTTGGCGCGCGCGTTGACGGCCACCGCCCGGCTCACGATCGACACGGTGTTTCCTCCGAGCGAACCATAGACGTATGGCTCCTGCTTGCGCCCGGTGGCGTTGAGCACGGAATCGCGCACCCGGCCGAACGCGATGCGAAGATCGAGATCGGGCACGGCGACGTGCTGGAGAATCGCCTTGGTGAATGGGCTGTTCGCCTCTTCGCCGTCGAGCGCAACCGAACCGGCCTTGGCCGCAAAAGCGATCAGCGTGTCGGCAACCGTCGGCTCGATCTTGGCAAGACCACGCCCCACCGATCTCGAGGCCACCGTCCGCTTCATCTCCTTGGCGAAGGGATTGTCGCGGCAGGCATCCAGGATCACGAGGCGCAAACGCTTTGCCGGCTCGATGGCGCGCAGCACGCGGTCAAGAGACAGCGCTTCGTCCTCGATGTCGAAATCGCGCGCGAGCTTCGCATCGGCCGGGATCAGGTAATTCGTGCCATCGACTTCAATTCCGTGCCCGGCAAAGAACACGACGGCCACGTCCGCGTTGCGCGCCTGTTCTGTGAAATCGCGGACCGCACTACGCAGCTCGGTGGCGCCGACATCGCGGCGGGTTTCCACCACATCGAAACCGGCAGACTTCAATAGACCCGCCACCGCACTGGCATCGTTCGCCGGATTGGGCAGTTTGGCGACATGCTGATAGGCGGACACGCCGATCACCAGCGCCACACGTTTCTCCGCCAGGGCCGTCACCGGCAATGTGGCGCAGACCAGAAAACCGACCAAAAATGGGACAATTCGCAATGCAGCACGGACCATGGGTCACCCTCGCGGGCGGCTGTCTATCAGCCCGGTCTCCCCGGCGAAAGAGCCTGTTTTTCACACATTCGTTTATCGCTTTCGGTCCGCGCCAAGCCTCATGACAGACGGATGACACTTTTCCCAAATTAAAAACACCAAATGGAAAAGCTCAAAACGGTCTGGATTTGCAGTGCGGGAGAGAACAGTTTTCCAGTTCAACACTATGTGACATGCAGAACTGTTTTTTCTTGCTGCACCGCCCATCGCTGCCTTGCAATTGCCGCCCTTCCCTTCTCAGGTCCGCCGCGTCAAAATCACCTCATTCGGATCGACGACGCCGAATCTCAGTTGGAGATGCGCATGCACAGGCTTTACTCGATGCAGCGCTCGGGCAATTGCTACAAGGTGCGGCTTGCGCTCGCGCAACTCGACATCCCCTATGAGAATGTCGAGATCGACATTCTCAAGGGCGAAACGCATACGCCCGATTTCCTCGCGAAGAATCCGAGCGGACAGATCCCGCTTCTGGAGATCGAACCCGACCGCCATCTCGCCGAGTCGAACGCGATCCTTTGGTACCTCGCGGAAGGCAGTCATCTTGTCGGCGACGACCCGGTGCAGCGCGCCTCGGTGCTGCAATGGCTGTTCTTCGAGCAGCACGCTATCGTCCCGAATATCGGCGCCGCCTATTTCTGGCTTTGCCTGGTGAAGGGCGGACGCGATCTGCAACGCCACGCGCTCGACGACTGGATGGAGGAAGGCCAGCGCTCGCTCGCGGTGCTCGACCGGCACATGGGCGCGCGCCGCTATGTTGCAAGCGACAGCTATTCCATCGCCGACATCGCGCTGTACGCCTATACGCATCTCGCCGAGCAATGCGACTTCGACTTGTCGCCCTTCCCCGCCTTGCGTGTCTGGCTGGCGCGCGTCGCCGCCGAGCCCCGCCATATCGGAATGGACTGGACCCCGGCGCCGCTGCGGACGGCCGCGGAGTGACGATTTAACCGTCTGTTAACCAATCGCCCCCAAATCGCCGCGATCCGTCAAAAGCTTTGCCGCTTTCCGGACGAATGCCGGCCAGCTTCCCCTACGATTATGCCTTCAAGACCTGATTCGTTTTTCGGAGCTTGAAGACCATGAGGGATCGGATCACCGGGATCGGATTCCAGCATCCTGTGCGCAACATTCGCCGCCTGATGGCGCGCCGCATTGCGTTCACTGAATTGCTGATGACCATTGCATTGGTCGTGTGCCTCGCCGTGGCGTTGACCGCTGTGTCGTTCGGCATGGCCCGCGCCGACACGCTGGGCGCCATCGTGGATGGCCGTGACGGCGCGCTTGCCGTCGCCACCTTCCTCGGCCTGCTGATCGCGGGCATGGGCGGCATCACGGCGACCGTGACCCGCAACGGCAAGGACGACGAGCCGCGCAACCGCTGAGGTCGGAATGCTGCGGCATCGCGACCGGTTGCTTGGGACTTTCGGAACGGCCTAGGCGTTCTTACCGTTAGCAATGATGTTGCGACGGAGATGTCCATGCATGCGCGCTTCCTGACCGGCCTTGCCGGAATGCTGCTTGTTGCGTCCGGTCCTGCCTTGTCGCAACCGGCCGTGTTCAGGAGCGAGGCCAGCAATCTCCAGGTCGAGACCATCGCAAGCGGTCTGGTGAATCCCTGGGCGCTCGCCTTTCTTCCAGACGGGCGCATGCTGGTCACCGAGCGGCCGGAGCGAATGCGTGTCGTCACCCGCGACGGGAAAATATCGCCGCCGCTCGCCGGTGTGCCGAAGGTGGCCGCGTCGGGCCAGGGTGGCCTGCTCGACGTCATCGCCGATCGCAATTTCGCGCAGAACCGCACCATCTATTTCTGCTACGCCGATCCGGTCAGCGGCGGCGCGCAGACATCGCTGGCGCGTGCGGTGCTGGACGCCGGCGAGGCCCCGAAGCTCGACAACGTGCAGCGCATCTTCCGGCAGGAAGGTCCGCCCTCGAGCGGCAACCATTTCGGCTGCCGCATCGTCCAGATGCCGGACGGCAATCTGTTCCTGACCACCGGCGATCATTACCGGTCGCGCGACGACGCGCAGAATCTCGCAAACCACATCGGCAAGATCGTCCGCATCGCGCCGGACGGTTCAGTGCCAAAGGACAATCCCTTTGTCGGCAAGCAGGGAGCGAAGCCGGAAATCTGGAGCTACGGCCACCGCAATTCGCAAGGCGCCGCGCTCAATCCGGCCTCCGGCAAACTCTGGATGCACGAGCACGGCCCGCGCGGCGGCGACGAGATCAATATTCCCGAAGCCGGCAAGAATTACGGCTGGCCGGTGATCGGCTATGGCATCGATTACTCGGGCCTGAAGATTCACGAAGGCACGCACAAGGCGGGCATGGAGCAGCCGATCATCCAGTGGACGCCGGTGATCGCACCGTCCGGCATGGCCTTCTACCAGGGCGATCTGTTCCCGAAATGGCAAGGCAATGTCTTCATCGGCGGCCTCGCCACCCGCATGCTGGTGCGGCTGGACGTCAGCGGCGAGAAGATCGTGCGCGAGGAACGGCTGCTGCGCGACCTCAACGAGCGCATCCGCGACGTGCGCGCGGGACCGGACGGGGCCTTGTGGCTCGTCACCGACAATTCCGCCGGCCGCATCCTGCGCGTGTCGCCGGCAAAATAGCTCTCACCATTTCTGGAAGACGAAGAAGGCGCCGAGCGCGATCAGCGAAAAGCCAAGCGCATGGTTCCAGCCGAGCGGCTCCTTCAGATACAGAAACGAGAATGCCGCAAAAACAAGCAGCGTGATCACTTCCTGAATGGTCTTCAGCTCCGCCGCCGAATAAACCGCATGGCCAAGGCGATTGGCCGGCACCGCCATGCAATATTCGATGAAGGCAATGCCCCAGCTGGCGAAAATGACCAGCAGCAGCGGCGCGGCCTTGAAACGCAAATGGCCGTACCATGCGAAGGTCATGAAAACGTTCGAGCCGATCAGAAGCAGAATGGGCGCGAGATAGGGTGAGGAAAGCATGGCGGTCATGGAGCGGGTTCGTCCTGTCTGCCGATTTTTGAACGGGACGGCGCCCAGCCGCGACAGACGGCAAGTGTCCTTGTCCCGCGAGGATGCTAGCGTTCACATCCATATTGATCGCCCGACGCCGCTTGTCCAGCGCCGCAAGGCCGTCGCAATCTGCGACTAAGGGCAATATGCGTTTGACGTCCGGAGGTTTGCATGCGCGCATTGTTGTCGATCGTTCTTGCCTTGATTGTTTTCACGCCTGTGGCGGCTTTGTCCCAGTCCAAGCCGCAGCAACAGCAGGCTCCCAAGATTGCACCCGCCAAGTCCTATACGCCTGTCGCAGTGAAACTGCCCACGCCGCTCGCCGATCCGAGTTTCGAAGCCTTCCGCAAGCAGATGGGTGAGGTCGCCCAGAAGAAAGATCGCGCCGCCTTGGGCAAGCTGATCGTCGCGCAAGGCTTTTTCTGGGAAGCGGAGAACGGCGACAAGGCCGACAAGAAGAAGCCCGGCATCGACAATCTCGCCGCCGCCATCGGTCTTGGCGGCAAGGAGGGCTTCGGATGGGAATTGCTGGCCGGCTATGCCACCGATCCGACAGCCGCGCCCTTCCCCGGAAAGCAGGGTGTCATGTGCGCGCCGGCCGACCCCGCATTCGATGACAAGGCGCTGGAAGAACTGGCCAAGTCGACACAGACCGATGCAGGCGAATGGGGCTATCCGCTCGTCGAGGGCGTGGAAGTGCGGGCGGCCGGCAATGCGAAGGCCCCGGTGTCGGAAAAACTCGGCCTGCATTTCGTCCGCATCCTGCCCGACGAGGGCAACGCACCGTCCGCGCAAAACCAGATTCCGCTGATCAAGATCGTGACACCCTCGGGCAAGACCGGCTTCGTCTCCGCCGACGCCGTGGCGCCGCTCGGCAACGATCAGGTCTGCTACGTCAAGGATGCGAGCGGCTGGAAGATCACCGGCTTTGTCGGCGCTGGCGAGCAATAGTCTGCAGGAATAAGCAGCACATCCGGACTGTTTGATTACGGCGGGGCGAAAGCTCCGCCGGATCTTTATGCGCGTACGGCGTTACAACGTAACATTTTCACGGCACCTGGGAGGGGCAGGACATGAATGTTTCACGGGCATGGCTGGCGGGCGCAATTCTGATCGGCTGCAGCCAACATGCGACCGCACAGCAGCAGGCGCAGCGGCCGCAGATCGAAACCACCAAGGTCGAGGGTACCGACAACGTCTACATCTTCCGCAACGGCAACCATCAGGCGATGTTCGTCGTCACCGGGGACGGAGTGATCGCGACCGACCCGGTCGCCTATGGCCGTCCGACCGGCGGCCAAGCCTACGTCGATGAAATCCGCAAAATCACCAAGGCCCCGATCAAATACCTGATCTACAGCCATCATCATTTCGATCACATCGCCGGAGGCAAGGCATTCAAGGATGCCGGCGCCAAAATCGTCGCGCACCAGCGCGCAACGCAGCGGCTGAAGCAGCTCCAGGACCCGCACACGCCATTGCCAGATGAATCGGTCGGCAACGGCGGCAGGACCATCAAGCTTGGCGGCACCACGCTCGAGCTAAAATATGTCGGGCTCAACCATTCCGACTCGACGCTGGTCATGCGTCTGCCGAAGGAAAAGCTGATTTTCGTGGTCGACCTGCTGCCGGTCGGCCGCATGCCGGCGCGTGGCATGATCGACTTCTATCCGCTCGAGGCCGAGGACTCGATCAAGAAGATCCTGGCGATGGATTGGGATCGTCTGATCCCCGGGCACCCGGACGGCATCGGCACCAAGAAGGATGCCCAGTTCCAGCTCCAGCTCCTGCAGGATGCCTCCGCCGAGATGAAGAAGCTCGGACAAGGCGGCAAATGCTGGGACACGGCGGAAAAGGAGTTCCAGTTGCCGAAATACGCCACCCTCCCGGGCTACGCGAACGGCCTGCAGTTTGTCGCCCGCCGCTATTGCGGGCTCTGGGGCCGGGGCACATGATCGGGCCGTTATGGCCCATCATTCGCGCCCCGCGCCCGAATCCGCGCCCCCGCCGCGCCGCCTGACCTGCGAGCGCTGCGGGACGCCATTCGACTGCAGTCTCGGCGGCGGCTGCTGGTGCGCCGCCGAGCCAGTTCGCCTGCCGCTCCCCACGGAGGGAGATTGCCTCTGCCCGGACTGCCTGCGGAAGGCGGCGGTGGCCTGACACCGCGCCCGATGTCGCACTGCCGCCTCACATTCCGGTTATGTGCCGCGAAGATGTTGAATTCCGGCGGGAATTCCTAGATGAATCATCTCAATAGCTTTGCTTTGAGCCGGGGGAGTTCATGTTCAATC
>JAESGM010001057.1_pt1 | contig 10671 bp, 10 predicted proteins | sample 9269721 | NCBI WGS metagenome assembly JAESGM01 (sample SAMN15720920, study PRJNA650825) | algae metagenome | isolation source: Komarekiella atlantica HA4396-MV6 and co-occurring heterotrophs from... | place: USA: Theobald House, Kauai, HI | collected 2009-07-29 | reverse complement strand
AGATCGCCAAGGGATTGCAGGTCGGCGACATCGTCGTCACCGCCGGCGCCGGGCTTCTGCGTGAAGGCCAGCAGGTGCGCCTGATCGGAGCGGAGCCGCGATGAGCTTCAACCTGTCGGAATGGGCGCTGAAGAGCCGCTCGGTCGTGATCTACCTCATGGTGGTGGCCGTCGTCGCCGGCGTCTTCGCCTTCATCAGGCTCGGCCGCAACGAGGATCCGGCCTTCGTCATCAAGACGATGGTGGTCAACGCGGTCTGGCCGGGCGCCAGCATGGACGAGACGCTCAGCCAGGTGACGGAGCGCCTCGAGCGGCAGATCGAGGAGACGCCCGGGCTCGACAGCGTGCGCAGCTTCACCAGGCCCGGCGTGACGACGATCTTCGTCAACCTCAAGGGTGACGTGCCCGGCCGCCAGGTCCAGGACACCTGGTACAGGGTGCGCAACCTTATCGCCGACATGCGGCACACGCTGCCGGCCGGGACGCTGGGACCGTTCTTCAACGACCGTTTCGGCGACACCTTCGGCATCATCTACGGCTTCACCTCGGACGGTTTCAGCAATCGCGAATTGCGCGACCATGTCGAGACGATCCGCTCGCGGCTGCTGCTCGTGCCCGACGTCTCCAAGATCGAGATCGTCGGCGCGCAGGACGAGCGCATCTTCATCGAGTTCTCGGTCAGGGAGCTTGCCAATCTCGGTCTTGACCGCGCCGCGCTGCTCGCGGCCCTGCAGGCCCAGAACGTGGTCCGCCCTGCCGGTCAGATCCAGACGCAGGACGAGACCTTCTCGGTGCGCGTCTCGGGCGCCTTCCAGTCCGAGGCCGACCTCCTGAACATCAACTTCCCGGTTGGCGACCGGATGGTGCGGCTCGCCGACATCGCGACCGTCAGGCGCGGCCATGTCGACCCGCCGACGCCGATGTTCCGCGTCAATGGGAGCGAGGCGATCGGCCTCGGCATCGCCATGCGCGATGGCGGCGACATCCTGGCGCTCGGCAGTAACATCAAGAAGGCGATGGCGACCGTCACCGCCGGCCTGCCGCTCGGCATCGAGCCCTATCTGGTGGCCGACCAGGCCGTCACGGTCGCGCACGCGATCGATGATTTCATGATGTCGCTCTGGCAGGCCGTCGGCATCATCCTCGTCGTCAGCTTCATCAGCCTCGGCGTGCGGCCGGGCCTTGTCGTCGCGCTCGCCATCCCGCTGACGCTCGCGATCGTCTTCGCCTGCATGCTGGTCGCCGGCATCGACATGCAGCGCATCTCGCTCGGCGCCCTGATCATCGCGTTGGCCCTGCTCGTCGACGACGCCATGACCACGACCGACGCCATGGTCACGCGGCTCGCCGCAGGCGACGAGAAACTGAAGGCGGCGACATTCGCCTTCGACAAATACGCGACCGCGATGCTGGCCGGCACGCTGGTGACGATCGCCGGCTTCGTGCCGATCGGCTTCGCCGCGAGCTCGGCCGGCGAATACACCTTCTCGCTCTTCGCGGTGGTGACGATCGCACTCGTCGTCTCCTGGTTCGTGGCCGTCCTGTTCGCCCCCGTGCTCGGCGTCGCCATGCTGAAGGCGCCCGATGCCTCGGCTAAAAGCAAGGAGCCGGGCCGGGTCGAGCGCGGCTTCCGCTCCCTGCTCTCGGGCGCGATCAGGTTGCGCTGGATTACCATCGCGGTGACGCTTGCGCTGTTCGCCGGCTCGATCCTGGCGCTGCCGCTGGTGCCGCGGCAGTTCTTCCCGGCCTCGGACCGGCCGGAGTTGCTCGTCGATCTGACCTTGCCGCAGAACGCCTCGATCTATGCGAGCGAGGCTTTGGTCAACCGCTTCGAGACCTCGCTCAAGGACGACCCCGACGTCGAGCGCTGGAGCACCTATGTCGGCCGTGGTGCGATCCGGTTCTACCTGCCGCTCGATGCGCGGCTGCCTAACGATTTCTTCAGCCAGGCGGTGATCGTCGCCAAGGACGTGCCGGCGCGCGAGCGGCTGCAGAAGAAGCTGGAGGCGCTGCTGGCCAAGGAGTTCCCGAACGTGGTCGGGCGCGTCTCGCCGCTCGAGCTCGGCCCGCCGGTCGGCTGGCCGGTCCAGTATCGCGTCAGCGGTCCCGACCTTGCCGAAGTGCGCGGCATCGCGCTCCAGCTCGGGCAGGTCATCGCGGCGAACCCCAATGCCCGCCAGATCAATTTCGACTGGATCGAGCCGGCGCGGGAGCTGCGCCTGCGCGTCGATCAGGACGAGGTACGCCGGCTCGGGCTGAGCTCCGCGGCCGTCGCCGCGATCGTCAACACGGTCGTGTCCGGCACGGTCGTGACGCAGGTGCGCGATTCCATCTACCTCGTCGACGTGGTGGTGCGGGCGCAGGATGCCGAGCGCGCCTCGCTCGACACGCTGCGCAGCATGCAGGTCGCGCTGCCGAGCGGCCGCTCGGTGCCGGTCTCGCAGTTCGTGAGCTTCAGCTACGGGCTCGACGCCCCGCTGATCTGGCGCCGCGACCGCGTGCCGAACCTGACGGTCGCGGCGGATGTGACGCCGGGCGTGCTGCCGGATGCGGTGGTCAGCGCGCTGCAGCCCTCGATAGACGCGCTGCGCAAGGCCTTGCCCGCTGGCTACGACATCGCCGTCGGCGGCACGGTCGAGGAAAGCGCCAAGTCGCAGGCCTCGGTCATCGCGGTGATTCCGGTGATGCTGCTGATCATGTTCACGGTGCTGATGGCACAGCTCAAGAGCTTCCGGCTGTTCGCGATCGTGCTCAGCATCGCGCCGCTCGGGCTGATCGGCGTCGTCGGCGCGCTGCTGCTCTCCGGCAAGCCGCTCGGCTTCGTCGCGCTGCTCGGGATCCTCGCCTTGATCGGCATCATCACCAAGAATGCAGTGATCCTGATCGGGCAGATCGAGGATGAGCGCGCGGCCGGCAAGAGCGTGGTCGAGGCGGCCATCGACGCCGCCGGCACGCGCTTCCGGCCGATCATGCTGACCGCGATCTCGACCGTGCTCGGCATGATCCCGATCGCGCCGACCGTGTTCTGGGGCCCGATGGCCTTTGCGATCATGGGCGGCCTCTTGGTCGCGACGGTACTGACCCTCGTTCTGCTGCCGGTACTCTATGTCACCGTCTTCGGGGCTGCGAGCGGGCGCGGCGCTGCGAAGCAACCGGCCAAGGCGGGAGGCTCCCTGGCATGAGCGCGATCGCGACGAGGCGGATGCCGATGAACGCCGCCGGCCGGATGGCCGCCGTCACGCTGCTCGCAGCGGTGCTGGCCTCCTGCGGCAGCGAGCAGGCGCCGCCGCAGGAAGGGCGGCCGGTCGGCGTAGTCACTGTCGAGGCGGGGCAGTTCTCCGACGATATCCGGTTCAGCGGCGAGATCCAGGCGAAGAAGGATGTCGGCCTCGCCTTCCGCATCGGCGGGCGGGTTCTGGAACGGCCGGTCAATGTCGGCGACCGGGTCAAGGCCGGTCAGGTCATCGCCCGACTGGAGCCGACCCTCGAGCGCAATGCGCTCACGGCGGCGACGGCCGCGCTGGAAGCGGCGCGCGGCGAGGTCACCACGGCGCGCAACACCTTCGAGCGCCAGGAGCGCCTGATGGGGCAGGGCTTCACCACCCGCCCGCGCTATGATCAGGCCAGGCGTGCGCTGGAGACGGCGCAGGCGGCGCTTGAGAACGCCGAAGCCCAGCTGGAGCTGGCGCGCGATCGTCTCGGCTTCACCGAATTGCGTTCGGATGTCGCTGGTGTCGTGACCGCCCGGCGTGCCGAGCCGGGCGAGGTTGTGCAGCCCGGCCAGATCGTCGCGCAGATCGCCCGCGACGATAGCCGCGATGCGGTCTTCAACGTGCCGGCGGCGGTGCTCGATCCGCGCTTCGTCGATGCCCGGATCCGCGTCGTGCTGGCGGATGCGCCCACCGTTGCGAGCTATGGCTCGGTGCGCGAGGTCGCGCCGCAGGCCGATCCGGTGACGCGGACCTTCGAGGTCCGCGTCGGATTGCAGGACCCGCCGGAGGCGATGCGGCTCGGCTCCACGGTCGTCGGCACGATCGAGCTTACCACCGCGGCGATCGTTTCGATCCCGGCGAGCGCGCTGACTCAGCAAGGCCAGTCGCCCGCGGTCTGGGTGGTCGATCCCGCCAAATCGACTGTCTCCCTGCGCGATATCGACGTGCTGCGGTTCGATGCCGGCAAGGTCATCCTCTCCCAGGGACTGGCGCCCGGCGAAACCGTCGTGTCGGCCGGCATTCAGGCGCTGCATCCCGGTCAGCGTGTCAGGCCGTTGCCTTCCAGGCAGGCTGCAGCGGCGCCGTGAGTGCGGCGCGTGCAAGCCCGCGCGGGGTGTTCGAGTGCCTGTTTCGCTTGCCGGCATCTGCCGCCCGCCCCGCTGATCGGCTGACCGTTCTTCGTCTCACTACAACAACGGAGTCATCGACATGAGCGATCTCGTCTTCATCGCCTTTCCGACCGAGCAGAAGGCAGAGGAGGTTCGCCAGAAGATCCTGTCGCTTCAGCGCGAATATCTGATCGAGCTCGGCGATGCCGTCGTCGTGGTCAAGGACGACAAGGGCCATGTCAAACTCAACCAGATGATCAACCTGACCACGACGGGGGCCGCTTCGGGCGCGTTGTGGGGCACGCTGATCGGCTTCATCTTCCTGAACCCGTTGATCGGCACGGCGATCGGCGCGGCGTCTGGCGCGCTCGGCGGCAAGCTCAGCGATGTCGGCATCAACGACCAGTTCATGAAGGACGCCGCCTCGGCCCTGCAGCCGAACACGGCGGGCCTGTTCCTGCTCATCCGCAAGATGACGACGGACAAGGTTCTCGCGGACCTGAAGGGCGTCGGCGGCACGTTGATGCAGACCTCCTTCGACGAGACGAAGGAAGCAGCGTTGCGTGCCGCGCTCGCGGCCGCTGCCGAGGCCGGCACGACGGAAAGCGGGGCTGCCGGGACCTGAGCCCTCTGGCGGGCGGCAGGCTTCGGCAATCGAAAGAGGGGCTCCGATGAGCAAGAGGCCTGCGGCTTCCAATGGCGCCGCCAAGGCGCGCGAGCCGCTGAACATCGACCTTGCCTTGCAGGGTGGTGGCGCGCATGGCGCCTACACCTGGGGCGTGCTGAGCCGGATCCTCGAGGAGGACTGGCTGACGATCGAGGCGATCTCCGGCACCTCGGCGGGGGCGATGAATGCCGCCGTGCTCGCGTCCGGCTACGCCGTCGGCGGGCGCGAGGGTGCTCGGGATGCGCTCGATCGATACTGGCGGAAGGTCTCCGAGGCGGCGCGCTTCAGCCCGTTCCAGCGCACGCCGCTCGACGTGCTGCTTGGGCGCTGGACGCTCGACACCTCGCCGCTCTTCGTGGCGATGGACATGATGTCCCGGGTCGTCTCGCCCTACACCCTCAACCCGTCGGGCACGAATCCACTGACGAACATCCTCGCCGAGATCATCGATTTCGACGCCATCGCGAAGGGCCCGATCAAGCTCTTCATTTCCGCGACGAATGTCCGGACGGGACGCAATCGGATCTTCCGCAATGCCGAGATCACGCCGGAGGTCCTGCTCGCCTCGGCCTGCTTGCCGACCCTGTTCCAGGCGGTCGAGATCGACGGCGAGAGCTATTGGGACGGCGGTTATTCCGGCAATCCGACGATGACGCCACTGATCAAGGAGAGCACAGCCAGCGACACGATCCTCGTCCAGATCAACCCAGTCGAGCGGCCGGACACGCCGCGGACGGCGCGCGACATCCTCAACCGCCTCAACGAAGTCTCCTTCAATGCGGTGCTGCTGAAGGAGCTGCGCATGATGGCGCTGCTGCAGCGCGAGGCGCTCTCCAGCGGTGGCGAGGTCGCGCGCTGGGCGCGCATGCGCATTCATCGCATCACCAGCGACACCATGATCGACCTCGGCTATTCCTCGAAGCTCAATGCCGAATGGGAATTCCTGACCATGCTCCATGACGAGGGCAGGCGCTCCGCCGAGGTGTTCTACAGGACGCATCGCGACGAGATCGGCAAGCGCTCGACGCTCGATCTCGCCGAGTTCACCGAGGGGGTCTGACGGGTGCTTTCGCAAAAGGATCCCGCAGCCGCGGCGCATACGGAACGGGACGGTTCCGTTACGGGCGGCAGGGCACATCAGGCCGCGCAGGTCATCATCGCGATCATCCTGGCGGTGGCCGCCCTGTCGACGGCGAGCTCGGTCTTCGCGCCGGTCGCCTTCGCGCTGTTCATCATCGCGCTGATCTGGCCGCTGCAGCAGATGCTGCAGGGCATCCTGCCGCGCCTGCTGGCCCTGGCGATCAGCCTCTTCGTCATGGTCGTCGCCTTCGTCGCCTTCGGCTCCCTGATCGCCTGGGCCTTCGGCCGCGTCGGCCGCTGGATCGTCAGCGACATCGGCCGCTTCCAGGCCTTCTACGAGCAGGTCACGCTCTGGCTCGAAGGGCACGGCATCGCCGTCGCATCGGTCTGGTCGGAGAATTTCAGCAGCGCCTGGGTCCTGCGCATGGTCCAGACCATCAGCGGCCGGCTGAACACCACGATGAGCTTCTGGCTGGTCGTGCTGGTCTACGTGCTGCTCGGCCTGCTCGAGGTCGAGGATTTCGGCCGCAAGCTCCGTGGAATGCGCAACCGTACCGTGGGCGAGCTGCTCCTCAACGGCAGCATCGCGACCGCCGCCAAGATCCGGCGCTACATGCTGGTCAGGACGCTGATGAGCGTGATCACCGGCCTGCTGGTCTGGATCTTCGCCAAGGCGGTCGGCCTGCCACTGGCGGCGGAATGGGGCTTCATCGCCTTCCTGCTGAACTATGTCCCGTTCATGGGCCCGCTGGTCGCCACCGTCTTCCCGACCCTGTTCGCCATGACGCAGTTCGGCTCCTGGCAGGCGGTGATCGCGGTCTTCGCCTGCCTCAACCTGATCCAGTTCATCGTCGGCAGCTATATCGAGCCCCGCGTCGCCGGCAACGCACTGGCGATCTCGCCGGCGAGCGTATTGTTCTCGGTCTTCTTCTGGACCTATCTCTGGGGTGTGTTCGGCGCCTTCATCGGCGTACCGATCACCATCGCGCTCATCACCTTCTGCGCCCTGCATCCGTCGAGCCGGTGGCTGGCCGAACTGATCGGGGCACCACGAAAGGACGATATCCCGAACAGTCCCGCCAGCGCCTGAACAGAGCAGGGGCGATCACGCTGCGCCGCGTCGACTGGGCCTGCGGGAGAATGGGACGTGGCGCACAGCCGTGAGACGCCGGGCTGATGTTGCTCGCCCAGGCGCTGGCTACCCTTGCGCCTGACATGGCGAAGCGTCGAGCTGGGGCGGCGGAGAGGATGGACAAGGCGATTGTTGCCGATCATGTGCACCTGCCGGCGCTGCTGATCCGCGGGCTTTGCCTGCTGTTGCTCTGGGTGGCCCTGATGGGGCCTGCGCCACAGGATTTGGCTGTCGGTCTGGCCGCCAGCGCCGCCGGCGTCTGGGCCAGCACGCTGCTCTGGCCGGCCGGTGGCACGCTGTCGTTCGTCGGCCTCGCACGGTTCCTGATCCGTTTCCTGCTGCAATCGGTGGTCGCGGGGCTCGACGTGGCGCGGCGGGCCTTCGCGCATCGTCCGGACCTGCAGCCGGGCTTTGCAACCTGCCAGTCCAGCGTTCCCGCCGGCCTGGCGCGCGAGTCATCCTGCGCCGTGATGAGCCTGCAGCCGGGCAAGCTGCCGGTGTCCACCGCGGCCGACGGGACGATGCTGATCCATTGCCTCGATCTGCGCGAGCCCGTTGCGGAGCAGGTGGCGGCCGACGAGGCGGCATTCTGCCAGATACTCGGAGCGGAGAGGCGCGATGGCTGACATCCTGGCCGCGGCGGCGCTCTTCATCCTGGCGATCACGATCGTCGCATTGCTGCGCGTGCTGCGCGCCCGCGTCGTGGCCGAGCGCATGATGGCGATGCAATTGCTCGGGACCGGCGGAGCGGCGGTACTCCTGCTGCTGGGGACGGCTTCGGGCGCTCCTGCGCTGAACGATGTCGCGCTGCTGCTCACCTTGTTCGCGGCCTTTTCCTGCGTGGCGTTCGCGCTCGGCATGGCCGAGCCGGCGGCCGGGCGCGATCCGGCGAAAAAGCAGCCATGAGCGATCTCGCCGACATCGTCACAGTCATCCTGGTGGGCGCGGGGGCGCTGCTCTTCCTGGCCGGCGCGCTCGGCCTGCTGCGCTTTCCCGACACGCTGAGCCGGCTGCATGCGATCAGCAAGGCCGATAATCTCGGGCTTGGATTGATCGTGCTCGGTCTCCTGCTCCAGGCGACCAGCATCGGCGATGGGCTGAAGCTCCTCTGCATCTGGCTGCTGGCGCAGCTCTCGGCGGCGACGGCGAGCCAGCTGCTCGCGCGCGCCGTCCATCGCGGCAGAGCCGAGCCATGATGCTCCTGGTCGATATCGCGCTCGTCGCCGGCCTGCTGGCGCTCGCGGCCCATGTCGTCGCCGAGCCGGACGAACGCAGCGCGATCATCGCCTTTCTTTCCCTCGGGCTGCTGCTGGGGCTCGCCTGGGTCCGGCTGGCTGCTCCCGATGTCGCCTTGACCGAGATCGCCATAGGCGGCGGCGGGACGGGGATCCTGCTGCTGCGGGCGGAGGCGGCGATCCGCGGGCGCGGCAAGCATGAGGAGCCGGTGGCCCGCACCGGCAAGCTCGCCATCGCCGCCGGCTGCGCCGCCATTTCCATCGGGCTCGGCCTTGCCGTGCTGGGCTTCTCCTCTCCGGCTCCGACGCTCGCGCCGGCGGCTGCCGAGGCGCTGCCGGCGACAGGGCTGGGCAACCCCGTCACCGCCGTCCTGCTGGCCTATCGCGCGCTCGACACGCTGCTGGAGAAGGTCGTGGTGCTGCTCGCGCTGATCGGGGTCTGGTCGCTGGCGCCAGATGCCGTCTGGGGCGGCTCGCCCGAGGTCAGGCCTGGCGAGGTCCCGGGACCGCTCGCTTATCTCGCCCGCATCCTGCCGCCCTTCGGCGTGGTGATCAGCGTTTACATGTTCTGGGTCGGGGCCGATGCGCCGGGCGGCACCTTCCAGGCCGGCACCGTGCTCGCGGCGATGTGGCTCCTGGTGATGCTGGCGGGCTTGCGTGCGTCGCCCGAGACGGGAGGGCTGTCGCTCCGGCTCGCTCTGGCCGGCGGACCGGCGCTGTTCCTGGCGATCGCCTTTCTCGGCTTCGCCATCGCCGATGGCTTCCTCGCCTATCCCAAGGACTGGGCGAAGCCGCTGATCGTGGCGATCGAGGCGGCGTTGACCCTCTCCGTTGCCGCAGCGCTCGCCATGCTGGTTGCGGGTCCCGCCCGGAAGGCACCGACGCGATGACGGCGACCCTGCAACCCGGCGTCCTGTTCGGCCTGTGCGGCGCAGCGCTCGTCGGCATCGGGCTCTTCAGCGTCGTCACGCATCCTGGCCTGCTGCGGCGGATCGTCGGCTGCAACATTCTGGGCGCCGGCATCTTCCTCGTCTTCGGCGCCGTGGCGCGACGCGGTGGTGCTGCTGGCTTTGCGGCCGATCCGGTGCCGCAGGCGCTGGTCATCACCGGCATCGTCGTCGCCTTTTCGGCCAGTGCCCTGGCGGTCGCGCTGCTGAAGCGCCTCGTCGAGCCGGCGGCGGACGCCGAAGAGACTGAGGCCGCCGAGCCGCGAGGCGGACCGTGACGGTGCCGATCCATTCCACCACGCCGGGCGGCTTCCTGCTGATCCTGGCGGTGATCCTGCCGGTCTGCGCGGTGCTCGCCATCTTCGCCTGCGGGCCGCGCAGCGCGACGCGGATCGCGCTGGCGACGTTGGCGGCCGGGCTTGCCATCGCCGTCGCGATCGTCGTCGAGTTGGTCAAGAGCGGCGCAGCGCTGTCCTATGTCGTCGGCGCCTGGCAGCCTCCGCTCGGGATCGCGCTGCGGGCGGACGGGCTGTCGGCGGCGATGCTGGCCATGACCGCGCTGATCGTGGTCGCGGTCGGGCTGTTCGCGCATGTTCAGCACGGGCACGGGGGCGAAGCCGGCAGCGGACGCGCACCGACGACCTTCTGGCTGATGCTGCTCGCGCTCTGGAGCGCGCTGAACGCCGTCTTCGTCGGCGAGGATCTGTTCAACCTCTACGTCGCGCTGGAACTCCTGACCTTTGCGGCCGTGCCGCTGGTCTGCCTCGACGGCCGCACCGAGACCGCCAACGCCGCCTTGCGCTATCTGCTCTTCGCGCTGCTCGGCTCGCTGCTCTATCTGCTCGGGGTCGGCCTGCTCTACGGCCAGTACGGCACGCTCGACCTGCTGGCGCTGTCGCGCCTGAGCCGCTCCGACCCGGCACTCTCGGTGGCGCTGGCGCTGATGATCGTCGGGCTCCTGGCCAAGGCGGCGCTGTTTCCCCTGCATCTGTGGCTGCCGCCGGCCCATGCCGGGGCGCCGGCCCCGGCCAGCGCCGTGCTCTCGGCGCTGGTGATCAAGGCGCCGGTCTTCCTGATCCTGCGGCTGGTGCTGGACGTCGCCCCGCCGCAGACGGCCGCGATCGCCGGCCAGTTGCTCGCCGTGCTCGGCGCCGCCTCGATCCTGTTCTGCAGCGTCATGGCGCTCAGGCAGGCGCGGCTGAAGCTGATGATCGCCTACTCGACCGTGGCGCAGCTCGGCTATCTCTTCATCGTCTTCCCGCTCGCGGCGGGCGGCGCGGACGTGGCGCC
>JAESGM010001056.1_pt1 | contig 10674 bp, 9 predicted proteins | sample 9269721 | NCBI WGS metagenome assembly JAESGM01 (sample SAMN15720920, study PRJNA650825) | algae metagenome | isolation source: Komarekiella atlantica HA4396-MV6 and co-occurring heterotrophs from... | place: USA: Theobald House, Kauai, HI | collected 2009-07-29 | reverse complement strand
CGCGCCATCGACCGCAGCCTCTATGGCGAGTTGTCGGCAGGCGCGGCAAACACGAGCGTGAGGGTTTATTTCAGTCGTGCACACCCCGCCGTGAGCACGCTCAACCGCCGTTCGCCGCTGTACGTCAGCGGCTTCCTGGCGGTTGTTGCAGCCGGGCTGTGGATCACGCTGGCCGTGCGGATGTTGCGCGCCTAGCGGCCTTCGCGATACCAGGCGAGCGAGATCAGCATCAGCAGCGCCGCCAGCGCGCCGAAGCCGGTGAACATCGGCGTCAGCTTTACGCCGCGCGTGACGAACGCTTCGCGATCCTTGAGGCCCATCCAGCCAGAGCCGGCGAGGACCTTGGCGCCCGACAGCATCGAGACGCGTGGCACGGCGACCGATGACGGGTTGGCGCGCGTCGCCGCCGCGGAAGGGCTCATCCAGAACGCACCGCCGCCGGTCGCATCGTTGATCGGCTGCAGTTTGGCGTCCGTCGCGGTGACGACACTCATCTCGATCGGATCGTCGATGCCGGCGTGGGCGACGGCGGTCAATTCGCCCTTGTCGCTCGTCGTCTCGGCTTTGTAGAGGCCGGGAATTTTGACGTCGACCGTACCGCGCCAGACTCCCGATCCGGCAGGTTCCAGAGTGACCTCCTGCGTCTCGCCGCCGGGGCCTGATACCGTCACCGGCTCCACCTTTTCCAGCATGGTGCGGCGCTCGAGCGTCAGGCGCAGGCCGCGGGCTGAAGCGGTCAGGCGCTCTTCCTCGAGGTCCGGCTCCTTCATCAGCCAGTGCGAAAGGCGGCGCAGCAGGTCGCTGTGCGGTCCGCCGCCTTCGTAACCGCGCGCCCACAGCCAAGCCTGATCGGAGGTCAGCAGCGCGACGCGGCCTTTGCCCTTGTGGTCGAGCACCAGCAGCGGTTCGTTCTGTGCGCCGTCCATCAGCGTGCGGCCCTGCTCGGGCAGCACCTCGACCTGGCGGAACCAGCGGCCCCAGGTCGGCTGCGCGTTGGCGGCACCGGCCCCGGGCAGATCCCGCGTCACGGGATGCTTGCGTCCGTCGGTGGTCAGCTTCGCCTTGAAAGGCTCCGAGATGACGCGGCCGGTCGGCACCGCGGGCAGCACCGGCGACAACGGCGTGCGGAACAGGCTGAGGTTGCCGGCATAATCGTCGCCCGCCGCGATGAGCAGCGCGCCGCCGTGCTCTTCCACGTAGCGCGCGATGTTGTCGTAGTAGGGAAGCTGCAGCAGTCCGCGATGCTGGTAGCGGTCGAAGATGATCAGGTCGAAGTCGTTGATCTTTTCTGAGAACAGCTCGCGCGTCTGGAAGGCGATCAGCGAAAGCTGGTTGATCGGCGTTCCGTCGTGCTTCTCTGGCGGGCGGAGAATGGTGAAGTGGACGAGATCGACGGCCGCGTCCGACTTCAGCAGGTTGCGCCAAGTGCGTTCGCCCGCATGCGGCTCGCCGGAGACGAGCAGCACGCGCAGGTTCTCGCGCACGCCTTCGGCCGCCACCACGACGCGGTTGTTGGCGGGCGTCAGTTCGCCGTCGGCGGTGTCGAGCTCCACTTCGAGGATGTTCTGCCCGGCGTGCGGAAACGGCATGTCGATCTTGACGGGCTGATCGACCATCGTGGTGATCTGCTCGTCCTCGCGCCCCTCGCGGCGGACGTTCAGCGTCAGAGGTTCGGCAGCGCCTTTTTTACCGGCCTCGCGCACCGCAACCTCGATGGTACGCGTCTGGCCGACGATGCCGTAACGGGGGGCCGACAAAACTTCGATACGCCGGTCGAACTCGTCCGGCGCGCCCGTCACGAGCGCGTGCACCGGGGCATCGAAGCCGAGCGCTGAAGCCGATTTGGGGACGTCGTGCACCTGCCCATCGGTAATCATGATGACGCCGGCCAGCCGGTCGGGCGGCGTGTCGGCCAGCGCCTTGTTGAGATCGGTGAACAGATGCGTGCCGGGCGTCGTCGTATCGCCGGGACGCGAAGCGGCGACCCATTTGATGTTCAAGTTGGGAATCTTGCCGAGCTTCTCTTCGAGGTCGGCCCTTACCGCGGCGGTCTGCGCCTTGCGGTCACCGAGCGTCTGGCTGCCGCTCTCGTCGACGATGACGATGGCGACGTTGGCAAGGCTCTCGCGCTGCTCCTCGCGCAAGGTCGGATTGGCGAGCGCCGCGAGCACGGCGGCAATGGCGGCGGCGCGCAGCAGCGCTCCGCGCGAGCGGCGATACAGCAGGTAGCCGATGAGCAGCACGCCGAGAAGGCCGGCAAGCCAGAACACCGGGCCGGGAACCATGGGCGCAAAATCGATAGACCAGTTCATGCGCTCAGCCTTAGTTGCCCAGCCGCTCTAGGAGGGCTGGTACGTGCACCTGGTCGGCTTTGTAGTTGCCGGTCAGGGCATGCATGACGATGTTGATGCCGGTGCGGAACGCCATCTCGCGTTGATCCTCACCGCCGCCGACGGTCGGATAGAGTGGCCGTCCGCTCGGATCGAGAGCCCAGGCGGCGGCGAAATCGTTCGGCGTGACGATGACGGACGTCACGCCGTCGGAGACGCGGGCGCGGCGCGCACCCTGCTCGCTCGTGTCCAGCGCTTCCACCCAGAGCTGCCCGCCGTCCCAGCGACCGGGGAAGTTGCGCAATAGGTAGAATGCTTTGGTCAGCACGTGGTTCTCGGGCACGACCTCGAGGCGCGGCATGTCGAGCTTGCCAAGGATGCGCTGCAGGGCCGTCTCTCCGGCGCCCGGAATGCCGCCGCCCTGCAGGCCGCGGCCGTAGTCCTGGGTGTCGAAGATGATGAGACCACCCTGCTTCATGTAGGCGTCGATCTTCGCCAGCGTTTCTTCGGGAAGCGCCTTGGCGTTGGGCAACACAGGCCAGTACAGCACCGGATAGAAGGCGATCTCGTCGGTGAGGATGTTGACGCCCATCGGGCGCCCCGGCTCGACCGCGGTGCGAACGGACAATAGCCGCCCGAGGCCGTCGAGCCCGAGCCGACTTACCTCGTCGACCTCGCTGTTGCCGGTCAGCACGTAGCCGAACGTCACCTTGCCGGTCGCCTCGATGGCGCGCTCGTCGGTCGCTTGGTTGCTGACGGCGCTCTGCGTGGGCGGCTGCGCGGGGGCCTGGGCGTAAGCGTCGGGGGATGTCACCAGCAGCGCCGCGCACCCGACAACGGCGATTGCGAGGGCTGCGGCGGCGGGCGTGCTCGGCGTGCCGCGGCGGCGCAGGATCAGGCCGCCCGACTGCAAGAGAATGACGGCGATGATGTCCGCAAACAGCAGCGCGAGGGCGGCGGTCAGCAGCCAAGGCTTCAACGGCTGCGCGCTATCGCTCTCGTAGCTGAGGCGCTGCGTGCCGCTTGGCAGGTTCGGCAGGGGTACGATGGTGCTTTTCGGCCCGAGCACATTCACGGCGCGCGGCGAGCCGCCGGCACCGTAATAGCCCGGGGGATGATCGAGGCTGGGCACCAGGTCATGCACCTGCGCGGCGGAAACCGGCTGGGCAGTCGGCGGCGGCGGCGTCAGTATCCCGTAGCCGTCGAGTGTCTGCAGCGGGGGAAGCACGGTCGCGCCGTCGCCTTCGGCTGGGGCGGCAGCGGCATTGGTCGTCTCGCCGCCGGAGCCGGTGACGCCGGTCCCGAGGGCCGACAGGCGGCGCAGCATATCCACGAAGAGGCCCGACAGCGGCAGGTTCGACCAATCGGAATTGGCCGTCACGTGGAAGAGCACGATCTGTCCCTCGCCGTGCTTGCGCTGGGTCACGAGCGGCGTTCCGTCCTGCAGCCGTGCCCAAACGTGAACGTCTGGTCCGAGCATCGCCGGGTCGGCGAGCACCTGGCGGTTGACGGTCACTTCGGGCGGCACCGGCAGCCCGGCGAACGGACTGGAATCCTCGATCGGTGCCAGTTTCTGCGGCGTCGACCAAGACAAAGCGCCGCCGAGCGTACGTCCGCCGACGCGGAGCGGAACAGGCAGCAGTTCATCACCGCCGTTCTCCAGGCGCGGGCCCGCGAAGCGGACCAGCACGCCTCCGCGGTTCACCCAGTCGTCGACGTGTTGCGCCGCCTCACCCGAAAGCGTGCCGATGTCGGCGAGCATGAGAACGGTAGCGTTCTGCTTCAGTGCTTCTTCGACGCCCGCTGCGAGATTGGAACCCTTGGGCTTGATCAGCTCGGCGTAGGGCGCGAGCGCCTTTTCGATGTAATAGAGCGGCGCCAGCAGCGGCTGCGCCTGTTCACGGCTCTCACCGGAAATCAGCGCCACGCGATGCCATTGCGAACGCGCATCGAGCAGGCTGACCGATCCGGCAGAGCGCTCGCCCGCGATCTCGACGCGACCGACCTGATTGCGCAATTCCAGCGGCAGGTCGAACGCCGCTGTCGTCGCGGTGCCGCCGGACGACAGCTGGAACGGCGCCTCGGCGAGGCTCTGGCCGCGCGTCGAAATCGCATGCACGAAGCCGCTACGCGGAGAACCGGTGGCGCGCATAACGCGCGCTTCCAGCTTGCCGCTCTGCCCGATGCCGGCGGACACGCCGAGCGGCTCCTCGCCGCGCCCGTCCTCGATGACGGCGAACGTGCCGCCGCCTGCCAGCGCGCGCAGCTTCTCGGCTGCCTCGCCAGCCTTCTTGTCGTGGTCGATGCCGTCGCTGAGCCAGACGACACTGGCGCCCGAGGCGGCGTTGCCGATAACGTCACCCAATGCATTCGCAGCGGCGATGCGGTCGGGCGCGAACGGTTGCGGAGAGATGGCGGCGGCTGTGGAGCGCGCTTCGCCCGGGGCCTCGATCCGCGCCGAATAGCCCTTCATGGTGCTGGCCGTCGGAAGGATGATGACGGGCCGGCTCTGACCCTCGGCTTCGGCGATAAGGCGGTCGACGATGCGCGTGCGCTCCGTCCAGTGCGAGGCCGATGCCCAGCCGTTGTCGATGACGATAGCAACCGGACCCTCGCCCTTCAGCGCCGCATCCTGCGAGGGATTGAGCACGGGATCGGCGAGCGCGAAGATCAAAAGCGCCGCAGCCAGCAGGCGCAGCAGCGTCAGCCACCACGGCGAGCGCGCCGGTGTCTTCTCCTGGTTTTCGAGGCCGAGGAGAATGCGCGTCGGCGGGAACGTCACCTGCCGCGGGCTCGGCGGCACGGTGCGCAGCAGCCAGTAGATCACGGGCAGGGATGCCAGCGCCGCCAGGAGCCAGGGATTGAGGAAAGCGAGGGCGCCGATGCTCATGTGCGTGCCTCGCTCGGTGCAGCCGCTTCGCCGCCTTGCCAGCGGTGGTCGCCCAATCCGCCCTGCAGCCGCATGATCAGTGTCAGCAGCGGCTCGGCCGGAGACCTGTCCGTATGATGCACCATGAACGACCAGCCGAGGCGATGCGCGATCTCGGCGACCTGCGCGCGATGAGCAACGATCTTATCGCGATAGCGCTCGCGCAGGGTCTGGACGCGGTCCGCGACCCAGCGTTGGCCGCCGTCGGGGCTGAGGAATTCGGTGCGGCCTTCGTAGGGCAGGGTTTCCTCGGCCGGGTCTAGGACCTGCACCAGATGGCCCACCGCGCCGTCCGCGGCCAGTGCTTCGATGTGCGCACGTGTCGTCTCGATGGGGTCGAGGAAGTCGCTGAAAAGGATCGTCCCGGAAAAGCGGGCCAGATGCTGCTTGGGTGGCTGGGATGCGGTGAGCAGCGGCGTGTCGGAGTGCGTCGCGATCGCTTCGGCCATGCGGGTCGTCGCCTTGCGGCTGGCGGTCGGCGGCGTCAGCCCGAGCAAGGCGACGCGTTCGCCGCCGCGCACGAGCAGTTCGGCGGAGGCCAGCATCAGGAGCAGCGCGCGGTCGCGCTTCGTCGATGGCGCAAGATGGCTGCGGAAATCCATCGACGCGGAAAGATTGGACCACAGCCAAACCGTATGCGCTGCTTCCCACTCGCGCTCGCGGACGTACAAGTGGTCGGAGCTCGCCGAGCGGCGCCAGTCGATCTGGCGCAGTGTGTCGCTCGTCTGAAACTGGCGGAACTGCCAGAAGGTCTCGCCCGGGCCGGCGCGACGGCGACCGTGCAGACCGTGGGCGACGGTCTGCGCGATGCGCTGGGCATTGATGAGGATCTCGGGGAGGCGGTCGGCAAGGCCGTGCGCTTCGCGTTCGAGTGCCAGGACCCCAGCACCCGCAGCCGGATCCTGGCGAGAGTGCGCGGCGTTCGCCATGCCTTACTCCGCCGCCGCCACGAGACGCGCGATGATATCGCCGAGATCATGACCTTCCGCACGCGCTGCGAATGTCAGCGCCATACGGTGCTTGAGGATCGGCTCGGCGAGAGAGAGGACGTCGTCGACCGAAGGTGCCAAGCGGCCATCGATCAGGGCCTTGGCGCGCACGGCGAGCATCAGCGCCTGGCTGGCGCGCGGGCCAGGACCCCAGGCGACGTAACGGTCGGTATCTTCGTTGGCGCCGGTGCCCGGACGGGCGGAGCGCACAAGCTTGAGGATCACATCGACGACCTTGTCCGGCACCGGGATCTGTCGCACGAGGCGCTGAATGCTCATCAGCTCCGGACCGTTGATTACCGCCTCGAGACGGCGCTCGTCGGTGCCGGTGGTGGCGAACAGCATGCGCCGCTCGGACAGCATGTCCGGGTAGGTCACGTCGATCTGCAGCAGGAAGCGGTCGAGCTGCGCTTCGGGCAGCGGGTAAGTGCCTTCGTGCTCCAGCGGGTTCTGCGTGGCGAGCACGTGGAACGGGGACGGGATGTCGTGGCGCACGCCGGCGACGGTGACGTGATGCTCCTGCATCGCCTGCAAGAGCGCCGACTGGGTGCGCGGCGACGCTCGGTTGATCTCGTCCGCCATCAGCAGCTGGGTGAAGATCGGACCTTTCACGAGGCGGAACGAACGCGACTTGCCGGGGACGTCCTCCAGCACCTCGGAGCCGATGATATCCGACGGCATCAGGTCGGGGGTGAACTGCACGCGCTTGGCGTCCAGACCCAGCACCTTGCCGAGCGTTTCGACCAGCAGCGTCTTGGCGAGGCCGGGAACACCGATCAGCAGCGCGTGACCACCCGACAGGATCGTCACCAGGGTCCGCTCGATGACGACATCCTGACCGAAGATCACCGAAGCAGCCGCCTTATGCGCGCGCTGCACCCGCTCGGCGGCGGCTTCCAGGCGCGGGACGATATCGGCTTGCGTATCGGTGAGGGTGCTCATGAGGGCGAAACTCGCTTTTTTGTTGGAAGCGCACCAGCGCGCCGGCCTGCCGGAAAGCCTAACAAATTTATGACTGGAACGATCCAGGGGGCCAAGCGTGGGGTCAAGTGAATGTTACGTTAGATTGGGGGTAAGGGTGTCACATACCCGTTCGGGTGTAACCTGGGGGTTTGCAAGCGCAATGTGGACGACATGAAGGCAGACGATGCGGGCCAACCCGGCAAACTGGAAGGCCTCATGGCGGCGGTTCCCGCGCGCCGGCCGGCCCCGGTAGAAAGCTGGAACCCGCCCTATTGCGGCGATATCGGACTGAAGATCCACACCGATGGTTCGTGGTGGTACCGCGGCAGTCCGATCCAGAGGCGGGAGCTCGTGAAACTGTTCGCCGGTGTCCTGCGCAAGGATGCGGACGGGCGGACCTATCTCGTCACGCCGGCCGAGAAGGTCGATGTCGAGGTCGAGGACGCGCCGTTCCTGGCCGTCGAGATGGAGGTGCAAGGTGAGGGCGAAGCGCAGCAGCTCACATTCCGCACTAACGTTGACGACGTGGTGGCGTGCGGCGCGGAGCATCCGCTGCGCTTTTCGGCCCACGGCGCCGACGGCGGCCTGAGACCATACGTGCTGGTGCGCGGCCGCCTCGAGGCGCTCCTGACGCGCGCGCTGGTCCACGATCTCGTGGCGATCGCGGTCGAGCACCGAGGGCATGGCCCGCTTGGCCTATGGAGTGGCGGACAATTCTTTCCGATCGAAACTGCGCTCAGTGAACCTTGAGTTCGGTGCCGACCAGACGCACTTCCGCCGGAGCGAGAAGCTGGCTGTGAGCCACCGTAACCTTGAACAGCTTGCCTTCGAGCTTGGCTGTCCAGAAGTCGAGGAATCCCCGCAGCTTCGGGAAGCGCGGATGCAGATCGTAGTCCTGCCAGATGTAGCTCTGCAGCAGTGCAGGATGGTCGGGCAGGCGGTAGAGGATTTCAGCAGTTGTCAGGCTGTATCCTCGCAACAGAGTGGATATCTCGGGTTCCTGGAACGACGTCATCGAAGTCCCCCATCGTTGTCGAGTCCCCCCGGACTCGATGCTGGAATGATAATTCAGACAAGCCGGCAGACAACGAATTTGTTCCGAGAATTGAATACTTTAGCAGCCTTCGTATGCGACTGCTGATAGCCGCCGGGAAATTGGGCGAAGCAAACACCAAATGGCTTGGCTGATAGGCAATCACCATGCTCGAGTTCGCGCTGACGAGTTTCACGACCTTCTTCGCCACCATCGGTCCAGTCGAGACGGCGGTCCTGTTCGCTGCTCTGACACCGAAGATGGAAGCTTCCGAGCGCGCCGGTATCGCATTGCGCGCCACCGCGATCGCCAGCCTGTTGCTGCTTATCTTCACGCTGCTGGGACAGCCGCTGCTCGACCGGCTGGGCGTCAGCATCGCAGCCCTGCAGACGGCTGGTGGCATCGTGCTGATGATGATCGCGCTGGATATGATCTTCGCCAAGCCGACCAGCGCCTTCAAGCTCAGCCAGCCCGAAGACGAGGAGGCTCAGACGAAAGACGACATCGCTGTCTTCCCGCTGGCGACGCCGCTACTTGCGGGACCGGGCGCGATGAGCGCGGGTATTCTCCTGGCCGCCAACGCGGAGGGGAATCCTCTGGCGCTCGCAGTCACCGTCGGTGCGCTCGCCGCCGTGATGCTAATCACGCTGGCGCTGCTCCTGCTTTCGCACCAGCTCAATCGCCTTCTTGGCATCACGGCGCAACGCGTGCTGATGCGCGTGTTCGGCATCCTGCTGTCCGGGATCGCCGTGCAGGCGATCTTCACCGGGCTTGCCGGAAGCGGCTTGTTGCGCGCCGCAGCATCGTAATTCGTCACGGAACGGCACGCTCATTAGGCGGACATTAACCACGCCGGCCCACACTGGCCTCGTAGCGTTTGTCGAAAGGCCTCAGTCCAATGTCATCGTCGCGTAGCGTGTCGCAGCGTACCGGCCAAGTTGCGGCCGAAGTGCCGGCAGGAGCGTCATGCACCCCCGTGGCGCTCCTGCTTGTTGCTTGTACGCTGGCCTTGTCCGGCTGCGGGACGGCGAACTCTGCGCCGACGCTGATGGGCGCTATTCCCGACGTGCTCAATCCGGCCACGGAGAGCGCGAGCGTGGCGCCGCCGATCTTCGATCGCAGCAAGCTGGAGCCGCAGCGCCCCCCGCCGCTGCGCATGTTCAGCCGCGAAGACGATCCTTCCCAGCCGTTCAGTCCGAACTACGGCTCCATCCCGCTCGAACAGGTGCATGACGCCTTCGAGGGGGAGCTGCCGTCGGCCGAAGACCAGGAGACGTGGCAAACGGAACTGCAAACCGTTTCGTGACCTTTATCGGCATCCTATATCGATGGGATGCTGACGAGGACGCGGAATGCGTAAAACTGTTCCGACATTTTGTGCGTGTGCATCTCTCGCGCTGATTGCGTTCGCCGGGAATGCAGCAGGCGCTGATCGCCGCCCCGGCGCACTGGCTCCCAGTGCTGGTCCGCGTGGCGGCGTGTCGAGCGATGCGCATCGCGGGGGCCCTGGCGGTTACGGCGTCTACAAATCCCGGCGCGCGCGACAGGAGTACCGCAACGACCTGCGCAGCGGATCGAGCAAGCGACCGTACGAGTATCGCTACTACAGCGATACGGATCGCTCTCCCGGTTCGTGCCGCCGTTATGCCGATCGCGCTATCGAGACCAGAAACAGAAACTGGTGGATGCGCTATCGCGCATGCCGCGGAGGCGAGTGAGCCGTCTCGTCGCGCCTCTTAAAAGTGGCGTTCGTCATCTCCACCTCGAATCCAGCTCCTGACGCCGCACCAGTTCGCCGATCTGACGCGCTCCCGGCGCCGGCGGAGCTCACTCGATGGAGATGGATCATGATCAGAGCATTGCTCGCGGCAAGCGCCGCCGGCTGTCTGCTCGCGCTGAGCGCCGTGCCGTCAGCCAACGCCGCTGCTTTCGCACAGCCCGAGTTTCATACTACGCCCATGCTGCAGACAGCCGCTCACGGTGGCGGCGGATTCGGAGGCGGGCACTTCGGCGGCGGGTTTGGCGGTCACGCCGGTGGCGGATTTGCTCATTCACCGGGATTTGCGCACGCCCCGGGCGGCCCCGCTCCTGGGCACTTCCGTGGTGGCGGCATAAGTCACTACGCTCCGCGCTACTCCGCTCACGCCTATCACGGTCATCCAGGATATCGCCATCATCAGCGGCGCTTCGTCTACGGCGCGTACCCTTACTATGCGGGCGCGTATTACGGTGGCTGCGGCTATCTCAGGCAGCGCGCCGTGGATACCGGCTCGTCCTATTGGTGGCACCGCTACGAAGACTGCATTGCGGGTTATTAGTGTCGGGATATTTTCCCGATGCTGCGGTGCATGCAAACTTTCTGCCGCCGGGGATCTGGATACCCGCTTCGACCGGTCCATATAAGGTTAACCGTACCTGAACAGGCCGAAG
>JAESGM010001055.1_pt1 | contig 10690 bp, 9 predicted proteins | sample 9269721 | NCBI WGS metagenome assembly JAESGM01 (sample SAMN15720920, study PRJNA650825) | algae metagenome | isolation source: Komarekiella atlantica HA4396-MV6 and co-occurring heterotrophs from... | place: USA: Theobald House, Kauai, HI | collected 2009-07-29 | reverse complement strand
CAACTATTTCGTTGCCCTCGTTCTCGTTGAGAATGCGCATTACCCAGGGTGACGGCCCTTCGACGAGGTTGTGATGCACGATGCCACCGTCGATGTTGACCCAGGAGATCGCCGCGCCGCCGCCGATGATCACGTTGCCTTCGATGGTTATGTCGCTCGCCTCGTAGTCCTTCTCGCCCTCGGGAAAACGGAAGAATTCGGCATCGGTCGAGCCGCCAGCCTGTATCGCCCTGCCGGCTCCGGCAGGGATCTCGACGCGATTGGCACGGATGACGATGCTTTTGCTGCCGCCCTTCGGCCGTATGCCCGAACCTTGCTTGAGGGCGGTATGGATGAGCAGCGAATTCTCGACGAGGCCGTTGCGGCAGCCGACGAAGTCGATGGCGCTGCCGTCGTCGCCCCAGTTCTCAATGCGCGCGCCATCGATGACGAAGCCGTCGACGCCGGCCATTTTGATCGCATCGTTGTTGCCGCTTTCGACGATGTTGCGCACCGTGATGCGGACAAGGCGGATGTTGCGCGCCGGTGTATCGTAGGTCCCAGCATCGTCGATGTTGATGCCGTTCTTGAGCTGGTCTTCGAACACGAGATCGGAAAGCGTCACATCGGCGGCGTCGGACAGCATCAGCCCGTAATCGCCGCCGCTGATCACGGCGGGATTGGCCTGGTCGGCGCTGCGGATGACCGTCTGCTGCAGGTTCTCGCGGTAGAGCCCGCCGCGGTAGGTTCCCGCCTCAAGCACGATCTCGTCGCCTGGCGCCGCGGCATCGAGCGCTGCGGACAACTCGTCTGGGCTGGCGACGCGGCGCTCTTCGGCCATGGCGCTCTGAGCAGCCATCCCGATAAGCGCGGCGACTAGCAATCGCACGAACCTGCCCATGCCGATGTCCCTCGCGAAGAACTTGCCGTGCACAGACGTTATCAAACGGAAGCAGCCGCGTCCCATAACTCCCGGCGAGCCGGGCACTTGACGTGCCTGCGCTTCGGCCCCTTATTCACGTTGCCAGCCGGCCGGACGGCCGCTGCCGGATTGCGGGCTTTGTGGCCCATCAAGCAACGCCGGTGGAGGAAAGTCCGGGCTCCATGGAGACACGGTGGCGGCTAACGGCCGCCGGGGGCGACCCCAGGGAAAGTGCCACAGAAAGCAAACCGCCTTCGGTTCGCCGAGGGTAAGGGTGAAAGGGTGCGGTAAGAGCGCACCGCGCGGCCGGCGACGGTCGCGGCAGGGCAAACCCCACCGGGAGCAAGACCAAATAGGGATGGCCGGGCGCGCGGCGACGCGGCGCCAGGTCCGTCTTCAGACCCGCCATCCGGGTTGGTTGCTCGAGGCGCACAGCAATGTGCGTCCCAGATGAATGGCCGTCGCGGAAGGGAGACCTTCCAGACAGAACCCGGCTTACAGGCCGGCTGGCAACTTCCTGTTCATCTTGGTTGCAATCGTTAGCGATCGGCAGCGGCACCCGAGCCGCGCAAGCGTGAAGCCGTCACGCTTCGAAACGCGTTCAAATCCATAATTAACAGATGGCGTCTTATTTGTTGATTTCGCTGGGGAATTTCAATTCGACAGTAAACAATCGCGTTTAGGTTTGCGCAGACGGCTCCAGGAGGATTTCATGCGTAAACTGCTCGCCACTGTCGTCGCTGCCGCCGCCGGCGCTGCCACGCTCGGCGCCACCGCCGGCGATGCTTCCGCTCACGGCTACCGCTGGTATCGCGACTACGCCCCGCTCTATCCGCAGGTCTACTACGGCCCGCCCGTGCTCTACGTGGTTCCGCCCGCCTATTCCTATTACCCGCGCCCGGTATACCGCGCTGGCTGCTGCGGCGAGGTCGTCGGCCCCGTCTACAGCTATCCGCGTCGTGTCTACGTGCCGCGTCAGCGTTACGTCCAGCCGTACTACTACAGCGGCCGCCGCGGGCGCTGCTGCAACTAAGTTCGCTCAGCCTTGCCGCCTGCGACGAGCCAGTTCGGATCGAACCACCGATCCGCGGGCCCGTCGTAGGGCAGGCGGTTGATGTCCCAATGGCCGATGTACTTGGCGTAGATGTCCCACACCGATGGGCCGCCGCCGATGTAGATCACGCGGCCCGGGAACTGCCCCAGTATCTCCTCCGGCTTCATATGCGAGCGCAACTCGACCACGGTCATGTGGCTGCGTTCGTGCGCGGGGACTGCGCGTGCCGTCGTCGGCCCGGCCAGCAGTACGTGGCCGCGCGTCTTGGCGAAGAAGTTCGCCACATCCTCTTTGTATTCCGGCGCCGAGTTCCCCTCCCACGGCAAATGACCGTTGAGGCCGAGCTGGCCCGAAAGGCCGATGGCGATCATCGAGCGCACGTCTGGCATTCGCATCGTCTGGGATCCCCCGCTGCTGCGCTTCTACGCTTCCATCGGCCTTAGGTGCCGGCGCGGCGATGCGCAAGCTGCGTCCTCAACCCCACAGCGGGCACTGCAACCCACTTTTACCCGGGAAAAATCCTTAACAGACCATTGACGCCCATTTGATCCCATGCGATCCCATTAATGCCCGACCGCACCGGGCAGGGTCCCGTGGCAGGGCGCCGGTCTCAATCGAGGGCTTGAGACAGCGAGCGACCGCCACGGCCCCCCGGCCGGTGCCGCCGGGCTAGGCGAAGGGGTTCTTCGCGGTTGCGTTGATTTTTCGAGTGGTGCGCGAGGCTGCGAAGAAGGGGATGGACCGCTTTGTCTCGACATTCACAAACAAGATCGACGCCAAGGGCCGGGTCTCAGTCCCAGCTCCTTTCCGCGCCGTTCTCGAACGTGACGGCTATGCCTCTGGAGGCGCTGGCGGCATCTACTGCTACCCCGCGCTCGAAGCTCCGGCTCTCGATGCTGGCGGCGAGAGACTTGCAAAGAAGATCGACGGGCTTCTCGCAGGCCTGCCGGACTATTCGGACGAGCGCGATGAGCTGTCTGTCGCGCTCTACGGCGACGTCCAGGTTCTCGCCATCGACGGCGACGGGCGCATCAGCCTTCCTGAAGGCCTTCGCGCGCATGCCGGCCTTACGACCCAAGTCACTTTTGTCGGCCTGGGCGACAAATTTCAGATGTGGCACCCCGACCGCTTCGCCGAGCGGCGCGAACGGGCACGCCAGAAAGTTCATCAGACACGCAAGCTCTTCGGCGCGGGGAGCCCTACATCCTCAGACGAGGACGAGGGCAACGAAGGAGCACGGGGATGACGGCGCGACGCCGGCCAGGAGGCACACTCACTGAGCCTGGTAGTGCGCGCCACATCCCCGTGCTGCTCGCCGAGGTTCTCGGCAGTCTGAGCCCGCGCGACGGTGAAACCTACATAGACGGCACGTTCGGCGCGGGCGGCTACACGCGCGCCATCCTCGAAGCGGCCGACTGCCGGGTGCTGGCGCTGGACCGTGATCCGAGCGCTATTGCGGGCGCCAAGCCCCTCACGGACATTTTCGGCGAGCGCCTGCGCCTTTCCGAATCACGCTTCTCGCAATTGGACGAGGTCGCGTCTGATCAGGGATGGGCGCCGGTCGACGGCGTCGTCCTCGATATCGGCGTCTCGTCCATGCAACTCGACCAGGCCGAGCGCGGTTTCTCGTTTCAAGCCGACGGGCCCCTCGATATGCGCATGTCGTCGGCAGGGCGCTCGGCGGCCGATGTGGTCAATGAGATGCGCGAGGAGGATCTGGCGCGGATCATCTATCTCTACGGCGAGGAGCGGCGGTCGCGAATCATCGCCAAGCGAATCGCCGAAACGCGGCGCGAATCACCCTTCACGACCACGCGACAGCTCGCCGAGGTCGTTTCACGGGCCGTGGGAGGGCGCCGCGGCGACGATCAGCACCCGGCGACGCGCACGTTTCAAGCGTTACGCATCTACGTGAACGACGAGCTAGGCGAACTGGTCCACGCTCTCGCTGCCGCCGAGCGTTGCCTCAAGCCGGGTGGGCGCCTGGTGGTGGTTACCTTCCACTCCCTGGAGGACCGCATCGTGAAGCGCTTCCTCTCCGCCCGCTCGGGCAAGCAATCGGGCGTCTCGCGGCATTTGCCGGAGCAATCGATAAAATTGGCTGCACCGAGTTTTGAGATTGTTAACTCGCGTCCGTTAACACCTTCTAAAGAAGAATTGCATGTAAATCCGCGTTCCAGATCGGCACGGCTGCGCGCAGCGATACGCAGTTCTGCGCCGCCCTGGCCCCTCGACGAAGAAACGCTGGGGGTGCCGTCCACGGAGCGCTGATCCGCTGCTGGAGAGGGGGCAATGCGTATCGTCATCGTCGCGGCACTCGTCACCGCCATCATCAGCGCCTTCGTGCTCTATTCGAGCAATTACGACACGCGCCAGCTCGAGGCCAAAGTGCAGGCGCAGGAGCGCGCCATCGAGAAAGCGCGCTCGGATATTGCCGTTCTCAAGGCAGAACGTGCGCATCTGGCACGCCCCGAGCGCATCGAACCGCTTGCCCGCGCCCACGGCCTCGGGCCTGCATCCGAGAAACAGCTCGTCTCGTCCCCTCAGAATGCCGTCGACCGCGTGGTCGCAGCTCAGTCTTCCGGCGCTAAGCGGAAGGGCGAATGATGGCTGATCGCGATCGCATGCATGACGCCGGCGAAGGTGTGGCCCGCGCTCTGGCTCGCCCGGCCGATGGGCCGCTGCGCACACTGTTTGCCACGGCGATCATGGGACTGGCTTTCATGGCCGTAGGGGCGCAGCTCGTCCGTCTCGCCCTGTCGAGCCAAAGCTCAATGTCGGCGAGCATGAACGAGACGGTAGCGCAGAGTTTTGCGCGCCCGGACATCGTCGACCGCAACGGCCGGCTGCTCGCCACCGACGTCGAAGCGTATTCGCTGTTTGCCGATCCGGCACGCGTGATCGACCGCAACGAAGTGATTGAGAAGCTGGCGGGCGTGTTTTCGGATATGGACCGCGGTGCTTTGCGCCGTGACTTGGCAGATCGCAATCGCCGCTTCGTCTGGATCCGGCGTGGATTGTCGCCGCGCGTCGCGCAGCGGATCCACAACCTCGGCTTACCGGGACTCGACTTCCGCGCCGAACTGCGCCGCGCCTACCCGGCAGGCAGTCTCGCCGGTCATGTCATCGGCTACGTCAACATCGACAACAAAGGCATTGCCGGCATCGAACGCTACGTCGACGAGGTCGTGGGTGTCGAGGCTGTTGCGGGCACCACGCTTTCCGAGCGCCCCCCTGTGCGACTGTCTCTGGACATAGGCGTGCAGCATGCCGTTGAAGCAGAGCTTGCCAACGCCATCGATCGTTTCAAGGCCAAGGGCGCCGCGGGCATCGTCATGGATGTCTCGTCTGGCGAAGTGCTTTCATCGGTGTCGATCCCGATGGTCGATCCGGGCAGGCCAGAAATGAGCCTCGAGACGGCTCGTCTCGACAAGGTGACGAGTGGCACCTACGAGCTCGGCTCGGTCTTCAAGGCTGTTACCGTAGCGATGGCGCTGGACCACGCGCTGGTCACGCCAGACACCGTGTTCGACGTAACGAAGGAATTGAAAAGCGGCCGCTACACCATCAAGGATCTGCACCGCGCTCGGCGCCCGTATACCGTCGCCGAGATTTTCGAGCATTCCTCGAACGTTGGCGCCGCCCTGCTCGGGCTTCAGGTTGGTGCGTCGGGATTTCAGGACTTCCTGCGCAAGCTGCAGCTGGCGGAAGGCATGCAGACGGAATTGGGTGGCCTCGCGTCCCCGCAGCTGCCGAAGCGTTGGGGCGAGATCGAAACCATCACCGCCTCTTACGGACATGGCATCGCGCTGACGCCCCTGCAGTTCGCTGCGGCGGCGAGCAGCCTCGTCAATGGCGGCTACAAGGTCGATCCGACGTTCGTGAAAGCGAGGGCGGACGAAGCACAGGCGGCTGTGCGCGTGCTGGGGCCTTCGACGAGCGACACGATGCGCGATTTGATGCGCCGCAACGTGGTCAGCGGCACGGGCCGGCGCGCCGAAGTCGCCGGATATCAAGTAGGCGGCAAGACCGGGACCGCGGAAATGGCGGGACCGGGCGGATACCGCAAGAAGTCGGTGATCTCGTCTTTTCTCGCGGCATTCCCGATGGATAAGCCCAAGTACCTGGTATTCGTGCTGCTCTTCGAACCGCAGGGGACGTCGGCATCGGATGGAGAGATACTCGCTTCTCTAAACGCCGCTCCGACGACGGGACGCATAATTTCTCGTATCGGGCCATTGCTTGGTATGCTGCCCACGCAGGCAGCGGTTGGCGGCCGGCGGGCATCGGCGTTTGACGCCTCCCGGGTTGCCCAATATGAAAATCGCTGACGTAACCGAGGCGTTGAGTTCCACACAACTCTAGGAGAACCATGCTTCTCTCCTCGCTCATCGGAGCCGACGCGACCGCGCCCGCGGGCGCCGGCAACGTCGAAATTGCCGGTATCTCCTCCGACAGCCGCCAGATCCGTCCAGGGTTTGTCTTTGCCGCCATCGCCGGCAGCAAGGCTGACGGAGCGCGCTTCATTGCCGATGCCATCGCCAAAGGTGCGGCCGCCATCCTCGTCAACGACGAGACGGAGGTTGTCGGACACGGCGATGTCCCTGTGTTGCGTGCGACCGAGCCGCGGCGCGCGCTGGCGCTGATGGCGGCGCGCTTTTTCGGTCTGCGTCAGCCGGAGACCACAGTCGCCGTGACCGGCACGAGCGGCAAAACGTCAGTCGCCGACTTCACCCGGCAGATCTACGCCGCACTTGGGCACAAGAGCGCGTCGCTCGGCACCATCGGCGTGGTGAAGGGCGACAGCGCGATCTACGGTTCGCTCACTACTCCGGACCCGGTTTCGCTGCACAAGACGCTGGCCGAGCTGGCGGCCGAGGGCATAACGCATCTTGCCTTCGAGGCTTCCTCTCACGGGCTCGATCAGCACCGCCTCGACGGCGTGATGCTCAAGGCCGCCGCCTTCACCAACCTCGGACGCGATCATCTCGACTATCACCCGACGGTGGAGGAATACTTGGCGGCCAAGCTGCGGCTGTTCACTGAGCTCCTTCCGGACGACGGGGTGGCCGTGATCAACGCCGACGGGGCCGAGGCCGCGCGCGCTATCGAAGCCGCGGAAGCTTCGGGCCGGCCGGTATTCACAGTGGGCCGCGCCGGGACCGGCCTGAAGCTGGGGCGTCTCGTAAGGGAAGGGTTTGCGCAGCGCATGTCGGTCGCCCACGAAGGGCGCACGTTCGATATCCGCCTGCCACTGCTCGGCGAATATCAGGCATCGAACGCTCTTGTCGCCGCGGGGCTGGCCATCGCCACCGGTGATGTTCCCGGCCGGGTGCTGCCGGCGCTGCAGGGCCTCAAGGGCGTCAAGGGCCGGCTCGAGATCATAGGCGAGGCGCGCGGTGGGCTCGCGGTCGTGGATTACGCGCACAAGCCGGAGGCGCTGGCGGCGGTCCTCGATGCTTTGCGGCCTTTCGCAACCGGCAAACTCATCTGCGTCATGGGTTGTGGCGGCGATCGCGACAAGGGAAAGCGGCCAATCATGGGCGCCATCGCGGTGGAGAAATCCGACGTCGTCATCGTCACGGATGACAATCCGCGCACGGAAAAGCCAGAGGCCATTCGCGCCGAAATCATCGCCGCCGCACCTGGCGCGCAGGAGATCGGAGACCGCGCCGAAGCGATCTCCGCAGGTGTCGCCATGCTCGGCGAAGGCGATGTGCTCGTGGTTGCCGGCAAAGGCCACGAAACCGGACAGATCGTCGGCGATAGGGTATTGCCGTTCTCGGACCACGACGAAGTCCGCAAGGCATTGGAGCGTGGCTGACGTATGACTAAGCCTTTGTGGAGCTGGGACGATCTGGTGCCGGCGGCCGTCGGTGTGGCCGATGGCACGCCGCCCGCGGCCATCACCGGCTTCTCCATCGACACGCGCTCGCTGCAGCCCGGCGAGGTATTCGTTGCGCTCAAGGACGTGAGGGACGGTCACGACTTCGTACTGCAGGCATTCCGCCAAGGCGCTTCCGCCGCGCTGGTATCCACCAGTTATAAGCGCGTACCCGAGGACGGGGCGCTGCTGCGCGTGGGCGACCCGCTCGAAGGCTTACGCGCCATCGCCGCGGCAGCCCGCCGTCGAACGGACGCAGGCATCGTTGCGGTGACCGGCAGCGTCGGCAAGACGGGAACGAAAGAAGCGCTGCGCAAGTGCCTGTCGATTCTCGGACCTACGCATGCCGCGGAGAAATCCTTCAACAATCACTGGGGAGTGCCGCTGACGCTGGCGCGCATGCCGGCAGATGTCTCCTATGGGGTCTTCGAGATCGGCATGAACCACGCCGGGGAGATCACTCCCCTTACCGCTCTCGTCCGCCCGCACGTGGCGATCGTCACCACCGTCGAGCCCGTGCACCTGGAGTTTTTCGGCAGCACGGAGAAGATCGCCGAGGCCAAGGCGGAGATCTTCCTGGGGCTCGAGCCCGGTGGTGTCGCGGTGATCAATCGCGACAACGCTCACTTCGCGCTGCTCGCCGAGCGCGCTGCTGCGCACGGGGCTCGTGTAGTAACTTTCGGGCGCCATGAAAACGCCGACGTCCACCCCGAGGTTTTCACAACAGATGCCGACGGATCGGACATCGTGGTGAGGCTCGACGGAAGACGCATTGCGTACCGGGTCGGCGCACCGGGGGCGCACCTTGCGCAGAATTCGCTTGCCGTCATTGCCGCGCTCGATGCCCTCGGTGCCGACGTCGGCAAAGCCGTGTCTGCACTCTCCGACATGCAGGCGGCGAAGGGGCGGGGTGAGCGCCGCGAGGTGCAGCTTAGCGCCGGCCCCATTCTACTCATCGACGAGAGCTACAACGCCAATCCCGCTTCCATGCGGTCGGCTCTGGCTGCCATGGCGACCGTGCCAAGAGCCAGATTCCCCCGCAAGATCGCGGTGTTGGGCGACATGCTCGAACTCGGCGAGCAGTCGGCAGCGCTACACGCGGATCTCAAACATCCAGTTGACGCGGCCGGCATCGACCTCGTTTTTGCCTGCGGCCCCAACATGCAGCGGCTGTTCGAGGCGCTTCCCGGCGACAAGCGCGGGGCATGGGCCCCAACTTCGGCCGGAATCGCGGAGGCTCTCCTCGCGGCAGTGGCGCCTGGGGATGTCGTGATGGTCAAAGGGTCGCTGGGATCGCGGATGGCGCCGCTTGTCGAGGCGCTGCTAAGCATGGGCGAACGGCAGGCGACTTCAGCTGCTGAGCTCGAATAGAAGACTTCAATAACGGTCGGTGCCGTTCGGAGACTGGAATGCTGTACGAACTCGTCAACTTCAGTGACCAGATCGGGGTCCTGAACGTATTCCGCTACATCACGTTCCGGACCGGCGGCGCCATCTTCACTGCCCTGCTGTTCGTTATGTTGTTCGGACCCGGCATCATCGACCTGCTGCGCGTGAAGCAGGGCAAGGGCCAGCCTATCCGCGACGACGGCCCGAAGACGCACCTCGCCAAGGTCGGCACCCCGACCATGGGCGGGCTGATGATCATCGCCGGCGTGCTCGTCTCGACGCTGCTGTGGGCCAACCTGCAGAACCCGTACATCTGGATCGTGCTGTTCGTCACGCTCAGCTATGGCGCCATCGGGTTCTACGACGACTACCTCAAGGTCAAGCGCCGCACCGCGTCGGGTTTTTCCAGTCGCTTCCGGCTTGGGCTGGAGCTGATCGTGGCGGCGCTCGCCACCGGGGCTACGATGTATCTCGGGCCGCCGGAGATCGCCGACGTGCTCACCATTCCGTTCTTCAAGAACCTGGTGTTCGAGATGGGGCCGTTCTTCCTCATCGTCGGCATATTCGTCATCGCCGGCGCGGGTAACGCGGTGAACCTGACCGACGGCCTCGATGGCCTCGCCATTGTGCCGGTGATGATTGCTGCGGCCACGTTCGGGCTGATCGCCTACCTAATCGGCAACGCCAAGTTCGCCGGCTATCTGCAGATCCACTATGTCGCCGGCACCGGCGAACTGGCCGTTATCTGCGGTGCGCTGATCGGCGCGGGGCTAGGCTTCCTGTGGTTCAACGCGCCGCCCGCCATGATCTTCATGGGCGATACGGGCTCGCTTGCGCTCGGTGGAACGCTCGGCGCCATTGCCGTTGCAACCAAGCACGAGATCGTGCTCGCCATCGTCGGCGGCCTGTTCGTGCTGGAGACACTGTCGGTCATCATTCAGGTCGCTTCGTACAAGCTGACCGGCAAACGCGTGTTCCGAATGGCGCCGCTGCATCACCATTACGAGCAGCAGGGCTGGCAGGAATCCACCGTGGTAGTGCGCTTCTGGATCATCTCCGTGATCCTGGCGCTCGTCGGTCTCGCGACGCTTAAATTGCGCTGACCGGCGGAACTGAGGCTCGCTTTGCGCTAGATTTGCCTTCCATGATTCGCATCACAACGTTTGCTGGCAAGCGTGTCGCGGTTTTCGGCCTCGGCACTTCCGGCATCGCGACCGCAAAGGCGCTGGTCGCAGGCGGCGCCGACGTGGTCGCCAGCGACGATAGTGCAGGCAGCATGGAGGCCGCCGCGGCCGCCGGGCTCGCCGTTGCCGATCTTAAGGACGCCAACTGGGCGGTGTTCTCGTCACTGGTGCTGGCTCCAGGGATCCCGCTGACCCATCCGGAACCGCACTGGGCCGTGCGCGCCGCGAAGCTAGCCGGGGTCGAGGTCATCGGTGACCTCGAGCTCTTCTGCCGGGAG